>Ga0272442_10000174_pt1 | contig 106333 bp, 93 predicted proteins | sample SSMForm2O_FD_200262 | JGI IMG/M metagenome (GOLD analysis project Ga0272442, IMG submission 200262) | Marine sediment archaeal communities from Little Sippewissett salt marsh, Falmouth, MA, United States - SSM-Form-2O | ecosystem: Environmental > Aquatic > Marine > Wetlands > Sediment ...
AAGGGGGCCATGACATGCTTAAAATGGTTGTCATGGCATGCTGCCTTAGCCGTTAGGTGTGTTTTTCCATTACTCCATCATTCCATTACTCCAGCACTGGGAGTCTTGAAATTCAAATAATATAAAACCCCTTTTAGGGGTTAGCCCAAAGCCGGGCCCTCTGGACCCGGATCTTTACGTGCGCCTGGCATGACGCAGACGCTGTCCTTCTGGCTGAGAGGCTGGAAGTAAAACGCCTACCGTTACCGGACGGAAGGGCAACGCCAACAAGGCAAGGGCATTTGCGGAAACGGGATGTCTGGAGGAAGCATGAGGCAGAACCCATGTACGTAGCGAACAGCGAACCAACTATATGGCAGCGGGGAGGAGGTCGAGCAGGCGTGGGAGAGCGAGGCCTAATATCCGGTGAACCGAACCGAAGTGAAGTTGGACGGGATATGGGGAGGTGGTGCGTCTTACCCAGGGAAGCCCTTCTGACCTGACGTTGAAAGCTGCAATAGACGTTAGAAAACCGACCCGATAAGGAAAACCCGAAGCGGGTAGGGGTCAGAGGGTGGCAGATTCACGGGTAGTACTGATGACTCAGGGCCTGAGAAGCCTGGTAACAGAGTGGAGGGCAAAAATCTGACGACCAGGAATGAAGCCTGGATGTCCCAGTAGCGTCGCTGGGGCATGGAAAGTCGTGGACGAGAGGTGATGGTGACAACGATGAGGAGCCGAGATAGAGTTGAGGGGAAGAGGATGGAACCAGAAAACCGAACGGGGATACCCGAAGTCCATTATAAGGACGCCGACCAGACGGGCAGTCTCGGAGGCCATGAGGGGTCCGGTTCCGGTCACTGAGCCGCCGCAACCCGGCAATCCTTACCGTAGAGATTGGTCACGGAGGTCAAGCGTGAAAGCTAAGAAGGTGCTAGAAAGGATCTACAACCCGGGACGACTGCGCATGGCGTGGCAGCAGGTCAGGAAGAACGCAGGTGCAGCTGGGATAGACAAGATGACGGTGGAAGCTTTTGAGCGGCGAGAGGATGAGCTTCTGAAGCTTATTCATGAGAAACTCAAAGCCGGCGCCTACCGTTTCAAACCGGCAAGAAGGGTGCTGATTCCCAAAGAGGGGAGCAACAAGAAGCGGAAGTTGGGCATCCCTGTTGTGATGGATCGAATCGTATCCCAGAGCATGAATCTGGTTCTTGAAGGGATATTCGATCCGGACTTTACGTCATCTAATTTTGGGTTTCGTAGGGGCAGGAGTCAACACCAAGCCATTAGACATGTTCAGGCCATCGTGCTGGAGGGTTATGAGTGGTGTGCATCCATTGATCTGAAGAGCTTCTTCGATGAAATTCCTCATGGTCTCATCTTGAAACTCATCCGTAGGAAGATTTCAGATGAGGCGCTTGTGACGCTGATCGCGAGAGCGTTAAAAGCGGGTGTGATCGTAGAGGGGAAGATGGAGAAGACAACTAAGGGGTGCCCCCAGGGCTCTCCAGTGTCACCAATGCTATCGAACATTGTTCTAAACGAGCTGGACCAAGAGCTGCAGAGAAGAGGTCATCGGTATTGCCGATGGGCGGATGATTTTCTGATCTTGTTGAAGTCGGAAAGGGCCGCGAAGCGGGTCATGGCCGGTACGAGCCGTTCTGTCGGGAGGGGGTGGCCGCCGAGGCCACTTCCTACCCGGATTAGTCCCGAAGCCACAAGAATTTGGCCATGAATGCACAAATTTTTGTGCACTTTTATCTTTTTGGTGATGGGGTGCCGACCCTTCCATGACGGATAGTTTCATGATTGAGGCCCTTGTCGCTAAAGAGGCCATAATTTAAATATTATGAAATAATAGTAAGTTAGGATAGATTCTGTGATTATTTAAGCCATATAATAATAAGCATCAGCATACTGTGATTTTTTGGCATAGAAATTGATATATAAAATACATCAAGAATGAAAATATCCTGAATATACATGTTGTGGCTTCCCAATTGAGTCCTCTCAGTTGAAATGGTTTCCCTCCTCTAGAACCATGAGGAATGCCCCTTTTCATGGGGTTTTTTTCGGGAAAGATGCGTTCACGGACGACCGGGATGGGACTATTATTCTTATGTCGGATGATCCGACAAGGATGATTAGTTCCGGGCTGACTACCTCATTTCAAGTTCTGGCCGCCCGTGTCGCATTCCCCGATTTCTGGTAGAATTTACCAGGTACCAGGCAAATAATATTAGAATATCAGAGATTCACGGTCGCATGCTGTCCCCCAATCATATTGCCCAGTCGTTTTTCCTTCTGATTGGTCGTATTCCTCTCGCAAAATCCCAAATCTCCCTCAATGCAGCAAATCAATCAGCATATGAAGTCCGAAATGCAAAAGAAAACCTGATCTTCCGAAATCGATTCCCGGATGGTTCATCGATCTTAAGTCGTTTAAGCGATGTGCCGATAGAGAGAGAAAAGAAACGTCATAGGTCGGGAACAGGATTGGGAACCACGATTTTTGATGAAAAAAAGGAGTCAGATGATGTCTCTAACTCCTTTATATTTAAAATGGCGGGCGATGCGCGACTCGAACGCGCGGCCTTTGGTTCCGGAGACCAACGCTCTATCCAACTGAGCTAATCGCCCTATATAGTATTTTGCCTTACCTTTAACAACTTTTTGAGGGGTGGTCAACAAGCGATTTTCTAAATCGTTTTTTCAAGGACGTTTTGAAGCAGTTAATTTCAATTAATCACAACAGGAAAAAATCTTGACAGTCAGAAGTGCCTAAATCTATAATTCCTAAAATATGTTAAATATATGAAACGAATGTCAACCCCAAGGCGGAGCCCTGTAATGGACAAAGACGATAAATTTCTGGATGATGAAATACTCGATGACGAGGACCTCCTTGATTTTGATTTGGATGAGATTTCACTGGACGACACGGATCAAGGGAGCTCGGACGAAGACATCATAGAGTTGGTAGATCTCGTTGAAAAAGGGCCGGAGGGCGCAGATGAAGCCGAGGGAGATGTGTCCGGTTTGATCGTTGAAGACGACGATTTGTCGGCACAAGATGCCGCCGGAATTTTGGAAGAGACTCCCCTGGAAAAAACGCAGGTATTGGGTGAAGAAGACGAGGGAATGATCGAAGACGACCTGGATGTCTCAAATCTATCACTCGAGGATTTAGATGAAAGCCTGAGTTTGGAGGATGATGGGGGCGACGAGGAAATCACCGAAGATGATCTTGAAGACATGCTGGCTGAAGACGCTGTTGAGGAAATGGACCTGGAGCTTGACGAAGAGGGCGGTGGAGAGTCTGAGCTGGAGATCGGAGATGAGGAACTGACAGCGGAAGACCTCGAGGGTATGCTGGAGGAAGAGGCGGACGAGGATCTTGACCTGGAGCTTGACGAAGAGGGCGGTGGAGAGTCTGAGCTGGAGATCGGAGATGAGGAACTGACAGCGGAAGACCTCGAGGGTATGCTGGAGGAAGAGGCGGACGAGGATCTTGACCTGGAGCTTGTCGAAGAGGGTGGTGGAAAGCCTGAGCTGGAGATCGGAGATGAGGAACTGACAGCGGAAGACCTCGAGGGTATGCTGGAGGAAGAGGCGGACGAGGATCTTGACTTGGAGCTTGTCGAGGAGAGCGGTGGAGAATCGGAACTCGATATCAGCGAAGAGGAGGAACTTACCGCAGAAGCCTTGGAGGAGATGCTTGAAGAAGAACCCGGTGAGGATCTGGATTTGGAGCTTGCCGAGGAGGATGTCGGAGAGCCGGAGATCGGAGAAGAAGAGCTTACGATTGATGACTTGGGCGCGATGCTCGAAGGTGAGGCTGGTGAGGACCTTGACCTGGAGCTTGACAAGGAGATGTCCGTAGTGGATGGCGAACTCACCGCAGAGGAACTGTTTGAAGAGGAAAGTGGGGGCATAGCCGAAGAGGAAGCGGAAAAAACAATTAAATTAAGCATGGATGCAGAGGATACCGGGGAGGCTGAACCGGACCTTGGTGAAGAGGAGATCAGTGAAAGTGATCTCGAAGCGATGCTCAAGGAGGAAGGCCTGGGGGATTTAGAATTAGATGCCGGCGGGGAGACCCCGGAGTCACTGTCACAGGCGATGACCGGTGGTGCCCTCGCAGATTTGACGGAGACTCTTCGAGACGAGCCGCAGCTTGAGGCTGAGGAGGACACGTTAGAAGAAGTGATCCCCGAAGAGGAGCCGGAGGTCATTCCGGAGGCAGCCGAAACCACCGTCACACCTGAATCGCCGGTCACTGAACCTGAAAAAACTCCCCTACCGCCAGAGGCGGAAACCGTTACGGTCATTTCTGAGGAAAAGATCGAAGCCATGGTCACGGCTACGCTGCAGAACGTTGTCGAGAGGGTGGCACGGGAGACCATGGAAAGTACCGTCGAGAAGCTTATTGCCGAGGCCACGGATCGCATAAAACAGAGTATTGAACCTGCCGTTATCCAGGTCGTCCAGGACATGGCCGAGAAGACCACCCGAGAGACGATGGCCAGCGTGGCGGAGAAAGTCATCAGTGATGCGATAGAGGCACTCAAGAAGAGTCTCGATGTCGCCTCGGATTAAGGTGTAGCCTAAAAAAGATCTTTAATATTTCACCAATTTGTGTTTATTTAAGGGGTTGCCGTTGATGCAACCCCTTTTTCATTCTATCTTTTTTAAATGGATACATTGAAGCATCGATCCATTTCAAAAATATAAAAAATAAGTTCAGGAGTTTTTACATATGCAACAAGAGATAATGCCTAAAGGATATGAACCCAAAGATGTTGAAGGAAAGTGGTATCAATACTGGGAAGAAAACGGACTCTTCAAAGGGGAGACAAAATCCGACAAAAAGCCCTTTTGTATCGTCATTCCTCCTCCCAATGTGACCGGATCGCTCCACATGGGGCATGCCCTCAATAATACCCTTCAGGACATCCTTTCGAGATACAAGCGGATGAAAGGTTTCAACGTCCTATGGCAGCCTGGGACCGACCACGCGGGGATTGCCACACAGAACGTCGTAGAAAAGGCTCTGGCCGCTAAGGGCACGGATCGTCACCAGGTCGGCCGGGATAAATTTATCGAAATGGTCTGGGAGTGGAGAGAGAAATATGGCGGGTTGATCCTCAATCAGCTCAGAAGACTGGGGAGTTCATGTGACTGGAGCCGGGAACGGTTTACCATGGACGAGGGACTTTCCAGGGCCGTCCGACAGGTCTTTGTTCAGCTCTATGAAGAAGGCCTGATTTACCGGGGAGATTACATCATCAACTGGTGCCCGAGGTGCCATACGGCGCTGGCCGATCTGGAAGTGGAACACGCTGATATGGACAGTTTCCTCTATTACGTGCGATACGCCTATGCGCAGGGTGACGGACACGTGATCGTGGCCACAACCCGGCCCGAAACCCTGCTGGGCGATACCGCCGTGGCTGTCAATCCTGAAGATGATCGCTATAAAAATCTTTCAGGTCAGAACGTGCTCCTGCCCATATTGAATAAACCCATCCCTGTTATTTTCGATCGATACGTGGATATGGAATTCGGAACGGGCGCACTGAAAATCACCCCGGCCCATGATCCCAATGACTTCGAGATCGGCGATGTCCATGACCTGGAAAGAATAAAGGTGATCGATGAAGACGGCCGAATGAATGAACTGGCCGGCCCCTATGAGGGTATGGACAGGTTCGAATGCAGGGAAAAGATCGTCGCCGACCTGAAAGAGGCTGGACTCCTGGAAAAGATCGAACCCTACCGAAACGCGATCGGGCATTGCTATCGATGTAAGACCATGATCGAACCCCTGCTCTCCAAACAGTGGTTCGTGAAGGTGGCCCCCTTGGCGGAAGAGGCTCTCGAGGCCGTCAAGGATGGCCGGACCAAGATCGTGCCCACCAACTGGGAAAACGTTTACTACGAATGGATGACCAATATCAGAGACTGGTGCGTCTCGAGACAAATTTGGTGGGGACACAGGATCCCGGCCTGGTACTGCCAGGCCTGCGGGGAGGTCATGGTGGCCAGGGAAGCACCCGAGGCATGCGCCGCCTGTGGGGGAAAGGACCTGGAGCAGGAGACGGATGTTCTGGATACCTGGTTCAGTTCAGCCCTCTGGCCTTTCTCGACCCTGGGATGGCCCGATCAGACAGACGCTTTGAAGACCTTTTATCCGACCTCCGTGCTTGTGACGGGTTTTGACATCCTCTTTTTCTGGGTGGCCAGAATGATGATGATGGGCATTCATTTCATGGGGGAAATTCCTTTCCGGGATGTCTACATCCATGCCCTGGTGAGAGACTCCGAGGGCAAGAAGATGAGCAAATCCAAGGGAAATGTCATCGATCCCCTCGAGGTCATGGATGAGTTCGGCACGGATGCCTTCCGGTTTACTCTGGCGGCCCTTGCGGCTCAGGGCCGTGATGTAAAGCTCTCGGAAGAGAGAATTACCGGATACAGGCACTTTGTAAACAAGCTCTGGAACTCCGCCCGGCTGGTCTTCATGAACCTTGAAGAAGGGGAAGACCGGGAGCCGGAAAACATCCGGTACACTCTGCCGGATCGCTGGATTCTGGCAAGGGTTGCCCGGGTCAGCCGGGAGATGGCCGAGACCCTGGACGATTACCGGTTTAACGATGCGGCCGGCCTTTGCTATCAATTTGTCTGGCATGAATTCTGTGACTGGTATCTGGAAATGGCCAAGCAGGGGCTCTACGCGAAGGAGGAAGATGCGAAACAGTCCGCCCGATATGTCGCCAAAGAGGTCCTGACGGCCGTTTTGCGGTTCGCCCATCCCTTTATGCCTTTTGTCACCGAAGAGATATGGCAGAGACTCCCGGGAGTCGAGGGGAGCATTATGGCGGCCAAATTCCCGGAACCCGAAGATTACCCGATGGATGAGGAGGCCCTTTCCGAGATGGAACTGGTCATGGGTGTGGTGACGGGGATCCGAAACATCAGAGGCGAGATGAACATCACCCCTTCCAAACAGTTGAGTATCGCCATAGAGGCGCCCAATACCGATGATGCGGACACCCTTCGCCGGAATATGACCTACATCCGGACCCTGGCCAAGGTGGATTCGGCCACCGTGGATTCAAAGTTGGAAAAGCCTGAGGCCTCGGCAACCGCGGTGTTCGGCCAAATTCAGGTGCATGTGCTCCTGAAGGGGATACTGGATTTTGAAGAGGAGAGAAAGCGGCTGAGAAAAGCGATCGCCAAGATCGAAAAGGACATGCAGACAGCGAACAAAAAACTGGCCAATGAGCAGTTTATGTCCAAGGCCCCGGCCGACATCGTGGAAAAGGTGAAGGAGAAGGTGTCCTCCGGGAACCTCAAACTGGAAAAAATCAACCAAAACCTCAAATTCTTCGAGTCGATCAATGATTGAAAATACGCCGTTCGTAGACCGGATCATCATGAGGGCCCTGGAGGAGGATATCGGGGACGCCGACGTGACCACCGAGGCCATTGTGGATCCGGAGGCCGTCGGTCGGGCCTCCCTCCTGGCCAAACAACAGATGGTGCTGGCGGGCCTTGCGGTATTCGCCCGGGTCTTTCGGCTCTTGTCTCAGGATACGGTATGGGAACCCTATTTCAAAGACGGGCAAGCCGTGGCCTCCGGTGAAAGCGTAGGCCTGATCAAAGGGCCCGTTCGGACGCTTCTCACGGGGGAGCGTACGGCCCTCAACATCCTGCAGAGAATGAGCGGTATTGCGACGCTGACCCGGCGTTTTGTGGACAAGGTGGGATCTTCAGAGGCGAGGGTGGTGGATACCCGTAAAACGGCGCCCGGCTTAAGGGCACTGGACAAGTATGCGGTTCGAATGGGAGGTGGTTTCAATCACAGAAAGGGCCTTTTCGACGGCATCCTGATCAAAGACAACCATATCATGGCGGCCGGTTCCGTTGCCGCGGCGGTTTCCCTTGCCAGGAAAGCGGCGCCTCACACCCTGAAGGTGGAAGTGGAGGTCGAAGATCTTGCGGGCCTGGAAGAGGCCATTGGGGCGGGCGCGGACGTGGTGCTTCTGGACAATATGCCTTGTGACATGATGAAAGAGGCCGTAAAGATAGCCGGAGGCAGGGTCATGACCGAAGCCTCGGGGAACATCAACCTGGACACCGTCGCGGAGGTTGCCGGGACCGGGGTGGATATCCTGTCGGTGGGAGCATTGACACATTCGGTTCCCGCCGTGGATCTGAGTTTGGAACTGGAAGTGCCCTGAATCTTGACGGCTTCGTAAAAAGTCCAACTGCCCCGCCCGGGCGGGATTACGCTTCATCTTTCGTCGTTGCGGCGGTAACGACTTAGCTAGATAGGCTGTAGGCATTTAGGCTGTGAGGTACCGCAGGAAGGGAACATGCGTGATCACATATCGAGCAACCAGGGAATTCCCCAAAGAAGAAATGTATTGTGGAAGCCGAGAAGGTTTTGGGCGCCCTGCTTCGATCAATGCGCGGATAGCGAAGGGATCGGAAACTAATAGCCTTTAGCCTACAGCCTAAATAACCTGAACCGTTAAGGGTTTTCATTCAAAGAATTTGGCGGCAAAGCGGGGTAGGGTGAAGGCCGCACGGTGGGCTTCTGGGGTATAATATTTCAGCCCCTTAAGTTTCGCGGCCCTGGCTTCGTCTATGTCCTTCAGGGGATCCCGACTGAGAGAGCAGAAAAAGAAACCGATAAGACCGCTGGGGTAAGTCGGAACCATGGTATAGTAATATCCCAGTTTCGGGTAGAGATCCTTGGCAAAAGAATACACACCTCTGATGACCTGTTCATGAAGATAGATCGATTCGCACTGGGTCACCGCGATCCCCTGATCCGTGAGTGCCCGTTTCATGTCCTCATAGAAGGGCCTTTGAAACAGGATCTGCCCGGGGCCGACAGGGTCCGTTGAATCCACGACAATAATCTCATAGCACCCGGGATGCTCTTTCACGAAGCGTGCACCGTCCTCATAGAAGACCTTCACCCTGGGATCGTCAAAGGAAGAGGCAAGCGACGGGAGGTATTGGCGGCATGAACTGACCACCGCCTCGTCGATTTCGCAGACATGAACGGTCTCCACTTCCGGATGTTTGAGAACTTCCCGGATGGTTCCGCCGTCTCCGCCGCCGATGACCAGGACCCTGGCGGGCCTGGGGTGCACCAGAAGCGCCGGGTGGGCGATCATCTCGTGATAGGCGTACTCGTCATATTCCGTGAGCATGGTGATCCCGTCTATGACGAGCATTCTTCCCAGCTTCTCGGTCTCGAGAATGACGATTTCCTGAAAGTCGGATCGGGCGTGGTAGAGCACGTTTTTGATTTTTATGTCGAGTCTGCATCCGTGTGCGAATTCGATGCTGTCCTGAAACCAAAGGTCGATGGTCTGGTTTGACTTTGGATTAAACTCGGCCAGGCCGATGTCGGGGTCTTTCGTGGTGGGCATGGTTTTCCTTTTATATGGGAATAGAGATGAAATTTGTAAAAAAATATAGGGGAAGATTCAAAATCGGTCAACAGGAAAGTTCCAGGACAGACTCAGAGTCGAATCCCGGGTGCGGAAGCGGATGGTTTATTGGAGATGCTCTTTGTTTTTCACCACCCCAATATTCCGACATTCTATCATTCCGGTTGTCATGTAAGCCTGCAATGCAGGCCTCACCCCCATGGCGTAACCCGAATCCGGGCCCTCCGGACCCGGAATCTTAACTGTACGGAGTTTGTGCACCTGTTGAGATGATAGCTTGTGGTGCGGCTTGAGGGAAAGAAACGGCAAAGAGGATGAGAGAAACCTGTCGATAATTGTTGTTGACTGGAAGGCATGCTTCCCACTATAGATAGTTTCCATTCAGAGAAAAGGAGGATAATCAAACATGGCAAGTCATAAAAAGAGCGAACGTCGTCGGGAAATCGACCGGAGACGGAGGCGTAAGAAAAAAAGACTGAAACAGCGGGACAAGGAAAGAACGGCGTAAGGGGGGGTGCCCGCTTTTGAGTAAAAAGTCGGTTAAGAGGATCTTAAGCGGGAAATGGGTTCCCCCGACGGTCGATTCGACCCACGTGATGGCCCCGGGAAATTTCGGCTGTAGGAACGTGGGATCGAGATAGATGAAGGTGCCGGCTTGCCCTAAAGGGTTTAATGCTGACCTTCAGCGTTGTGGATCCGGCCCCGCCTTGTCGTGATCCTTGGGAGATCGGATGACAATGAGGGTCAAAGAAATCATCAGCCGGAGCAATCCCGCATTCAAACGTTTCTTGACGCTCTTGAGTGGACACGGGATCAAAAAGGCGGGGGTGACCCTTATCTCCGGGCCAAAACAGGTCAGGGAGGTCCTAACCGAATTCCCTGATCGATGCGAGGGCATCATCCTTCGCGATCAACAAGAGGTTCCTGAGGCAGGTATTTCAGTAGGAATTCCTCTTTATCGCTTGAATGCCGAGCTCTTCAGAGAGATTGACGTATTCGGGACGCATCAACCCATACTCCTGATTCGTTGTGAACCCCTGCCCATCTGGGACCGAAAAGACCAGACTTCGGGTTGTTCTCTCTTTATCCCTTTTCAGGATCCCGCCAACGTCGGGGCGGTGATTCGTTCCGCCGCGGCCTTTGGCGTCTCCCGTGTTATTCTTCTCAAGGAGGCCGCGCATCCATTCCATTACAAGTCTGCAAGAGTAGCGGGTAGCGCCCTTCTCAGGGTCCCGATGCTGGCAGGACCCTCCATTTATGAACTCAGCCGTTCGACAACCCCCATCATCACCCTGTCCACCAAAGGACACCCTGTCGATTCTTTCCGGTTTCCTTCGGCCTTCGGTCTACTTCCCGGCCTCGAAGGCCCGGGCCTGCCTGAAACCCCCCGTCAATGGCATGCTCTGGCGATACCCATGGAGCCGGGCGTAGAATCTCTGAATGCGGCTCTTGCCACGGGTATCGCGCTCTATGTCTGGAAGAGCCGATCAAAAAGTCGTTAATCAAAATTATCCCTTGACATCCAACAGGTACATTTGTAATAAATTGTGATTCAGCATTTTCTAAAAGAGGAGCGAGACCATGGGATCCAAGACGAAAAAACTCAAGGTGGTACGAAAACGCCACCACAAGCCCAACAAGGCCAACCGTAAAATTGATTTGAAACGTACGCAGAAAAACAGGGAAATACTGGGAGAATTGGCCGCTCAGGAAGAGGCCTGATCCCATTTTCTCAGTCTTCCGAATCGCCAAAAATATATTTTCATCAGGGTCATACACATCATAAAGGCGTTTCCATGAATTCGTCAGGAAACGCCCTTTTTTTGTCCAGGGTTTCATCCTTCCTCACACAACCGACGCCCGGTTCTCCGCCTGAAAGGTCCCTCCCGGTAAGGCCCGCTCGGACTTATCCTGCCGGACCTGCTGCAGAGCCGTGATGTGAGAAGCAAATCGAGATTGCCGTGAGCGCTATCTATCGGCCTCTATCTGTTCTTCGATATCCTTGATGTACTGGATAATGAGCACCCCCAGGTAAATACACGCATTGCCTTCCATGCAGGCGTCTGCATCTTTTTTATCAAGATAAGCGTGACGCTGGTGGCTGCCTTTTTCGAAAGTGACGATCCAGGCGTTTTTCCCGTCATCAAAATCAAGGACCAGAGAAAGGCCATACTTGGTGATCTCCGGATACATTTCAATCAGTTTTGTTTCAAGATCCGCCTTCGTGTAACCCATGTTTCCCCCCTTTAAAATTTATTAAGAATAACGATGGATTTTCACGCGATCCGAATGACCCTATCAAGGTTCGCTCCATCCCGTAAGATGTCCATTTTTATCAAAGGATACATATCCGCAATAAATATTGGGGTAGTACCAAAGGGTTCTGATGCCCTGTATGACCTTGACCGGTTCTCCCAGGAGAGATTCCACTTCATCCTGAGGCATTCCGATACCAAGCTTTCTCCAGTTTTTCTTGTTTTTCCACCCCCCTGTATCGATACTTTCTTTATCGCGGTCCCCATAACAGCCTTCGAGCTGGATCTCCAGTTCCTTTATCCTGCCTTCGAGTTCAGTGACCTTTAAGCGGAGTTGGTCTATTTCATTTTCCTGGGCCTGGATTGTGGGGGGAGTCGCAACAAGCAGAGAGAGCAGGAAGAACAATATAAAGATGCTATTCATGAATGGGCCGTGTTTCATGGCTACCTCTTTTTTTTTAGACAGATTGCGTCTTAAGACCGGAGAATGCATTGAATTTGGTGTTCCGGTTCATTTTGACATATAAGTTCCGGTCTTCTTCCGCAGAGCAGGGTCTCGGAAGCGCCAGGATCCTTTACATTTTCAGAACCTCAGATAGACATTTCTGTTCTTTCAGGTAAATGGGGAATTGGACATGAAATAAGAATATCAAAAGAAATTATCATAAGATGGTATACCAGGCAAGCCTTTTAGGATCAAAGGAGAGGCAGGATGATGGAGAGAAATGGAGGGTCGTCGGAATGTTTCAAGGGAAGATACCCTAAACTCCATCGACCCTTTCTTATAAGTCTCAGGATATCCAGAATAAATATAAGCTCAGCAGGACGACCATAATCGGCCAGCAAGCTTTTAATATCACTTTAAACATCGTTTTTTCCCCCAGGGGAAGGACATCGGCCTTGGATGCTCAGAACATGAGGGAAAAGTGTGTTAGAGAAAGAAGGAGCGGAAAAAAATTAGAATTTTATAATTTTCTTATATTTATCGGAAATCATTTTCCGGTCTGACCAGTGTTGCGTCGATACGATTCTTCCATCTTTAAGAGATTTTTTCCGAACTCCAGAGTGTGCCGGGTCATGGCCTCTTTTGCAGCGTTTTCATCGCCGGATAGAACGGCCGCCACGATGGCATTATGCGTCTCAAGGGGATGTACCTCGAAAGGTTCGGGTTTTACCTCATTGACAATCTCTGTATTCAGACCGAGTACTGACTTTAGGATGGCCTCCAGAAATCGATTCCCGCATATCTCCGCCAAAATATAATGAACCTTTGTACGCCGTTCGATGTCATCTTCCAACGTTGTATACGGAAGATTTTCAGCCTGCAATGCCCTCTGAAGGCGCTCGGCGCCTTCTGGAGAAATGTTTAGGGCCGCCAGACGAGCGACTTCAGGTTCTATGAGCATTCTGATGTGGTGAAGTTCGGGAATGGACAGCTTATTTGCGAGGAAAAGATCGAGGAAGGCACTTCCCAAGCGCTCGAAGCTCAGATCGGTTACAAAAACGCCCCCCGTCACTCCTTGGCGGGTGGTGACAAATCCCGACATCTGACGTTTTGGTCGTGATCTGGAACACGGCTCTATTTCTAAATGCATTCTCCAAAAAAGGACGGCATGATGCCCCAGGCTTTGAACGAGTATCGCTATTCTGGTACCATTTGGACTCAAAATATGCCGAGGAATATGGTTACCTGAAAGGGGTTGCGGTCAGCTTTGGACCCGTTGAGTTGGCAGCGGTACTGATGGGACATGAAAATTTTTTTCTAAACCTGATGCTCAAACCCCAGTCTATTCATCGATTGCTTGAAATCACAACGGACTCCGTCATCCGCTGGCTTAGAGCCCATGAAGACATAAACGGAACTCTCAGAAGAATTGCAATCGCGGATCACATTCCGGGACAGATAGGCCTGCAGCATTTTTTACGCCGTTCTCCCTTATTGTCCAAACAATTTAAAGCATAAATAAAGCAATTTTATGTTGCCTCTGGCTCAGTGACAGTGGACGGATCAACAAGAAGGCCCGCGACATCGCCATGAAGATGGCGGCATAACGGAAATCAACCGTCAAGCAAATGCTGTTCGTTACAACCTATGTCGCAGACAGCGTGTCAACACTTGCCAAAATAAAAGGGAGACCGAAATGGATTCCCCCAAAATAGAAATTTCGCTGATTTGCCAGGCGGGCTCAGCGGAAGCCTTTGCAGGTTCTCCTGCCACTGGCAGAGAATATTTTGATAATCGTCATGGTTCAGATAGAAATCAAGTCCTAATTTGTTTTTTCTTTATCAAGGTGCGATTCGTTTTGGCTTATGCACAAACACAAGAGGCTCTACAAGCTCTTCCCAACCTTCGCAAGCATCATTAAAGAGCCGTGCAATCGGACTAGCTACCAATGCACCATCTTCAAACCATAATCGGCTGAAATAACAACGAGCGTAGTCAAATGTGCCTGACAACAAGTCTTGAGGAGCAATGCCTTGATTGAACCAAAGCACAGACCTCTGAGACCCCTCCTTTTGACTTAATTTGCAAGTAATCATTTGGATGGTTTTGAACAGCGAAAGTCTCCGTTCAAGCGACAGTTGATAAAGCATAAACGAAGTCAAAATAACTATGACATTTGAATCTGCGAAGAAACTCTGTAGCAAGGTTATGTATTCCATCAATTTGCAAGCATCGGCCTGAAGTCGGTAAAAAAATAATGTCTCATTGGGCTTAAAATCTCCATAGAAATTTACCAGCTGCTTACGTCTGTCGTCTTCCAATCCCCAAAGTGCCAGCAACCAGGCATCATCTACCGAAATATCCAAGTCTACTCCAAAGTAGCGCTTTATCGATTTTGCGTATTGCAATTTCTCCTTATGGACCTTCGTTCTAAAATTCGGGAATAGATATTTTGATGAATGAGCAAGTATCAATTCTAAATTTTGTAAAACAAGGCCCATATCACCCCTTGAGCATCCCAATTCCAATAAACCTATCTCGGAATCATCATTTGGCAAGAAACAAGCCAATGGAAAAGCGCGTTGCGGAATTGTGGAATTGGTCCTGCGAGACAATGCTAACTGTTGAATTTCGGCATAATTCTTCCTAACAAAACTATCAAATTGCTCCCTGCAGTTGAAAACTTCTACAGCTTTATCTATGTCAAGTAAATTGGTCGCAGTATAATGCAATGCTCCAGCCATCGTGCATACGAGGGTTACTATATCCATAGTCGGTCGTTGCTTGAGAACCGCGGTATACATTTGTGCTAAAATATTATCAGGCTGCTCTACCATATACCGAACAATAGAGTAATTTAAAAAATTCTTATACCCACCCGTCTCTAAACCATCTAGAACAGCCAATACTCGATTCAAAGTCAGTAGTTCCATTCTCTTTGCCGTCCATCAAACATTATTTCCGATATGGTACCCTAAACAAAATAATTGGCCTCAAAGTTCATCTTAGGGGCTATAAAAACTGGCGCTTCCATGCGCCACATTGCTTGCATCTGCATAAAGTTGACCTGAAAATATATTACGCAGGCAAATGTTTTGTCAACGTTGAAAAGGGTTCAAGAGTACTCTTGACTCATGTTGTGTGATGAAATAAAGTCGCACCATGTCCACTGAGAATACAATATCCGGGTGCTTGGTATTATGTAATGAATAGAGGGAGACGGGCAGGATTCGGAGGATTGTGGGGTCACATCTCGACGGGCTGTTGCCCAAATGAGATTTTCAACATAAAATAACTAGAATTTACTAATCTAATTTCGTGGGCCATTGAAAACATTAAATTTTATTGCATTTTGCTCAAATCTAAAACATATTGACAAACCACAGCGTATTGAGCAAGGCAAAGGCCCGTTGGGGGTCTCGTGCCTTCAAAATCTTCTTCGATCACATTGTCTGGCAATATGTGCAAGAGGGCCCCATAGACGGATGCAAACTCTTCACCGATTCCAGTCTCATTGACGCTGATGCATCAAATAACTCGGTAGCTGTAAATGCCAAATACGAGGTCATCACCGCCACAAAGGTAACCCCCGGCTCCGTTGATGACGACATGTTCTTAAGAAAACCATGGAGCTACATGAACATAGCACAGAAAAGAAAATAGAAACTGTAGTCGCTGACGGCAAATACGGCATCATTGAGAATTATCTTCTCTGTCATGATTCCCACATCAAAGCCCATATTCCTTCCTTTGAAGAATATTAAAGACAGGCAGCACATTTCAGAACGATCATTTGCTTGGGCGACGCGATACGGTTTCAAAAGGGCAAGATGGCGGAATCTTTGGCGTATGGAAATACAAGACTTTCTTATCGCCGCCATTCAAAATATTTCAATCAGAAAAAATTTGGGCCGCGTGAAATTTTCAGACCAAATTCCTGATAACCCCTTTGGGCAACAGGCCGTTGATTTGTGAATTGTGACATGCGATATAGTCCTTTATCTCGATGAAATGATTATCAAGTCTGCCGTTGATCCTTGCATATTTTTATAGTCTAGCGCCATGTCTAGCCTGTTAAGAATTAGATATCCGGATAAGACATTTGAGGAATGACTCTCTAAAACAGGTGAGGGAACAATTTGGCATTGAAAAATATAGCACCGTCAGCAGTATTGTCGAAAAAGTAAAATATGAGATGAAAGCTGATCAGGGACTTAAAAAGCGGATACGGAATTTGACTGAAGATATGACCAAGAGTCAACGGCAGACTTGACCCTGTCATAAAAGAATGTGGAATGGAGAGGGCGTATAGGATGACGACCGACAAACCGGAAGAAAATCGTGACAAAAAGCTGATCCGCAACAGTACGGCAGAATTTCTGATCTTTACCGGGCAAAGTGGCGAACAGAGCATCGAGGCTCGGTATGAAGATGAAACGATATGGTTGACACAGAAGCTGATAGCTCAATTGTTCGACGTAACTGTCCCCACCATCAATGAGCATTTGAAAAACATCTTTTTCGTTGGCGAGCTTGAGCAGGTTTCAGTTATTAGGAAATTCCGAACAACTGCCGCCGATGGCAAAACTTACAACACCAATTTCTATAACCTCGATGCCATCATCTCGGTGGGGTATCGCGTCAATTCGATTCGGGCTACCCAGTTCCGCCAGTGGGCGACCCGGGTCTTGCGGGAATTTGCCATCAAGGGCTATGTGCTGGATAACAAGCGTATGGAGAACGGCGCTTTCCTCGGAGAGGATTATTTCGAACGCCTACCTGGAACTGGCGGAAGAACGTGCTATCAGAAAGATTCCCATGACCATGGAAGATTGGGCTAAGCGGCTAGATATGTTTTTGGAGTTTGCCGACAGAAATATTTTAGCGGACAGTGGAAAGGTGTCGGCTGAAATTGCCAAAGCCCACGCCGAAAGTGAGTTTGAGAAATACCGCATTGTTCAAGATCGACTGTTTGAGAGTGATTTCGACAAGGCAGTAAAGCAAATTGAAGCCTCCGGGAAGAAGGGAGGCAAAAATGGCAAGGCGTAAATCCAGTATGGAAAGGGGACCATCCATAAGAAACTGAGAAAGTTGATTTAGACTATTGCAGGCCTAATCCTTCTCTGTACTGGGATCTTACCGAAAACAGCCTTGAGCCGAAATCGGTAATCTTAGATTTTGAAGGGGGGCAAGTCTGCCTATGACTCTTGTTTTATTTTTTTAATAGGCTGGCCTCAATAATGTGCTGATATTAAAAAGCCGTTTCTTATCATTAATAAAAGAGAAAAGAGAAAAAAGTTATGATCGATTTTGACCGAGGCCTTTCGTTGTATGACCATCCAGAGATCCTTTACAGACTCTTTTATCCCCGGCGGGAGATTGTCGAAGACTCAGAAAGGCCAAAGGCGATGAACCGTTTCGTCCCTGTGGCCAAAGGAGTTTCCATAGGTTGCCGTTTCTATCCGGTACGCAGCGACTCACCCAACATCCTGTTCTTTCACGGCAATGGGGAGACAGTGCCTGATTACGACTATGTGGCGCCGATGTACGGTGAAAGTGGTTTGAACCTCTTTGTGGCCGATTACCGGGGATATGGAATGAGCGGCGGAAGCCCGACATGTACCTCCATGATCAAAGACGCCCATCCGATCTTTCATGATTTTAAGACCTTTATTAAGGAGATCGGTTTCAATGGTGGCCTTTTTGTCATGGGGAGATCATTGGGAAGCGCACCTGCCATTGAAATCGCCTATCATTACCAGGAAGAGGTCAAGGGACTTATATTGGAAAGCGGTTTCGCAAGCGCCAAAAACCAGCTTGCACGACTGGGAGTTACGCAACTGTTCAAGGATATCGAAAATCCAATTGGTTTCGGCAATGACTTAAAGATAAGGGATGTGACAATTCCCACTCTCATTATACATGGGCAACGTGATGAAATTATACCGATAACCGAGGGAAGGTTATTGTATGAGCTTTCAGGGGCTGGTGAAAAGTATTCCCTCTTTATCCCGCGGGCCGGTCATAACAATATTATGATACTTGGTTTGCAGGCTTATATGGAAGCGATCGTAAGGCTGGTTCACAACGTCGGGCAGGATCGCTAAGGTCGGTCCCATATAGTGGAAAAGGGGGACAATCCTAAATAATCCAGTAAAATGACATCTGAGGGGATTGGGGGTATAGGCTGGGTGTGCCTGGAATGCCACGACTTGATACGCCCGGCCTCTTGCATCATATCCTTATCAGAGGAATAGAGCGCCGATGGATACTTAGTGACAATAAAGACCGTGAGGACTTTATTGAACTGCTATCTAATCTCCTACCTAAAACAAAGACTCCATCTGGAAAAGGATTACTTAATCGGAAGAGCAAGGCAAAAGGAGAGGGTGGAATCCGGGATTCCTATGGCGAATTTGGCGAAGAGACCTGACATGACAATTTCGGCGGTGAGTTACGCCGTTCAAAGAGGCGAGAAGACAGTCAGGGAAAAGGGTTTTCAATTGGAAAGCTGAATTATTGGAATATTTAAGGATTGTCCCCATTTCTCTCATTAATTTTTCTATTGAGGAGGTATTATTGTGGAGAGCCAGCTGGACCATGAAAAAAATCGCGTGAAGCAAAGAAACAGGATTGCGGAGCTGATGCCGGGACTGATGAAGGGTGTAGCCGGCGTGACCGCCAAAGCCTACCAAGATGGCGCACTTAGTTGTAAAGTGAAGCGGCTGATGGCCCTTGCCCTTGCCCTCGGCGTCGGATGCAAAAATTGCATCCTCTCCCAGACCGTGGAGGCCATGGAAAACGGTGCTACCACAGAGGAGGTCCTGGAAACTCTCTCCGTCGTCACGAGCATGAGAGGCACTACCGGGGTGGGGGAGTCACTGCGGGTCATCCAGTTGCTGGATGAACTGGGCAAGCTTTAGACCCCCAGGATATGTCCACAGGCCATGGGTTAGCCCTTTGCCCTTTCTTTCGATTTTACAGTCGCCGCCGCCGTGATTATACATTTGACAATGCGCGATGCCGTGCTTACATTTTGAGCACAGGCTCAAAATGTAAGCACGCACACGATCGCAAAGGAGGTGAACCATATGCCTAGAGGAGATGGAAGCGGACCCCAGGGTCGCGGCCCCATGACGGGCCGAAAGGCTGGGCGATGTAACCCCGACGACCCCGCCCAGGATACGGGACAAGGCCGGGGTCAGGGAAAAGGCAGAGGACGCGGCCAGGCCCGGGGACCGCGGGACGGTCGCGGTCAGGGCATGGGCGGTGGAAACCGCAGGAGATGATCCCGGGGCTTTGGCCGTCTATGGCCGCACCTGATGACAGGAATGGAAGGGGGCTGATCACATTGAAGCCCCCTTCTTTTTTTTGGAATTGATGACGTCAATTTCTGGCAGCCGGACGGAAGGAGTCAGTTCAAATCATTGCACCCCGGTGAGCCTTTCCTCCTCAGGCGCCATTCTCTTCTCAATTGTATTACCGAAAACGGCCTTGAGCCGAAATCGGTAATCGGATAAGTTGTTTCTTGGTTGAATGAAGGTTCAAGGTTGGATCAAGATAACCAATTGAGGATTAGAAATCCGCCTTTGAGGGGGAGAGTGGCATAGCCGCGAATGGCAAAATACCTATTTGTGTTCACGCGAGTCCTGCAATGATCTGAATCATGAAACTGTCAAAAAAAATGTTGAAAGCCGGATGGAATATTATCACTGAAAAAAAACGGGTCCTACACCATCTTCGGTTCCAACGCCCAGCAATACACCTTACGTCTGTCGGGTGGACAAAAAAGTAAATGGACATGCCTCAAATGCACACGGAAACAGTTGATACCATGATTATCGGAGGCGGCCTAAGCGGTATCTATGCCGCCTACCTGCTGACCCAAAGAAATAAATCTTTTGTCGTTCTCGAAGCCCGTGAGCGTGTCGGCGGCAGGATTTTATGCCCTGAATATCAAGGATTTTTCTCCGATCTCGGTCCCTCCTGGTACTGGCCCGAGATTCACCCGAAAATGGCGCACCTTATCCAAGCTTTGGGCCTCAAGGGGTATCGCCAGTTTGAAGAGGGAATGGGCCGTTTTCAAAACTCCATTGGAGCCGTTCGGACCGTTGGCGGTTACGGCATGGAACCCTTCTCCTGGCGGCTTTCCGGCGGCATGATGGCACTGATCAGAAAACTCTGTGAGGATATTCCTGAAAATGCCATCAGACTCAATCACCCGGTCTGTAAGATCGAAAAAAAGGTTGACGGCGCGCTGCTCAGTGTCGGCGAACTGGGGAAAGAGCCCCGGGTTCGGTTCAGTACCAATAAAATAATCCTTGCCCTGCCGCCGCGCCTTGCTGCTGCCACCATTCTCTTTGATCCTGATCTTTCTCACCATTTGACCCAGGCGATGCTGAAAATTGGTACCTGGATGGCGGGTCAGGCTAAATTCTGCGCCCTTTACGAAGAACCTTTCTGGCGGCAAACGGGCCTCTCGGGTCAGGCCTTCAGCGAGCGCGGTCCGCTGTGTGAGATCCATGACGGATCCAACAATAGCCATGGCCCTTATGGACTGACCGGCTTTGTCGGAATACCGGCAGTGCAACGCACCCAACAGCACCTTGTCGGCGAGGCAATTCTCTCACAGCTTGCAACCATCTACGGCAAGCCGGCGTCGCAGCCGGTGGCATTCTTTTACAAGGATTGGGCTTGCGAACGGTTCACGGCCACTCAGTTTGACCAGCGGCCGATGTATGAACACCCCCTCTATCACCCCCCGGCAGGTCAAACCTCCATTTGGGAAGGCACCATCCATTTTGCCGGCACGGAAACCGCCGACCAACACGGCGGTTATCTCGAAGGCGCCCTGACCGCCGCCGAACGGGCGGTTATGATCCACTGAGAAGAGCGTTTCAATGTGCATTCAATGAAATTTGTATAATAGCAGGAGTGTTAGCAGGGATAACCAATCTGAATAGTATGAATTATCGTATAGTCAAGAAAGAAAAGGCTTTCAGTCTGTATATTGGCTGAAAGCCTTGTGGTTCATGGTCAAAAAATATTGGTTTTGTTGAAACCCTTGTTATCATTGATGGTGCGAGAGAGGGGACTCGAACCCCTACGCCCGAAGGTACTGGATCCTAAATCCAGCGCGTCTACCAGTTCCGCCACTCTCGCAAAGGTGAAACATTTTTATCGTTTTTAGTGCCTCTGTCAAGAATTAATGGGGACGTGAAGCGTCTGCTGGAATTCCTTGAGATACCTCTGTATGTATCCATCATCCGCAAAACTGTAATAGGTGTTGTGCCCGATGATCACATGATCGAGCACCTGGATCATCAGGAGTTGAGCAGCCCACAACAGGTCTCTGGTGAGTCTCCTGTCTTCAGGGGATGGGCTGGGGTCACCCGACGGGTGGTTGTGCACGAACACCATGGCCGCGGCCTTGTTTTCAAGGGCAAGGGTCATGACCTCCCGGGGATAGACAGCGCTTCCCGTGAGGCTCCCCAAAAAGACGTCCTGATCGAAGATCAGTTCATTTTTCCTATTCAAGAACAGGACCTTGAAAATTTCCCTTTTCAGGTCCCGCATCGCATGGAAGAGAAAATCGAAGACCGCCTTTGACGAGCCCAAAAAGGTTTTTCCCGTCGCCCTGTCCCTCAAATACCGGCCGGCAACCTGGTGAACCAGACTTAAATACAGGGCGCTGTTCGGGCCGATGCCGTTGATTTCCTCAAGCTTTTGAAGCGGCGCGGACAATACGCCCGATAGGCTGCCGAATTTTTTCAGGGCCTCCCTGGCTTGGGTTTTGACATCTTTTCTGGGCGTTCCGAGCGTGAGAAGAAACTCGATGACCTCTTCATCCGAAAATCTGGCCAGTCCCCCGTCCGCGTATTTTTCCCGCAGCCTTTGGCGGTGGCCGGTTCCTTTTTTCTGCCAATCTTCCTTGTCCATATTTCCCGGGTCCCGTGGAGAAAATCGGTTTGTGTGTTTACGAAAAAACCAATAAAGTAAGCGCATTTACCCGGGGCTGACACCTCTCGGACCTTGTTATGTATATGATGTCGGAGGATCATAGTCAATGCTTTATATCCCTGGATGATAAAAATAAATCCTGGTTCCCATTGAACTCATTTGCTATAATGCGTACCTTTTCCGAGAGGGGGCGATTGTCGGATATGAATCCGCATCGAGCCCTATTGTTTTTTAAAGACTCACCGAAGATTTCGGAGAAAAAAATGCCTTCCAAGGCCCTTGAGGTCAATTTGGCGTGCAGTCGCGTAGATGTGACGATCCGTGAAGAGTACCGGGTGCTTCAGGAGGTTATGGCCAGATACCCCGGTGTCATGGAGGGCCTGGAAACCTTCCTGAAGGAATTGTGCCATCCCCTTAAAAACTGGGCCTTTATCCTGAAAGAGGCGCGCAGTTACGGGCTGGATTATTTTCACCTGCTCAGATCTCATCCCAGGGGACTGGAGGCGGCGAAACTCTACATCAATATCTTCCTGGCGGCCTTTGATAACGGGCGAAATAAGAATGAACGGGCGGATGCCGCAGACAACCTGCTCCTCTATCTTCAAAAAATCATCAAGGATTCCGAAAATGAGTTCAGCCTGTTTCTTCCGGTGCTCGATTATGCCTTTGAGCAGATAGCCTGTTACAAGGAAGAGACCTTTATTTTTTTTGTAAGAAGCTATTATCAGATCAACCGTCTCGCCGCTGCATATCACGATAAGGCCCCTGTTGATGTCTCCTTCGGTGCCCTCAATGTCCTTTTATTCAAATACTATGACGCTACACACGCCCACTGGCTGAAAGAGGAGGACCCGGAGGCCTGGTTCAGGACCGAGACCGGACTTTCAGATTCGCAGACGCAGAATTTTGACGGGATCTTCCATCCCATATCGCATGAGCAAATCAGGCGCCATCAGGGGGACATGGCCCGAATTTTTAATAAACACAGGCCGGAATCCCGGAAACTGTTGAAAGAACTCCTCGCTTATCCCGGATATGGACAATTCGTGGACACCTACCGGGAAATCCCCCGCAAATTGCTCAAGGCCGGTGAAGCGTCCGACCAGGGCAATCGTTGGAAACTGATATTTCTCTTTCATATCATGAACCTGAGAGGGCTGTCTTCCATCCATGAGGAGGCCCTCAGAGACATCAATCGAACGCTGACCTGGTTCATAGGCCAGGGAAAACTGCAAGATGTTCAGCAGATGGTTGAAAAGACCTTTGCGATCCTCCTGAAGAGCACCCGGAAATTCCCGGGCACGGCCCTCGATTGTGTCGTGAATGTGGGTAAGGCCATTTACAAGACCGATGAAAGCGATCTGGTCGATTTTTTTATCGATGCCGTTGTCGGTCTGGGGTTCCAGGCACCGGAAGTGGTGGGATTCGGCGATGATTGGCAGGTACGCGCGAATGCCGCCCATGTCCAAAATATACGCAGTTGGCTGGAACTCATCGAAGAAAATCCGAAATGGTCGAAAAAACTCATCTCATCCCTCATTATTCAACTCTCACTCAGGGGGGTGCTCATCCGGGATACGGATCTTTTTCCAAGAGATATCAGCCGACTCCTGAACAGTGACATCGCACCGGTATACAATCTGGCAAAACATCTGGCCCGGCTCTTCCCTGCCTATTTCAACGACATCGGGGCCGAGGGGGAGCTGCGGGATATCTCGACCAGAATTGACGAAATAAGCCTTCGTAAGGATACCCTCATCCATTTTTTGAGAAAACAGAGCCATGTGGAGAGCAGCAATCAGACGATTCCCCTGATGGAGGGAATCCTGGAATTCTGGCGAACCGGAAACAAGGAGATCCTTGAACCCCTGGTGCCGCTTCCGGTGTTCAATGATATCGAATCCCGGGGGCCTCACGTGGACGGCGTCCATCTGATCCTGTCCCACGTGTTTGATACAAAGCGGTTTTCTAAGATCAGCGACCTCCTGAATCTCCGCGAGGAGGAGATCGGCATCCTGACGGCAGAGATATCCGGAATTACGGAAACGGATCGAGAGCGCGTCGGACTCGTGATAAGGTTTTATAAGCTCCTATACCAGAAATATCACCTCAGTTTTACCGAATTTGAGAATTACCTGGACGAACTTCAGCACAGGGCCTTTCCCGAAGTGGGCAAACTGAGAAAGGCTTTCAATGAGACCGATATCCGGCAAAAAATATTTAACCTGTTAAACTACCTGGAAAAATTAAAAGGTCTGATCCTGTCTCCCCGGGCGTATGAGATCAGAGAGGACATCTATCACAAACGCCATATTGCCGTGGATATCCCCTCCATGTACGGCAGTTATCACGAGATGAAATTCGATGTCCTGGGGCTCACCTTTCGCCTGGAATCCCTGGTAAACGTCCTGTTTGAAGACCTTGTGGAAAATATTGACCTGGGCCTTATCACCAGGGCGACCTACATCCGGATCTACGACTACCTGCGGCTTTTCCATCGCGCCCTGAAACTGGACGGCATCTCTTCGCTGGAGATGGAAAGACAGCTTGATTTCCTGGCCCACTCCCTCAGGGTGAAGGGCTTTTCCTTTACACAGTTCCTGGATATCTTCCGGGGGTTTTCCCAGGCCGTAAGGCATATCGTCACCGATTATTTCAACAGCATCCATCAGGAAAACCTGATAAAGATACTAAACCAGGTGCCGATAGAATCTTTGTTGGATAAATTCAGACCTCAAAATGGGTCTCAGGATCAGGAAAGGCTCATTCATAGAGTCTCCGAGGTGTTCCTGAGGGAGATGATATCCGTTTCTCTGGGGCTTCAGCAGCTCGATGTTTTTCTGACTCGCATCATGAATACCCTGCATCAACAGGCGGATGTCCTGCCCAGTGAAAAGCTGGGGCTCCTGCTCAACTATGACCCTGAAAAGGCCGTGACGCCTATCAGCCCCATCAAGAAGCCGGTTTCGGATATTATTTATCTCGGAAACAAGGGATTGAATCTTGTACGATTGAACCGCTACGGTTGCCCTGTGCCACCGGGATTCATCATCACCACGGAGGTCTTCAGGTATCGGGAGGTCATCGATAACTACGCACCAACCGTCGAGAATCTCAAAAACCAGGTGTCCCGTCAGATTTCAAAGCTTGAAAGGGCCTCCGGCAAGACGTTTGGGGATCCCCGAAATCCTCTCCTTCTGTCCGTTCGAAGCGGGGCCCCTATCTCCCAACCGGGGATGATGGATACCTTTTGTGATGTGGGAATCAATGAGGATGTGGTCCACGGATTGGTCGATTTGACGAAGGATGTCTGGTTTTCCTGGGATTGCTATCGGCGGTTTTTACAGTTTTACGGCATGGCCTATGGCTTGGACAGGAACGATTTCGATGATGTCATGTCGGCTTCCAAGGAACAATGGGGCGTACCGCACAAGAGGGGTTTTACCGGTGAACAGATGAGGGTGTTGGCCCTGGGTTACAGGGACCTCATTCTGGACAATGGGATCCGGATCGAGACTGCGCCCTTTGATCAGCTCTATGCGGTCATCATGAAGGTCTTTGATTCGTGGAAATCTCCAAAGGCCAGGTCTTACCGACGCATTATGAGTATATCGGACGATTGGGGAACGGCGGTAACCGTCCAGCAGATGGTCTTTGGAAACCTTTCCCCAAAATCCGGCTCAGGTGTATTATTTACTCATAGCCCGAGATCGTCTGAAGGGGCGATCCGACTCTGGGGAGATTTTTCCCTGGGAAATCAGGGCGAGGATGTGGTATCCGGTCTGGTGAAAACCCTTCCGATCTCGGAAAAACAGGCGGAGATGGAGAACCGGGAAGATGATGTGACCCTGGAGACCCACTTTCCGGAAACATATCATACGATTAGAGAAATGGCCAAGGACCTGATCTACAATAAGAAATGGGGACCTCAGGAGATGGAATTCACCTTTGAATCACCAACGAAAGAGGGTCTCTTTTTCCTGCAGACCAGGGACATGGCCATAAGGGAGAGAAAAAAGGTGCTTTCCTTTGCCCCTGAACCCGACAGCGAAACCAGACTCATGTGTCATGGTATCGGTGTGAGTGGTGGGGCCATGACGGGAAGGCTTGTTTACAGCCTGGAAGAGATACACGATTGGCGTAAAAAGGAACCAGGTACATCCCTGATCCTGGTAAGGAGCGACACCGTTCCCGATGATATCAACGAAATTTACGAGGCCGACGGTCTTCTCACGGGGCGCGGGGGATCCACTTCACACGCGGCTGTCGTGGCCCACAGACTGGGCAAGACCTGCGTAGTGGGGTGCGAGAATCTCATATGCCTGGAGAAGGAAAGCAGTTGCTCTTTTAACCGGATTTTTATGAAGTCCGGGGACTGGATCAGTATCGATGGGCGAGAAGGCTCCATTTATTCTGGAATCATGAAGATCAAGGAGACAGAAAGGCACTAGTATGCCGGAAAACGAAAAGAGAGGCAGAGAAATGAATATTGGAATTAATGGCTTGGGCAGAATCGGTAAGTTAACGCTGTGGCACCATATAGGGCGAAAGTACTTTGATGAAATCGTAGTGAATATTGGAAGAGAAGCGGGTACTTCCCTCAAGGATGTGGCCCATTATATCGAGAGGGACTCTTCCTATGGAACGCTTCCCGCATACCTTTACGGACACAAAGGCGGAAAGGTCATCACCGAAGTGGATGAAGAAAGCGGCACGATGATGATCGACGGGATCAAGGTGCACGTCCTGCGAAGGTTTCGGAACCCCAAAGACATTGAATGGGAAAAGCACAATGTAAGACTGGTTGTAGATACGACCGGTCAGTTCCTTGACCCCACGTTGCCCCATGATGACCCCAAAGGGTCCGTGCGGGGACATTTCGAGGCAGGGGCACAGAAGGTTGTCGTCTCGGCGCCCTTTAAGATTAAGGACAAGGGCCGGGCCATGCCGGAAGATGCGGTGACCACGGTTATGGGGTTGAATGATCATGATTATGATCCCAGGCGCCACAACGTGGTTTCAAATGCATCCTGCACAACCACTTGTCTGGCTCATATGATGAAACCCCTGATCGATCATTTCGGTCCAAAACGGATCCTGACGGCTTCCATGGCTACGGTCCATGCGGCGACAGGTTCGCAGCAGGTCCTGGACCGCCTCGGAAAAGCCGGCGCTACCGACCTTCGCAAGAACAGGAGCGTCCTGAACAATATCATCCTGACAACCACGGGCGCCGCGAATACCCTCGGGTTGGTCATCCCGGAGATGAAACAGATCGGCTTTATGGCTGAATCCGTGCGTATCCCTACGAGTACGGGCTCTCTTGTGATCCTTGTGTTGAATTTTTTGGAGGAAGTCGCATCCAGTCAGATTCGAAAGGATACGATCAACGGTATTTTCAAGGCCGCCGCGGAAAACGATGCCCATGGGTATCTTCAGTATACGGAAGAGCAAAACGTTTCCGTCGACATCATCGGTCTTCCAAAGGCCGGCGCCATTATTGAAGCGCATGAAACCCATACCCGAACGGCGGAGGTGCCCCTTGATCTTGAAAAGGTATGCCGGGTGCAGCATGGGGATGAAGTGAAAACAAGCGAGGGTATCGTCAGCATCGCTATTACCCAGGCCGTGATTTACGGATGGTATGACAATGAAATGGGTGGTTATGTCAACATGCTGGGTGATCGCGTCGTGTCCGTAGCAGAAAACATGTAATCAGGAGGGGTCTAACCCGTATGATATTTGTCGGTAAAATAGTACTCGTTTCATTGGTAGCTCTTGGAATTCAACTCATCTTTGCGGAAGGGGCTTGGGCGTGGGGTCCGGCCGTCCATACGGTCATTGCATCACGGATGCTGGGGGATTTGGGTCAACTGCTCCCTCCCATTGCCCAAACGATCCGGTCTTTTCCCATGGAGTATCTTTATGGGAGCCTTGCCGCCGATTTCTTTGTCGGCAAGGGTCAGAAACCCAAGGAGGGGCATTCCCACAATTGGGAGACAGGTTTCAGATTTCTGAAAGAAGCAAAAGATGATCAGGAGGCCGCTTATGCATACGGGTTCCTCTCTCACCTGGCTGCAGACGTCATTGCACACAACTACTTTATTCCGAAGCTCATTCAGCGTGTCTCGGCCTGGAAGCGTATGGGGCATCTTTACTGGGAGGCTGTGGCGGATTGCCTGGTCGGGCCTGTGTATATTCGAATCGCCAACGAAGTGCTCAGTAATGAGCAACTGGGATGCGATGAACAGCTCAAGGCCGCCGTTGGAAAGAAACGACCCGCTCTTAAGGCCCGGCGGCGTATCTTTACTCAAGCTGTCAAATTTTCCGACTATTCCAGTAGTTCACAAAGCAGATTCCTGATGAGCAGGGGGTTGGGAGATCAGGTCTCTCCTGAAACCATCGGCTTCATGTTGGATCTTTCATATCGTCTGGCAAAGGATTTTTTGACTCATCCGGAAACCTCACCGTGCGTGTCCTATGATCCGATCGGTAGCAGGAATCTGCTTTTGGCAAGTCGAAAAGCGATCCTTTCGAGACTTTTCAAGATTCCCCGTCGCAACCATCGTTTCAAGGTAGATCAGGAACTGCTTGACATCTAGAGAGATTATGGGTCCCATCAGAATACTTACCGAAAACGTGGCCTCAAAGATTGCCGCCGGTGAGGTTGTCGAACGGCCTGCGTCCGTCATCAGGGAATTGGTGGACAACAGCATCGATGCCGCGTCCGACAGGGTTTTTGTCAAGATCCGGAAGGGCGGGAAAGCGCTTATCAGGGTAAGCGATAACGGCGCGGGTATGAACAGGGACGATCTGCTTTTGTGCGTCGAAAGACATGCAACCAGTAAGATCAGAGACGCCGACGACCTCCTGTCGGTCGAAACCCTCGGATTCCGCGGAGAAGCCATTCCGAGTATCTCGTCCGTCTCGAAGCTGGAGATCACCTCGAGGCCCATGGACCAGCTTGTTGGTTACAGGCTCACCCTGGCAGGCGGAAGGATGAGATCAATCGATGAAACCGGCTCTCCCGCCGGCACGGTTATCGCAGTCAGCAACCTGTTCTACAACCTGCCCGCCCGGAAGAGCTTCCTCAGAACGGTTCGTACGGAGACCGATCAGATCACGGAGATTTTTTCGAGAATTTCTCTGCCCTTTACCGGCGTTCATTTCAGGCTCGAGGACGAAAACAAAACCCTGTTGAATCTTCCGAGTTCCGATAACCTCCTGAATCGTCTCTCCGTCCTCCTGGGTCGGAAGCCTGCCTCCACCATGAGCCAAGCCAGCCATGACGTGCAGGGTATGAGACTCAATGCATTTCTGGGCCATCCTGATCAAAGCCGGTCGAGAGGGGACAGAATCCTGGTCTATGTCAACAACCGAAACGTGCGGGACAGGCTGATTACAAAAGCCGTAATGGATGGCTACGGACAACGTCTCATGAAGGGACGGTATCCTCAAGTCGTCTTGTTCATAGAGATCGACCCCGGATTGATCGATGTCAACGTCCATCCCACCAAGCAGGAGATTCGGTTTCGAAACGCGTCGTCTTTATATCAGAATCTGGTATCCCTTATTGGAAGATCCTTTGTTAAGCAGATGCCATTCCCCACTGAAACCGCATTTGCCCCTGAGGGGGAGCCGTATCGGGCGCCTTCCGCAGTGCCGGGATTGGCGGAGCCTTTCGGCGGATATGCCGTGGCGGAGCAGGAGAACCTCCCGGATGACCCATCGCGTCCTATTCAAACGGAACTTCTCGGGAAAAGTCTCCAAATTATCGGTCAACTCATGAACACTTACATCCTCTGCGAAACGGACGGGGGATTCCTCATGGTTGATCAGCATGCCGCCCATGAAAGGATTGTATATGAGAGGCTCATAAAGGCGTTCCTCACGTCACGTATCGAGAGTCAGGCCTTTCTGATTCCGCGGCAATTGGAGTTATCCATGAAGGATTGTTCCATCCTTCTCAAGCGGCTCGATCAAATGCGTGAATTGGGATTTGAAATCGAGCACTTCGGGGGGAGCACGTTTTTGATAAGATCTGTTCCATCCCTTCTTACGGATCTCCAGTGGGAGCAGTTCCTGGGAGATTTTATCCCTATCCTGGAAGAAGAAGGCGACCTCACTCATGGACCTGCCTTGGAGAGGCTGCTCGCGACCATGGCATGCCACGGGGCGATTCGAGCGGGAAAGAGATTGACTCAGCAGGAAATGACCTCCCTCCTGAAACAGCTGGAATCGGCCGATGTCCCCACGAATTGCCCCCATGGACGGCCTATCAGCAAGGCATTCAGCACCCTGGAAATAGAAAAAATGTTTAAACGGGTGGTGTGAAGGCCCGACAATTTACGAGTGACTAAAGTGTCAAGTGACTAAAGTTACGAGTGACTAACCTCTGAACCTTTGAACCCTGAACCCCTGAACCCCTGAACCCCTGAACCCTGAACCCTGAACCCTGAACCCCTGAACCTCTGAACCCAGAACCCAGAACCCAGAACCTTTGAACCCAAATGAAAGATAACAGACAAAAGATTGTGGTCATTACGGGACCGACGGCGTCCGGCAAGAGTTCCCTGGCCGTTGAGCTTGCCCGGCGGTTTGACGGTGAAATCGTCAATGCAGATTCTATGCAGGTTTACCGCGGTATGGATGTCGGCACGGCCAAACCGTCAACTGAAGAAAGGGAGAATATCCCGCATCATCTTTTTGACCTCGTGAATCCCGATCAGGAATTCAACGCGGCGATTTATCGTTCCCTGGCCCTGCCCGAGTTGGCGAAGATTGCCGAAAAAGGCCATCTGTCCATGGTCGTGGGTGGAACCGGCCTCTATATCAAGACGCTCCTTGGTGGGCTCCTCGAATGTCCGCCTTCTGATCCGGAATTCAGATTGAAATTGAATCGGGAATGGGATGTCCTGGGTTCCGCCGGGATTTATCAAAGACTGAAGACACTCGATCCCGAATCAGCGGGAAGAATCCATCCCAATGACAGGGTGAGAATCGTTCGGGCCCTGGAGATCAATCATCTTACCGGGAAACCCCTGTCTTCCCTCATCGGAAAACATCGTTTCAGGGACAGGCCCTTTCGGGCGTTTAAAATTTGTTTGCAAATGGATCGGGAACAACTGTATCATCGCATCGACAAGCGCAGTAAGATCATGGTTGAAAATGGTCTGATCGAAGAAACGGAGGGCCTCCTTAAGGAGGGATACTCTGCGGATCTCAAGCCTATGAATTCCCTGGGCTACAGGCACATGATCAAATACCTCCAAGGCACCTGGAGTCTGGACGAAGCGATTAATCAGCTCAAAAAGGATACGAGACGGTATGCCAAAAGACAGCTGACTTGGTTTAATGCCGACCCGGATATCCAGTGGATCCCCTTTGAAAAAAGGGCAGATATCTATCAGGACGTGGAGGCGTTTTTGTAATTCGCCTTCTTGGATGGAGAATCACAGATGAAGAGTTGGAAATTGTCCCTTAACGCCGTTTTTGCCTTGGCTGTTTTTTTGTGGCCTGTCGCGGTGCTCGGGCAGCAGTATGTTCAGGCCTTTGAACATGGGAAAATTGACTGGTCAAACGGCATCATAGAAGCCACGGGCCGGGGCTGTCCACCCGATAAACCGGACAATGCGGCCCAGGGCAGGGCGGTTGCCGAGAGAGAGGCCGTCAAAAATGCCCGAAAAAATTTGCTGAAAATTACCGAGGGGATCCAGATAAATTCCAAAGTCCTGATCAAGAATCTTCTCTCTGAAAATAAAGAGGTCCGCGAAAAACTCATGAGGCTCATAAAGAACGCCCCGCTTGTTGATGTGGCATATGAAAAAAAAGGAACCGTGGTTGCCTCTGTGACATTGGAAATCCGAGGTCCCTTCACCGGTTTGGTCCTGCCCGGGAGTATTAGAAAAATTGAATCCTTGCGTCAACCCAAGACCACAGTCAAGGAGGAAGTGCCCTGCTTTTCAGGATTGATCATTGACTGCCGTGGGTTTCAAGTAAAATCCGCAATGGCCCCCCTGGTCACCGATGAGGATGGTCAAGAAGTTTACGGACCTGCCTATATCAGCCGGGAGCATGCCATCACGAGTTGTGTCGCAGGATATGCCAGGGACCTCGATGTGGCTAAGGCCGATCCGAGAATCTCCAAGAATCCGCTTATTATCAAAGGGATACGAACAGCCAAGACCGGGGTCTCAGATGTCGTGATCAGTAACGCCGATGCGGCCAAAATCAGAGGAACGGCCAGTCATTTGAGTCTGTTACAGAAATGCAAAGTGGTGATTGTGATTGATTGATCCGTGTCCTTTTTGATTATATCCATATTTCCAGGGACTAACCAGGGAGTCGATGTCATGGAAAAGAGAACGCCTTCCCATATTCTTGCATGTCCGCTGATTGCGCTTTTTACGATCCTTGTGGGTTTTGGCTGTGCCACAGAAGGCATGTTGGTTGAACCCGTTCTTGACTCACCCGGACATCATGTGGAAAGCGGTTTCAAACTGATGGAAAAAGGGCGGTTGGCGGATGCCGGTCGGGAATTTACTTTTGCACGTCAGCTTGATCCAAAATGTTCCGCCGCTTATAGAGGCATGGGGCTGGTCAACGGCCTGAAGGGAGAATTCCCGGCAGCTTTCACGGCCATGGATTTCGCCGTAAAGCTTAGCGCCGACGGGGAAGAAAAAGTCCTGGCCCATGAAGGTTTCATTCGACTGTACGCCATGAGCATGAAAAAGGGATGGCTTCGGGCAGCGGAGAAAAATTTTGCCCTGGCTCGAGCAATCACAACCGACAATCCGAGCGTCTATTATTACATGGCCGTCGCATACGAGGTGGGCGGCTGTTACGCCGAAGCGGAAGAGACCTTCAGAAAGGTTATAGAGATCAACAACGGCTATATTGTCGAGACCTATGAACACCTAAAATTTCTGAGGAGTCTGAATCAATAAATACCCGAATCCGAATGCCATCGAAGAAGGAGGGAATGTGCTTTTAAACACAAATCATGTTCCGAAAGGGTCATATGCTCCGAGTCTTGTCCGGCTGGTTTTGATCGGCATGTTGTTGCTATGCCGGCCTGCAGAGGTCAAGGCACTCACGGAATCCTGTGAGCAGGAGATCGTGGCCATTGGAATCGGAACGATTTCCGATGGGAACCTTGCGAAGGCAAAAGAACGGGCGATTGTCGATGCTCTGACAAAAGGCGTTGAGAGGGATGTGGCACGACGCCTCGGACGGCAGGGCATGGTCAACAGCTTCGCGACTATTGTCCATGAAATTCTGCCTGCGGCAAAGGAAGCCATCGAGAATTTCCATATCCTGGCCGAAGAACAGACAGACAATCAGGTCACCCTGCTCGTCCGCCTGAAGGTCAACGACAAGCTGATTGAAGAGAGACTCAGGGACCTGGCGATCGCTGTGGAGGAAGGCCCGCCGGTCAGCATCCTCTTTCTGGTTTCTCATCTTGAGCCTCGGGGAAATCGAATGCTTTATTGGTGGGGAGAACCGGAAAAAGATTTCCCCCTAAGCCCGACGGAATTGATTCTTTACAGGGTTTTTGAGGAATACGGTTACAGCCCTATAAACAGGTTGCAGAACATCCCCGAGATGGAGTTTTCTGAAGAGATGAAGGCCCAAGACCTGCCCATTGAAGAGGCTGTTCGTTGGGGAAACGCATTTTCGGCAAATGTTGTCGTTCTAGGAGGATGTGAAATTTTGGAAAACGGTTCGGTTTCCCTGACCCTCACGGCCCTGAATCCGGAGACATCGACAGTCCTCGGCCGGGAAAGCCGAATAGAGCCAAACGATGGAAGTCCCTCTGGTCTCGGAGCGGAAACCGAACGGGTGACCAAGGCCATAAGCAAAGTGGTCGCCGGGTTGACCCCCCAGGTATCCAGGGGTCTCCATTCAACCGGGCGGAGCACATCTCGTTTCGAGGTTTCCCTCGAGGGATTAAAGAGTTTCAAGGAGTTTAGAGCATTTAAGAATTTTCTGGAACAGGAGGTCGCAGGGGTCAACTCAGTCACACAGACCAGAATAAGGGGGAAAATACTTACGGTATTGATTGAGTTTTCAGGGAAAGAGGCGCGTTTTTGGGAAATGGTCACCCGCGATGGAGGCCTGCCTTTTCAGACTGAAGCGCAAAAAACCGACACAGGGGAAATCATTCTCAGAATAAGGTAGATTCCATGACTGTCCCCAATCTTATTACAACGATCAGAATTATCCTGGCACCCATTTTCATTATCTATGTGATCAATGATCAGTTAAAATCCGCCCTGGCGGTGTTCGTCCTGTGCTGTGTGACCGACGGGCTCGACGGTATGGTGGCGAGATTGTTCAAACAAAAGAGCAAGCTGGGAGCATACCTGGACCCTATTGCAGACAAAATCCTTCTGGTGGCGACTTTTGTCGCCCTTTCCGTGAGAGGTTTATTGCCTCCCTGGCTCACTGTGACGGTCATTGCCAGGGATGTTTTGATTTTTTTGGGTATCTTGTTCCTTTTCTTGACCCGTCTTGAATTCATGGCGATCAAGCCTTCTATCATAAGCAAATTCACGACCTGTTTACAGTTTGCCTCCGTCGTCGCGGTGCTTGCCAGAGGTCAACTCTTTTCTCTGCCGTCAGGAGCGTACCTTTACCTGTACTATCTCACCGCGCTGTTTACCATCAGTTCAGGGCTCCATTATATGCACTATTGGTTCAAGATGATGGGAGAAGGGGCATCGGCCGGCAGAGAGTAATGTGCGGGGCCAGTCGAAATGGCTTGACATCCCCGGGATGAGTTGGTAAAAAGTTGGTTTACAGGCATTACAGGCACGTAGCTCAGGGGGAGAGCACTACCCTGACACGGTAGGGGTCAAGAGTTCAAATCTCTTCGTGCCTACCAGGTTTAAAAAATAAAGGGGAACGGCTTGGGCCTTCCCCTTTTTTTGTTCGCTGTTAAAAACCTGGTCCTTCCCCGCGCAACGGGATCGTCGAAGGGCGAGTCGAAGATCCCGTGACGCGGGGGTCAGAGACAGTTGGCTATGCCGGTATAAAACGATCAGGAATATTGGAAAGTCGAAGATCCCGTCTTCAGCGGGATTGGGGTATTGGAATATTAGGACAATGACAGGCAGCCGTGGGGTGCTTAAAATGGTGGTCATGGCATGCTGCCTTAGCCGTTAGGCGTGTTTTTCCATCACTCCATCATTCCATTACTCCAACACTCCGGGATTTTTGAAATTCAAATAATATAAAACCCCTTAGGGGTTAGCCCAAAGCCGGGCCCTCTGGACCCGGATTCTTTACTCGGATGGGTTTCGCGCAATCTCTTGCAGGGATTGGTGGTCGAATCAGGGTGGAGGTAACTTATTTCACCTCGCATTCTTTTGGCTCGGCACCCCACCACCCCTGCGTCTGACCCTTTTCAGCATCTTCGGGATCACATTTTTTGTGCCCACCCCAGCTATATTTCAAGTGGTCCCAGTTTTGGTACAATGAATCATGTTTCCAAAATTCGGACTCCGTCAGGCTGGCGCAACCGGAAAGAAAGAACCCAAAAGCGGCCAGAAGTAACAGTTTTTTCATCTCTTCATTCCTCCTTTAAAATAAATTTTAGGCATTGATTAAGGGGTCATATCTTAAATAGATAAGTCAAGATCGGAAAGACAAAGAAAAAAACATATTAATCATTCTATCCGAAAAGGATAAAAAAAGCAAGCATTTGGAAAAAACCTCTGATAGTATGAACGCATGAAAATGACCCTGTCCAAAGGGCTCGAGTTTGGAAAATGCAAGGAAAGAGAAATCCCGTCGACTTTATGGCCGGGATGACGCGCCAATGGACGGGAAGAAGGTACGCATTCCGTTTTTTTTATTGACAACGAGCCTAAAATAGATAATAAAAATAGAAACATAATAAACTGTTAGGTGTAGAGTTAAAACTGTTTTCTTAAGAGCACCTTAAAATCCCAGCCGGATAGACCAGAGAAAGAGATACTTGCAATCATGAACCCTTACAGAGAGCATGCGGATCCTCAGAAAAAGGTTATCAGATCAATCGCGACTCCGACATTTTAAGTGCTTCATGAAAGATAGGCATCCGAGGAGGTTTGAAATATACTTTGGATGCCTTATTTGATTTCCAAGACAGGAAAATGGGTAAATATAATATACATCTAAAGGGGCAAGAAGCCCGTGAGATCGAGTCGGAATCCCTTACAGGCCTTGAGGCGTTAAAGGCCCTGAACGGCAAGGGGTTGCAGGATATCGTCGCCCTGAAAGTGAATGGCGAGAAAAGAGATCTTTCAAGTCCTGTGGACACCGAGACGGAACTTGAGCCCATCCGCATGGATTCCGAGGAAGGACTTGAGATCCTTCGTCATAGTACCTCTCACGTGATGGCTATGGCGGTCAAGGAACTTTTTCCGGGAGTGAAAGTGACTATAGGCCCTGCCATCGAGAACGGGTTCTATTACGATTTCGATTATGAACGGCCTTTCAAAGAGGACGATCTGGCGATAATCGAAGAGAAGATGAAGGAGATTATCAAGGCGGATTACCCTTTCACCCGAAAAGAGGTGACGAGTCAAGAGGCCCTGAATTCATTCGAAAAAGATGGGGAAGACTATAAGGTCGAATTGATTAACGATTTGGGCGAGGAAAAGGTATCTCTCTATACCCAGGGCAGTTTTACGGATCTTTGCCGAGGACCCCATATTCCGTCCACATCCATGATAAAGGCCTTTCGCCTTAACAAAGTGGCCGGCGCCTATTGGCGGGGTGATGAAAAAAGGGCCATGCTCAGCCGTATTTACGGTGTCGCCTTCGCCAACCGGAAGGCCTTGAAACAATACCTTCACAAAATTGAAGAGGCCAAAAAGCGGGATCATGTGAAACTGGGCACTCAACTTGGTCTTTTCAGTACCCATGAAGAGATCGGGGCCGGAATGATCGTCTGGCACCCCAAGGGAGGCATGCTTCGGCATATCCTGGAGGAGTTCGAAACCCGGGAACATCTTATACGCGGATATGAGATCGTCAAGGGCCCCCAGATCCTAAAGACCGATCTGTGGAATAAGTCGGGACATTTTGATAACTACCGCGAAAACATGTATTTTACCGAGATCGATGGGCAATCTTACGGCATCAAGCCCATGAACTGCCTGTCCCACATGCTTATCTATCGATCCGGCATAAGAAGCTATCGAGATCTTCCGAAAAGATACTTCGAATTGGGCCTGGTTCATCGCCATGAAAGATCCGGCGTTTTACATGGATTGACCAGGGTTCGGGAGTTTACCCAGGACGATGCGCACATCCTTTGTACTCCCGAGCAGTTGGACGGAGAAATCAAAGGAGTTCTCGGTTTTGTAAAGGATATCATGGGGGTTTTCGGGTTTGAATACGAGCTGGAGATCAGCACCAAACCGGAAAAATCGATCGGGTCCGACGAGGATTGGGAAAGGGCAACCAGTGCCCTCCAAAAGGCTATGGACGACTATGAACTGCCCTACCAGATCAATGAAGGCGATGGTGCGTTCTACGGTCCGAAGATTGATGTAAAACTTAGGGATGCCCTGGACAGGACCTGGCAGTGTGCCACCATTCAGTGTGATTTTACACTTCCGGAAAGATTCGATTTGTCCTACATTGATAAGGATGGGCAGAAACACCGCCCGACCATGATTCATCGTGTTATTCTTGGTTCTCTCGAAAGATTTATCGGAATCCTGATCGAACATCATGGGGGCGCCTTCCCGACATGGCTCGCACCGGTCCAAGCCATGGTGCTTACGGTAACCGATCGTAACATTCCACATGGCGAGAAGGTCTTGAGTTCTCTGATCAATTCGGGTATCAGGGGGGAGGGAGATTTTCGCAATGAAAAGCTGGGTCTGAAGGTCAGGGAGGCCCAACTCCAAAAGATTCCCTATATGCTGATTATTGGAGACAGGGAAAGCGAGAAAGAGGGTGTTACTCCAAGACTGCGCAGCGGAAAGAACCTGGACTTCATGTCGGTCGAGGAGTTTGTGGACTTGATTAACGAGGAATGTAAACAAAGGAGGTAGTGGCAATAGGAAAGAAAACCGATGACGTCAGGGTTAATGAGAGGGTACGCGCCAGGACGGTCAGGCTGATCTCGGTCGACGGAAATCAACTTGGGATCGTGTCTGTCGATCAGGCCCTTGAAACCGCCAAGCAGGACGGATTGGATCTGGTAGAGGTGGCACCCAATGCAGATCCACCTGTTTGCCGGATCATGGATTACGGCAAATTTAAATACCAGACGGCCAAAAAGGGACAAGAGGGCAAAAAAAAGGGAAGGACTTATCAGCTAAAAGAGGTCCGGCTCAGACCGCATACCGAAGAACATGATCTGGGATTCAAAATCAAGAACGCGAAAAAATTTCTGGAAAAAAAAGACAGAGTCAAGATCACGATTCAATTCAGAGGCCGGGAGATGGCTTACATGAATGTGGGTGTCGAGCTTCTGAAGAGGATCGCTGACGAGATCGGGGATTTGGCGACGGTAGAGCAGGCCCCCACCCGGGAAGGCTGGCGCCTGACCATGGTGCTTGTCCCAACGTAGATCGATCGTCACAAGCCCAAGTCGGCCTGTATCGGAAAAGAAAACGCCGCTGCCGGTCGGTCTGCAGACGGGTTTCGGCTGTTCTCTTGGGACGCCACTTCCCGTAATGTCAAGACAAGGGAATGCAACGGTTATATCCCCTATGGGCTTTTATAAATTGTGTGCCACTTCAGTCCTCTTCTGAATGAACAAGAGAGAGAAAGGGCGAGGGATTTTTGTGTTTTGATCACGCCGAGGGATATCGGCCTGGCCCTTGCTGCCGTTGGAAGATGTGCTGGAGAGGGAGAAAGCCGTAAATATATTATTTCGAGATGGAGGATAAAAAAAGATGCCGAAGATGAAAACCAACCGTGGCGCCGCCAAACGATTTAAGGCCACGGGTTCGGGAAAAATAGTAAGAAACAAGGCCTTTGCCAGTCATATCCTGACGAAAAAATCCACGAAAAGGAAACGTAACTTGCGCCAATCAGGACTGGTTGATGATACAAATAAGAAGGCCATTAACAGACTGATTCCTTATCTTTAGAAGAGGAGAACGTCGAAACATATGCCCCGCCGCAAGTGCTTGAAAATGGCTTTGCTTGGGGTTTTAAATATCCAGACAACCAAGAATTATTTTAAGAAAGAGGTTTAGTGATGCCAAGGGTAAAGGGAGGCTTTAAGACTAGGCAAAGACGAAACAAGGTACTTAAAGCGGCAAAGGGATACAGGGGCGGACACAGCAAGCTTTACAAATCGGCCACAGTCGCCGTGGATCGGGCAGGTCAGTACGCCTATCGAGATCGAAGGGTTCGAAAAAGAGATTTTCGCCGACTCTGGATCGTCCGAATCAATGCCGCTGCGCGGGAAAACGGTTTTTCCTACAGCCAATTTATGGGAGCGCTTCATAGTGCGGGCATTGACCTGGACAGGAAGGTACTTGCGGACATGGCAGTGCATGATCCAGCGGCCTTCGCTCAGGTTGTCGATATGGTCAAGTAAAGCCCTTTTTGTAGAACTTCCCGTTGTGCTGGTATGGGCCCCGTTTCGCTTTGCAGGCGGGGCTTAAAAGTATGCACTGAAAGGGACGACAGGAGAAACAGTCTTTTAATGGAAGCAGAACTACAGGAACTTGAGAAAAAAGCAATAGGCGAACTTGAAGAAATAAATGACCTCTCCGGCCTGGAGACGTTTAGAATCGGCTATATGGGTAAAAAGGGTCTCATCGGCGCACTGATGAAAAAGCTGAAGGATCTGGCACCGGAGGAGAGACCAAAAGCCGGGCAACTGGCCAATCAGACGAAAATTCGAATATCCAAGCACTTTGAACAGGCCCGTGAAAGAGTTGAAGCCGATAAGGAAGATAAACGGGCACTGTTGGATATTACCCTGCCCGGAAGGGCGCCCGCCAGGGGACATCTTCATCCCATAAACCAGGTGCTCAGAGAGATTTGCACAATATTCACTGGCATGGGATTCAAGGTCGTTCAGGGGCCGAATGTGGAACTGGACTATTATAACTTTGAGGCCTTGAATATTCCAAAGGACCACCCTGCCAGGGACATGCAGGATACCTTTTATGTGTCGGATAACGTGGTGCTTCGGACCCACACCTCCCCTATGGAAGTCCGCGTTATGGAAAAACAGAGGCCGCCCGTAAGCATTGTTTCTCCCGGAAAAGTCTACAGGCGGGATTCCGATGTTTCACACACACCCATGTTTCATCAGGTTGAAGGATTGCTTGTGGATAAAGGCGTGACCTTCGGGGACCTTAAGGGAACGCTGACGCATTTTGTGCAGGAAATGTTCGGAAAAGAAACGGGCATGCGTTTCAGACCCAGTTTTTTCCCTTTTACGGAACCCAGTGCAGAAGTGGATATTCAGTGTGTCATCTGCGGTGGAAAGGGTTGTCGTACCTGCTCGAATACGGGATGGTTGGAGATTCTGGGCTCGGGTATGACGGATCCGGCGGTCTATAAATTCGTGGATTACGATCCGGAAGAGATATCGGGCTTCGCCTTCGGCATGGGTATCGAAAGGATTGCCATGCTGAAATACGGCATTGATGATATCCAGCTCTTCTATAAAAACGATATCCGTTTTTTGCGGCAGTTTTAACTGCACGATGAAAAAGTGATGCTTCAGACAATGGGTTTCCGGGGGGTGGCATTATTTCCTCAAAGCGGCCTATCAAATAATTAAGGTTATTATCGATTGAGTAGAATTATATGCGAATAAATCTGAATTGGTTAAAGGATTTTGTAAATATAGACTTGTCTCCGGAAGAGCTGGCTGAACTTCTGACCATGAACAGCCTTGAGGTGGAGACGATAGAACCCCAGGGACAGGGCCTCCGTCATATCGTTGCGGCCAAGATTCTGGATGTAAGGCCTCATCCGAATGCCGATCGGCTCTCCCTATGTGTGGTAGACACAGGCGATCGGGAGGTCCCTGTCGTGTGCGGGGCTCCCAATGTGGAGGTGGGTATCCTTTCGCCTCTTGCCCTGCCGGGAACAAAACTGCCCAACGGCATGGTCATGGAAGAAACCCGCATAAGGGGACAGCAGTCCGTGGGAATGTTACTGGCGGAAGATGAAATGGGTCTGACCGATGACCACACAGGTATCGTGGTTCTTCCTTCGGATACGGAGCCGGGCACCCCGATCCCTTCGGTCATGCCTGTGGAAGACTGGGTGCTGGAGATCGGTATCACGCCCAATCGTCCCGACTGCACCTCCGTCATAGGGGTTGCCAGAGAAATCGCGGCATTGACCGGGCAGAAGCTCAGGCAGCCCGCCGTTGAGATCGTGGAGGATTATCCTGCGGCCATTCAGGATCTGGCCGGCGTAACGGTTGAAGATTCCATCGGCTGCCCTCGTTATTCGGCGGGAATGATTTGTGATATCGAGATGAAACCCTCTCCCTTTTGGATGAGATACCGCCTTCATCTGTGCGGGATGAGAGGGATTAGCAATGTGGTGGATATCACCAATTACGTTCTTTTTGAAATGGGACAACCCCTGCATGCCTTTGACTACGATCGCCTCCAGGAGAATCGCATCGTTGTGCGACGGGCGCATGAAGGGGAACACTTTACGACATTGGACGGAAAGACCCACGACTTGAGCCCGGATCACCTCATGATCTGCGACGGGCGCAGATCCGTAGGACTGGCAGGCATTATGGGAGGGCTCAATTCGGAGATCTTTGCCGGTTCAACGAACGTGCTGATCGAGAGCGCATATTTCGATCCGATTACCATCCGAAGAGGGTCAAAACAACTCAATCTCCTGACCGAAGCCTCCTATCGTTTCGAGAGAGGAATCGATGTTGAGAATGTCACGACAGCCCTGAAGCGGGCGCTGCACCTGATGGCCCGATACGCGGGAGGGAAAATCGCCAAGGGACTTATCGACATTTACCCTGCACCATATCAGCCGAAAACAATCGATTTGAGGCTCGATAAAACCAATGCTTTTCTCGGGCTGGAACTTAGTCGTGACAGGGTGTTCGGTTATCTCGAAGGCCTTGAATTGGAGGTTGAAAATCTCGATCAGAATACCCTTCGTGTCAGTCCCCCCGCCTTCAGAGTTGATCTGACCCGGGAAGCGGACCTCATGGAGGAGGTGGCAAGGCTCGAAGGGTACGAGCGCATCCCGGTGACTTCTCCCCATGTGCGACCCTATGCGGAAAGTGAAACCCCGTTGCTTTTTATGAGCGACAGGCCCAGGGATATCATGGCGGGAATGGGGTTTGAAGAAATTCTTTCCTATGGTTTCATCTCGCCGGAATCCGTTGATTTGCTGGGCGCTAAAGAGAACAGCGAGCTGAGATCCTTCGTTCGACTGCTGAATCCCCTGACCATTGATCAATCGGTTATGAGAACCTCACTCGTCCCTGGTCTTCTTGGAACCGTGAAAACCAATATTGCACATGGTGAAGAGGATCTGAGACTCTTTGAATGGGGAAATGTGTTCATTAAACAAGAAGGCGAAGAACTGCCCCTTGAAAAACCATTCCTGGCTGCGGTCATGACGGGTTGTGCCGAGCCAAAGACTTGGTACACGGCTGAAAGAAGGCTTGATTTCTTCGATATTAAGGGCGTTATGGAAACCCTGTTAAAGGGCCTTCACGTGAAAGACGTTCAATTCAAGAGAGGGGACATGCCTCCCTACTATCATGCGGAAAACTCGGCTGTTCTTGATTTGGACGGTTCCGTTATAGGCCACATTGGAAAGATCGCAAAGGAAGTCATCGAACGATTTGAAATAAAAAGCGATAATGTCTATCTGTTTGAAGTGGGCATGGAGCCCCTTTTGGGAAGGACCCTCAATACCCCGGTTTTTGAGGCCATCTCTAAATTTCCGGTTGCCTATAGGGATATTTCTCTGGTTCTTAAAAAGGACGTTGAAAGTGCTTCGATCAGAGAAATCATTGCGCAGGCGGGTGGAGAACTCATTGAAACCGTTGATCTTTATGATATTTTCGAAGGGGGAAAATTTGACGCCTCCGAACGCGCCATGACTTTCAGAATATGTTACAGATCAAAAGAAGAAACCCTGGACGGCAGGGAAATCAATAGGCTTCATGAAAGCATTATCAACAGAATTCAGGAAAAGACGGGTGGTCGCCTGAGAGAGGCCTGAATAGATGCTGCAGGTCCCGGATGACAAGCGTTATTTCAGAATTGGTGAAGTGAGCCGTATCATCGGGGTTGAACCATACGTGCTGAGATACTGGGAAAGCGAGTTTCCGCAGATCCGCCCCCGAAGGGCCGACTCCAACCAGAGAACCTATCAGAAGAAGGATCTTGAAATCATCCTGGAAATCAAGAAACTTCTTTATGATGAGAAAATGACGATCGAAGGGGCCAAACAAAGGTTGAAGCAGCACAAAGCCGACAGACCGGCCATTCCTTTAAACAAAACCTTTGTGGAAAGCCTAAAGACCGATCTTCAGGGTATTCTCAAACTCCTCAGCTAGCGCCTATGATGAACACTTCCGCAGGGATTTTGCTTATCAGCCGGGCCCCTTTCTCCGTAACGAGAAATACGCTTTCAACACCCACACAGAATTGCTTTTCAAAAACCATCTTCGGTTCGAGCGCAAAGACCATACCCGGTTTGAGCAGGTCCTTTTTACCTTGGGCAATGATAGGCGGCTCGATGAGTTCGAGCCCGATACCGTGGGCGATGAAACTCACTTTATAACCCAAAGGCCCCAAATAGACCTCGCCGTAGCCTTTTGACTCCGCTACGGATCGGGCGTGCTGAAACAGGTCGTCCACCGTGATCCCCGGTTTCGCCTTGTCGAGGACCGCATGATGAATTTCAATCGTTGCGAGGCTTGCCTTCATCGCTCTGTCAGGCATGTTCCCCAGGGCAAACATTCGGGTCTCGTCCATGTGGTAACCATTCAGAACGGATGCAAGGTCGACCATGACCGGTTCGTTTGACACCAAGGTCTTATGACCCGCGCCGCATGGGAAGGCCGCAGAGGTCCCCTGTCCGCTGGCCGGAGAATCTAAAAGGCCCACCATCCCGCCGCTCTCTCCACTCAAGACATGCCAGGGATAACCCTCTGTCTGATAGTCTCGAACCCGCATCATCCCTCCGTGTCCGTGTTTTCGCGCAAAGGCTTCGAACAGGCCCGCAAATTCCATTTCCGTGAGCCCGGGTCGGATGCTGGCCTTCATATATTCAAAAGTCATACGGGAGAGTTCGGCGGTTTTTTCCATCTGTTCGACCTCCCACGGGGATTTGATGCCTCGCACCTTCAGGATGAGAGGCGCTGCATCCAATAATTCCCGGCCGGGAAAGAGCGTCCTGTAAAAACGGAAGTCTCTGACTGGAATAACGTCCAGTTCAAGGCCCAAGCGATCCGGCAGGTCTCCATAAATATCCGTTATCCGTTTCGGAACGTCTTTGACGGAGCCCACTTCGATAATGTGCTTAAGGCCGGACTCCTTTTGAGCACGGGGCATATACTTTTTAATCATCAAAAGAGGTTCGCCTTCGGCGGGAATATAGAGAAATCCGTTCTGGGCTGTGCCTGAAAAGTAAAAAAGGTCCACCCGTTGAATGATGAGGAGTCCATCCATCCCGTTTTCCTGTAGGGCGGTCTGAATCCTTTCTTTGCGCTGCTCGATCTCACCGGCGGGGACCTTGAAATCTTCTTTCATCATTTTAAAGGAACTCCTTTTTTGGTAACTGTTTCGCCTTTTGAACTCCGTTCAGCTATGGATGGGGACCTTCATTTTTTTAAAAGGCTAATCTGATTTCTTTTCCTTAATTGGGGCAGGGCGCATTGCATGAATCATGGTTCCGTAAAGGCCCGACGATTGATACCATCAAATCCGCCGATTTGGCAAGTAGAAGATTCTGACATTTTTTTCGACCCTATGAAGGCCATTCGAGGGGCTGACCGGAGCTTGGCGCTTTCCCGCGTAACGAGATTTTCGAAGGGCCGCGGTTCTTTGCAGAAGGCGTCGAACCCGGTGGTTGTGAAAACTTCTGGAACCGTACCTGGTTAGCATTTTGAAACCCTTTCAGCTATGGACGGGTCATGGCAATCTCTTTTCAAAAGCGAGAAAAACGTTGCCCGGGAATTCGCACAAGAACATCGCCAAGGCGGGCGAAGCGGACCTCCCACAATGCCACGCAAGTCTTTGCCCGAGCGTTTTCTGTCCGAGGTTCATCGCCGCCCTCGCTGCCCCGTTTTCATCGAGTTACCCGTCAGACCCTCGTTTTTGAAAAGATATTTCCATGACCAAGCACCTTCATTTTTTTAAGAGGTTAGGAGGCTGTCGGAAAACGTCCATCTGTCCCGCCGTGGGCAGGATTACGCTCGCCCTTCATCACTGCGTCGCACCCCTGTGTACGCCTCGTTCCTCAGGACTTCGCAAGCCTTGCATCCGGACACTTTCCACCAACCTCCTGAAGGCCGGTTCTCCGACAGGCTCCTAGGCCAATAAAATAAATTCATTGCACCGTGGAAATCTTACCTCTCTCGCGTAACGGGGTTTTCGAAGGATCACGATTTTCAGCAGGAGGCCATGTTCCGTGCTCCCTTCGTCCGGGGGTGTTCCCCTCCGGAGAAAGCCCCCGGCCAAAAGGGCACGGGCTTGAATCCGGTGGTCCTTTACCGAAATGCCATTTGTGCTATAATGGAAGAAATTTTGCTTGTGCCGATGTGCGATAGCCTTGACTTACCTGACTTTGGGGGTCCAATGGGGCACACACAACGAACGAGTCCAAGAGAGACATGCATGGAGCGAATATATAGAAAGAGGGTGAAGGCGGGTCGGTTGGCCTCTTTTCAGGTTGCGGTGAAAGAAACCGATCTATGGATCAGTGCGGATGAAAAGCTCGAAAAAGAAACAAGAGACCTGGTTTTCAGGTACCGGCATCAAATTGAAAATTACATTTCCCTGCATCCGGAATTCATGACCTCCCTGCATCCCTATCATGAAGACCCCTATGCCTCAAAAATTGTAAGAGAAATGATAAGGGCCACCACGGATATCGGGGTGGGACCTATGGCTGCGGTAGCGGGGGCCGTGGCTCAATTCGTAGGCCAAGGCCTTCTGGAGCGATCAGATCAGGTGATCGTGGAAAACGGCGGCGATATCTTCATGAAAGCGAACAGGACTGTAACCGTCTCCGTTTATGCCGGATCCTCTCCCTTGAGCGAAAAGATCGGCATGGTGATCACGGAAGACCGGATGCCTCTTGGCGTATGTTCCTCATCAGCAACCATCGGGCATTCTATGAGCCTGGGAAAAGCAGACGTGGTTTGCCTGGTTTCTTCCTCGGCCCTGCGGGCGGATGGTGCCGCCACCGTACTCTGCAATAGAATCCACAGCAGAAAGGATCTTGAGCACGTCGCCGGTTGGGCTGATGAGATCAAGGGGATCGAGGGGGGACTGGCTGTTATGGGTGATGCCATGGCCACTTGGGGCAACGTTGAACTGGCTGCCCTGTGAGGCGGGTCATTCTGAACGTCATCCGAACTCCATCAGAGATAATAGAGCTCATCATCAACTGTGGGAGGACGGTCTTTTTTTTCACCCTTAGCTGATGTTGCTTTAAAGCTGAAGGGGTCTTCTTCTTCAAGAATGTCTCCCATTTCCGCTTCGACCTGCTCCGGGTCTTCCCCTGATTCCATACGACTCAAGGCCTCTTCCATGCCCGGGCCCATTTTCAGGCCTGTCATGTCCGTGAGCTTCCGCATCAGATTAGCGGCCTGTCTCGGATCATCTTCGTCCATATGCTCCGCCTCCCGCGCAAGCAGATCCATGGCCTGGCCCATTTTTGATTCGTCGATATCCGGCATGGGGGTCTCTTCATCCTCACCTCGATGGCGGGGCGCTGCAAAAACGGACAACTGTCGATCGAGCCTTTTCTTCCCGCATTTGGGGCATGGAGGCCTCTTTTCCGTATTGACGGAAGCGGAAAAGAAATTGAATATCATATGGCATTCTTTGCAATAGAACTCATAGATTGGCATGTTATAATTCCTTGATATCCTGATTCGGAAACGGGTGAACCCCAAAGTTGCATCATTGGGGTGACTCTCGGGCCGCACGGACTATAAACACTATATCCCGTCCCTTTCATATCGCATCTCAAATACAAGAGAAAGCCTTGACAGTCAAATGATTTCAGAGGATCGGTCAGATTATGGCTTGTCTTTTTCAGGTAGATTGCTATACTCCTATCCAATTCTGGAATAGCAGGAGACTGTTCGGACACCCATGAAAACAGTTATCGGCGTCATTTCGGATACGCATCTCAGAAAGGTAACCAAAGAATTTCAAGAACTATATCATCGATACCTGTCGGACGTGGATGCCCTGCTTCATGCAGGGGATTTTGTCTCCAGGGAAATGGTCTCATTTTTGCTAAACAAAAATTTCCATGGGGTTTGCGGCAACATGGATCCTCCAGAGGTCAGGAAGATGCTTCCGGGAACGGCCACCGGTTACGCTGCCGACGGCATTCACAGTATCGGACGCCTGACCATCGACGATAAAATTCGTGGGGAAATCATTAACATCGATTAAATGACCTGCCGATAGTCCGCAGGAACGCACACTGAAAGGGGTGATTCTGGCTTATGAGGGTATTGTGGGCACCGTGGAGAATGGAATACATCCTGTCGGATGAAAAAGAAAAGGGGTGTATTTTTTGCCCGGGTGATGACAGGGAAAACGACGGAAATCGTCTCTTTCTCTATGTGGGATCATTGAGCCTCGTCATGATGAACCGCTTTCCATACAATAACGGTCATCTCCTGGTGGCTCCTATTCGGCATGTGTCCGGTCCCGAACATCTCTCCGAGGAAGAGACCCTGGATCTCATGCTCATGGTCCGGAAGGCGATCGAGGCTTTGAAAAACGAGATGAATCCTGAGGGCTTCAATGTGGGGTTGAATTTGGGAAGGGTCGCGGGAGCCGGTATGGAAGAGCATATGCACTTTCATATTGTACCTCGATGGAATGGGGACACAAATTTAATGACGGTCCTTGGGGACGTCAGGGTGATCCCGGAACATATTCAAGAGACCCATAGAAAACTATTACCCTATTTCAACGAGATCGACAAAACCTCCCGGAGGTAATTTATGAAGCATTTTAAGCTCATTCTCCTCATCCTGGTGCTTTGCATTGTGGTTATCATGGCTTACCAAAACAGCGAAGCAGTTTCCAGAACCGTGCAATTCCGGTTAAACCCCGTATTTTTTGAGGAATCGCAAACACCTGAACTTGCTTTCGGCCTGGTGATGCTCATGGCCTTTTTCCTCGGGGTTATCGTAACGGGTTTCTGCGGCATGACGGAACGCTTTCGCCTTAAAAAAAAGATTAAAATGTGTACAAAGGAATTGGAAGACAAGGATCAAGAACTGAATTCATTGAGAATTCTTCCAATTACCTCGGATGATGTGAGCCCCGGCCAATTAAACGGGGCCTGAACGGCCTTAAAGGAGATGACCCTATGGCCGAACAATTTTGGCAATGGTTCCTGAATCCTATTCACCAGAAGGTTCTTTTGGGGACTGTAGTGGCCCTGATCGTCGGCATGGTGGCAGGACGATTCTTGGGCCGCCCTAGAGAGAAAGGGGGAAAAGTCCTTTCCAGACCGGGCGAAGAGGCTTTTTTCAAGGGCGTACAATATATCCTTTCCAATGATCATGACCAGGCCATCGAAGAATTCACCAAATCCGTACAGGTGAATTCCGACACCATCGAAACGTATGTCGCTCTGGGGAATCTCTACCGATCGAGAGGGGATATCGACCGAGCCATACGAATCCGGCAAAGCATCATCATCAGGCCCAATATTGACGAGGGGATCAAGCTCCAGGCCATGATCGATCTCGGTCTGGATTACCGAAAGGGAGGGTTTCTAAACTGGGCACTGGATAACTTTCTGAAAGTCTTGGAGAAGCAACCGTCAAACCTTGAGGTCCTGGAGCAGGTTGAAAAAATCTATGAGGAATTGAAGGATTGGGAGAACGCCTTCGCCACCCGTCAAAAAATAGGTCGGCTGACCAGCGGGGACCATGACCACATTCTGTCCCACCATCAGACGGAGATGGGCAAGGATTTTTTTGGAAAGGGCGACTTGGGCAGAGCCAAATCATGTTTCAAAAAGGCCCTTTCCATTAATGCGGGCTGTGTAGATGCCTATCTGCATCTCGGGGATCTCTATTTTGCCAAACAGGACTATAATAAGGCCATTACGACATGGAAAAAAGCCGTAAAAGTGGCGCCCCGTTTGACTTTTCTCGCTTACCGCCGGCTGGAGGGTGCCTACTCAAAAATGAAAAACCTCAAACCGGTAGAGGAATTTTTAAGGGAGTGCGCTGAATTGCACCCTGACGCTTTTACGCACATGGCCCTGGCCCGATTTCTTTTAAACGGAAAAGACGCCGATGGGGCGCTTCGGGAGCTGACAAGCGCCCTGGAACTCGATCCCGTTTTTTGGGAGGCCCGAAAATTTATGGGGGAAATACTCCTTGACCGGGAAATGAACGAAGAGGCCCTGAAATCATATGGGGACCTTATCGCACACCTGAATGTCCCCTATTTGAAATTTCAATGCGCCCACTGCGGCTTTAGTCCCTTCGACCTGCAGTGGCAGTGCCCCCAGTGCAGGCGTTGGGATACCATGGATCTCATGGATTCCAGGACGGTGGATTCGGAATCCCCGCCCATGCTTCAATTGCCCGCCTCAGAAACCCCTCAAACTATCCCAGAGGAAGAACCATGAGCAAAATGACACCCATGATAAAGCAGTACATGGGTATCAAAAGCGAGTATTCCGATGCGATCCTGCTTTTTCGCATGGGTGACTTTTATGAAATGTTTTTTGAGGATGCCAAGGTTGCTTCCAGGGTTTTGGGCATCACCCTCACATCCCGAGGAACGCACAATGGTGAAAAGGTCCCCATGTGCGGCGTGCCCCATCACTCATCTACTTCATATGTGGCCAGGCTTGTCGAGAACGGATTAAAGGTGGCCGTCTGCGAACAGACGGAAGATCCGAAGGCAAGTACCGGCATTGTCAAAAGAGATGTGGTCAGGGTCGTAACACCCGGTTCGGTGGTGGAAGAAGCGAATGTGGACAGTAAGAGCAATCTTTACATGGCGGCCGTTTCCGGTGGAGAAGGCCTCTACGGTCTTGCGTATGTGGACCTTTCCACCGGGGAGTTCCGCGTCACGGAACTCATGGAATGGGGTGAACTCCTGAATGAGCTGGGGCGAATCGATCCAGCGGAGCTATTGCTTCCGGAAGCGGATCAACCGGCCGATCGAAAGAGCCTTTCCCCTTACCGCGTTGAGATTCTCAGAAAAGATGATTACGAACCCGGGAAAGCGGAGGAACTCCTCAAGCGGCAGTTTGGTGTAAGATCCCTCACAGGATTCGGGTGCGATCATTTGTCAAAGGGGATTATTGCAGCCGGGGCGATCGTCCATTACCTCCTGGAAACACAGAAGGTCAATCCGGATCACATCAAGGGCATGATCAGTTACCAGCTCGGAGATTTCATGTTCCTGGACGAAGCCACGACCTCCAATCTCGAACTCTTCACGACCATGAGACGACAATCCGTCAAAGGCAGCCTTTTCCAGATCCTTGATAAAACCATTACCCCCATGGCCAGCAGGCTCCTTAAACGGTGGATCGGTTACCCCCTCCTTGATCTCGACCGTATCAAGAAGCGATTGGCCGCCGTCGCCTGCTTCAGGGATGACAGGATTTTCAGGGACGACATACGGGAACAACTCGACGGGATTTATGATCTGGAAAGATTGAACGGTCGCATTTCCCTCGGAAGGGCCAATGCCAGAGACATGGTGGCCCTAAAGTCTTCTCTTCATCGGTTGCCTGCCATCAAGAACAGGCTCACCGGTTCCGCCAGTGAATTGCTGGCGGAGATTGCCGCGGGAATCGACACCCTTCAGGACGTGGCTCAATGGATCGAGGACGCCGTCTGTGAAGATCCGCCCGTTTCCATCAGAGATGGGGGAATGATCAAGACGGGCTATCACGAGGAACTGGATCGGCTCGTTTCCATCACCCGCGACGGAAAGACGTGGATGGCCGAACTGGTCGCATCGGAACAGAAAAGGACCGGAATATCCAACCTGAAAATAGGGTACAACAAGGTCTTCGGTTACTACATAGAAGTCTCAAAAGGCAATTTGCCCCATGTGCCTTCCGATTACATAAGAAAACAAACCCTGGTGAACGGTGAACGGTTTATCACGGAAAAATTGAAGGAATATGAAGCGTTGGTTTTGGGTGCCGAGGAGAAGCGTATCTCCCTGGAATATGAGCTCTTTGAAGAGCTTCGCAGGAAAGTGGCCTCTGAAAACCAGCGCATTCAAAAAACCGGCGGAATGGTTGGGGAAATCGATGTCCTTGCCGGGTTTGCGGAGACTGCCGAGATCCATGGATATATTTGCCCGGAGGTGAATCACGGCAAGCTCATTGACGTTCAGGACGGCCGGCATCCTGTCATTGAGCAGACCGTAAAAGATGAGGATTTCGTCCCCAATGACATCCGTCTGGATGCCGACGAACAACAGTTCATGATTATTACCGGACCGAATATGGCCGGCAAATCGACGATTCTGCGTCAGACGGCGCTGACCGTCCTGATGGCCCAGATGGGCAGTTTCGTGCCGGCTGCCAGGGCCGTGATCGGCCTGGTGGATCGTATCTTCACTCGGATCGGGGCTTCAGATGATTTGGCAAGAGGCCAGAGCACCTTTATGGTGGAAATGAATGAAACAGCGAATATCCTGCGGCATGCCACGACCGAAAGCCTGGTTATCCTTGACGAGATTGGTCGGGGCACAAGTACCTATGACGGACTGAGCATTGCCTGGGCCGTGGCCGAGTCCCTACACGACAGGGACGGTAAAGGGGTCAGGACCCTCTTTGCAACCCATTATCATGAATTGACCGAACTGGTGACGACAAAGGCCAGAGTGAAAAATTTTAACATAGCCGTCAAGGAATGGAACGGTCGAATCATTTTCCTCAGGAAATTGGTGCCGGGCGGAACGAGCAGAAGCTACGGCATAGAGGTGGCCCGGATCGCCGGTTTGCCCCGGGAGGTCATCGATCGGGCCAAGGAGATTCTGCTCAATCTCGAGGGAGAAGACATCGATGAGGCCGGAAGACCCAGAATAGCGCGTTCCGACAAGAACAGGCAAAAGGATGGGAACTGCCAGCTCAACCTATTCGGAGGACAGGACCAGCGGCTTCGCAAGTGGATTCAGGGTTTGGACATTCTCACCATGGCGCCGCTGGAAGCCTTGATTGAACTCAATAAAATAAAAGAATACATGGATAACCAGGGTACATGAGGCTTAGGTCCAGTTTAAAAATTATCGGGTTAATGTGGGTGTGTTGCCTATTGGTCGCAACCGGCGGGCCGGAGGCGTGGGCCAAGAAGGTTACGAAGCCCCAATTGTTGTTGAAGAAAGCGGATAGCGGCGCAAGGTCCCTTTATGGCTCCGGGAAAAAGATGCGGTATCGGCATCATTGGATGAACTGCATCGGACGTTACGAAAAGGTCTATAAAGGATATCCGAAGAGCAACGAGGCCGCCTGGGCCCTTTACCGCACAGGACGGCTCTATACCAAGTTGTACCGCTATTCGGGCCTGGGTAAAGACCTTGATGAAGCCGTTGCAATCTATCGGAAACTGGTCAAAAATTATACCCAACACCGTCTTGCGGATGATGCCCAGTATCAAATCGGAGAGATATTCTATAGACTGAAAAACAATCCCAGCCAGGCCTATGTGGAGTATCTCAAGGTCGATATAAAATTCCCGTCCGGGGACATGCGTCCAAAGGCCCGCTCGATGATGGACAAACTCGCCCTGGTCCTCAGCCGGAAGACGAACCCGGCCAAGAGGACACAGAACCCCGCATCCTCCAATGCTCTCACAAAGGTCAATGATATTCGGCACTGGTCGACTCCGAACTATACTCGGGTGGTCATTGATCTTGAAAGGCCGGTCAAATACGATTCGCATATTTTGAGGGCCGATCCCGGTCTCGACAAACCGAGACGACTCTATGTGGATCTCAAAAAGGCCTATGTCCATTCAGATATCGAAAGCACCATTCCTATCGGTGACGGCCTGCTTCAAAGGGCCCGGGCGGGACAACACAACAAAGACAAGGTTCGGGTCGTACTGGATATCAACAGTATAGGGGGCCACAAGATTTTCCATCTCTATGACCCCTACCGTATTGTTGTGGACGTGCGGGGCATTGAAAAGAAGGCGCCGCGACCGAAGGTGGAGGTGGCAAAAAAGGATCGGCCTGTCCGGAAGGGAATTCGAAAGGTCAAGCGTCCTGATAAGACCGTTTCCCTGGCCAGTCAACTGGGGCTCAACGTCAAAAGGATCGTGATTGATCCGGGACATGGTGGCAAGGACCCGGGTTGTTATCTCAAGGGTGGAATCAAGGAAAAGGATATTGTTTTGAAGTTTGCCAAGGCCCTGGCGCAAAAAATCAGAAAACAACTGAAATGTGAAGTCATACTGACTCGCGACAGGGACGTCTTCGTACCCCTTGAACGGCGTACCGCTTTTGCTAATATGAAAAAGGCGGATCTGTTTATTTCTCTTCACATCAATGCCCACAGACAGTCGAGTGTCCGGGGGTTAGAGACCTACTTCCTGAACATGGCGACCGATAAGAGAGCCGTGATGGTGGCGGCAAGGGAAAATGCCACTTCGGAAAAAAACATCAGTGATCTTCAGACAATTCTCAACGATCTTATGCTCAATACCAAGATCACGGAATCAAGTAAATTGGCCCACGAGGTCCAATCGGGAATGCTTACCTCTGCGAGACGCCGATACAAGACGGTGAAGAATCTGGGAGTCAAGCAGGCCCCCTTCTATGTCCTGATAGGCGCTGAAATGCCCGCGGTTCTGATAGAAACAGGTTTCATCACCAATCCCACCGAGAGGAAACGATTACTCAGTGCCAAGTATATGGATCGCCTTTCGGTAGGGATCGTGGCCGGAATAGACCAATACATCAAAAGTATTAATCAGAGCTATCAGGGAGGGTAATCCTGATCCACCATCAAGGCATCATCTGCTGCGTTTATCCGTCTCTGGCGGATTGCCTTCCCGCCTGGGGCGGGCAAGTGCTCGTTTCTCCCTCCGGGCCGCAGGCCCTACTGGCCGGAGGCCTTGCGACGTATAGCTCATACGACTCAGTCGTCACTCCTCCCGCGCACTGCAGCGGGATCTACGATGCGGCGCCCCCGCTGTTGAGCGGGATTTCGCAGGCTCAACTTGCAGATATCTAATACCTTGCTGGTGATCAGGCGTGATCCTAAACATCACGCGTTCAGGCACGATATCCAAATTTGGCGGCGGAGGTAAAGGCCTTTCGACGAATAGACAGGATCGCGTACCACAAAAACGCGATACGCCTTACATCCTCTTCCTCAAAAAGGCATCGATAAAAACGTCGAGATCGCCGTCCATCACCCTGTCAAGATTGCCCACTTCAACGTTTGTTCGGTGGTCTTTAACCATCCGGTAAGGGTTAAAGACATAGGACCTGATCTGACTGCCCCAGGCGATTTCCTTCTGGGTCTCGTGGATTTCCTGTTTTTTATGTTCCCGTTTTGCCCGCTCCATGTCGTAGAGTCTCGCCTTGAGCACTTTGAGGGCCATTTCCTTGTTGCGGTGTTGGGACTTTTCATTCTGACACTGGACCACGATACCGGTAGGAATGTGGGTAATCCTCACCGCAGAACTGGTCTTGTTGACATGCTGCCCCCCGGGACCGCTCGCCCGGTAAGTGTCGACGCGCAAGTCTTTCTCATCGATATCGACCTTGATATCCGTGTCGATCTCGGGCAGCACGGAGACCGATGCAAAGGACGTATGGCGTCTCCCGGTTGCGTCAAAGGGAGAAATTCTGACCATGCGGTGTATCCCGTGCTCTGTTTTTAGGTAGCCATAGGCATAGGGCCCGCTGACTGTAAAGGTCACACTCTTAATTCCGGCCTCATCACCGGGAAGGGAATCAATAATCTGTGCAGAAAAATTCCTCGCCTCACACCAGCGAAGATACATCCTCAGGAGCATTTCCACCCAGTCCTGAGCCTCCGTCCCGCCGGCTCCCGCATTGATGGCGATGATAGCATTTCGTTTGTCATCTTCTCCACCCAACAGGGATTGCAATTGAAGTGCCTTGATTTGCTCTTCGAGGCTGGAGACGTCACACTCAACCTCATCCAGCGTGGGTTGATCCTCTTCCTCAAAGGCCATTTCCGCCATGAGCTTGGCTTCCTCGGCTCCTCTGTAATATGTGTCCCACTTGTTGATGTGGTCCCTGAGGGTGGCACTTTGCTGGTTGAATCTGGAAATTTCTTCCTGATCCTTGTTCCAGAAATCGGCTTTCGCCATGATTTGTTCTATCTTTTCAAGTTCTTTCTGCTTTTCATCTAAGTCAAAGATGACCTCTTAATTCTTGGAGTTGGTCTATCATATGGTCAATCTTTGAGATCACTTCATGGTTCATGATTTGTCTCCTTGTATCTAAAACGCTATTTCGGAAAAAGAATCGGATTCGACGTCGACTTAAACCTTGTTTCGAGGATTTTTTGTTTTTCTTTTATAACATAAAATAAAAAAAATCTTAATCAAGCATATAAATGAAAGGCAAAGGGGAAAGAGATCGCCAAGGCTCATATAATACCCCCTCAAATCAGGATCCGGTCGGACTTGTTGAATGAGCACCTCCTTTTTAAAAAGGGGGCCCCGGGACAGGATTTCTCCACAGGGACTGATAAATGCACTGATACCCGTGTTGGCGGCCCTGATCAGGGGCCTTCTGTTTTCGACAGCCCGAAATACGGACATCGACAGGTGCTGGTAGGGGGCGCTTGTCATCCCGAACCAGGCATCATTTGTCAAATTGATCAAAAGTGCGGCTCCCGCCTTGCTTTGGTTTCGCGCGAGTTCCGGAAAGATGACCTCGAAGCAGATAAGGATTCCCGCTGGCAGGGTGGATAACCGGAGGGGTTCAATCTTTTCCCCGGGAGCGAAATCACCTGCCGCGGGGACCAGTCGGCGAACGAAGGGGAGAAAATGATGGAGAGGGACATATTCCCCAAAGGGTACGAGATGACTCTTGTCATAGGACCCCGAGATATCGCCGGCGGGGGACAAACCGTAGGCACGATTGTAGTACCGGATTGTTCCGGTTTTTCTTTCATAGGCAGGACACCCGAAGACAAGGTCGCTCTTCGCACGCCGGGCAATATGGATGATTCTCTTTGAAAATTCCGTCATGTCCTGAAAAAAGACAGGCATGGCCGTTTCCGGCCACACAACGAGTTCAATCCCGGAGGCGGATGCGCGCTCGGTAAGCTTCTCATAGATGTCGACGGTTCTTGACTGGTAGGCGGGGTCCCATTTGACCGATTGATCCACATTCCCTTGAACAATGGCAGCCCTTACGGGGCGCACGTCCGCTGCCGTTTCCCGTATTCCCTCGAGACGTTGGTGCCCGTAAATGAGGGCAAAGAGTGTAAGGAGGACCAGGGTGGCGGTTTCCCATCTGAGTGATCCTCTCCCGGAAAAGGAGCGATCAAAAAAAAGCGCGTAAATCAGTGCGTTAAACAGGACAATCAGAAACGACACACCATAGACGCCTGTCAGGTCTGCCGTCTGAATCAGCAGGAGATGGTTGTATTGACTGTAACCCAAAAGACACCAGGGAAAACCGGTCAGAAAAAGGGCCCTTACATACTCCAGGCTCACCCAGAGGCAGGCGCTCAATATGACCGAAAAAAGGGAACCCCGGATGACGCAAATGAATAATGCAAAGACAGCCGGATAGAGCGAGAGATACAGACAGAAGAGCCCCAGGATGCCGAAACTCAAAACCGCATTCAGACCACCGTAATGACCGAGGACGACAATAATCCAGTAAATCAGTGTCAGAAAATGGGTAAAACCCGCAATAAAGCCGAGGCGAAATGCCCGGGAAGGGGTTTCATCATCCAAAGCCTTGAATAATGGAATCAGGGCGATCCATGCGATCCATTCCAGCCTTGCGGGAGGAAAGGCCGCTGTAAGCATGACGCCCGAAAGGATCGCGTAGAGGTGTTTTTCCAGGGAACGTTTAGGCGTGGCGGCAGGGAGAAAAAACGCTGAACGGGCCGAAAAAGGGCGTTTTTCTATCATATCAACGGGGCTCTTCTTCACCGGGGGAAGACGACGGGGGCAGGTGACGCGCTATGTGGATTTTGTTGATTTTTCGATCATCCGCCGAAGAGATGGTCATGTCGAGGTCTTTATAGGCGACCCTCTCATCGACCTTCGGGATCTTGCCCAGGAGATGGATGACAAAGCCTCCAACCGACTCGAATTCGCCCTCAGGAAGCTCGATTCCGAAAAATTCTTCCAGTTTTTCGACTTCGAGACGGGCATCGACGAGGATGCTGTTTTCATCAAGAACCGTCAGGAGAGAGCGTTCATCATCATGTTCATCCATAATTTCACCAACGATCTCTTCTATGATATCCTCGATGGTAATGATCCCGGCAGCCCCTCCGTATTCATCTGTAACGATGCTAAGATGGGTCTTTTTTGCTTTGAGATCTTTGAAAAGTTCGCTGATCTTTTGATTGCGGGACGTAAAATGTGGTTTCCTCAAGATCGTACGAGGTATTTTCAATCCGGTATCTTCACCCCAGAATCTGAGAAGATCCTTGGCGTGGAGCACGCCGATAATATCGTCGGTGCTTTTCTCATAGATAGGTATCCTGGTGTGTCCGCATTCCGCGACCAGTTTGATGATTTCGCCGAGGGTCGATTCGACGGAAGCGGAAGATATCTCCGTTCGGGGAACCATGATGGAATAGGTTTCGGTCTCCTTAAGTTCCAGGACACCAAAGACCATGTCCGATTCCTCACCGGAGATCAGGCCCTTAGCCTGCCCCTCGTCCATCAGATCATGGATCTCCTCGGTGAGGTCGTTACCTTGCTGCAGGTGGGGCTTTTTTTTCCCCAGAATGGCCCTGATCAAACCGATCAGGCTTTGATGGGAATCGTCTTCCAATGAAATTTTCAACCCTTTGTGTTAGAAGTCTGTATCCGTCCGGTTGATTTAGAGCTTGAACATTCATGCGTTTTTTTATAAAGCATACATGTTATTTTTATCTCAATTTGCTGTCAAGTTATAAGCGAGATCCTGTACTAAATGATCAAGAAAACACTTGACTTTGCGTGATCATGTGCTAGTGTATCCAATTACGAATTAATAAAGGAAAGCCCCATAGCTGCCTGATTGTTGTATGGAAAAACCTAAAGTCGGTCGGCGAGGGCAGATGCGGGCATAGCTCAGTTGGTAGAGCACAAGCTTCCCAAGCTTGGGGTCGCGGGTTCGAACCCCGTTGCCCGCTCCATACATTTTTTGATAGTATGGCCTAATTCCCTTTTTGAGGTTATCATCCCAACGTATGCGGGGTGGGTTACTTTGAATTGCGGACAAGATGTTGGTTTTCTTTATTGCCTTATGAATCCTATGCAATACTAAAACTGACAACGAGTCAGTCTGCAGTGAGGAAGCGGGTCTTGTTACCCGCTTTTTTATTTATTGAAATGGTTAGTAAAGTCAAATTGATACCTGAACAGGTTGCCGACCTCGTCGAAGTCGTGCTGGAAGATATGGGAATCCAACTCATTGACGTGGAGTACCTTTCCATTCGTGGAAGATGGGTCTTGCGGTTGTACATTGACAAAGAGGGCGGCGTCACCATTGATGATTGTGCACGAGTGAGCAGAGAAATCGGAGATGTCATTGATGTGAAGGACATCATTTCTCATGAATATGTGTTGGAGGTATCCTCCCCCGGCCTTGACAGGCCGCTCAGGAAAGAAAAGCATATCCGCGACGTGATCGGCATGAAGATCAAGGTAAAGATGGCCGTTCCTGTGAATGAGCGCCGAAATTTCACAGGCCTTCTGAAGAATTTTCATGAGGGAGACCTCATTTTGGAGATAGAGAGGGGAGAGGTTTCTTTGCCTTGGCGGGATGTGGAGAGTGCCAACCTGGTCTATGAATTTGATGCATAATCCCGTTCCCTTGCAGGAAAACAAGCCGACTTTTGAAGAACCTGTTTTCCGTGTGGGAATTCGATCCGTGTATCTTGTGAATCTCGTCGGGCGGGATTGAAGAAGAAAGATGTTCGCGCCGGCGTGCCCTCCCTGGATGGGCACCCAATAACCCTTATTATCCGCGGAGTGAGAACAAGATGGTAACAGAGCTTAAAAGAGTCATCGACCAAGTGAGCCGGGAAAAGGGCATCGATCGAGAGGTATTGATCAGAACCCTCGAAGATGCCGTAAAGGCCGCCGCCAAAAAGAAGATGGGCCCAAGTTATGATTTGGAAGTCAACTTCAACGACGAGATTGGTGAGATCGAAGTCTTTGAATTCAAGGAAGTGGTGGGTGAAATCACCGATGAACATCTTCAGATATCGGTAGAGGATGCTCACGATATCGATCCGGAATCGGAAGTTGGAGACAGCCTCGGCATCAAAATGGATACCGATCTCTTTGGCCGAATCGCGGCACAGTCTGCCAAGCAAGTTATTATGCAGCGTTTGCGAGAGGCCGAAAGGAATATCGTCTACGATGATTATAAGGATCGTCGCGGCGAGATCATTCACGGTATCGTACAAAGGTTTGATAAAGGCTCGATCATCGTCAATCTCGGGCGGACGGAAGCGGAACTTCCCGTCAAGGAACAAATTCCAAAAGAGTCCTACAAACAAGGAGATCGGGTCAGGGCGTATATTTTGGATGTTAGGCAGTTCAGCCGCGGCCCTCAAATTATCCTTTCACGGACCCATCCGAATTTTCTGTCCGCTCTTTTCGAAAATGAGGTCCCTGAGATTTCCGAAGGTATCGTCTCCATTGCCCAGGTCGCTAGGGAGCCGGGAAGCCGGGCAAAGATAGCTGTATCCTCAAGGGATAGTGATGTGGATCCTGTAGGGGCGTGTGTCGGGATGAAAGGAAGCAGGGTGCAGGCCGTTGTTCAGGAACTGAGGGGTGAAAAAATCGATATTGTGCCCTGGGATCATGATCCCGCAAAGTTTATATGTAATGCCCTGGCTCCCGCCGAGATCACAAGGGTGGTCGTCGATGAAGATAATCAGGCTATGGAAGTGGTCGTTCCTGATGACCAATTGTCGCTGGCGATAGGGAAGAGAGGGCAAAACGTCCGGTTGGCCTCGAAGCTGTCAGGATGGCACCTTGATGTGACCAGTGAGGCCAATTACAACCGTGCCTTGACAGAGGCCTATGACTCCCTTTTGAAACTGGAAGGAGTCGGAGAAAAGACCGCACTCAACCTGTATCAGGCAGGATACAGGTCCGCTGAAGAGGTCGCCGCGGCTCGGATTCCTGACTTGATGGAGGTACGGGATATCGGAGAAGACAAGGCGTCGAAGCTGATCGAGAGTGCCGATCGGTACCTGAAGAGCAAAGAGGAGGATGAACTTTCCGATCAAACGGAAACCGTTGAGTCCGGCGACGATGTCATACCGGCAAAGCAGATTGACGGAGAGACCTCCGATGACGAAGGCGAAGAAAAGACGGTGTCTGAAAGCGTTCAAGCGGAAGAGGGTAACCCTGCGGAGGAGGATAAGCCCATATCTGATGATGCGGAGGGTGAACATGGTGAAATGATTTCAGGCGATGAGGAGCAGAAAGCGCCGGATAATGACCCGGATTCCGATTCCCGGGATACCAAAGACCCTGTGTCCTGAAAGACGGTTCAAGAAGGCTTGCGGCGCCATGGGAAAGGTGAACGACCATATTGCCCTGAGGACATGCATCGCATGTCGTGCCAAACGACCGAAACAAAATCTTCTAAGGTTTGTCTTGGTCCGTGAAAACCAAGTCGTCCATGATGATTCGGGAGGGCTGCCGGGAAGAGGCGCTTATATCTGTAAAAATAAATCGTGTTTGAGCCGGGCGATAAAAAGGAATTGTCTTAACAGAGCGTTCAAAAAAAAGGGGCCTCTTTCCATGGAAACTTTGGATGGCTTGGAAGAGACCTGAATATCAGACCTTAGTATGCGTCGGTGATTGAATCTGTTTTTCCAAAATGGGACCGACAATGCTCTTATCCTCTTGGCACGAGACTTTTACGAGCAAGGAGAAAGATAGGGACGAGCAGTAAATTAAATGTAATTTTGGGGGATTAGATGGCTAAAGTCAGGGTCTATGAATTGGCCAAAGAATTAAATATGGATAGCAAGGAACTGGTGGAAAAGCTCAAAACCGGGGGAATGAGTATAAAGAATTATATGAGCACCCTGGATGAGCAAGATGTGGCCAAGGCCAGAGAAGTCGTTTCGGGAAAGACGTTGTCGGAAGTCGTCGAGGAAAAGCGCATCAAGCCGACCGTCATTCGTCGAAGAAAGAAGACCGTCAAGATTGAAAAGGTGGAACCGGCGGTCGAGCCCGAGGAGACTGAAGAAATAGTCACGGTAGAAACCGAAAAGCCGGAACCCCCCCCGGAAACCGTGGCGAAAGAGGTGGAAATCGTCCCCGAAGAACCGGAAGAAGAAATTGAGGAAGAGGTGGTTGAGGCGAAGGTCGTCGAGGAAGCGGAAGAATCTGAGCCGACCATCGAGGCTGAAATTGCGGCGAAAGAAGAGGCGCACAAAACAGAAACGGTCAAAGAAAAGGTAAGTGATAAGGTGAAAGCCACACTTTTAGATGATAAAGGAACAGCCCTAGAAACAACAGAGGAAGTGCAGGAGACGCCCAAAAAGGAGAAGCCGGCACCGAAGGCCAAGGTTAAGGAAAAATCCAAAAAAAAGGGAAAACGAAAAAAATCGGATCAGCCCGCCAAGATTATTAAGTTGCCGGAAGAGGGGCCATTGAAGGCGTTACTGGACAGGAAAAAGGCGGAAAAAGTCGAGACCAAGAAGCCGAAGGTGCCCAAGGCGCCACCTGTGGATATTCCCGTAACGCCGGAGGAAGCGAAAGAAAAATCGTCCAAGAAGAAAAAGGTTAAAAAGCGCGCAGGCAAGCAAGAATTACCTTTGAGAGGCGTCCGCCAGCGCAAGATCGAGGTGTTCGAAAGGGCAGATCTTTATGAAGGGAGAAGGGTAAAGCGAAAAAAGAAAGACGGAAAGGGCAGAGAGATAAAGAAGCTAAAGCAGACTGAAATTACCCTCCCCAAGGCCATTAAGAGGAGAATCAAGGTCCAGGATACCGTGACAGTGGGTGAACTTGCAAAGGCCATGGGCATCAAGGCCAATGAGCTTATAAAGAATCTCATGAAGCAGGGCATTATGGCCCATGTCAACCAATCTATTGATTTTGAAACCGCCTCTCTTGTCGCGGATGAATTCGGATACGAACTCGAACTGGACCAACTCGCAGTGGAAAGCTTTGTTGTCGAGGTCGAGGAGAAACCCGAAGACATGGCGCCCAGACCTCCGGTTGTCACCATTATGGGACACGTTGATCACGGCAAGACGTCGTTGCTGGATCATATCCGAAAATCCAATATCATAGGTGGGGAATCGGGCGGGATAACCCAGCACATAGGGGCATACTATGTGGAACGAGAAGGCGGCGATATCGTATTCCTGGATACTCCCGGGCATGAGGCCTTTACGGCCATGAGGGCCAGGGGCGCAAGGGTTACCGATCTCATCGTTCTGGTCGTGGCCGCGGATGACGGCGTCATGCCCCAGACAAGAGAAGCGGTCAATCATGCTCGCGCCGCGAATATACCGATCATCGTAGCCGTCAACAAGATTGACAAGGCAGAGGCCAATCCGGAAAGGGTCAGAAGAGAATTGGCGGAATTGGAACTGGTCCCGGAGGATTGGGGGGGAGAGACCATATTCGGCAGTATATCGGCCAAGACAGGCGAAGGGATTGAAGAGTTCCTTGAACTGATTTTGCTTCAGGCCGAAATGTTGGAATTGAAAGCCAACCCGAGGATACCCGCCAAGGGTACCGTTGTCGAAGCGAAACTGGATAAAAACAGAGGACCATTGGCTACGGTGTTGATCAAGAAAGGCACCCTTGACCAGGGCGATAATTTTATTTGCGGCGATCATTTCGGCCATGTGAGGGCTATGCTGAACAGCCGGGGGAAACGGATGAAATCGGCCGGGCCCTCGATGCCTGTAGAAATTTACGGCATCTCCGGGGTGCCCATGGCAGGGGACGAATTCATGGTCGTGCAGGACGAAAAGAAGGCCAGACAGTTCATCGAACAGCGGCAGGCTCAAATGAAGGCCAAAGAGGTGGCCAAACGAGGCATCGTAAGTTTGGAGGACCTCTATGAAAAAATCAAAGAGGGGAAAGTCAAGGAACTGAATATCGTTCTTAAAACCGATGTGCAGGGATCTTTGGAAGCTCTTTCGGAATCCCTGATGAAACAAAGCACCGCTGCAGTGAAGCTCAAACTGATTCATTCATCCACCGGGGCGATTACCGAAACGGATGTTATGCTTGCTTCTGCCTCAGGGGCCATTATCATTGGTTTCAATGTGCGGGCCAATCCGAGAGTAACCGAAATTGCGGAAAAGGAGCAGGTGGACATCCGTTACTATGATGTGATCTACAATGTCATCCAGGATATTCGACTGGCCATGGCCGGTCTTCTCGACCCCGTTTACAAGGAGAAGGTTATCGGCAGGGCGGAAGTCAAAGAGACCTTCCACGTCCCGAAAGTAGGGACTGTCGCCGGCTGCATGGTCACGGACGGATTTGTGGAAAGGAATTCAAAAGTTCGACTTTTGAGAGATGAAGTTGTGATCTTTGACGGCAAAATGGCCTCCCTGAGGCGTTTTAAAGATGATGTCAAAGAAGCTCAATCGGGTTACGAGTGCGGTATAGGGCTCGAAAATTTTCAGGACATTAAGCCGGGGGACATTTTTGAGGTCTACCAGATCGAAGAAGTTGAGGCGGAATTATAGGGAATGGTCGTCGGAATCCTCAGAATAGAATTGCACGTGCATGATAATCGCTCACTCAAGGGGAAAAGAAAAATAGTGAAGAGCATGGTAGCCAAGGTTAAGAACAAGTTCAACGCCTCGGTTGCGGAAATCGGTTCCAATGACAAGTGGCAGAAAATCGAGCTGGGGGTCAGCACGATCGGAAACGATCGACGCCATATCGATGCTTCATTGAATAATATCCTTGCGTATATCGAATCCTTATACCTTGCGGAGATCGTGGACTCCGAGATCGAAATTTTGAATTTCTGAGGTTTGAGGCACACTATGTTAGCAGGAAAGAGAGCTGTCAGGGTGGGGGATCAACTCCTTAGAGAAGTAGCGGACATCCTGGCGAAAAAGGTTAGAGATCCCAGGGTAAAGGGCGCGACGCTCACAGGGATTCATCTAAGCGACGATCTCAAACACGGCAAGGTCTACTTCAGTGTGATGGGTGAGCGCGAAGACATCCAAAAGGTCCAGGGCGGGTTAGACAGCGCCAAAGGATTTATCAAACGGGAGATCGGGGCACGCATGGATCTGAAGTATATCCCCGACATTGTGTTCAAATATGATCCTTCTCTTGAGATGGGCCAACATATGGAAAAAATTTTCGAAAAAATCAAGTCTGAAGGCCCGGATGAATCTGGCGAATAAAGCGGACGAATGGTAGTGCAACCCGATGGAATAATCCTTGTAGACAAGAGTGAGGGAGAAACTTCTTCCCGGGTGGTCCAGAAGATAAGACGAACCATGAAGATCCAAAAGGCCGGGCACGCCGGGACATTGGATCCTTTCGCGACCGGACTCTTAATCATTCTTCTGGGCCAGGGAACCAAGCTTTCCTCCTATCTCATGTCCGATGAAAAGGCCTATGAGGCCACGATAAGGCTGGGGGTGGAGACAGACACCCTTGACTTGACGGGCCGGGTCATCAAGACCGTGCCCGTCCCTGAAATAAAACCGGAAACCGTCGAGGAAAAAACGAGAGAATTTTTAGGTGAAATCGAGCAGGTACCGCCTGCCTTTTCCGCCTTGAAATATAAAGGGAGACGCGCATATGACTGGGCGAGAAAAGGCGTGCGGATTGATCTCGAAAAGAGGAAGGTGAATATCCTCTCCCTTAAAATAACGTCCGTTCGTCTGCCGGAGATCCTGATGGAGGTCGTCTGTTCCAAGGGAACCTACGTGCGTAGCCTTGCGTCTGATTTTGCCAAGAGCCTTGGCCCGGGTGGGCATCTGACAACACTGAGACGTGTTTTCAGTGGTCCCTTCAGGGTGACTGACGCCGTACTCTCAGAGGATATAGGACACCGTCAGTCCGGGGAGGCCCTTCAGAACAAAATCATCTCACTCGGGGATGCATTGCCCCAATTAATGGGAGTGCAGGTGGAGGAAGGAATGGCTCAGAAGATTAGAAACGGCTTTCATCTTACCTGGGATGAACTCGTCCCCGGTTTTGAGACGCCGAATCCATATTCGAACGGCAAACCCGTTAAACTGTTCAAAGGCAGTGAACTGGTTGCCCTGGTGAAAGCTCCCCGCTTTGAGGGGGCAGATAGCGGCCGGGTGAAATTAATGAGGGTGTTTAACTGAATGACTATGCCAAACTTAATCCTTAATGAATTCAAAAGGAGGGAAAAAAAGTGGTTTTGACTCCAGAAACCAAGAAAGAAATTATTGATCGGTTCAAAATCCATGAAAAGGATACCGGATCACCTGAAGTTCAAGTCGCCATTCTGAGTAATCGCATCAGCTATCTTACCGATCATTTCAAACTACACAAAAAGGATCATCACTCAAGACGGGGGTTGCTGAAACTGGTTGGTCAGAGAAGAAGACTGCTGAACTATTTGAAACGTTGTGACGTCAAGAGGTACCAGAATATCATCAAAGAACTTGGCCTCAGAAAGTAGGAGGGATCTGCTTTTGCGGATTTTGCCGTTAACCGTCCCCAAATTTGGGACAGCGCTGATCTCAGTGAAAGGAAGTATAGATAAATGATAAAAAGCACTTCGATAGAAATAGATGGCCGGACATTAAATGTCGAAACCGGCCGTATAGCCAAACAGGCCAGCGGTTCAGCCGTTGTGACCTTTGGCGAGACAGTGGTCCTGGTGACGGTGGTTTCTACCGACAAGGTCAGGGAAGGAGTGGATTTTTTGCCCCTGACCGTCGAGTACCAGGAGATGTCCTATGCAGGGGGAAAGTTTCCCGGTAATTACTTTCGAAGAGACATGGGTCGCCCGAGTGAACCTGAGACCCTCACTGCCCGTCTTATCGATAGGCCGCTAAGGCCCCTTTTCCCCGAGAAGTATTTTAACGAGATTCAGGTGATAGCAAGCGTGCTGTCGACCGACAAGGAAAACGAGGGGGACGTTCTTGCCCTTTTGGGCGCGTCCACCGCTCTTGAAATTTCGGACATCCCCTTTATGGGACCCATAGCCGCAGTCAGAGTGGGGAGGGTGGACGGTCAGTTCAGGGTCAATCCCACACTTTCCGAACAGGAAGAAAGTGATATCAACCTTATTGTGGCCGGTAACAAGTCCGCGGTCGTCATGGTTGAAGGTGGAGGGAATTTTGTCTCCGAGACGGAGGTGATCGAGGCCATTTTCTACGGCCATGAGAAGCTTCAACCTATGCTGGATATGCAGATTGAAATCAAGAACGCAGTGGGAAAAGAGAAGCGGGAACACCCACCGGTCGCTAAGGATGTCGACCTGGAGGCAAAAATCGCGGAAATCGTGGGGCCCATGATTCGGGATACCTTTACGACGGCGGACAAACAACTTCGCCAGAAAAAGAGAAGCGAACTTTATCAAAAGGCGATGGAGTCCGTGGCTGCCGTTTATGAAGGGAGAGAAGGCGAGATCCGGGAAGCTATCGAGGAACAAGAAAAGGTGATGATCCGGCGGATGATCCTGGAAGAGGGACATCGGATTGACGGAAGGCCTTTTAATGAAGTGAGACCGATAGAGTGCATGGTCGGTGTATTGCCGCGAGTCCATGGGTCCGCACTTTTTACGAGGGGCGAAACCCAGGCCATGGTCATGACCACTCTTGGTACGGTGATGGACGAACAGAGAATGGATACCATCTATGGTGAGAGGTTCAGGCATTTCATCCTGCACTACAACTTTCCTCCATACTCCGTGGGTGAGGCCAGGCGTATAACGGGCCCCGGAAGACGGGAAATAGGACACGGCGCGTTGGCTCGCAGGGCTCTGCTTCCGGTCGTGCCGGAAAAGGAGGAGTTTCTATACGCCATTCGTACGGTATCCGAAACCATGGAATCAAACGGTTCTTCTTCCATGGCCGCCGTATGCGGGGGATCTCTTTCTCTGATGGATGCCGGTATCCCTGTTAAAGCGGCCGTGGCCGGTGTGGCTATGGGGTTGGTTTCGGATGGAGAGAAGATGGTCGTGCTGACCGATATTATAGGGGACGAGGATCATTACGGGGATATGGATTTCAAGGTGGCCGGCACAACGGACGGCATTACCGCCCTCCAGATGGATATCAAGATCGACGGCATCACTAGAGAAATCATGCAAAAGGCCCTGGAACAGGCCCGGGAAGCAAGATTGCATATTCTGGATCGAATGGGCGAGGCCATTTCCAAACCAAGAACTGAGCTGTCCCCGTATGCCCCGGTGATTATAGATATCCAGATAAAACCGGAAAAAGTGAAGGTGCTTATCGGCCCCGGTGGAAAAATGATCAGGGAAATATCCAGCAAGTCCGAATCCCGGATCGATGTGAATGATGATGGAAAGGTGACAATCGCTTCACCGGACGGAGAGACCTCAAAAGCGGCCGTGGACATGATCAAGAGCATCATGCAGGAGGCCGAAATTGGAAAACTTTACAAGGGGAAGGTGGTCAAGATCATGGATTTCGGCGCCTTTGTAGAGATCTTACCCGGGACGGACGGGCTGGTTCATATCTCCCAGTTGGACAAGGGCCGTGTGAACAAGGTGACGGACATCCTCAAGGAAGGTGATGAGATTCTGGTCAAAGTCCTTGATGTGGACAAAAACGGGCGAATAGCCCTTTCCCGCAAGGCCGCCCTGGGCGAAAGCCTGGACGATGTATCATAAAACGGTTCTAAATAACGGCCTTCGAATACTGTCCGAGCGGCGGGACAACTATCGTTCGGTCTCTTTGGGGATCTGGGTGAATGCAGGTTCCAGGGATGAAATCGGGGACGAGATCGGTATCTCCCATTTTATCGAGCACATGCTCTTCAAGGGGACCGAGACCCGGAGCAGTCTTGACATTGCCAAGGAACTGGACGCTGTTGGAGGTTTTTCCAATGCCTTCACGGGAAAGGAATACACCTGTTTTCATGCCAAGGTTCTGGATAAACATCTTCCCCTTCTGGCAGACATCTTATCCGATATCCTCCTGAACTCAGTCTTTGACCCCCTGGACATGGATAGGGAAAGACAGGTCATTCTGCAAGAGATCAGTATGGTTGAAGACACGCCGGATGACCTCATCCACGTGCTCTTCAATGATCTCTTCTGGAAAAATCATCCTCTTGGAAGATCCGTTTTGGGCAGCAATAAAACGGTATCGGGCATTGGAAAAGACCACATCATCCAATACATGAAACGCTATTATCGGCCGGAGAGAATCGTGGTCACGGCAACCGGCAACATCGACCATGAGGAACTTGTCGCCTTGTTCAGGCCGGTTTTCGAATCCCTTGAATCAGGGGAGCAAGGCTATGCCCGAAATCCTCCGGATATCCATGCAGGGGTGTCCTGCGTTCAGAAAGACCTGGAACAGGTCCATGTCTGTCTGGGGGGGCAGGCCCCTGAACTGGGGAGTGAGTACAGATTTGCCGGCGCTCTTTTGAATACGATTCTCGGCGGAAATATGAGTTCGCGCCTGTTCCAGGAAATCAGAGAAAAGAGAGGGCTTGCTTACGCCGTGTTTTCCTTCCTTTCCCCCTATATCGATGCCGGCCTTTTAGGAATCTATATCGCGACTGATACGTCATCGGTCAATCAGGCGCTTGGCCTTATTCGAAAGGAAGTGGAGGAGGTGAGAAAGGGAGGGATCTCATTGTCGGATTTGGAGGCGGCTCGCGAGCATCTCATCGGCGGTATCCTCCTTGGTGCTGAGAATACGGATTCAAGAATGATGCGGATGGCGAAGAATGAGCACGTTTTTGGAAGGTACATAAGCTATGAGGAACTGGTGGCGGATCTTGAGAAGGTCACAGTCGATGAGGTGGTTGCCGTGGCGCGAGATACCTTTAATACCGACTGCATGTCCTTGATGACACTCGGTCCTGTGAAAGAGGAAAATCTTGATTTGAGTTGCCTGCAATTTTCTGTTGATTGAAATTGCTTTTTTTCGCGAATCGAAGTACCTAGACATCTTATGCTCGGGTTCCTGTCATCGATACCCCTGGGGGCTGGTTTATTGCGGCTGGTCAAAATCAAAATCAAACGGATGGATGGGCACAGGGACATCCCCATTCCCACTTATGAAACGAAAGGCTCCGCAGGTATGGATCTCCGGGCCGCCGTAAACGAGGCGGTCACTATAAACCCCGGGGAAATTCGACTGATACCTACGGGATTGATGGTGAGCATTCCCGGAGGGTATGAGGCACAGATTCGGCCGAGAAGCGGCTTAGCCCTGAAACACGGCATTGGCATGGTCAACTCACCCGGTACGATTGATTCAGATTACCGGGGAGAGATAAGGGTGATCATGATAAACTGGGGCGAAGAGCCTTTTGTTGTTCATCGAGGCGATCGCATCGCCCAGATGATCATTACACAAGTATTCAGAGCGGGATTCCTCGAAGTGGAAGAGCTTGAGCCGACGGGACGAGGCGAAGGCGGGTTCGGCCATAGCGGGCTCAAATGAAAGCGCACGCTTCAGGCGCTTAGACGACAATGGATAGACTATGCGGTTTTCTGTTTTGGCCTCCGGCAGCAGCGGAAACGCCTGTTATGTGGAAACAGACCACACAAAGATCATCATTGATGCAGGATTGAGTGGACGGGAGTTGACGCGAAGGTTGGAGCATATTGAAGTGGATCCAAAGGCACTTGACGCCCTTGTCATAACCCATGAACATTCAGATCATATCAAGGGAGCGGGCCCCCTCTCCCGCCGCCTTGACCTTCCCGTTTACATTAACGGCGCCACCCTGAAAAAAGGCATGAAGGTTTTGGGCAATATCGCCCGCCCCGTCCCCCTCCGGACCGGCCAGACCGTCGCGATCCACGACCTAAGCATCGAGACCTTTACAAAGTGCCATGATGCGGCAGATCCCATGGGCCTTGTCCTTGCCTCAAACGGACAGAGATTAGGCATTATTACGGATCTCGGCCGGAGTACACATGTCGTGGAGGACCATATAAAAAGCTGCCAGGCCCTTGTCATAGAATTCAATCATGATGAAAGAATGCTCGCCCAGGGGCCCTACCCCCTGGAACTTAAACGTCGCATAAAGGGAGCGGACGGTCACCTCTCGAACCGGCAGGCCGGGCAGCTACTCAGAAACATCGCTCATGATGATTTGAATGTCGTGGTCCTTGCCCATATCAGCGACAAGAACAATGACCCTGAAATGGCCTATGCCGAGGCAAGTAAAGCATTAAAGGCATGCGGACATCAAAGCACAAAAGTTTTACTGAGTCACCAGGACAGGCCGATCCCTATCTTGGATGTGTAGTCGTCGAAGGTTTTGACCCCAGCGTTGCAACAAGAGGGTTGATATGGCTTTACACTTCAGCCGATCAAAAACCACGCCTGAAAAATTTGCGCAATCATTCTATATGTGACCGCCATCTTGTCTAAAATATAATTTTGCATTGGGCTCCCATCACGTAAGATCTGAGAGTGGCCCGTCTTTCTTCCGAAATGCGTTGGTCAAATGACCCATGAAGGTATCCCGAGCAGAAAAAAGAACGAAAAAAAGAAAAAAGGCATATCAATGCAGTTGCTGCGGTCTCCAACAACCTTTTTGTTGGACCTGCCCTTGCGGGTTTCAGATCTGTAACACCTGCATGGAAGAAAATCTGTGGGGAATGACCTGCAGTGGGACGCATTGGCAGTGCCCGGACTGCGGGAGGATGCGGCCCTATTAAATGAAATACTCATCATTTGAAATTCATTGAGAAAAGATGTATGCTGTAAATCTTTTAAAGGACTCACAAAACTGACCGAAAATCTTGTTTTTATGAATTTAACCTCCATGATAGCCACAAGCGGCATTCCATTCCCCTGAATGGGCGGTTTTTTTCATGTGCCGGCTTGAGAGGAATTTTCTCACTATATCTTTTCAATGACCCACAATATTACGGAAATCGCCCATAAAATTATCGAAAATCCCGCCCTTCATGTGGCCTTGTACCAACCGGAAATCCCTGCCAATACCGGAAACATCTCACGCTTGTGCGGCGCTGCCGAAGTGCGTTTACACCTCATTCATCCCCTTGGGTTTAAGGTCGACGACAAGCATCTAAAAAGAGCGGGACTGGACTACTGGCATGAGGTAGACATCCAGCACCACAAAAATTTTTCTGCCTTCAAAGAGATAACGGATGGCGAGAGGCTGCCAAAGATCGTTTGCTTCAGCAGTCACGCCGATCAGAATTATACAGAGGCGAGCATCAATCACGGGGATTATCTGCTATTCGGGAGGGAAACGGCTGGCCTGCCCAATGAAATGCGCCGAGCTTACCCAAGCTATCGCATTCCCATATGGGGCCGGGTGCGCAGTCTGAACCTTGCCAATTCCGTAGGAATCGTGGTCTATCATTTCCTACATCAGATGGGACGATTCTGAGTCATAGGGGAAATCCGTATCAAAAGAGTCATCTTGGTGCAAAACCATTTGATAAAAAGGAGGAAAGCAGGTGAAAGCAGGAAGCTATCCTATCGAAGAGTTGAGTCAATTTGCCATGGATGTCATTCGCAGGGCAGGGGATGAAGTCCAGTCTTATTTTGGGAAAGGTACTCCGCAGATCAAGTTTGACGAAACTCTGGTCACAGAAGCAGAAATTCATTTGAGAGACTTTTTCAAAGATCAACTCTATCGCCGTTTTCCTGAACATCAGATCTATAAAAACAGGCAAGAGACCGGCGGTTACACTCATGAAAAAGAGAGGTATGTCTGGATCTTCGACCCATTGGACGGGGTCGCCAATTTTCAGGCCGGCATACCTGTCTGGGGGATGTCGATGGCCCTGCTCGATAATTTTTGGCCGATATTCGGGGCATTCTATATGCCTGCGACGGGTGATCTTTTTCACGCTCGGGCAGGGGGAACGGCCTTGTGGGGTGAAAGAAAAATTCAAGTGTCTTCTCAGGAGGAAATCAACGACGAGAGTTTGCTTCTCACCTTTTCTCGATTTCACAATCATTATAGGGCGGCATTCCCGGGTAAGATTCGAGACTTCGGGTGCACCGGCGCTCACTTGTGCTATGTGGCCATGGGCCGGGCCGAGGCGGCTCTCATTGCCAATGAATCTTTCCCTGACCTGGCTGCGGTTCGTGTCATTGTCGAGGCCGCAGGCGGGAAGATATTTAAGATGGACGGAAGTGAGTTTTTTCTAAACGAGCATATGGATGGAAACAAAATCGAAGAGTCTCTTCTGGTGGTGCCCCCAGAGACTTTCGCCCAAGTCCGCGGGTGCTTAAAGGAAAAGACGACCTGAATCTTACAAAATCCAGGCATGACCTGAAATCAGCTACTGAACCCATGCCCTGGTAACTTTCCCGGTATGGAAGGGAGGTCCAGCCGCTATCATGAAAGAGAAAGCGACCATCATACCCATCGCAGCAGGAAAGGGAGGAGTCGGCAAAAGCCTCATCACGGCCAATCTCGGCATCGCCCTTGCGGGGATGGGATATGAAACTGTGGTGGTGGATATGGATCTTGGGGGTTCCAACCTCCATTCCTTTCTGGGCCTGCCCAACCGATTCCCTGGTGTCGGGGACTTCCTTCGTGCGAGAAATGCCGCGCTCCCGGAACTGCTCGTTTCGACAGAGTTTCCTCATTTGAAGTTTCTTCCAGGGGACGGGCGGATGCCTTTTCTGGCCAATATCCCTTATGCGCAGAAACTGCGTTTGATCACCCATGTCAAGGGACTGCCCGCCCGTTATATCCTTCTGGATCTCGGAGGCGGTACGGCTTTCAATACTTTGGATTTTTTCCGGGTTTCTTTTCATGGATTTGTCGTTGTCACACCTGAATACCCCAGCATCATGAGCATGCTGGCTTTTTTGAAACTCTTCCTTCTGCGGACTATCGAAAGACACTTTGCCGGGGACAGACGCATCCGGGATATGCTCGGGGATTTTTATAAGGAATCCATGGTCGAAGCACCAACGAACATGGATACCCTCCGATCCAGAGTGTCGGTCATTGATGCGGCGGCCGGAAGCAAAATGAAAACGATTTTCGAACATTATCGTCCACGGGTTCTGTTCAATAGAGTGGAACGACCGGAGGAGGCCGAACTTGCGGAGCAGATTGATGAAAGCCTGTCCAAAATGCTTTCCCTTGCGGCTGATTATTTTGGCGTGATCTTTGAGGATCCCAAGGTCAGGGAGTCCGTCAGGCGGAGAACCCCCTTTTTCTCTTACGCACCGGACAGTATGGCCGCCCGGGGCATCAAAAGAACCGCCGAGCGCGTTGCGAAATTCTGGGACAGGAAGATCAAGGAGAGTGCAAAATATGTTCTTTCTCATGCCCGAAAGATCTACGAAAACCCTGGAGGTTGATTTTTGAAACAAGCCGCATTTTTACCCGGACAACAGTTGGAAGATTACAGGCTGCAGAAGCTGATTAGAAAAGGTGTGATGGCGGAACTCTATTCGGCCAGGGATGTGAGGTTGAACAAAGGGGTGGTCATCAAGATTCTCCGTAAGCCCTTCAGGGGAATGAAGAATTACGAAAAACAATTTTTGAAAGAGGCCAGGATACAGGCAAACCTGGATAATCCCCACATCATACAGGTCTTCAGGATGTTCGACTATCAGGACATGACCTGCTTTGTGATGCCGCACGTAAAAGGGACGGACCTGGCCAGGGTGATCCGGAAGGCCGCCCGGCGCAGAGTGGAAAGAGGAGAGTCCGGAATCGGTGCCCTGTCACTGGAGCGGGCCCTTCATATCTTTGCTCAGATCCTGGAGGGGGTCGGCTTTGTTCATAAATACAGGGTTATTCACGGGGACATCAAACCTTCAAATATCCTTCTTGATCGACAGGGCCGGGCAAGAATTACGGATTTTGGGGTTTCCCTCATGTTGCCTCGCGGTCTGAGTGAAACACAGCAGCTATTGCCCGGAGGGACGCCCTATTACATGTCGCCGGAGCAGTTTTTGAATGATGAAATGGATTTTCGGTCGGATATCTATTCCCTCGGAGTCACGCTTTTCCAAATGCTCACCGGAGATATGCCTTCGGGCAGGAAAAGGAGTGTGAATGAACTTCTGGAATATCACATGGAGGGGTCCCTGGAGAGGACCGCCGGTGTATTAGAAAAACATGGCAACATTCCTTCCATCATAAAAAAGGCTATCCTCAAGGCATTGGAAAACGATCCCCGAAAAAGGCATCAGAGCTGTTTGGAGTTTTCTCTTGCAATCAAAGAGGACCCCCGGCAGGAACTCTATTCCGAATTGCTTAGATTGAGTTTGATGAGCAAAGGAGACATCTCAAAGGTGGAAAGGGCCTATTTGCAAAGGATCGCCGGGAAAAAGGGCCTGAGTCCGGAAGAGGCGGAGGCCCTCGAGGCCGGCATTCGAAAAGAACTGGGTGTTTCGTTTAAGGGTGTTGACAAGGGTTAGCCGGAGGGAGTGATATCAAAAGTAAAGTGAATTTTGCTCCAGGCCTTATTTCGCTGTTAAAAATCTGGTCCTCTGGGCCAGGTCAGAGACAGTTGGCTTTGCCAAAAAAATGACCTGGAGTGTTGGAGTATTGGAATATTGGAAAAACTGCAGGCGGTCGTGAGTTGTTTTCAATTGCGTTCATCCAATGCCGCCGTAGCTGATCAGACGTTTTTTTCATTACTCCAGTAATCCAGTACTGGCTTATTTGAAATTCCAGTAAGGTAAACCCCCTCTGGGGTTAACCAAAGTCGGGCCCTCTGGACCCGGATATTTACGAACACAATTACTTGGCAGTGTATTATATACTTCTCTAAACTCAGGTTCTCATCCGCATAGCGGAAAGCAGGGGCTGTGATTTTCTCGGAGCGGCGTATTTTGGCCCTGAATCAGGATAGAAGAAGGGCCAAAATCCCGCAGTGAGCGGAGCCATGGATGGCGGAGCGATCGTAGCGGAGAGAACATCACAGCCCCTGCTTGGAGCGGAAATTTTCATTTCCATGATGGTGCCTGTCAGCAAATGCGGGGAAGTAGTTCCCCACTGAGAAGATCGATGATCCTGGAGGTCCCCAATCGGGTTTCCATGATCACCCGCCCGGAATGATCCTCGACGATTTCACCGATAATCTCCGCCTCCCTTCCATAGGGATTCTCTCTTATTTTTTGGAGGACCGCCTCTGCATCCCGGGAATCGACCACGGCGACGAGTTTCCCCTCATTGGCGATATACAGGGGATCGAACCCCATGAGTTCGCAGGTGGCAAGGACTGTCTTCTTGATGGGAAGCTTGTCTTCTTTGATCCTGACGCCCACGCCGGAGCTTTCCGCAAATTCGTTGAGCGTGCTGGCAAGGCCACCCCTGGTGGGGTCACGAAGGCAGTGAATGTGCGGGGTGGTTTGCAGCACCTCTTTGACCAGGGTGTTCAGCGGGGCGCAATCGCTTTCAACCGGGGACTCGAAGGTGAGCCTCTCCCTCTGGCTGATCAAAGCAATGCCGTGATCCCCGATAGGGCCGCTCAGAATCACCTTGTCCCCGATTCGGGCCCCCGAGCTGGAGACATCCAGGTCTGCGGGGACAATGCCCACCCCTGCCGTGTTGATGAAAAGGCTGTCCGCAGCGCCCCGGTTGACCACTTTGGTGTCCCCGGTGACCACCGTGACCCCGGCCTCGGCGGCCGCTTCCTGAACGGACCGTATGACTCTTTCGAGCTGATCCAGGGAAAATCCCTCCTCGATGATTAGCGACAGACTGAGATACAAGGGCTCGGCCCCGGCCATAGAAAGGTCATTCACCGTGCCGCATACGGCCAGTTTGCCGATATCTCCGCCCGGGAAGAAAAGGGGGCTCACGACGTAGCTGTCCGTGGTAAAGGCCAGTCGGCCGTTGATGTCAAAGACGGCCGAATCGTCCAGTCTGTTAAGCATGGGATTGCCAAGCCTGCCCAAGAGGGTGTTCTTGATCAGGTCATGGCTCAATCTTCCACCGCTTCCGTGCGCGAGTAGTATTTTGTCATTCATGGTTTTCTCCATAGAGGAAATAGGCGGCGCATGTCCCCTCGGATGAGACCATGCAGGGTCCCACCGGGGAATCGGGCATACATGTCTTGCCGAACAATTTGCACTGAAGGGGCGTTTTGACGCCCCGAAGGATATCTCCGCAAATGCATCCCGGCGGTTCTTTGGACGGGGGGAGGGTGATAGAAAAGGATGATTCCGCGTCAAAATTCCTGTAGTCGGGACCCACACGGAGGCCGCTTCCCGGGAGCTTTCCGATGCCGCGCCAATCGGCCTCACCGACCACAAAAACTTTTTCCATGAATTTCAGGGCCTCCCTGTTCCCGTCGGGTGCAACCCCACGGTGATAGGCGATCTCCACCTTCGGTTCTTCCCTTTCTATCTGGGCCAGCATCATGTCTACGGCGAGAAGGATGTCCAGGGGCTCGAACCCGGTGACTACCGAGGCGATACCATGGTCACGGGCCACGAATTCATAAGGGCGGGAACCTATGATGGTACTTACGTGACCCGGACAGATGATGCCGTCGAGCTTGATCTCTCCCGATTCGAGCAGGGCCTTGATCACGGGCGGGCAAAGCTTGTGAAAGGACAGGACATGATAGTTGTCGATCCCGCTTGATTTGGCCTCGGCCAGCGAAGCTGCGACCGTCGGTGCGGTGGTCTCGAAACCGATCCCGACGAGGACGACGCTTTTATCAGGATTGGCGCGGGCCAATTCGAGGGCGTCGAGGGCGGAGTAAATGACCCGCACGTCGCCGCCTTCAGCCCTTGTGTGTTGAAGGCTGGATCGACTGCCGGGAACCCTGAGCATGTCCCCGAAGGTGGCGAGAATAACGTCCGGTTGATTGGCCAGGGCAATGGCCTTGTCGATCTCGGAAATCGAAGTTACGCAGACCGGACAGCCCGGCCCGGAGATGAGCTGCACCTTGGGTGAGAGAAGTTGACGGAGGCCGTGTTTCATGATCGCAAAGGTGTGGCCGCCGCAGAATTCCATGAAGCGCACCCCTTCAGGGGATCGTCGATGGATGCGCTCGACCAGTTTCAGGGCCATTTGAGGATCACGGTATTCATCCATGAATTTCATCGTTGTCAATCGTCCTTTCCGTGTTTATACATCAAACCTGCAAAAGCTGAAATAGAAGCCGATTAAATTTTAACAGTTTAGGTTTTTGAAAAGCATTCAGCTGTGGATGGGTCCGTGCCCTCCTCGTCCGGGGGCGTTCCCCTCCGGAGAAAACCCCCGGCCAAGAGGGCACGGTCTCGAAGCCGGTGGTTATGAAACTTCTGGAACCGCACCTGGTTCGCCTCTTGAAACCCGTTCAGCTATGGACGGGTCATGGCAATCTCTTTTCAAAAACGAGAAAAACGTTGCCCGGGAATCCGCACAAGAACATCGCCAAGGCGTGCGAAGCGCCTCTCCCACAATGCCATGCAAGCCTTTGCCCGAGCGTTTTCTGCCCGAGGTTCATCGCCGCCGTCGCTGCCCCGTTTTCATCGAGTTACCCGTCAGACCCTCGTTTTTGAAAAGATATTTCCATGACCAAGCACCTCCATTTTGATCGTTTTTCTAATGAAGGTCGCGAAGCGAAACATCAACTTTAGTCACTCGACACTTTAGTCAATTGTAACTTTTATCCCCTCCCGGGCCAACCAAAGCCTTCTCCATCGCGGCACGATTCTTCACTCCTCGGTGACGGCATGAGCAATAACGGCCTGCCCCAAAGAGATGCACCCGTCATTGCAGGGAACCTCGCTGTGCGTAAAGACCTTTAGCCCGGCCTCACGTGTCCGGGCACAGGCAAGCCTCTGGAGCAGTCGGTTCTGAAAAACGCCGCCGCTGAACACCACCTGGTCTATTTCGAGGTCATCTGATAGGCCTTTACACATATCGGCGATGAGCCGGGCCACTGTGTGGTGGAACCTCGCGGAGACGACCGCTTTCGGGACCTCATGTTCCAGGTCCTTCAACAGGGCCGAAAAAAGCCTCTTGAGGCGTATCACCTTCATGTCTTTCCCGTCCTCGATATCGAAAGGGTAGGCATCTGAAGACCCCTTGGCATCCTTTCCGGCCATTTCAAGTTCGATGGCGGCTTGTCCTTCGTAATCGATCTCTCCTCTGATCCCGGCCAGAGCGGACACCGCATCGAAAAGCCTTCCGGCGCTGGATGTCATGGGGGAGTTGAGGCCCCTGGTCACCTGCGCTTTCAAAATTTGCATGCCGTGCTTTTCGGCTTGACCCATCCTGATCATCCATTTTTCAAAGGCTTCCTCTCCGAGCAGCGTCAGGAGGTAACTTGCGGCCATTCGATAGGGCTTCCTGATGGCGGCGTCTCCACCGGGGAGGGGAACATATTCGAGGTGCCCCAGTCTCCTGAAGCCATGGTATTCGGCCAGGAGAAATTCTCCACCCCAGATCGCGCCGTCATCCCCGTACCCGGTACCGTCAAAAGCGACCCCGAGGACGGGTCTCTGAAGGCCCTTCTCAACCATACCGCTGACGATGTGGGCATGGTGATGTTGAACCGGTACGAGATGAAAGGAAGGGTCTTTCCGTTTCAGATCAAGGGCAAACCGGGTGGAGTAGTAATTGGGATGCTTGTCGTGCGCCACGATCCGGGGGGCCAGTCGAAAAAGCCTCATGTAGAGATCGAGCATTTTTTGAAAGTGGTCGAGGGTCTCCACATTGTCCATATCCCCGATATGCTGACTCATGAAGGCGTAATGATCCTTGGTCATACAGAAGGTGTTCTTGAGTTCGGCTCCGCAGGCCAGGATCTGCTTGCTCTTGAACGGCAAAACGAGGGGCTGAGGCGCGTAACCCCGGGCACGGCGGATGATTTGGGGTTCACCCTCCTCGACCATGGTGACGCTGTCGTCGCACAGGGCATAGATATCCCGATCATGCCGCAAGAAGTAATCCGTAATATGTCCCAGTTTGCGCACGGCCTCATGATTGTCCCCCACAATGGGCTCTTCGCTAAGATTGCCGCTGGTCATGACCAACGGTCTTCCGGTCGATCTCATCAGTAAATGATGAAGCGGGGTATAGGGTAGCATGACCCCCAGGGTGTCGAGACAGGGAGAGACTTCGGGAAAAGCCGGAGTCCCTTGCCGAGATTTTAAGAGGACGATGGGGGACATGGGGGAGTTCAGAAGAGTTTCTTCCTCACGGGACACATGACAGTATTTTTTGATCGCCTCAACAGAAGACATCATCAGGGCAAAGGGCTTGGAAGACCTCTTCTTTCTATGACGGAGAAGCTCGACAGCCTTTCCGTCGGTCGCATCGCAGGCGAGTAGAAATCCCCCCAGACCCTTGAGGGCAACGATAAAACCCTTCTTGAGCAGTGCGGCCGTCCCCTCGATAGGATCTTTCGTATCCATGGGGCGCCCCTTATGGTCCGCGAGTTCCAGTTGCGGCCCGCAGACGCCGCAGCAGTTGGGTTGTGCGTGAAAACGACGATCTAGGGGGTTGTCGTATTCTTTCTGGCAGGCGGGACACATGACAAACGGTCGCATCGTGGTTTTGGGGCGATCGTAGGGAATATCCTTGATGATCGTCAGTCTGGGACCGCAGTTCGTACAGTTGATAAAGGGATAGAGGTGACGGCGATCCTGTGGATCGAAAAGTTCTTGCAGGCACTGAGGACATGTCCCGATATCAGGGGAGATAAGTTGGTATTGCCCCTCCCTAGAGAGACTTTTTCGTATTTGAAAAGCCCTGTGGCCGACGGGGTCGGTGTGTTCGAAGGTGATCTTTTCGATCTGAGAACGAGGCGGCGCCTGGGTTTTGAGTCGTTCTAGAAATCGTTCGAGGGTCCCTGTCTCGCCTTCCACCTCGATCAGGACCTCCTTCGAGGTATTGCAGACCCAACCTGTCAAGCCCTGCGTCGTGGCTAGTTTATACACAAAAGGCCTGAAACCAACCCCCTGGACCACACCCCTGACGCTGATTTTTAAAAGACTGCGGGCCCTTGTCGCGTTCATAAAAACACCGAAAACTGTAACATTTTAGCCTTTTAAAGCGCATTCAACGGTGAACGGGTCATGGTCATCTTCTTGTGTTAATCCAGTGCCGCCGTAGCTGATGATAGATTTTTTTCATTACTGCATGGTTGCCGAGAGACGGGACAGGAGATCCAGGGCCCGGTCCGCGGAGACCTGATCCATGGTCCCCAGACCGCAGGCAGGCGTGAGAAGAGAACAACTCTTCACGGTTTCCGGATCCAGTCCCCATTCGCAAAAACGGTCCAAGCCTTCCTGAAGCCGCGAAGAAAGACTCTCCAAAGTTTCCGTTCCGGTGAATTGGAGTGTCGGGACGATACCCCAGGCGATGATGCCGCCGTCCCGGATATATCGGGAGATTTCATCGGGATAAAGTAGAAAATAGTCCATATAGCCAAAGGCATCGAAATTCACGATGTCGGGTCCCGTCTCAAGAATCATGGACCAGTCCGTGTTTCCACAACAGTGGATTCCGAGAAGGGCGTTTGATCTTTCTCTCATGTATTGGAAGATTTCTCGGAACATCCCGATAACTTTATGGCGCTGAATGGGTGAGAAGGCGGATCCAAACCCGGAGAGAGAGGGTTCATCAAAAAAAATGATGGGCTTTCTTCCTGTCCGGCCCAGTTCCGTGACCTGCCAGAGGGCCTTGATCGCCAGACCCTTGACCAGGGCCTCCAGCAACTCGGGATCATAAAGGACGGATTTGCCGTCATTGTCGGCGATGCCTGCGGCAAAGGTTACAGGACCGACGGTGTGTCCTTTGATATAGGCACCAAAACGATCCTTCTGTTTTTCAACGGACTCGATAATCCTGTATAGGCCGGGCGCATAAGCGGGAGTTACGGCAAAGTAAGACAGGTCTTCGGCCAGTAGGTGTTCATAGAAATTTAAAAGGGCCGTCTCCCTGTCCTCTTTGGACACGGTGAGGGATCGCCGTTGTTCGTCGACTTCAAGCAAGGGCAGGCCCTCACAGAACTGGATGCACATGTCTTCGAGGGGACTGCGTTTTACAAACTGTGGCCAGAAGGGTATCTGCGAAAAATGGTCAAGGATGTAATGGCAGGTTTCCCGGATGTCTGTGGAGGGAACGCTTCCTATGCCGGTCGCTGTGAAATGAAAATCCGCATTGAGTTGTTTGTTGTGTTCTTTTTGCATTTTCAGATTTATTCCTATTGAGCATGGTTCATACCGGATGGGTCGCTTGGGAAACGAAGTTATTCGTGCTTCAGTGAGAGGAGGGGCTCTCAGACATTCCCCGGATATTGGAAAGCCACCTTTCAAGAACGGCGATCATTTTTCGGTTCTTTTCCCTGAACCGGTCTGCACCGCTTTCTTCAGGTGGGGGGACTTCAGAACTGACCATTTCCCTCAGTTCTTCCAGACGGTTTTTGGATTGATCATCATCCGGGTTTTGGGCAACTACTTTTTCGTAGGTTTCAAGGGCTTCGTGAATTTGTCCCTGGTTGAAATAGACCTCTGCGAGGGTGGGGGTCGAGATATCCGGAAGTTCCTCCTCTTCGGTGATCTCGTCTTCCCGTTCGGTCTCTTCCGTGGAGAGTTCCGCCATATCTTCCGTGACGGACGGTGGTTCTGCAGAGATTGTGTCTTCAGGGGTTTCGAGACCCTGAAGAATCTCCCGGGCCTCCCCATCTTCCGGGTGGTGTACCAGATACAGTTTTAGGGGATTGACCGCCGCCTCGTTTCGGTTCTGTTTGGCGTATAGTTCGGACTGAAGCTTGTAAAGGCCCAACAGATCTTGGACCTGTGCAACAACCTTATCCAGCTCCGCCTCGGCTTGAGATAGAAGGCCTGTTTCAAAATAGGATTCGGCAAGGAGTTTCCTGATCCTGAGATCGTTAGGAGCAAAATTCAATGCGCTGATACACCCCCGGATTACCCGTTTGATTTGGCCTTCCTCTTTCAGCTTCGAAAGGACAAGAAACAGTGTGTCGGAAGAAGGGGCGTTGGTCAGAATTCGCTCAAAAAAGTCCTCTGAGATATTCATTTTTTTTGCTCCTCTCCTGTGGATGTTGAAGGGGGATGTTTCCGATCCTTCGCAAAACGGTACAGGATTTCATGGTCCTTTATCAGCCCCAACTCGCGCCTTGCCACGGATTCAATGTAATCCCGATCGTTGCGCAGGCGATCGATTTCTTCCATGAGCTTCCGGTTCTCACCCTCGAGCCGATGGATTTTTTTCAGGTGGACCTGCCGTTCCCGTTCCATTCGGTAGAGGTGGACAAGGCCCCTTTCGCCGAACCCGAGCCAGGCCACGATAAGCCCGAAGAAGATCAGGACAAAAAATGAAATTTTAAATAGACCTGTTTTATTAAAGTTCAAAATAGCCGGCTCCGGCTGTCCGCTTATAAGACCTTTTTATGTTTCCAGTGGGCGGCTATGATAATTGACTGAATCCCTGCGGTCTTGGCAATATCCATGGCCTCAACGACGGTGCCATGTCTGACATCTTTATCGGCCTGAAGCACTAAATGAATGAGACCTCTTTCCTGAACCATGCCCCGCAATTTTTCCTCCAGCTCGGCCATATCGACTTTTTGACCCTCGAGATACGCCTGACCGGATTCGCCCATAACCAGGGTGATCCGCTGGTCCTTCTGACTGAAGATCTTCTGGGTCACCTTGGGCAATCGGATACGGACCCCGGAGGCAACGTCGAAGTGAGAAGTGACCATAAAGAAGATCAGCAATAAAAATACAATATCGATTAACGGCGCGATGCCAAGTGTGATTTCCTCTTCTTTTTCCTTCCTGAATCTCATGTCTTTTTATACCGCCTATACCATCATCAGCGTACGCTATCGTTGAAACGACAGGGCGTAGGGTCCTCTGGCCCCGGATTCTTCACGCGTCCTTATGGTTGTATTGCTCCATAATTTCGACAAGCTGTATGGAATTCTCCTCCATCTCAAAGATGAGAGCATTCGCTTTGTCCTTAAGAATTCGGTAGCAAACCAGCGTCGGTATCGCCACGCAGAGCCCGGATGCCGTTGTGATGAGGGCTTCTGCAATTCCTCCGGCCAGGGGCGCCGGATTACCCACGCCCTGAACGGAGATCACATTGAACGTCTTGATCATACCCGAGACTGTGCCCAAGAGTCCCAACAGGGGGGTGAGATTAGCGATGGTGGAGAGGATCGCGACATGTTTGCCCAGGATGACGGCTTCCCTGCTTCCTCTGTCTTCGATGGCTTCCTTGACCAGCCACATTCCACGACCGGAATTTCTTAACCCCGCAAAGAAAATTTTGGCAATCGAAGAGGTGTCTCCCTGACACAGAAAAAGGGCATCAGAAATTTTTCGCTTTTTCAGTAACTCTTCGACATTGTAAACAAAATCTTTGGGAATGATGCGGCTTCGCCTGAGGATCCACAACCTTTCGAGGAACACGGCAAGGGCAATGATAGAACATATGATAATGGGATAAATGAATATCCCGCCTTTGATTATAAGCTCAATCAACTCCGTCTCTCCCGTCGTCGGCACATTTCCGCTTTAAAACGATTTGAAGCTCCTAAGAGAGTTTAAAGACCTGTGCGTTAAAGAATAGTCGTGAACGGCCAATGGGATTTTGTGAGTCTTGGCCCTGCTATTTATCCGGCATTTTAAGCGGCACGGCTTCATAACATCATCAATAAAAACAGGGGAAAGTCAAGAATGATTTAGGATATCGATGATCGGCGCGTGGGCGGAGGCCTTCAGATTTGGGGTGCGATCCTCCGGAGAAAACCCCCGCCAAGAGGGCACGTTTTTGAATTTGTGCGCTGCAAAAATCTCCAGCCCATTCATCTTGAAATATAGCTGTGCATAAATTATATCCCTCGACAGTTGTGCCTGGGCTAACCATCACTCTACCACTCCACCACTCCAGTAATCCATCACTCCAACACTCCTTGTATCATTGAATTTCCGGCTCCTTCATTTTGATCGCTTTTCTGATGAAGGTCGCGAAGCGAAACATCAACTTTAGTCACTCGACACTTTAGTCACTTGTAACTCTTATCCCTTCCCGGGCTGAACAAAACCAACTCCACCCCACCGGAATCCTTTATCCATCGTCAAGTTTGGCATGCCTGGAGAGGGTGTCCGTGTCGTATCCTGCCTTCTTGTAATTGTCGAGGGCCCTATGCTTGAGGTTTTTGTCCTTTGTCTTTTCTGAATGCTTATCCGCAAGCTCGGCGGCATGACTCCACATGCCGGAACTTTCGTAGGACTTTATCTTTTTTTCAACCCTCATATCCTCGTCGGCCCGCTCGGTCACTGCAGCACGGCACCAGGAAATGATCTTGCGGACCTTTGAACCGCATTGGGGACAGGTTTCCAGCGGGGGGTCACGTATTTCCTGGTAGACCTCAAATGGGTTCCTGCATTGACGACATGACATATCGGGGTCAAAAGCCTGATATTCATAAATAGGCATGTATAGGGAATCCTCTTTGAATGATCGTAATAGGTCTAATTTATCGGAAAAGAAAATTTTGTAAAGAAGGAAGTGGGGTTTTCCCAGCGGTACTCATGGAAAGGAGACTGAGAGAATGACTGATGACCTGCAAGCTATTGGATGCAAGTCGAAAATCCCGAGATGTGCGGGATGGATCATGTCTTGATGGTGGATCATGGGCACTCCTTTTGCATTGACTCAAATTCATTCCGATATTATTATTTAACGACGAGGTTCGAATGAAATGGAAGAGAACGAATATCAGAAAAAATACGCTGATTTGAGAATCCTTAAGAGTATCCAAGAATACCTCAAATCAAAAGAGGATTCTTCTACGGCGTTATATCCCATAAATGTGCCGGATGATCTGGTGTATCAAGTGCTTAAACTCCAAGGTCCTGAAAAAGTTGATGAATTGATTCATAAGATATTCAAAAAGGGGCTTTCGATGTGGAGTGAAAAGCTGTATGCCGAGACATTCGGGTCACAGGAGCGCCTTGAGGATTTTATCGAGACGGTCAAAAAACGGACAAAAGAATGATCACGGTGCCGGGTTTCCGGGTGTCCACCGTGAGGAGACATACTAAGATAAGCTTTTCCCTTTCCCCTTGCCTTATTTTTTAAGTCTCATGGGCATCATGGTTCCGCCCGTTCACCAGGAACCGGTCCCCGGCAAGCCGGGTCATCGATATCCCTTTAAAAATGATGAATAGAAATAAGGGTATTCGCAGGGTTTGAACCTTGTGGAGAAGCGGGTCAATGACTCGGGGGGGAATCTCTCTATTTGGCATGTTTCCTGCAATTTTTTCGGGCGGCGTCTGAGAATGAAGGGCAAAAGTCATAATAGAATGGACCCGCATGGTTTGATAGTCAAAGTATTGTCCGGAGTTTGTTAGGATATTGACAGCCTAAAGATTCCTTTGTAGTATGCTCTATTTTACTTGAAATCGGGAAAATCATTGTTACTTTTTCTTTTGATATTCCCTGGAACCTGTTATCCCTGTTCGACTATTCATGAATGAACGAAGCCGGGGATTGACGTGAACCTATTTAACGTATGCGGGTGTATAGATGAAGGCTAATGTAGAAGACATTACAAGTGTAAAAAAGAAACTAATCGTTGAAATCGAAGCTGAAGAAATCGATAAGAGAATAAAGGATGCCTACAATTCACTGGCGAAGCAGGCCAAGATCCCCGGGTTCAGGGCCGGAAAAATTCCCAGAAAGATTCTTGAAAGTTACTATGGGGACAAATTGATTGAGGATCTTTCGCGAGATTTGGTGGCCGAAACGCTGCCAACCGCTGTCGAAGAGACCAAGATCTTTCCGATCAGTATGCCGGCCATTGAAAAAGAGGCCCTTAAGGCGGGTTGTGATTTTCAATTTACCGCCGTCCTTGAGGTTAAACCTCAATTTGAATTGAAAGACTACATGGGCCTCGAAGTGGAAAAAGAGATTTTTGAGGTTACCGACGAGGGCGTGGATGAGCAGCTTGAAGAGATAAGGAAGGGTAACGGCAGTCTCAATTCCGTGGCAGAGGACCGAGCCCTTCAGGAAGACGACTACGCCATTATTGACTACGAAGGCTTTGAGCAGGGAAAGCCCCTGGAAGACATCAAGGCCGAAAATTTCATGATAAAAATCGGGAGCAATAATTTCCATCCTGACTTCGAGAAGGCGCTTCTGGGACTGAAGAAAGAGGATGCCAGGGACATCACCGTGACCTTCGAGGAAAAACACTTCCACGAAAAACTCGCGGGTAAGACCGTGGATTTCAAGGTCAAGGTCAATGACATAAAGTTCCTGGAAATCCCTGAAATGAATGACGAGTTTGTGAAGAATCTCGGGGCCGATGTCGATGACGTGGAGGGACTCAAAAAGAGGATTAAAGAGGAACTGACATCGAGAGAGAAGAAACGTATCGATCAGGAGGTGAGAACGCGATTACTCAGAAAAATTGCGGATAAGATCGAGTTCGAACTCCCGGAAAGCCTTATAGAAGCGGAGCTCAAGCAGGCGATAGAGAATGTCAAACAGAATTTTCTGCGTTCGGGTTCAAGCCTGGAGAAGGCCGGCGTCAGCGAGCAGAGAATTAGAGAGGATTTCAGGGTCGCATCGGAAAGACGGGTCAAAAATATGCTGATCCTCGGAGAGATTGCCAATAAGGACGATATCACCGTCAACGAAGAAGAACTCGAAGAGGGTTTCCGGGAACTGGCGTTGAATATGGGCCAGGATCCCAAAGTGGTTCGCGGTTACTATGAGGCGACCCAGGCTGAAGAAGCCTTCAGGGAAAAGCTTCTCGAGGAAAAGACCTTGAATTACATACTTGATGGTGCTACCATCATTGAGGTAGAAGCTGAAAAAATAACACCAATCGAGTCTGATCTAGCTTCCTCGAAGGAGGCTTGATCCCTCTTTTGTCGAGAGCCAAACTTGTAAGATCAGTAAAAGAAGTGATCGAAACGCAATAAACATTTATTAATCCTATTTAAGAGAGATTGGACAGATATGCTAATACCCATTGTCGTCGAGCAATCGAGCCGCGGTGAGCGAGCCTATGACATTTATTCAAGACTTTTAAAGGACAGGATCATTTTCATGGGAGAGCAGGTCCAGGACGGTATGGCCAATACGATTATCGCGCAGATGCTTTTCCTTGAATCCGAGGACCCTGACAAAGATATTAACCTCTACATCAATTCTCCCGGGGGATCGGTGACGGCAGGACTGGCCATATACGATACCATGCAGTATATTAAGCCCAACGTTGCAACGATCTGCATGGGACAGGCCTCCAGCATGGGGGCTTTGCTCCTGACCGCCGGGGCCAAGGGAAAACGTTATGCATTACCGAACTCCCGGATCCTGATTCATCAACCCCTTGGTGGTGCGCAGGGTCAGGCAACCGATATCGATATCCAGGCAAGGGAAATTCTTAAAATCAAGAAACTCATACATGACATTTTGGCCAGGCACACAGGTCAGTCCCTTGAAAAAATTGTTCAGGATACTGAGCGTGATTTTTTTATGGATAGCGATGAGGCCTTGAAATACGGGATTATTGACAAGGTCATAACTGAACGGGAAGTTCAGGAAACCAATAAGTAGGAGAATGGTTTTATGCCGAGGAAAGATGATTCAAACGACGATCTTCTGTGCTCTTTCTGTGGAAAAAGCCAGGATGAGGTCAAAAAGCTGATTGCGGGGCCTTCCGTTTACATCTGCGACGAATGCATCCAGCTTTGCAATGAGATTATCGCAGAGGAATACGGGGAGGAAAAAGAAACTGACTTGGGCGGTCAGCTTATCAAACCCCACGAAATCAAAGAGATCCTGGATCAGTATGTCATTGAGCAGGACCAGCCAAAGAAAAATCTTTCTGTGGCAGTCCACAACCATTATAAACGCATTGCCACCAAGATCGATATGGAAGGGGTCGAGATCCAGAAGAGTAATATCTTGCTCATCGGTCCCACGGGTTCCGGAAAGACCCTTCTGGCTCAAAGTCTCGCAAAAATCCTTAAGGTGCCCTTTACAATCGCCGACGCCACCACCCTCACCGAAGCCGGCTACGTGGGTGAAGACGTGGAGAATATTATCCTGAACCTTGTTCAGATGGCGGATTACGATGTGGAGGCGGCAAGCAGGGGCATCGTTTACATCGATGAGATTGACAAGATCGCCCGCAAGTCGGACAGTCCCTCCATTACAAGGGACGTATCCGGAGAGGGCGTCCAGCAGGCCCTTTTGAAGATCATCGAGGGCACCATGGCCAGCATTCCGCCCAAAGGGGGCCGGAAGCATCCCCAGCAGGATTTTGTAAAGGTCAATACCAACAATATTCTTTTTATATGTGGGGGAACCTTTAACGGCCTGGATAAGATTATCCGAAACCGCATCGGCAGCAAGTCCATGGGATTCGAGGCGGATATCCATATGAAACAGAAGGATGATACGGATGAGATCGTGTCCCTCGTTCAACCCGAAGATCTGGTAAAATTCGGGCTCATTCCGGAATTTATCGGCAGGATACCCATCGTGTCGTCCCTGAATCACCTGAGCCTCGATGCCCTCGTAAGGATACTGACAGAACCCAAAAATGCCCTGGTCAAACAATATAAGAAACTCTTTGAGCTGGAAGATGTCGATCTCAAGTTTACGGACGAAGCCCTGCTGGCCGTGGGCAAGGACGCCATCGCCCGTAAATCCGGAGCAAGAGGACTAAGGGCCATCCTGGAATCCGTTATGCTGAATATTATGTATGATATTCCCAATATGCCGGGAGTCCAGGAGTGTGTCATTGGTGAAGAGGTCATCGTCAGGGGTGAATCTCCCCTGTTACTTTATGAAAATCAGGCAGGATATGCTTAAGATATGTTTAATATAAACAAAAAGAATCCAACGGAATTTTTTAAGGGGCCACAGATTCATTATCCCCTGCTCCCATTGAGGGATGTGGTTGTGTTTCCCAATATGGTCGTCCCCCTGTTTGTCGGACGGGACAAATCCATCAAGGCGCTCGAATACGCGATGTCCCACGAGAAAGAGATCCTTCTTTGCGCCCAGAGAGACGCCAAGGTAGACAATCCTTCGAACAAGGATATCTACCGCATGGGGACTCTCGGAAATGTCCTCCAGCTGCTGCGATTACCCGACGGCACGGTCAAGGCGCTTATCGAAGGCAAGCAGAGGGCCTTGATCGAAGAGTACCTGGAAGAGCCGGATTTTTATTTGGTTCGGGTTGACAGGGTGCCTGATGAATGGCAGATGAGCCTTGAATCCAAGGCCCTGATAAGAACAGTCAACGAAGGCTTTGAGGAATATGCAAAGCTGAACGATAAGATCGGGAAGGACATTATATCAACCATTTCAGCCCTTGATGACCCGACCCGTCTGGCCGATACCATTTCGGCCCATCTGCCGCTCAAAGTACAGGATAAGCAGGAACTTCTGGAAACGAGGGATGTTCACAAGAGGCTGGAAAAGCTTTTTGAAAAGCTCAGCAATGAAATCGATATCCTGAAACTGGAAGGCCGTCTGAAGACCCGGGTCAAGAAACAGATGGAGAAGACCCAGAAGGACTACTATCTGAACGAGCAGATGCGGGCTATCCAGAAGGAGATGGGCGGTAAGGACGACTTCAAGGCCGAACTGGATGAACTGGAGAAGAAGATCAAACGCAAGAGGCTTCCGAAGGAGGCTCGTGCGAAGACCTGGCAGGAGTTCAAAAAGCTTAAGATGATGTCGCCCATGTCCGCTGAGGCAACCGTGGTGCGGAATTACATTGACTGGATTCTCTCTCTGCCCTGGCTCGAGCGCACCAAGGACAAGATGGACATGGACGCGGCGGAAGCGATCCTGGAAGAAGATCACTACGGACTGAAGAAGCCCAAGGAAAGGATCCTGGAGTACCTCGCGGTTCAGACTCTGACAAAAAAAATAAAAGGCCCTATCCTTTGTCTCGTGGGTCCTCCCGGCGTGGGAAAGACCTCCCTGGCCAAATCCGTGGCCCGGGCGACTGGCCGGAATTTTGTGCGACTTTCCCTGGGGGGTGTCAGGGACGAGGCCGAAATCCGGGGGCACCGAAGAACGTATATCGGGGCTTTGCCCGGCAAAATCATCCAGTACCTGCGAAGGGCCAAGTCCAATAATCCCGTCTTTTGTCTTGACGAAGTGGACAAGATGAGCACCGATTTCAGGGGCGACCCTTCGGCGGCCCTCCTGGAAGTGCTGGATCCGGAACAGAACTTTGCCTTTAATGATCATTATCTCGATCTGGACTACGATCTCTCAGAAATCCTGTTCATTACGACGGCCAATACTCTTCACAGCATTCCTCTGCCGCTGCAGGACAGGATGGAAATCATTCATCTGCCCGGGTATACGGAACTGGAGAAGCTCAGTATCGCCAAGCAATTCCTGATAAGAAAGCAGACCGAACAAAACGGGTTGACGCCTGAGAATATCTCCTTTTCAGATCAGTCGGTGCTTTCCGTTGTGAGGAACTACACCCGGGAATCGGGCGTGCGTAACCTGGAGCGGGAAATCGGTTCGCTCTGCCGAAAGGTTGCCAAAGAAGTGGTGAGAAAAGGAAAGGAAACGAGCATCCAGATCACCGCCAATTCCATTCATAAATATCTGGGGGTGATCAAATTTCGATATGGTCGCAGCGAAGAGAAAGACCAGATCGGTGTGACCACCGGCCTTGCCTGGACCGAAGTGGGAGGCGAACTCCTCCAGATCGAGGCCACGATCATGCCCGGTAAAGGGAACCTGGTTTTGACCGGAAAGCTCGGTGATGTGATGCAGGAATCGGCCCAGGCCGCCCTGAGTTATGCGAGAACCCGGGCCAGGCAGCTCAGGCTTCCGGACAATTTCTATGAAAAGATCGATATCCACGTCCATGTACCCGAAGGGGCCATTCCCAAGGACGGCCCTTCGGCAGGTATCACCATGGCGACGACCATCATTTCCGCCCTCTTGAGAAAACCCGTGGACCGCAATCTGGCCATGACGGGTGAAATCACGCTGCGGGGCAGGGTGCTTCCTATCGGAGGGCTCAAGGAAAAGATCCTGGCCGCGCACCGGGCTGAAATCAAGCGGGTGCTTATCCCCATGGATAACAAAAAGGATATCGAAGAGATTCCTAAAAAGATTTTGAACAAGGTGGAATTGATCCCCGTCAGCCACATGGACGAGGTGCTCAAAGAGGCCTTGATTCTCGCGGATGGCGAGGAGTTATTTGCTCCTGAGGAGGAATGTCGGCCTTTTTGTGTGGGAGAACTCGCGAAAACTCCGAGTCCTGAACCCGACGTGAGGGCTCATTAATTTAGCTTGACAAAGTGGCAATCCTGTAGATAATAAGTATTTGCTTTCGGGCGGGTAGCTCAGTTGGGAGAGCATCGGCCTTACAAGCCGGGGGTCGCAGGTTCAAGCCCTGTTCCGCCCACCACTATAGCGAAAGTGCTGTTAAAAGATGGCCGATGGCCATTGGCAAATAGCTTACAATAAAACGAAGTGCCCTGGGGGCGACATTCAGCTTTGTTAGAACGTCCCGCTTTGCGGGAAGTTTGCTAAGCGCTCTTGGAAGATACCAAATAGTTCTTTAACAGCTACGATATAAGAATACCACGGGGGCGTAGTTCAGTTTGGTTAGAACGTCCCGCAGAGTTCTGCGGGAAGGTCGCGAGCAGCCTCCGACGGATATCAAATAGTTCTTTAATATATAGAAAATATGTTCATTACGGGGGCGTAGTTCAGTTTGGTTAGAACGCCCCGCCATTCCTGGCGGGAAGGTCGCGAGCAGCCTCCGACGGATATCAAATAGTTCTTTAATTCATGGAAAATATGTTCATCACGGGGGCGTAGTTCAGTTTGGTTAGAACGCCGGCCTGTCACGCCGGAGGTCGCGAGTTCGAGTCTCGTCGCTCCCGCCATTAATTTCTTGTAATTTCAACACATTGGCACCTTTAGGGGTGCCTTTTGTGTTGTAGGTTTGTTGTAGGTTTCTCGCCTCTCGATATGCCATTTTTGCGTTGTTCCCTTGACCCTGAAAATACCTCTCAAATGCCGCATTTGTTGAATGCATTGTCCCATTCTTGATCTGTTCAGGACTCATTATTTTCCCCAACGCTGTACACGTTGAATGTTTCGTCCCTCCATATAGGTCAACACCTTCAATCCCCAAATTCTCACAAGCTCGCTTCCACCATTTGTAAAACATCCGCTTCCCAAATGGTTGACCGGCCTTCGCACCATTGGCGGTTTTATCGTGACGGAAAAAATAAAGTTCCGGCAATCCCCTGGGGATCTCTTTCAAAATTTCTATATCCTCATCGATTAGAGGGACCACCTTGGGCCTTTTCTCTTTCGGTGATGGAATGATGAAACATCCTATCTTGTGATCTATTTGACCCTCTTTTAGATTTAGCATCTCTGCAGGTCTGATCGAAATATAGGTTGCAAGCCACCTGATCCCCAGTGCGATCTTTGGGCTGATATGTCCCGAGATCCTTTCAACCTCGTCTATAATTGCCTGTTGGGTTTCAAGGTCAATGATATTCCTCCACCCAAGTTCATATTTTATAACCGGGAACCTTGGCATTCTGTCAATCACATCGCGCCTTAAAAGCCAAGTCCAGAACGCATGGAGAGCACTCTTCATATCTGATCGAGTCTTATCACTGACATTTTGCGACCACAGGAAGTCTTCAATTTCAGCAAACGCAATTGACTTGATGTTTCGATCTCCCCAGGAAGCACAAGCCTTGTTTAAATAGTTCCTGTAATTCCGGTATGAGGAAGGCTTCACGGTCTGCTTCTTTGTTTTCATGTACTGCTTTACTAAATTTCTAATTGCAAGCGGCCTATCTGAATCATAGTCTCTGGGATCGAATGTCCCTTTGTCGGTTTCATATCTTACCCCGTTTAGGAATCTTTCGGCCGCTTCTTTTTCTTTGAACCATTTGGAGATTTGGCGCCCGAACCTAACGACATAACCGCCCCTGTTTGGATAGATCCTTCCTTTCATACACAAACCCCCTTTTGTTGATAGGGTTATGGTATTTTGTCTTGGAAGGTCTGTCAAATGCATCGGTTTATTTGGCGCTCCTGGAATATTTCGCCCGCTTCCTGATCACGTTTTCTTTGAACTCGATCAATCTATAGCCCTGCAACTTCTGGCTTGCTATTACCGCCTTCATACACGGTTCAATCTCCTTGAAGTTCAAAACATCCACTTTCCTTTTCTCCATCGTTAGTGCCGTCAGGGAGCTTGCAAGGCCCATGAGTTGAGCCCTTAACTGTTTCTCATCAACCTTGATGGCTTTCTTCCTGATGGCTGGCCTTGCCCCTTGAACCCCCAGGAAGCCTTCCTGAACCACCTCCCACCATGAGAGGGGCTTTCTCAGCTTATGTTCCTTCCCGTATCCGTCCTTCATCTGGAGCCATTTCTTTGTGCAATAGGCCCATACTTCATCTATCTTCATGAAAAAATCACCGCCCTCGCCGGCACCCAAGTCTTTGATGACCTCGCGCCTGATCTGAAATTCAACCCTGTATATCCTCTTTTCCTTCGGTATTTCTTTGATCCCCCATATGTCATACATCCAGTATTTTTTTGATATGTCTTTGATTTCCTTTGGTTTGTCATAGATCCTCGCGCAGATTTGACCCTTTCCGACGGTAATCCCTTTCATCCCTTTTCCGCCCCAATACATCCCACAATCTTTTCCCCTGCTCACTACACTTTTATGCTTCTCCTTTTCCAAGTCGAAATCGTAAATCGTTCGCCATTCCTCAGAGTCAAGCATCATATCAATGCACAAATCCGCCCTACTGATCTTTGCTTCTTTGACCATACCCCCGCTTTCCTCGATGATATCAAGGACCCGCTCGAAAATTTCCATGGGGCCTATCCTCCAGAGGGACTCAGAAGAGATTTCAACCATGATGCTTGGTCGGGTGGTTGGTTCCATCCAATTTCCGATCCTCATTTTGAATTCCTTGCTGGCCAGGAACCATTCATATCCCCGGATGCCATAAGGGCGGACACTGAATAACCATTTTTCTTTCCCCTTCCGGTATTTCACTACCCCGGGACAATCCTTGTCTTCCAATATGGCCCGATCCTTTAGACCGCTCACGCTGTCAAAGAATCTCCGATCCTTCCAAACTACATCCAAGGCCAGGACTAAACTATCAACCCCTGATCCCATTACCTGTACCATTTCAAAAAACCTCCTTACTGTCCGATTGCGGGGGAGCTGTTAGTCGTTCGCTCCCCGAGGTTCTACCGACCGACCCCAGGCAAAAGAATCCAACAGGGAGCCGAGACCTCTTCCCCTGGGCTAGATGAAACCGCCCTGGGGAGGTCCCGGGCGCTGTCGCTTCTCCCTGTTGAATTTTTTGCCACTTCCTTCATGGCCTCGTCTACGATTTCACTTATATGGACAGGCTCTTTGTCCATCTTAAAAACTCCCGTTTTTGTACTTAGGAATTCAATTCCATTTGTTTCGGATACTCCGGTATGCCTTTACACGGAATAATCGATTCTCGTTCCTCAAATGTCGACATAGAGTCATCTGAGAGGTTTCTTTCTGGTGTCTGTCGTGTTCTGAACGGATACAACGGGCAAAGCTTTGAAGTGCATCTCTTCACTTCGGATGAATTGAAGCCCATGCATTCCTTGCAATGCTCAATGATTGCTTTTCTTGCCGTCAATTCCTTCACTTCCGTTTTTCCCTGTCCATTCACCCTGATCCTGTGTGCCACTGCCATCCCGTTTCCTCCTTTCCAATAGAAAAGCCCCTCATGGAAATGGATATTCCAAGAGAGGCTCCTTGACAGAACACACTAATAAAACTAGGATATAAACAGTTCCGGACGGTCACGAAAGCCTCTCTGGAACATCACAGCTGAAGGGCGGGGGGACACCCGCCCTTTGGCCATGAATTATTTCGCTAATTCCACATCTCCACTTTCATCCTTTCTAATTTCACCTTTGAGTATTTTTTCTTTGAATGATTGAATCATTTTCCTTCCCGCGATAGCGAGTTCCAGAAAACCAGCTTTTTCCAATAAGTTAGTATCATCAAGCGCCATTCCTAACAGGTTTTCCACCATTTGGCTTCTGCTCACATCCACCTTCTTTGCAACTCTGTCTACCTCTTCTATTATTTCCGGCTTTATTGTTAACGTGTAAGTTTCCTTGACCTTCTTTGATTTTTCTTTCTTTACCATGTCATCACCTCGAAATAGTGGCGTTTCAACATTTCCATTTGCAGATATCATATTGTGATCATGGTGTCAAGGCGGTTGTTCATCGTTTTGGATGATTTTGGTTCAAAAAATCCAGGCAGATTTTTTTTCACCACTTATGGGCGATTGTGGTAGTGCCTTGAAGCGTTGGTTTCTATTCAGTTTTTTTCAAAAAAGAGTTTGGGATTATGGATTCCGACGCTTTTTAGGTACTGGCGACGTTCTTCGATCTTGACCGGGTCAAGGGCGCACATTTCAAGATTTTCACTCAACCGCCTGAACTCATTTTCTACGTCAAGAAGATCGTTGATCAATTCGTTGAAGATTGATTCAAGGCCGAGATAGAAGCTGATCTCGTCATCATCCTCATGGCTTTGGGCGCGGAAGAGGCGTGCAACCACCCCAATTTTCAGATGGCTTTGGAAAATTATTTCAGAAGATTCTTTTACTTTTTCGGATAATTTTTTAATAGGATCATTATTCATTTTAATTCCTCCCAATTTGATGTCATGCGTTTGTAATGCATAATGCATGTGACGTGTATTTTTGTCAATAAAATTTTTGCCATTATGATTTTTATGGTATATAAAGTCTGTTCAATAAAGGTTTGATTAAAATGTCAGCGAAAAAAACAGAAAATCTTCAATTTAGAGTAACACCTGAACTTAAGAAAGCTCTTCGAAGAGCAGCTAAGAGGGATAGCCGCTCTATCGCAAGTCTCATGGAGAAACTTATTAAGGATTTTTTGATTAAAGAGGGTATTTTATTGGAGGATGATTAACAGATACTTTGGAGGATCATAATGGAATTTGCCCTTGTTCTTTTGAATAATCCTAATATAGATAGTAAAGATCTTACTTTTTTTAATTATGTGAATAAAGTAGCAGGTCAGGGTATACAACAAATGGGAGTTGAGATAGTAAACCCTGGAGCCTATCTTTGTTCACTAGCTAATGGACTTGGAGGATTGAATTGTCTTATTAATGAGGCACAATCACGCGGGATTCCCTTTCGCACATTGCTTTTTGAGCAAGCTCCTTCATGGTTGAATAACTAGGAGAACGTAATTATCGAGGAGGGCGGAGAACCCTTTGAAAGGAGGTGTTGCCGAATGATCAGTAAGATCACCACCTACTTGAGAAGGAGCGGGCATCGTGACTTTTGTTGGATCGAACCCTTTGGGCGTTAAGACTGACAAAGGCAATACCCAAAGCTCGAATACCAAGGAGCACGTTGGCGGTGAATGCCGTTGCGAGGGGGATCCATATGTTTTGTCAGCCGGACTACAGGAACACCTTGCTCCCCCGCCTTTCTCGCTATTTACGTTATCAAACTTTGTGCAAGCCCCACGTACCTTTTCCCCCTTCACGTTGTAGTAATGTTGTAGTTCGGTAAAACAATCTATTTTATATCATTAAAGAATTCAGTGCTAATCTTGAGTTCGAGTCTCGTCGCTCCCGCCAGCATTTAAAAAGGTTACACAAATCGTGTAACCTTTTTTTTTGGTCGGCGTACCCAGGGCTTCCTGGAAATGTGAAAGGAAGTGCAACGGGTCCGGATATGTAAATGAGCGCTTAAAACGTCCCGCCCGCAGGGCGGGAAGATCGCGAGAGTGTGCGCCTTTGGCGCATTCGAGTCCGTCTCTCTCGCCATTAAAATAATGAGCCGGCTACGTTCTGAATCCAACGTGACAGGTTTTTTATTGACAGACAAGTGTCGCAAACATAAAAAATCCCCATGCCCTATTACATCTACATCCTCCAATCGGAAAAAGATGGCACCTATTACATTGGATCTACCCAAGACCTGGAAGAACGGTTGCGAAGACACAACGAGGGTCGGTCCAAATACACAAAAGCTAAACGGCCGTGGAAGGTGGTATATTCTGAGGTGCATGAAGACAGATCTGCGGCGGTGATGCGAGAAAATGAAATAAAGAATCGCAAAAAGAGGTCATATATCGAGGATCTGGTTAGAACGTCCCGCCCTGGCGGGAAGGTCGCGAGTTTGTGCGCCTCCGGCGCATTCGAGTCTCGTCGCTCCCGCCATCAATAAAATCAAGAGGTTACGGTCATTTCGTAACCCCTTATTTTTTGCCTCAGAAATGGTGCCCCCAACATTATCCCCCACATTGAGTATCGCTGCTCAAAGGAAAAGAAGATCCCGACCCTCGCTTTCATCAAGGGCGACCGTAAGGTTGTGCGTGAAGAAGGAACCGACCGCCTGCTCAGGGAACTGGACGCCGACGGCCTGAAGTACAAGCGTTTCGGTAATGTCATAGAGCTTCAAAAAGAGGTTCGTGCCGCCCTGGTCAAACTCCTCAAGGAACAATTCAGAATACACCCCTCCAGCGATGAAAACGATATTGCCAAGCAGACGATCGAGGCGACCTCCACATCCGATGCGCGATCAGATGCTGGATCACGGGCTGGAAAAGCCTCTTATTGGCACCGATACCGGATATTTCCAGGTCGTCTTCCCGGGCCCGGGGGAGGATATCGACAGGATTCGTGTGTGAGTATTCCGGGCGATTCCGGCACCCCATTCCGATTGATCCCGACACCCTATTCCGATCCATTGCGACACCCCATTCCGGAGCATTCCGACACCCCCAGGGCGGGGTAACCGAAGAGACGCTGGATAATTGAAAACCTGGCATGTAACCTTCTGAAAAAATATCAGGAGGTGAACATGGCCGGCAGGAGATTATCCATGCGCAAGATCAAAGAGATTCTCAGACTCAAGTGGCATCACGGCCACTCCAACAAGCAAATCGCTCGGAGCTGTAAGATCGCCCGCAGCACGGTCAGTGAGTATTTGAACCGGGCAGAGAAGACAGGGCTCACCTGGCCCCTGGATGCGGCCTTGGATATTTTACGTTGTCTGCCATTTTGGATCGCCTTGTGCACAATGCCCACAAGATCAATTTAAAGGTAGAATCTATGGGAAAATTACGTTCAACCTTGACTAAAAAAACCGATAGAGGGAAATAATACAAATCCCAGCGTCGCTTCGCTCCGACTTCCCCGCTCAGGGGTGCCGCAATCCTCCAGACCAGGGTGTCGGAATGCTCCGGAATGACATGCCGTTTTCACCGGAATAGGCAAGGTGCCAAACCAGCATCTCAAGTTGGGGTGGCGCAAGATGCAGGCCTCAGATATTTGCCCTGGAGCGGCGAAGCCGCGTTGTATAAAATCGAGAAGCGATTTTATTAATTGAAATATTGAAGAAAAAGGAATGGGCGCCAGGGCCGGGAAGGGGATGGATTGGGGTGTCCTGGACCGCCTGCATGAGAAAGGATATATCGGCAACCCCAAATCAAAGAGCAAATCCGTGCCCGTGACTGAAAAAGGGGCCGAAAGGTCCGAGGAGCTGTTTAAGAAGTATTTTGTCGTCTGATCCTGATGGTGTCTTTCGCTGAGAACTGAAAGCCGAAGGCTGATTGCGCTCATCGAAAAGGGTCATTACCTCGGCTTGGTCCGACTTGGATCTCACAATCCACAAATCAAGATGTGACCCCATGGACAACGCTATACCCAACAAGGGCGAGGTCGATATGCTACTCCGTTTGTCATTTCCGACCTCATGTTTCCCTTGCGGGCGGGGGCACCTTGCGGAGCAGGTTGCCGGGCGGTCACAGGGCCAGTTCCCTCACGCCACTCTTCATGAATATTTCCAAAAAACTGCTACTCCTATATCGATTGCTCCAGAATCGTCAAGGGCTTTTGTGGGTTTTTCCGAGAGAACAACCAGTCATCAACTTCCTGATTTATCTTGACATTTAAGGAAAGTGCTTGCTAAATGATTGCAAGTTGAATGCAAAAAATATGAAAATTTTGAATAAGCATTAATTAATTTATTAACCCGACAGGTTAATAATTTCTTGACTTTCAAGACCTATGGACCTATCGTTTAAAAACAAAAAGCTGGCCAAGTCCTTCAATGAAGGTGCGCAGCTCGTAAAAATCCACGGTAAATTGCGTGCTAAAAAGATACGTATTCGTATGAAAGCGCTGAGGGCCGCTGCAACCCTTAAGGACTTCTGGCCACCAAAAAGTTCACCTGAGCGTTGTCATGAACTCACGGAGGGAAAACGGTCTGGCCAGCTGTCTGTTGATCTGGACCATCCCTATCGTTTAATTTTTGTTCCTGACCACGACCCGGTTCCGACACACGAGGACGGTGGATTGGACTGGTCCCGGGTAACGGCAATCAAAATACTGGGAGTTGAAGACACTCATGGCTGATACGGCATCAAATCAATATGTTCCGGATTACTTAGTTCTCCCCGGAGAAATCCTGGAGGAATATCTGGAAGCTTTAAGTATGACCCAAACCGAATTGGCCGACAGGACCGGTTTAACCAAAAAAACCATCAATGAAATTATCAAAGGCAAATCGCCGATAACTTCAGAAACCGCTTTGAAGCTGGAGCGTTCTCTCGGTCGGCCAGCTCATTTCTGGAACAACCTGGAAAGACAGTTTCAGGAAGATCGCTCGCGTCTTGCTGAAAAAAATCGGTTGGAAAATCAACTGGATTGGTTAAATCGGGTGCCAGTCACTCACCTGACCAAACTGGGGTGGTTTCCCAAAAGAAAAGACAAGATCGTTCAACTTACGGAGGTGTTGCGATTTTTCGGCGTCGCGTCTCCTGAACAGTGGGCAACCGTTTGGCGGGAACATCAGGTCGCGTACCGACAAACCAAGCGCTTCGAGGCCTGTGCGGAATCTGTGTCCGCATGGCTCAGAAAGGGAGAAATCGAAGCTAGACAGATTCGTTGCAACCCCTTTAACAAGAAAGATTTCTTTAAAGCCCTTGATGGCATCCGGGACTTGACCATAGAGGCTCCTGAGGTTTTTCAACCCCAGTTGGTCGAAATGTGCGCCTCTGCCGGCGTGGCCGTGATTTTCGTTCCCGAGTTACCAAAGACCGGGGTATACGGGGCGACAAGATGGATCGGCAACAAAGGCGTGATTCAACTGAGTCTTCGCTATAAGAGCAACGACCATCTGTGGTTTACTTTTTTCCATGAGGCCGGTCACATCATCAAACATGGTCGCAAGGAAATCTTTATCGAGGGCAATGGGTTGGATAGCGAAAAAGAGGAAGAAGCCAATGCCTTTTCCCGCGACAGGCTGATTCCTCCGGCTGCGTTGCGCAAGTTCATTCAATCTTGGGATGGTCGATCTTTAGCGCCAATTGAAACTTTTGCCCAAAAAATTAAGATCGCTCCGGGTATTGTTGTCGGACGACTGCAACACGATAAGCTGCTGCCCAATTCCTATGGAAATGGCCTTAAGGTATTTTTCCGTTGGTATGATTAGCGCCATAAAGGGAAATGCAGTTTAACAACGTTTCTGGCTCACCGATAGCAGTCTGATCTTTGATAACCAGTTGATATTGACTGTTTTCGGTTAACTGCGAGAGAAAGAGACCGGTTATGAAGGGGGTTGTACATGTGGAGCCAGTCAATCCCGAGCCCGTTTGGATTCGAACGGGCTTTTTTATTCGGCTTCGCCGGAATACTCTGCCCCGTTGAAAGCGGGATTGCAGGGATGATCAGCCTTCGCCAGGGGCTTCGGCCCGACAATGATGGCGAGACGAACCACGGCGAAACTCGTCAGAGCGAAGACGGGTTGGCTACGCCGTAATTCCGCGTGATACACCGTCACGCCATGGCGTGACTGCGGGAAGCTTCATGATCCCGAAATGGCATCTCAACTTGGGGTTGCGCAAGTTAATGACCTCTGGTCTTTGATTAATAGCGGCGGAGCCGCGTTGTATAAAATCGAGAAGCGATTTTATTAATTGAAATATCGAAGAAAAAGGATTGGGCGCCAGGGCCTGGAAGGGGATGGATTGGGGTGTCCTGGACCGCTTGCATGAGAAGGGATATATCGGCAACCCCAAATCAAAGACCAAATCCGTGCCCGTGACTGAAAAAGGGGCCGAAAGGTCAGAGGAGCTGTTTAAGAAGTATTTTGTCGTCTGATCCTGATGGTGTCTTTCGCTGAGAACTGAAAGCCGAACGCTGATTGCGCTCATCGAAAAGGGTCATTTACACGATTTGGTCCGACTTGGATCTCACCATTCACAATTCAAGATGTGACCCCAGAGACTTACTGGAAACACACCGGCAATAAGATGAAAAGTCCCCAACTTTGGGAAATCTGCTGATATCACCAACCTCAAGCATAATTGTCAAAGCCAGAATTTGCCCAATCCCGGGTACCGTCTGCAAAAACTCAAAGTCTTTTTTTACTTTAATTTTCTTGCTTACTGCCTTCTCTATTATCTTGATATGATAATTTAACATCTCAATATTGCTTTTGCTTGCCCCGGCAGATAGGATTAGGTGTTCCTCCTTGAGCAACCGCTCCATGTCTATACTTCTCGGTCCCGTGAGTTCTCTCGTACTTATTCGTTTGCCTGTATTACGCTCAATCATTGATTTAAGACTATGAACATGCGACGTGCGCTGTTTTACTAGAAAAGATCTCTTGCGCAGCAGATCCCTAACGGGACGCTCCTCCTTGGGATAAATGTATCCTTCCGGGAGTATTCTCAAGGACAGAAGGTGAGCCAACCAAAATGAATCATATTTATCGTCAACATGCTTCAATCCTTCATATTGCTTAATGGCAGAGGGATTGGCCAGATGCAAACAATCATAGCCCGCATCCATCAGTCCATCCACAAGCCAATACCAGTTGTAGGTGCTCTCCACCACAATTCCCCGAATATCTTTCCGGAACGGCTCTAAAGCATCCAAAATCAGAGGAAGATCGTTTGTGATTCTTTTCGCAAAAACCCTCTTAAATCCCTTGGTCATAATGCCGGTGTAAGTATTGCTTGAATGAAGATCCATCCCCACGTATAATTCTTCCATAAGGCACCTCTTTTAATGGTAATTTTTTTGGTAAGAACTAATTATCATATCGCAATTTGTTTTGCGATAACCAGGTGCCTTTTATATGCTTATCAAGTCTGCCGTTGACTTTTGAGGAGAATAGAAATTGGGTCTCCGCTTGACTCATGTTGTCAAATCCTAAAGAGGGGAGTCTATTAGAAAATAAAAAACAATCGTCTGTTCAGAATTTATTTATTTTTTTATGGACGTCCCTCCGGCCACGGTTGTATTACTTCCCGCTGACTAACGCCAACTATATTTTTTACGTATTATTATTCCTACCAATTCAAGAAAATATGTACTATTTTGTCATTATTATGAAAACATTTACACACACAAAGTGGAATTTTTTATCCTATTCTTCGGTCTCCCTATTCGAACCCTTCTAAGTCTTTGAATATCAATAAAATAACATTTGGATTTTTCCATGAAAATTGGCATGAATATTGCTAAATATAATTTCATTAACATAATCTAAGGAGGCATGTAAATGAAACGTTCAAATCTGGTTATGATCATCTTTTTCTCCGTCTCAATACTTTGCTTGGCCTCGACTACCGCGAGCGCTTCCTTCTATTACAATTACACGGGTAATCTCTATACAACTGCGGAAGGTGTCTTCAACACTACTGATATGCGTATCACAGGATATATAGAAGTAGGATTGGCCTTCGCTCCAAATATGCTCTATCAAAACATTACACCGCTATTTTATGAGTTTTCGGACGGCGTCCGGACCTTCACGGTTGGGTCCTCCTATAGCAACAAAGATATCCAATTCAGCACGGACGGTCAGGGAAATATAGACTGGTGGTGTATCTGGTTCCGTAATGAATATGGCGGCCATTGGGATGGCATCTATTCCGTTTACAATTCACTTCAAGGCGCGTGGGATGACGGTCAAATCTATGATAGTAATTTCGAGAATTTGTTAAGCAGTTTCAACAACAATCATAACCCGGGGACTTGGACCGAAGGCACTCCCGTTCCCCTTCCAGGGGCCCTGTGGCTTCTGGGCTCAGTCATAATGGCTCTTGTTGGATTCAGAAAAAAATTCAGGAATAGATAATCAATATCCATCAACTTGTTTTTCAAGGCGGGGTCATTCTGACCCTGCCTTTTTCGTCTACGATTCTTTTGTTTTTATTACAATGTGAAACGTTCGTGCAGAACGTGAAATGGGACGCTTTTTAATAATTTAATTCAGAAAGTGCTTTGTTGAAATTAGAGGCATGATATGCCAAGAACAGCAAGATTAGATGCTCCCGGCGTTCTGCATCATCTAATGATTCGAGGGATAGAACGCAGAAAAATATTCCGCAACAATAAAGATCGCGAGCACTTTATCGGAAGACTGGAAATTTGATGTCCCAGGACGAAGATAAAATGTTATTGCGTGGGCTTTTATGACAAATCATGCCCACTTCCTATTTCGTACTGGATCGGAGCCGCTATCCAAACTCATGAGACGACTCTTGGCGGGTTATGTTATTCCATTTAATCACCGACATAAGCGTAGTGGCCAGTTATTTCAAAACCGTTATACATCCATAATCTGCCAGGAAGAGACCTATCTGCAGGAATTGGTCCGGTATATTCACTTTATGAGTGATGAACGGATTCTTGGTGATTCGGATTTTGTGGATTCAGTTATTTCGCAATCCGAGGAACACTATGAACGAAGGCATAAACTTAGAAGGCAGGGATATGATTTGGATCGTATCGCAGAGAGGGTTTTGGAAGTATTAGGGGTGGCGTTGGATGAGGTTTACTCAAAGGGTAGGCAAGATAGAAAAGTAAAGGCTCGAAACCTTCTATGTTTTGGGCTGCCTCATACAGCGCTCGCAAAAAAAAACTGGAGATGAGTTTGGCCGGTGTCGGATTTTCAGTAGAGAGGGGGAAATCAATAGTAAAAAAAGCAATTACTCCTTAGAAAAATGAATTTCTAAATTTTAAAAGAGCGTCCCGCTTTCCCATAAAAGGGAATAATGGGAATGGTCGATGCCGATAAATACCTGATAAGGGCATGTAGCGTGCTCGGGCGCGATCTGGATCGGTTCAGGGAAATGGAACGGCTTTAAGGCGAGGAAAGGGAACACAGGTCCTGGCAAAGAAAACGGGATCTTATCAATTCACAAATCAAGATTTGACCCCGATTCCGCGCATCTGAAAAGCACTGGTACTGGAATGCAAATGGGTAAAGTACCTGCTGCTCCGGCACCTGCTCTACCGGCATTTACAGGGCAGGCTCCCGCTGAGCATGATACAACCGACTTACAAGACCAGATGAAAAAGCTGATGAACACATTCGGTAAGCCCAAGGAATAGCATCCGGTCTCCATTGCAAAAGGCCGGATTATTTTTCCCCGGCCCCTTTACTGTGCCATATGAAAATAGACTGCCACACCGTCTTTAAAGCCCTGGCCAAATCCGCCCAGTTCAGCTTTGGGTGCTTGCAGCATATCTTTAAAACTTGCGAATTTACCCGCGTACTTGCCTTGGGGCAATTTTCCCAAGTCCCAGCTGATATCCCCGGGTCCCAGGGTTTTGTTCTGGGAAAACATTTCACCCAGCCCCATAACAAAAGCCCGAGCTTCTTTGAGAATCAGTTTGTAATCATCGGTGATCAAAGAAAATCCGCTGATCCCCCACACCGACATTCCAGCCCCCATCATGGCTCCGCCAAGATAGCTCATGGCATCTTTGCCGAAATCGGTCATGACCTTTTCAGTCATACTGCCATGGTCACCATTGTCCAGAACAGTGATGGTCTTAAAGGTGTATGGATCGACTTCCAGCCAAGCCCAGCAGGGCTTTCCGTCTAGAACTGCAGGGCTGGAGGGAAACAGAACCGTATTGGGGGAGGCTTCAAGCAGCTTTACAAGTCGTTCCGGGTATTCAAGAGCACGCATTTGATCGTAAAGGCTATCCCGATCACCGGGTGTCAGCCATTGGAATCTGGTACCTTCAGGGTAGTGTTTCATCAGACTGAAATACCCTGTGGACCCCTCACCCAGAATACGTTCTTCCAGCCGGGAGCAGAAGATACCACTGGCGATGTTGAAAGCGGCCCGGTTCTTTTCCGAACCCTTGTGAATATCGTTATGAACCTGGCACAGGTCCAGGCGGGTTGTCACAGGCGAGTCCGTTGTCCTGCGGCTGACAGTAAGCAGTATCCCCCGGGGGTTGGCAATCCGGCCAATGATCAGTTCTAACCGGGTGGCCAGGTCCTCTTCAAATTTTGTCTGGGCAGCAATGAATTGGGCGATCTTGTGTCGGGTGTACCATTTCAGTCCGGAAAGATCATCAGGAGTATCAGAGCCTTTATGTGCCTTTTGCATTTTTTTATCCAGCACGCCAACTGCCTCTGCGCCAAGGTCGGGCAAGTTGAGGCCCAGGGTGTGAAAAAAGTCAGTAAAGGGGGACGTTGGTTCCAAAACAACTTGACAGCATGTGCAAACGAAGGTAAGCCTACTGCATGCCCAGACAACCAAGACTAGATACTCCCGGAGCCCTGCATCATGTTATGGGCCGGGGAATTAACGGAATACTGATATTCGGTTACTTGTAAGGACGGGAAACGTTCAACTACCCGGCAGCATGAG
>Ga0272442_10000175_pt1 | contig 106321 bp, 95 predicted proteins | sample SSMForm2O_FD_200262 | JGI IMG/M metagenome (GOLD analysis project Ga0272442, IMG submission 200262) | Marine sediment archaeal communities from Little Sippewissett salt marsh, Falmouth, MA, United States - SSM-Form-2O | ecosystem: Environmental > Aquatic > Marine > Wetlands > Sediment ...
CCTCCTGGTTAAATCTCCTGACCGATGCGGCGCAAACTGAGGTGTCTATGCTGGGGAATATATTGAGAACAACTCTTTTTCCTTTAAAATCGGCTAGGGTGCACTCCGAAAGCTCGGTCTTTGTAAGAACAAAGGGGAAAGCAACAGAGCCTTTTGCCGGAAGATCGCCCACTGTTTCAACGATGTTGCCTTTAAAAGTTATTTGTGCCATCTTTAACCTCCTCTTTTGAAAACTTGACATTTGGGGTTCTTCTCCAACTTAGTTGGCGAAGAGGGTCCAAGGGTCCAAGGGTCCAAGGGTCCAAGGGTCCAAGGGTTCCAGGGTTCCAGGGTTCCAGGATTCAAGGATTCGAGGGTTTTCTTTCCAGGGATTTGATCATTGCTTTGAGCATTGTCTCGACATCCCCGATTTCCCCTCCTAATTCCTGAAGCCTCTGTTTTTCCACATAACCCAGGTCACCTGATATCATGGCTCGGGTTTCCGATTCACAGACTGAACCATATGCAATATAGAAAAATCTCATATACTTTATAGTAGTTTTCCCCCCATACCTCGAACCATTGACCCTTCGAAACCGGGAACCCGCTGCAAAGCAGTGGAACTGAGCTGATCTAAGCGAGGGCGAAGAATCCTTCATTTAGATCAACTCTTTTGGAGATGATCCACATTTGGAGATTCCCCGCAGCTTGCTGCCGGGAGCTTCAATAGATCCGATCAAGCGGAAGTAAAAAACGCTGCTCCTTTACCTCAGTACCCCACTGAGCACCTTCTTTCTGATCAACGAGCCTGAACCCCTCCTTTTCATAGAGGTGTCTTGCAGCATCCAGACCCTCAAAGGTCCACAGGAATATCCTTTTGTATCCCTTTTTACGGCAGAAATGGATTGCATTGTTTATAAGGAGGCCGCCTGCCCCGGTTCCCCTGAGCCTTTCAGAGACGATAAACCATCTCAGATGGGCCCCTTCCGTGTCCGCATGAAGCGCGTCGATGGCTATGGAGCCCTCCAGCCTTTCATCCGTCCACGCGGTCAGAAAACGGTCACGCCCCTTATCGTATCTCCCAAGGAACTCCGAAAGCTCCCCGGCCACCTTTGCCTCGAAAAAAAGTCCGAACCCCCAGTTATCGCAATAGTATGTGCCGTGAAGCTCGGCGATCCTACCGATCGACCCTGGTATATATCCTTCTTTGATTTCCATTTTTGCCTGTTCTTCAATGTAGCCGGAGAAAAAGTCCAAGGATTTAATTCCTGAGGGTTTTATCAGAGCCTTCGGCATTTCACTCGAATCCCCGGATCCTTGAACCCTCATGGATTACAACTGTATCAGTCCCGTGCAATATACCTGTTTTCCTCTTATCGACTTCGACTTATCTGGAGATCTTTCTCATTTCTTAAAACCATACTTTTTCAGTTTGTACCTCAGCATCCGCTCACTTATACCGAGCGACTCGGCAGCCCTTGTCTGGTGCCGGGAACACTCGTTCATGGCCCTTTCGATCATGCCCCGTTCAAGCATTTCGACATTTTCCTTTATGGTCCCGCTCCCTGGAACAATCCCTTTGAACGATTCTTCCGGCTCTGCCTGAAATGGAAGGTCCCTTTTTGATATAATGGAATCCCTTGTTATGACGACCGCCCTTTCGATGATGTTTTCAAGCTCTCTCACATTACCCGGGTAATCGTATTTGATAAGGAGATCCCTTGCCTCCCTGCTTACCGCATCTACCGATTTTCCGTTTTCCCTGCAATAGGCCTTCATAAAATAATCAATCAGAAGGGGGATATCCTCTTTCCTCTCTCTTAAAGGCGGTACCGTGATTACCACCACATTCAGTCTGTAGTAGAGATCCTCTCTGAAATCACCGTTTTTCAATCTCTCATCAAGATCCCTGTTGGTGGCGCTTATTACCCGCACATCGGAGTTAAGGGTATGGTTGCCGCCCAGACGCTGAAATTCCTTTTCCTGAAGAAATCTTAAAAGCTTCACCTGCACACCCGGGGAAAGCTCCCCTATCTCATCCAGAAACAGTGTGCCTCCGTCAGCCTCTTCAAAGCGGCCTATTCTTCTCTGAGTGGAGCCGGTAAAGGCCCCTTTTTCGTGACCGAACAACTCACTTTCAAGAAGGGTCTCGGGAAGGGCCGCGCAATTGACAGTAATCATAGGCCTTTCGGACCGGGGGCTCAGGTTATGAATGAGTTTTGATATGAGTTCCTTACCTGTCCCGCTTTCACCACGAATGAGCACGGCTGCGCGGCTTGCCGCCACCCTGCCGGCCATGTTTACGACCTCTTCCATGGCACGGCCTTGATAAATGATCTGATCCGCCGTAACCCCCTTATCTCTCAGATTATCCTTCAATATCTCATTTTCTCTTATTATATCCCTTTTTTCCGAAATTCGTTCAAGGAGAACCAGGAGTTCATCAAGCTCAACCGGTTTTGTGACATAGTCATAGGCCCCTTCTTTCATGGCGTTTACGGCGGTCTCTATCGTACCGTAGGCGGTCATCATGATAACATCTATCTCCGGGTTTATGGATTTCATCTCCTTAAGCACCTCCATGCCGTCCATGGAAGGCATCTTGTAGTCGAGCAAGATGATATCCACGTGGCTGTCCTTTACCCTGGCTATGGCCTTTTTTCCGTCTTCCGCCTCCAGGACGTCATAGCCCTCGCCAACCAAAAAATCCCTCAGCATCTCCCTCTGAGTCTTTCCGTCCTCTGTTACAAGTATTGTGGGTCTGTTCATATAAACCGCTCCCGGATCTGTGTACAATGTAAAATGATTGTGTGGTTGTCTGTGTTGAATAATTTCGGTATCGGTAAAGGGGTTGATTTGCCGAAGGCATCTCAAGGCTCATATCAGTTTCGGTAGAAGTATTTCAAAAGTGGTACCTGAATCCGGCAGACTTAGGACCTCTATCTCACCCCCGTGTCCCCTTATTATCTCGTTTGCTATGGGAAGGCCAAGGCCGAGGCCCTTCTCCTTTGTGGTATAGTCAGGATCAAAAATCCGGGATATTCTATCTTCGGGGATGCCTTCTCCTGTATCGGATATTTTTATAGATACCCAATGTCTATCCTTTTCTCTAAGGGAAAACCTGATGGAGCCACCGTCACCCGTCGCTTCCAGTGCGTTTTTTGCGACATTCAAAAGGGCCTGCTTGAGCTTGTCCTTGTCCACAGGGGCCATAATCGGAGAATCAGGGATGAACCGATCCGTTTTCACCCCCTTTGCCTCTGCCTCATCCTGCACCAGCAGGATTATCTGATTTACTATGGCGGATATGTCCTGATTCAGAAAGTTCAATCTGTCTGTTCTGGAAAACTGGAGGAACTCCTCTATTATCAGGTTGAGTCTCTTTATCTCTTCCTTGATGACACCCATAAGTTCCTCTTTGTGTTCGCGTTGAAGCCTCTGGGTGGCCATGCTTATCGCGTTTAAGGGATTTCGGATCTCATGGGCCACACCGGCTGCAAGACGCCCCATTGCCGAAAGCCTTTCCGCCTGCTGAAGCCTCCTTTCCATCTCGCGCATGCCCTTCAGGTGTCTTTTCTGGCTTCGGTAGAGGAAAAACATGGAAAGGAGCGTGATAAAGACAACAACGACCATCGAGGCAAAGAGCACGCTGCGTATCTTTTCCAGGATCCGGTTTGAACTTTCTCTTGAAAATGCTACTACGGCCCTTCCATGGGCCCCAGGCCCCAGACCAATGGGTGCACTTATCTCCAGCATATGTTCTCCCTCGGAAGATATCCCCCTTCTTGTTATCTTCTCAGGTTCCGTGGCAGGGTTATCAACCCTTTCAATCCCTGAAAAATCACCTATTCCCGCTATTATTTTCCGGTTTTGGTCCATAACGGCAAAGTATGCGGTCTCACTTTCCCTCACGATATCTTCGATTGCCGCCTGAAAAGCCACCATAACACTTCTGTACCTTATACCCTCCCTGTCAAGGCCCAATATTACAGCGCCTTGCCTTCCTTCTCTTTTCAGGATCAAGGCACCCGTATCCCTCAAAAATGCGGCCGGCCCGAAGAGATCAACAACAATTTTTTCATGTCCCTTTACCACAGGTTCGGCAAGGCCCAGCAGATGCCCATCCACGAATCCGTTCGCCTTTACCACCCCCGCTGAATCAACGACCGCAATGAGCCGGATTTCTTCTGCCCGAGCAATGGATCCGACCTCTTCGTCCGTGAGAGGTTCAGTTCCCTGATACAAGTCGATCTTACGCGCAATCTCTATGAGATCGATAACCATCGCCTCCTGAAGTGACAGGCTCTCTGAAAAAACCGGCTTGAATTCAGTATCTATTCCGGACGGACCACTTTGCATTAACCTTTTCAGATAATATTCGGAAGACTGTTCCACATCCCTTATCAGGTGGAGACCCCGTGTCTCCATATAACCCACCAGGCTGTCGTGCAGTCCCTTGAGATTGATCATTCCGATAAAGGCAAGAAGGATGATAAGGACCACACAGACCAGTGCTACTGCAACAGGCTGAAAAATTGAACGCGGTTCTGTCTTTCCCGACCCAGAACCCGGTTTTCCGTCTTTTTTTCCCATTCACCTCTGTCTCCACCCGTTTTGTCCGGTAAATTCATGCAAATACCATGCTTGAAAGGTTTACCTGACCTTAACAGCCCCTATCAACCTGCTTCACCTTTTCTGAATAAAAAAGATACGAAATTTCGACGAATTTGTCGAACAAAAAGCCCTTCAACGACATTTATTGCACCGAACACCTCCCTAAAACCATCTTTTCCCTGGATCTTTCCCCGTAGTTATAATCTGTAATACCAAAAGGTTACATACTTATCGGGTTTTTTGGCACAGATCATGCTTTATAGTCAGGCAAAATCAAAAATACTGGAGGATATCAAATGAAAAAGACTGTAATAGTTATCTCAACACTGATGGTTTTTCTTTCCGCAACTTTTGTCATGGCAGACCCATGGGACAGGAAAGGCGACCGGCAGGGACCTCCCTGGGGCATGCGCGACTTCACCTCCTCTCTTGATCTTACTCAGGAACAGCTCGACACGGTCAGGGCTCTAAGGGAAACCCATATCAAGGATACCATCCCTATACGCAGTAAACTGGTGGCGAAAAAGGCGGAGATGAAACTGCTCTGGCTGCAGAAGGAAGCCGACGTAACCGCCATCAAGGCAAAACAGAAAGAGATCCATGAACTAATGGGCCGGATGCAGGAAAAGGCGATTGACCACAGGATATCAATCCTCAACATGCTTACCCCTGAACAGCGCGTCAGGGTCCTCGCAGGCGGGCTTGAGAGGGGACATAAATTCAAAAGCGGTAAAGGAGACCGTTTTGGAAGAGGTCCGGAAAAGGGCCAATGCTTGAAATAAACTGACACTATTATATCAAAACCCCGGTCCTTCAGGGAAGAGGGGCCGGGATTTCCATTCAGGCAGTTTTCATCCTGACTTATTTTCATTTAAAGGCTGAACTCCGTTATCTCACCAGTCTCCAGATCACAATTAAGCATCCTGTTTCTCATAATTCTCCCCCTGCCCAGTATAATCTTTATTGCCTCCATCACCTGAAGGGTTGCTATAAAAGAGACGGCAGGGGCGGTTACACCCATCGACTTTTCAGCGCTCTCATGGTTTTCGCTCTCCTGAGCCCTTTCCCCGTATAGGGAACTCAAGCCGCTGTCCGCTGGAAATATTGTCATGACGCGCCCCTCAAACCCGGCGACCGCACCATGGACAAGAGGCCTTCCCAGTGCCTTTGCACATTCTTCAATCACAAACCTGTCTCTTATATTATCAAGACAATCAAGAACGACATCGGCACGCTCAAGAACCGATCCGCAGTTTGACGCATCAAGTCTTAACCTGTGGGCAAAGAACTCTACCGCCGGATTAATTGATCGTACAAGATCATAAGCCTCTTGAGATTTGAAGACTCCAAGGGAGGTCTTGCTGCTCAATGCCTGCCGGTTGAGATTGGTTTCGTCAAATTTGTCACTGTCTATTACCGAAAGCCTTCCTATCCCCATTCTGGACAGAAGAAGAATGGCCTGACCACCAAGCCCCCCCGCACCTACTACGGCCACATGCGATTCGGCCAGTTTCAGCTGATCCTGGAAACCGAGAGAATCGCTGTTTCTGATGTAGCGGTAGGGAAAAATCCCTATCCTGAGCGATTCGGCAAAAACATCATGCAATGAAACGCCATATTTTTCGGAGATCGTTTCCGCCTTTTCTTCATAAATTACCCGGACGTTTCGTCCTGCAGGGTCCTTTACGAACAAGGAATCTTCCCTTATGGGATCGTGGAGTTTTCCCGGACGGATCTGCTTCATAATTATCCCCGTTTTCCCCGTTCGATCGATCCAGCGGTCTGCTGTTTATTATGAAATTGACAGGCTGTCAGGAATTTGTTCTTTTGGTGATTATATTATAACATGAAGAGAAGGTAATTAAGACATCTTTTTTAATTCCTCGTTACAATGAGTCAGGGAATCAAAATGAAGATAGAATTGCGATTATATGCATCCCTTTCCCGTGTCGCAGCCGGGGTAAAAAAATCAGGGGGCGTGCTTGAGGTGGAGGTAAAAGAAGGCACGACCATATGGGAACTCTTAAAGGAACATGAGGTGTCTGTTGAAAAAGTCAAGCTGATATTTCTCAACGGCAAGAAGGAAGCCGGTGAAAAGCGCCTTTCAGATGGTGATCGTCTGGGTGTTTTTCCGCCTGTTGCAGGTGGGTAAGTCCTATTCGGCGATCCTGAAAAAAACCCTCTCCATCCCGGATAGACTCTCGATAAGATTACCGGATGGAGTCTCTTTGCCGTTGAGAAGGGCTGTCTCCACAAGAGGACCAAACAGATCTGATCTCCCCTTTAGAAACTCCGCCAGGTCCTTTCCGCTTAACCAGACTCCCTTTAGGACCAATTCCGGCGCGATCTCCCTTGCCATCAGATTGAAAAGCTTGACCGTCACGATATTATTCCTGTCTTCTGCCTTTACACTCCGGGCCTTATAGGATATCTCCTTCCTCATTGCCGCATAATAACTCCCGCGCCTGAGAGTCGCCCCCAAAAGGCCCGGCATCGCGGCTGAAAGGGAAACGGTCGAGCCTCCGCTCACCACTGCCCTGTCCGGGTCATCCACGGCCCTTCCGTCAAGAAACATGGTCTGGACCCTTTCATCTATGTAGGAGGGGAGCAGGCCCAGCTCTGTGGAAAGAAAATCCTTGAGTGAGCGCTCCCCGGCCGTTACGACCTGAAAACCTCTTTGAAAAAGGTCTGAAAAATCGATTGAAGGACCGGACTTTATCTTCAATATGAGCTTTCCTTCCGGATCTTTTGATATGCCGTTTTCCGTCTGTGACATACATCTGTCTCTAAGCAGGGGAGGTCTTATAAAGACCCCCCGGTATTTATTTAAAACAGCCCTTTTTACCAGTTGAAGACCTGATCGAGATCTTCATCCTTTACCTGGAACTTTATCCCGTGAGGAGGAAGCGCCTCATTTTTGAAATACTCAGGCAGCCTGTCATGCTTTGATGTAAAACCTGCAGCAGCATTGAAATTTCTTTCGTTTTTCAGGACCGATTTCCCAAGCTCCGTAACATCATCGGCCGTAAGTTCAAGACCGTAAAAGGAATTTATCATATCGATCAGGGCCTGAAAGGTCTCAGGCTGATCCATGATCGCAAAGGCTATAAAAAGGCACATGCCGGTGGAATCAATCGCGGCAGTTGCAATCTGCAGGTTCCTTGACAGCTCCACCTGCCCGACAGGCTTAAGGGGATCCACGCTCCCGCCCACACCCAGTATATTAGTGGCTATTGCGTAACCTGCTGTATGGTCGGCTCCCATTGTGCTCGTCGCATAGGTCACTCCGATACCCTGGATACCCCTTGGATCATAGGCGGGCATGGACTGGCCCTTTACAACGGGAACCCGTTCGACACCAAAGACCTTTCCCGTTACAGACGCACCATTTCCGAGTATCCTTCCAAGCGGAGTGCCTTTTCCCACCTCTTTTACCAGGTTTATGGCCGCCTCGGCATCCCCGAATTTGGCTATACCCGCCTCCATGGCAACACCGATGGTCGCCCCCATTTCAATCGTATCAAGTCCGAAGTCATCATCCAGCCTGTCCAGCATGGCAATGGAATCAAGATCGTCTATTCCGCAATTACCTCCATGGGACCAAACGGTCTCGTATTCAGGCTGTTTGGTAAGAAAATTGCCATCCTTGTCCACATAGGTACCTGAACATCTTATGACACAACCCCTGTGGCAGCCGTGGGTGGCAAGGCCACCCCTGGAGGTCTCCGTCTCGGCCAGGGTCTCTCCGCTTATCTTGGCGCTTCCTTCGAAGCGGCCCTCTGAAAAATTCCTGGTGGGATAAGCACCTGCCTCGTTTATGACGTTTGTAAGGACATTGGTACCGTAGGCCGGCAGTCCTTCTCCCGTAACCGGATGCTTTCTCAATCCCTCAACCCACGACTTGTTCGCCGCTTTGAACTTGTCCGGATCCTTTGCCGCCCTCATTTTCATGCCCTTATCATCCAACACGATCAGCTTCACACCCTTTGAACCCATGACCGCTCCCACTCCGCCCCGGCCGGCGTGTCTTGTCGGCCTGAATTCCACGTCAGTACAGGCAATGGATGCCGCCGCCATTTTCATCTCGCCTGCAGGACCTATTGAGATGCAGGCCACCTTGTCTCCGAACTCACCCTTGACCTTGTCGATCAGGTCATAATTTCCAAGCATCCTGAGGCTGTTGTCAGGTGATATCTTTACCCCCTCCCTGTCTATTACAATCCGGTACAGGGTATCGTCGGCAGGTTTACCTTCAAGCACTACGGCCGCATAACCAAGCCTTGCGAGCACCTGCGCGGCCTGTCCGCCTGAATTGGCCTCCTTTATACCGCCTGTAAGGGGGCTCTTACAGCCGATCGAAAGCCTGCCGGACATGGCGGCGATAGAACCGCTTAAAAGACCGGGGGCGATTACGACCTTGTTGTCCGCACCCAGGGGATGGCAAAGCGGCGGCACCTCCTTATACACCATGGCAGATGTCAGCGCCCGTCCACCCAGGCCGGCATATTCTCCTGTCTGCTCCTCGGTCACCTTTGGACCGCCCTCAGCCCCCATGTCGATTCTAAGTATCTTTTCCATTTGAACCTCCTTTTCAAAAACCTCTGTAATGTTTAAAACGATTGTCCTTGTTATCTCAGTTCCAAGTATATATTTCCATATGCACCCGTCTCATGACTCAATCAACAGTCGGATCCCCAAAACCAAGGGTTTTTTAAATGGAGCTGTTAAGACAGAGGTCTGTAGAAAGGGAGCAGGAGAACGATATGCAAAATGAAGCCGGATTCAGAAAGAAGTTCAACAGTATATCCCGGATAAGCGACCCCTGAGCTTTATGATTACGTTTCAGAAAGCGGTTCTCACCACGTTTCAACCCGGCCTTGAATTTCGGCAGAGCTGCCTGAAGATCTGAAACATCCCGGAAAATTGCTTATAATCATAACGTCCGCGGAAAGAGATGTCAAAAATTTTCTAATGATATTAATTAGTTATATCATCTAAGACATAACCTAAAAATTATAGCCTTGCTGTTTTTTTGTCCGAATATGTGACTGACGGGAGATCATCCAAAGGCCCCCTTCCGGGATACCTGAAACAGCGGAAGGGAACCCCTGGGTCTAGTTGGAAAGGATGGAAAAAAGCGGGGAGTCCAACCTTGATGAACCCGCAAAAAGTCATAATTGACACGGCACAGTAAAAAGCTCCAAATGCAAGGCTTGCAAATCTTGAGGAATGAGGCGTACTTATAAGTACGCCGCAATGACGAAAGATGAAGCATAATCCCGCCCGAGGCGGGACAGTTGGACTTTTTACGAAGCCGTCAACCTTTTTTTCCGACCCGGCTCATAAGACCAGGGTCTCCATACTTGAATAAAACCCCCTTATAAATGAGGGCTAGAAATGATCATGATGTGTGAATTCACTTATCTCGCGCCTCTTGGGGACAGGGGAATCCTTTGCCGGATAACCCACAGGTATAAGTGAGACCGCTTCATATCCTTCAGGCAGTTTCAACGCTTCAGCGGCCTTGTCATGATCAAAGAGTCCCACTATAACCGTTCCCAGGCCAAGATCTTTTGCTGCCAGGCAGATGTTCTGCGTCGCAATCCCGAGGTCGAACATGAACCAGTCCCCGAATTTCGTGGTCACCTGATCCTTGTAATAGCCTGAAGATTTCAACCTTCCGCAGAGAGCAAAAACAACAGGGGCCTGCGCTATGGCCTTTGAGGCGGGGTTGGTTTTCGGAAGCGTCTGCCTCAGACTCTCCTTAACGGCCTCATCCTTCACAAGTACGATCTCCCAGCACTGAGTGTTTGCCCACGAAGGGGCCCATCTTACCGCTTCAAGGATCTTTTCAATTTGATCTTCAGGCACAGCTTTCGGTTCATACCTTCTGATGCTTCGTCTTTGCATGATGTCTTCGAAAAGTTCAGACATTCTTGAATTCCTCCTATCTATGGAAAATTTTGTCTAACTATTATCGCCAAAACACTTTCATCAATATATGATATCTTCGAGTACGAAAGCCAGGTGTTCGATATAAGATCTGTTTTCAAGCTTTTCTTTCCACTTCCAGGGGATAGCCTCTATTCCGAGGTAGGCCCCTGACACGGCGCACGCCATTGCGCCGATGGTGTCCCGGTCGCCTCCGTTTAATACGGCACAGAAAAGACAGTCCTCATAGGAATCCCTGTGCGACAAAAAGGAATAAAGTGCAAAAGGCATTGACTCTTGGACAGCCACAGAACTGCCCAGGAGCCCTTTGGCCCTTTCAGGACCAGCAGACGAAACAAACAGATCATGGACCTGCTCAAGCTTCTTTCTTATCTCTGCTGTCCTTGCAAAGTCAATCAGCGAGCCCATAAAATCATGAAACGGAAATTCTTCGGTACTCTCAAACCTTAACGCGCTTGAAATAGCCAGGGCCAGTACCGCCGCTCCATCCACTCCCACCGGGTGAACATGGGTCACCCTGCTTGCCGCGGACACCTGTTCGTATAGTTCTTCTGAATCATAGAAAAAAAGGGCTGCCGGAGTTATCCTCATCGCAGCCCCGTTTCCGAAAGACCCCATGCCTTTGAACATCCTTGCGGCGGCATCTGAGTAGGTTGTTCCCTCCTTTTTGACCGCGGAAAAGATGGCAGGGGGGCCGGCTGCATATCCCCGCCACGGTTCCCTAAAATAATTAGCTGCGAATGTGTCACCTAGAAACCTTTCATCTATCCCGGCACTTTGTGAAATCGCCTCTGCCAGACCGATAGCCATGGCAGTGTCGACCGTATAGCAAAGCTCCGGGATCTCTGAGAGAATATCTTCCAAAAGCCCTTTTTCAGGATTGAGGAAGGCAAGCTCACCGATCGCGTCCCCCAGAGCGCTTCCGATCATGGCTCCTAAAAATTTCAATCTTCTTTGCTCATCCATTTCCAATAAATCCCTCAAAGGTTGCGCAAAGAGCAGATACGGCACGCCTTTACCTGGCTCTCCTCGCTAACAGCCCGGGAAAAGGGCCCGGGGGGTTAAGAGATGATACATGTAATTATAATACCCGGATTCTCCCTATATAAAAAGGGAATTATTAAAGTGACGTGATAAAACAAATTGACTTGACTTGATCAACGCCTTATTTCATAGATGTTTTTTGGTAAAGCCGGAACATCCCATGATTTAATTCCTGGATAAAACCTGACTGGTTGTTGTATAATGATATTGTTTAAGGAGCCCCTTCACCTAATCAACGGCAGCAGGTCATATTTATCTTTTTCGACCTCAGGCGCTATGAAAGTTACATTCAGGCTCCTTTAACCCCCTTTACCTGAACCTGCAAAAATCAAAATGGATTTACCTCAGATATCTACAAGGAGGTTTCCCTTTGAAAAATACCCTTACGGAAAAAAAAAGAGAGCATTTTAAAAGGTTACTCACGGACAGACTTGAAGCGCTTATTAAGGGGTCTGGTGAGGCAGTAATAAACGCCGCTGACATGATTGAAAAATCGCCCGACATTGCTGACCAGGCGTCTTTTGAATCGGATCAAGATTTTATCTTCAGGATAAAGGAAAGAGAAGGTAAATTAATCAATAAGATAAAAGAGGCGCTTAAAAAGATCGAAGATGGCACATACGGCAGATGCGAAGTCTGCGGCAGGGGGATATCGGAGGAGAGGCTGAATGCGCGCCCGGTCACCACTCTCTGCATAACATGCAAAAAAAAACAGGAGGCAAAGGAAAAGGCACGCGGGATTTAGATATAAACGGAAAAGAAACTCATATCACGCCCCGGGTCTGATACAGCTGACTGCTCATCCGGAAATGACATCATAGTACTTTTTTCCGTCTAAAAGGGGAAGAGGTCGGGAATCTTCTGTGCCAGGATTATATCGCCCCTGACATTCAGTTTTCCGCTCATAAAGGCCTGCATACCGTTGATCTCTCTTTTCACCATGGCAAGCCAGACATCGGAATCCATAATCAGCGTGACGGTAGGGAATTCGTGTGAGCCCTCCCTTACCTCACAGGTCCCGTTTTTGATAGTCAGATTCCAGTTTCCTCCCCCCTCCCCGGTTATATTGAACTGAAATATCGCCTCCATGTCCCCGGCGGCCTTCGGGTCAAAGATCTGGGGTATTGAAGAAAAAACCGCATTCACATCGTTAAATTTCATTCCTGTTCCTCCATGGATATGTTTGGCCAGTGAAGAATCCCGGCCCAAAGGACCGGGTGCGAAGAAAACCGGATCCGAAACTTTAGACACTTAAAATATCAGTTCTTGCTATCAGCGCTCGGCTGTCAGCAAAAGTAGTGAAAAACAGGCTGTTAAGCCCAATGCTGGCGGCCGAACGCTCCATCCGGAAATCTTCGTATGTATTGCAGGCTCTTCGATCCATTAAAGCAGCGCCATTTTCCCCAGCCTTGCTCAGAGGATCAGCTTTTCCATAATGGAATAGCAAAAAAAACAAGGTGATTATTGCAATCCAGATTAAGCATAAACTCCTTATCTGTCAATAGTTTGCTGCGATAGCGGGTAACTTGGCCCTGCTTATTAAAGCAAAAGCATCTGGATCGAAAAATTTCATTGAGAATTCAGGAGGCATTGGTTAACGAATCATCCCTTTTTGTGTGGACTATTTGATCGTTACCCTATAGTCTACCGGGTGATACTTGAAAAGCATGAACACTTATCAAAGAAAATACGATTATTTTATTGCGACCTGTGCATCAGGGCTTGAAGTTCTTCTAAACGACGAACTGGCCTCTCTCGGCATTGAATCTATCAAGAAGATGCAAGGTGCGGTTCTTTTCTCCGGCCCGCTCAAAAATGCATACCTCGCCTGCCTCTGGTCGAGGCTCGCCTCGCGCATACTCAAGCCGCTTGCGACCTTTTCAGCAGCCGACAAAGACGCCCTGTATGCCGGCGCCGATACGGTAAAATGGGATGACCACCTTTCACCGGAAACGACCTTTTCAGTAAGATGCACATCCAGGGAATCCGCCATAAACAACTCCAGATATGCAGCCCTCCGCGTAAAGGATGCACTGGTCGATCAGTTCAGGGCCAGATACGACATCAGGCCATCGGTTCAGACTGAAAGGCCGGATATCTCCCTTCATCTTTTTCTTGACCACGACATTGCAACCCTCAGTGTCGACATGTCAGGTGACGGCCTTCACAAAAGGGGTTATCGAAAATCAGGCGGACAGGCCCCCCTGAAGGAAAACCTTGCCGCAGCCTTAATGATCCTGTCGGGATGGTCAAAAAATTTTCCCAGCGACCATATGCTGCTCGACCCGATGTGCGGCTCAGGCACGCTACTGATAGAGGCCGCACTCATATATGGAGGAATCGCTCCCGGCCTCTACCGTGATTACTTCGGCTTTACCCGCTGGAAGGGACATTCCCTTCACACGTGGGAAAAGCTCCTTTCCGACGCCAAGACACGCAGGGTCGAGGCCAAAGCGTTAAAATGGCCCAGAATCCATGGTTTTGACGCAGACCTGAAGGCGATTCGTTCCTCCCTTGAAAATATCACGGAGGCAGGCCTGGACGGAATCATACATGTGGAAAGGCAGGAACTGGGAATGCTTTCCTCCCGACTGTCAAAGATAAAGGGGTCCGATACCGGGCTCATTGTGGTCAATCCTCCCTACGGAGAAAGGATGGGTTCACAAAGACCCTTGAACTATCTTTATCAATGCCTGGGCAGAAAACTCAGAAGACGATTTAAGGGCTGGAATGCCGGTGTATTCACCTCCGGCAAAGGCCTTGAAAAATCATTGGGGATGAATCCGGTAAGCAGACACATGCTTTATAACGGGCCTATCGAATGTCATCTGAATGTCTTTGACATACCTGAATCTTCTGAACCGCAATCAGCTTCTTCCACCCTTTTGAATTCGCACGACCCGGGCCTCGACAAATCCGAGGCGTTCGGAAACAGGCTTCTTAAGAACCTCAAATCCCTTTCAAAATGGATAAAAAAGGAGTCGGTCAGCTGCTACCGAGTCTACGACGCGGACATACCGGAATACAATGTTGCAATTGATATTTATGAGGGCGACATCCACATCCAGGAATATTCGGCCCCTGAAACGGTTGGTACTTCAAAGGCCCTGGCACGGCTGGATCATATCATAATTACCGTGATGAAAATAATGGAAGTGGACAGGAAAAAGATCTTTCTCAAGGTAAAAAGCAGGCAGAAAGGAAAATCCCAGTATCAGAAGCATGGCAGCAGGGGCAGGCTTACCGAGGTGAGTGAATACGGATGTCTTTTTCTGGTTAATCTCTCAGACTATCTCGATACGGGCCTGTTCCTGGAAAACAGAAACATAAGAAAAATGATTCAGGCGAATTCACACGGTATCCGGTTTCTGAATCTCTTTTCCTACACCGGAAGCGCGACCGTGCACGCGGCCGCGGGGGGAGCAAAACGAAGCACATCCGTTGACCTCTCACCCCGGTATCTGGAATGGGCAGGCTGCAATCTCTCACTCAACGGCTTCAGCGAAGCCAACCACAGGATGGTTCAAGCCGACTGTATGGAGTGGCTTTCCGGAACCAGGGAACAATTTGATATAATCTACCTGGATCCCCCTACCTTCTCAAACACAAAAAGAAGGGCACGGACCTTTGATGTTCAGAGGGATCATGTCGAACTTATCGGTCTTGCGGCAAAGAGACTTGAGCATGACGGGGTGCTCATATTTTCCAATAATTTCAAGAGATTCAAACTCGACCAAAAGGCACTTTCAGAATTTCATATAACAGATATCGGCAAAAAAACCCTTCCTCCCGATTTTATCAGAAAAAGCAGGGCTCATCACTGCTGGGAGATAAGGCGGAATCAACCCAAAGGAAAGGCAAGATAGGGAAAACCCTCCAGTATGGAGTCCATATCCAGAAGCATCGATATGTCTCCGTTTTCCATAATGCCCACTCCTGCGTAAGCATCGATCTTGCCAAGGATTTCACCAAGCGGCATTATCATAAGGGGCGTATTTCCTATTATATTTTCAACGGCCAGTTTTACAGTCCCCTTTTCCCCTTCTATGTCAGCCTGATAACGCAGATTAAGCACATGCAAGGACCCTTCACCATTGCCACCTTCAACACCAAGAATGCCTTTGATATCCAGGTAGCTCTTATCCTTGACAATCTCGGAGAATTTTTTTCTGTCAATGGAAACCACCTTGGAGGTGGGGATAGACAGGACATATCTCCCGAGTCTGAAGGAAATAGCATAAATTATTGACAGGGAAACCGGTAATACCATCAGGAATTCAGTCGCCCTGGTCTCCTGCGATCTTAAGGAAATTTTACCTCCCAGGGCCTTGATGGTTTGGGAAACGACACTCATCCCTATGCCTCTTCCCGCAAGATCATCCGTACCGGAAGCAGAGGAAAAATCAGGATTGAATATGGTCCAGAGGAATTCCTCTTCAGGCATCCCGGATATCTCCTCCCCGCTCATGCCCCTGTTTTCTTTGAGATACCTTGAAATGGCGGATCTGCTGATGCCTCTTCCGTCGTCCGATATTTTTATGGCGATACTGTTTTTCTCGCTTTTTGCCTCAATAAGGATCCTGCCCTCCCCCTTTTTGCCCATGCCGATGCGTTCTTCGGAACTCTCTATACCGTGGGCGATGGAATTTCTCAATATGTGAATGAAGGGCTCACGCAATCTTTCAAGCATTACAAGGTCGGCCTCTATGTCACCCCCTACGACGTCAAAGACTATGTTCCTGTCGTAGTCCCTGGCCATATCCCTGATCGGTTTTACAAAGAGGTCGGCAAAATCGCCGACAGGCATGAGTCTTAACTGGGCAAGCCTGAAATAAAGCCCCTTGAGCATGGATGTATAATGATCTATCCAGTTCTTAAAACCCATGGAGATCTGCCCCTTAAATACAGGAGGGAGCCTTTTTTCCATAAACTGGATTTCCTGGGACAGCCCCAGCAACTCTTCTATCAGGGAGTATTTTACCCTTACATGATCTATCCTGCCGGCCTCAGCCGGGACGGGCCCGGAAAACTGTCCGGTTTTTCCGGTCCACTGATCAGGGTCCTTCTCAAACTGGCTCAGGATACCGTTATAGGCACCCAGGCTTTCGTTGTCCTCAATCTTTCCACCCTTTTCAACCAGACCTTTCAGGATATCGACTCCATTAAAAAGCATCTGGATCATATCGGCGGATGCGGATACCGCTCCCTGCTGAAAGGCCTTGCACCAGTCTTCCATGAGATGACTCAGCCCTGTTATTTTATCAAGAGACAGGGCCCTTGACATACCCTTTATGGAGTGGACCTTTCCATGTATGTCACCCCATAGATTCAGGTTGTCAGGATCCTTTTCCACCTCCATGAGAAACCTGTCAAGTTCTTCCAGGTATTTCCCGGCCTCTTCGGTGAAGATCCTTTCATATTTTGTCAAATCCATCGGAAAACCCGTTTACCATATCCCAGATATCATCAGGTTCAATAAACCTCAGGGGACACTCATCCGTACCGTATTTCTCTTCCCCTTCTCCCTCTCCGCTTATCCATGTCAGTCCGACAATCTTTTCAGGGATCAGCCCTATCTTCTTGCCCCCCCATTTAAGAAGTATTATCCGGCCGTTCTCAGCAGAAAGCTCCACCTTACCCATTAACCTGCCGGCCTGAAGGACATCGAACAACTCCCCCCTGTAATAGATCAACCCAAGATAGCATTCCGATACCAGGGGAACCGGCGTAATCTTGATCTCATCCACCACCCTGTATATATAGCGCGGTCTTATCCCCAGGTATTGATCGAACGCCTTGAATACGAAGCACTCCTTTTTTTTATTCTTGTCCAAGCCTGAACCCTTGCTGTGTCTTGATCATCTTTTCAGACTGCAAATTGAGCGACTTCATGGTCTTTGCCATCTCGATTATATCTTCCTTCTGTCTCTTGGTGGCGACACTTGTCTTCTGAGTGGACAAATAATTTCCCTGGGCCAGCCTGGAAAGCTCCTTGAAATAATCGATAAAGGAATTCATTTGATCGAGCTGCCTGCGGTTGACCTCTTCTATCTGCTTCACTTCCTGAAATATATCCTTGACACCTGAAACCGTTTCCCCGAACGTACCCACGATTCCGTCGATTATTTCACGCCCCTTCTTGATACCTGTCTGACTCTTTGAAAGTGCGTCTATGACCGCCTTGTTTTCTTCCATTATAGATTCCACGATATCGGCTATTTCATGGGACGACTGCTTTGAGTTCTCGGCCATGGACCTGATCTCATTTGCAACAAGTGCAAACCCCTTCCCCAGTTCCCCCGCCCTTGTGGCCTCGATAGAGGCATTGAGGGAAAGCAGGTCTGTTTTCTGGGCGATTTCATCCATCACCTTTATTACGAGCTGTATCTTCTCAACCCTGTTTGACAGCCTGTATATAGGCTCCGTATAGCCTGTCATCTGTCTCAAAACCCCGTCCAGATGCTGAAGGGTTTCTCTGGCCTTTGCCTCACCCATCTCACTTTTGTGGCGTGCCTCACCTATCTTGGAAACCGTTTCCTGCGTCTTTTTTACCAGCTCGTCCATCTGTCTCAGGCCTTCATCCATCTTCTGGGATGTCTTTTGTACGATCATGGCCTGTTCCTCCGAACCCTTCGCGATGTCCGTGGCCGACTGATCTATCATCTGGCCGTTGGTGAGGATCTTTTTGAACAGTTCGTTAAGGATCCTGTTTGTGCTCTGAATCTGGATGGACGCCCTTTTCATGTCATTCAGGACCCTCTTCAGATCACCCACCATTGCGGCAAACACCTCTTCGAGATCCCTTACCTCATCACGGGACAGCAGTTCTATTTCCTTGGAAAGATCACCTTTGCTTATCTCCTTTGCCACGTCACTGAGGCTTTTCAACCTGTTCACGATAGAGCTTGAAAAGATGCTTCCGAAAACAATCCCTGAAGCCATGGCAATAGCTATGGAAATTGCCTGGGCGATATAGAAATCATGCGCGACCTGATTCACTATGGATATGACAATCACGACCAGCAGAAGTAACAGCAGGAAGCTTAGGATTAACTTGTTTTTTATGCTTGTTCTGCCCATTCCGTGTCCTCCATGGTTATTGTCCATCCTGCGATCTCCCCTTCCAATCTTAAAACAGAGACGATAACGCCTATGTTTTTGTCTTTGTATTTGAATGCAAAGGCACTGTTTTTTACATCCTGATCCTGGATCACCTGTTTCAGGGACTGCACCAGTTTTGCCTTACAGTTTTCCGGAAAAACATTGATGATCTTATTGTTCAAGACCTGTTCCATCGACTTTTTTAAAATTTCGAGAGCCGCCCCGTTGGCGCCTATTACTTTGGCATCCTTGTCCACGACTGTGATTCCCACCCCGATACTTTCGATAATAGACTTCTGAAAATTGAGGCTTTCCATAAGTTCCACCGACGCCTGCCTGGGGTACAGATTGTCCCTTTCAAAGAACTCCTCATTGTCCTGAAAAGGCAGGGGATCCTTTTCTATCCTGTCGAGGAGCGTTTCAAGTTCCTTTCCCATCTCCTCCATAGGACCCTTCGGTATGTAGTAATCCGCCTTTATCTTTTTGACGTCACCCAGTTGTTCAATTATCAGGTCCGAAAGGGCTATTATAGGAAATGAGGCATCAGGGTATCTCTTTCTTATTATATTCATAAACAGACCTCCGTCTATCTTCGGCATGATAATATCACAAAAAACCAGATCAAACTGATTTTCATCAAACCGCTCCAGCCCCTCCTTTCCGTCATAGGCCTTTATGACTTCATAGCCTCGGTTTTCAAGGAGTTCGGCCAAAAATTCCACAAAGAAAAAATCATTGTCTACTACCAGGACTTTTCGAGACATCTTCATTACCTTTACAAAGGCTGTTTGTGATAATTGATACGGTTAAAACACAGATTGACCCGATAAATATTTTCTACTCGATACAGACTCTCCTGATCTCATTTATGTCGGTAAACCCCTGAAAAACCTTTAACAATCCGTCCTGTTTAAGGGTCGTCATGCCTTCGGCTTCGGCCTGCCGGAAAAGATCTTCTGAAGTAGCGGCCTTTTTGACAAGCCTTTTTATCTCATTTGAACCTATCATGAGCTCATGAATTCCCATTCTTCCCTTATATCCGCTTCCGGAGCACTCATCACATCCCTTGGCACGATACAGTGCAATGTCTGACGAGTACCGGATACCTGTGCTCTTGAACGCCTCTTCTCCGTACTCTTTTACCAGTTCTTCGAATTCATCTTTTGAGAGGTTATATTTCTCCTTGCAGTTGTTGCAAAGCCTTCTTACCAGACGCTGGGCGAGAACTCCCAGAAAGGCGTCGGAGAAATTGAGCGGATTCAGGCCCATGTCGAGCAGCCTTGTAACCGTCTCCGGAGCACTGTTGGTGTGAAGGGTGGAAAAGACAAGATGACCGGTAAGTGAGGCCTCAACACCAGTGGAGGCAGTTTCATAGTCACGCATCTCGCCGATCATTATGACATCAGGATCGGCCCTCAAAAAGGCCCTCATCACCCTTGCAAAATCAAGCCCGATTTTTGATTTTATCTCCACCTGCCTGAGGCCATGCTGGGTTATTTCCACAGGGTCCTCCGCAGTCCATATCTTTATTCCCGGCTTATTGATATAACCCAGGGCCGCGTGAAGGGTGGTGGTCTTTCCTGAACCGGTCGGCCCCACGACAAGAACCAGGCCATAGGGCTGAGATAATATCTTAAGAAAGGCCTCCAAATTCCTTTCACTCAAACCCATCTCGTCCAGCATCATAGCGCCTGCCTTTGCGAGTATTCTCAGAACGGCATCTTCAAAGCTACCGGTCGTAGGGATGGTGGCCATCCTCATTTCAAAGGCCGGCACACCCTTTCTCCTGAATTTGATCTTTCCGTCCTGTGGAAGCCGCCTTTCCGCGATATCCAGGCCTGCCATTATCTTGAGCCTTGAGAGTATCCCCCTTGCCATGGAATTCGGAACCTGCATATATTCATGACATACACCATCCAGGCGGAAGCGTATTCCCGTTGTCTTGGTAACGGGGGAAGGCTCGATATGTATATCCGAGGCGTTTTTACGATATGCAGTTATCAGAAACTGGTCAACAAATCTGACAACCTGGCTGGAGGACTCATCGTGGTCGTCCTCTATTTCTTCGAAATCCTCTTCTTCCTCAAATGAGATATCGGGAATCATATCGAGTTCTTCCATCATTTCTTCGACAGGTTTTTCCCTCTTTCTTTCAAAGAAATACTGGATAAACTGTTCGATATCCTCCTTTATCCCGACACAAAACAGGATCTTTCGCGTCTTCATAAGGGCGCTTATCTGCCCGGTTTTTCCAAGGTCCTTAGGGTCATCCACCAGGATCTCCACACCGGCTCTGCTCCAATTGATAGGGACCCATACGTCATGGAGTAAGAAGGTCTTCTTCAGATTTCTTATCAGTTCCACGGGAATGGGCATCTTTGAATCAAAACCCTTGAATGGACATCCATAGAAAAGTGACAGGGATTTCCCCATTTCCTTCTTGGGGATCTTGAAATGATCTATGAGGACGAATTCGACACTCTTCCTCGTCTTCCTGGAGATGGCCAGTGCCTTTTGTAACTGGCCTGAATTAACCAGTTTTTTATTAAGGAGATAGTCATATCTTGAGCCTGAAAACATGGCCTTGATAATAGAATCAAGCCTTTCCTTCAATTCCATGTTGGAAGGGTCTATCTTCGAGGCTTCCTTATAAATATTAAAGGCCAGGTCCTTGTTTCCCCTGCTCTCCATTTCCAGGGCAAACCGGAATCTGATCTCGGCCCTATCCTCATTATCATCCCATTTTTGATCAATGAGTTTTCCCACCCATTCCATAATGTCACCTGGAGAATGTTTCTTGGACATTATTCGGGTAAACTCATGGAGTACCTTTTGGACTGGGAGGTCAAGATCGAAGGCCTTTACATACTCCTTGAGCGCGTCTTCAACAAGGCCCAGCTCAATCAATGCGGAGGCATTTTCCAGGATCTCTTTTGCATCCCGGCTGTCGTTAAGGGAAGGCTTTATCATGGCGACACCTTCCGATGACATCTCCTCTTCATCTCTCTGCCTTCGGGTGGTTATTTCGTCTCTGATGCGCCCAATCTTTTCTTCTATAGTATTTCTATCTTGGGTATCCATGGTATTATCGGATGAAGAAAGGATCTTTTCATAAACGCCGAGGGATTCTTCAAGCAGGCCCATGGAATAATATACCTCAGCCTCCTTTCTCTTTGTATCTATCTCAGCTGTACCCATATTCTGATTATCCTCATCTTGATACAAAACTCGTTGCGCAGGTGTCGTTTTCCATTCTCCCTTATAACGCCTAAAAACCGTTCAATAAAAAACCGGTATTTTCTTTTATCACAGGCAAGTTTTTTAATCAATTTATCAGGATTTTAATAAATGGCGAATCAACCCTGAGGCCTTCAGGAAAGGAGCAAGGCTATTCGGTCCGCCACAAGGAATCCCTTTTTCGTGGGAACGGCCCTGCCTTTTTTCAGACGGATATATCCCCCCTCCTGCAGTCTCAAGAGATTCTCCGAGGCCTCGGGGGCTGAGGACAGATCTGTCAAAGGAAAGCCCTCCAGGGTCCTTATGCCGGTGCAAAGGGATTCGATCCTTGCCTGTTCAGGGGATATGACTTCCTTTTCATCCACCGGGGGAATGGAGCTGTCCAGAGCGGTTATATATTTTTTTACCGAGCGGACATTCCACCATCTGGATCCGCCGTCAAAGGAGTGGGCCGACGGGCCGAGTCCCAGATAAGGCACCCTTGACCAGTATTTACTGTTATGCCTTGAAAGGCAGTCTTCGTTCCTGGCGAAATTGGAGACCTCATAATGTATGTAGCCCCTTTGTTCCAGAAAACGGGAGGTGCAGAGAAAATATTCGCTTTCCTCTTCTTCGGAAATAAGATCCAGTTCTCCCCGTTGCCTCAATCTGTCAAACAGGGTCTTTTTCTCTATGGTAAGCTGGTAACAGGAGATATGCTCGGGGCGAAAGGAAAGAGCCTTTTCAAGATCCTTTACCCATTCAACGGTATTCTGAACGCTAAGGCCGTAGATAAGATCCATGCTGATGTTTTCAAGGCCCTGTGAACGCAATTCTTCAAGGGCGTTTACAGCTTCAAGGCCGCTATGATTTCTTCCCAGAAAATCTAGTATATTGTCGTCAAATGACTGAACTCCAAGGCTGACCCTGTTAAAACCTGCATCCTTCAAAAATGAAATCATTTCCCTTGTAAGATCGCACGGGTTTGCCTCTATCGTAAGCTCCGCTCCGGCACTAAGACATGCCTGTCTGTTGATGGCGCTCATCAACGTCTCCAGCATCCCGATTCCGATACAGGTAGGCGTTCCCCCCCCTATATAAAGGGTGTCATAGCATCCGAACAGGCCCTCATAATGGTCAAGCTCTCTTTCAAACGCCTTGAGCCAGCGTGTCGCAAGAGAGGTTGAAGCGATGGAATAAAAAGAGCAATAAGGGCACTTACTCCTGCAAAACGGGATATGAACATAAAGGCCTGGTTCAGCCATAACAACCTGGGTCCCTTTTGGTGTCGAATCAAGCGGTTAAAGATGGCAGAGATCTTCACGGATGCCGATGGTCTTGCGTTTGATCGGATTTTTTTGGATTCAGTCGCTTTTTTCTCCCTTGAGCACTGAGACAAAGGCGCTCTGAGGGATGGTGACCGATCCTATCATCTTCATTCGCTTCTTGCCTTTTTTCTGCTTTTCAAGCAGCTTTCGCTTTCTTGAAATATCCCCACCATAACATTTTGCCGTCACATCTTTTCTGAAGGGCGAAATGGTTGATCTGGCGATTATGGTTCCGCCCAGGGCCCCCTGCACCGCGATCTTGAAAAGATGCCTCGGGATCTCCTCCTTGAGCCTGTTACAGGCGTTAACGGCCCTCAGCCTTGCCTTTTCCCTGTGAACTATCTGGGCAAGCGCATCGACCCTTTCTCCGTTCAGAAGGATATCGAGCTTAACCAGATCGCTTTCACGATAATCGAGCAGTTCATAGTCAAACGAACCATACCCCTGTGTGACGGTCTTGAGCCTGTCATAGAAGTCATAGATGACCTCCGCCAGCGGCATGTCAAACTGGATCTCCACCCTTCCCGTTGTCGGATAGTTGAATTTCGGATTCACCCCTCTTCTTTCCCTGCACAGGTCCATGACCGAACCCATATAGCGCTCCGGTATCAGAATGCCGGCCCGGATAAAGGGTTCCTCGGATCTCACGATGGAGCCGGGGTCGGGGTAATAGGTGGGATTATCGATTATAATGACCTCCCCGTCCGAAAGCGTAAAGCGGTATTCCACGGTCGGGGTCGTCATTATTATGGATTGCCCGAATTCCCTTTCAAGACGCTCCTGGACAATCTCCAGGTGCAGAAGACCCAGAAAGCCGCAACGAAAACCCATTCCGAGCGCTGCCGACGAATCTTTCTGGTAGGCAAGCGCCGCGTCATTGAGCTTGTATTTTTCGAGGGCATCCGTAAGGGACGGGTAATCGTCCGATGCCACAGGGTAGACGGATGAAAACACTACAGGCTTGACATCTTTGAAGCCGGGCTGCGGTTCGGCTACGGGATTGTTCTCAAGCGTTATCGTATCCCCAACCCTGGTATCCGCCACGGTTTTTATACCCGCTATAACATAACCCACCTCGCCCGCGGAAAGGCGCTTCTTCTTCTCCCGTGTCACCCTGAAAAGGCCTACCTCCTCGACCTTATAGTTCGCGCCGTTTGACATAAGCCTTATGATATCGCCCTCTCCCAAGCTGCCTGAAAAAACCCTGCAGCTTACGACCGTGCCCCTGAAAGGATCGTACCGGGCGTCGAAGATAAGCGCACTCAGAGGGTCATCCGTTTTTGTTTCAGGTGCAGGTATCATGTCAACAATCGCCTCAAGAACCTCTTCAATGCCTGTACCCTCCTTGGCGGAGCAGAGGATGGCCGTGTCGGAATCAAGCCCCAGGTCGATCTCGATCTCCTCCCTTACCCTTTCTATGTCGGCGGAAGGAAGATCAATCTTGTTGATAACTGGAATTATCTCCAGATCCTGCTCCATCGCGGCATACAGATTAGCTACCGTCTGGGCCTCGACCCCCTGCGCGGCATCTATGAGCAGCAAAACCCCCTCACAGGAGGCAAGCGCGCGTGATACTTCATAGGAAAAATCGACATGACCGGGAGTATCGATCAGATTGAGCTCAAATTCTTCTCCATCCCTGCTCCTGTAGGGAAGTGAAATGGCCTGGCTCTTTATCGTAATACCCCTCTCACGTTCTATATCCATATTGTCGAGCATCTGTTCGCGAAATTCCCTCGTCCCCACCAAACCCGTCGCCTGTATGAAACGATCGGCAAGGGTTGATTTCCCATGGTCTATGTGGGCTATTATGCTGAAATTTCTTATCTGAATCATACCTGAAAAGCCTTTCCTTGCCGCACCCGCCGGATGCAGCCGGTTTTATAAATCTATTTCATTACGAAAACCCCGGTTTTCAGGCCGGGTTTAAAGCAAAATGCTTTTGCCTTAATGGATCGGAAGCGCCTGTCATTCATAAATCAAAGACTTCCGGATGGAGCGCTCAGCCATCAGCATTGAGCTTAACGGCATGCTTCATCGCTTTTTCTGACTGCCGAAAGCCGAGCGCTGATAGCACCGACTGATATTTTAAGTGACTAAGGTTGTGGAATCGTGCGGGTAAAGGGAATTTCTGAAATCGCCCGCTTCTGAACCCTTGCCCCCCCGCCCCCTTTCCACACGATTAATCATACTAGATTAATACATAATTTTATATAAATCTTTATCCGGAGGGCCGGTTCAATTATAAACCGGATTATCAAAATAAAAAAAACTCCTCCATTTCAAGACCTGAATGACATCCTGAAATGAAGGAGTATGATAATTACCGTTTATATCCGATCCTTACCATCCAAGGGTCAAAAAGTCATGCATGGAATCGGAAGCTGCCCTGCCTGCTCCCATTGCAAGGATAACCGTGGCCTGCCCCGTAACTATATCGCCTCCGGCCCAAACTCCGTGCTTGCTGGTTTTGCCCGTCTTGGGATCGGCTATGATGTAACCCCATTTGTTCATTTCAAGCCCATCGGTAGATTGCGTAAGCAGAGGGTTGGCCCCCGCACCCACCGCGATAACCACAAGGTCGCATTCGATATTGAACTTGGATCCTTCAATGGGCACCGGACTTCTTCGCCCCGATTCATCAGGCTCTCCAAGCTTCATCTGGAGGCATTCCATTGAGTTTACGCGCCCCTTTTCATCTCCGATGAATCTGGTGGGAGCGGTAAGCAGATGAAACTCGATACCCTCTTCTTCGGCATGATGGATTTCCGCAGCCCTTGCCGGCATTTCTTCGCGTGATCTCCTGTAGACAATCCGTACACGATCGGCGCCCAGCCTCATGGCGGTTCTTGCCGAATCCATTGCCACGTTTCCGGCCCCGAGCACCACGACATCCTTTCCCTTGGCAATGGGGGTATCATATTCGGGGAACAGGTAGGCCTTCATCAAATTCGCCCTTGTGAGGTATTCATTGGCCGAATAGATTCCGATCAGGTTTTCTCCCGGAACATTCAGGAAGCGTGGAAGGCCTGCACCGACTCCGACATAGACGGCGTCAAAACCCTGTTCAAAAAGTTCATCCAGGGATACGGTCCTTCCCACTACCGTATTGATCTCAAGTTTTGCTCCAAGGCGTTCCAGAAAATTGACTTCGGAATACACTATCTCCTTTGGAAGACGGAATTCCGGGATACCGTAGACGAGGACCCCGCCAGGTTTGTGGAAGGCCTCGAATATCGTTACGTCATGGCCTTTTAGGATAAGATCCCCCGCCACGGTAAGGCCTGAAGGCCCCGATCCGATAACAGCGACCCTTTTCCCCGTCGATGCGGCCTTGGGAGGCAGTTCACCTTTCCCGTGCATGCGCTCGCGGTCGGCCACGAATCTTTCAAGATTACCTATTCCTACCGGGTCCCCCTTCTTGGCAAGTATACAGCTTCCCTCGCACTGTATTTCCTGGGGGCATACCCTGCCGCATATCGCGGGCAAAGCGTTTTTCTCCCATATCTTTCGGATAGAACCGGTAAATTCCCCTTCCTTGATCAACGCGATAAAGCCGGGGATATCAACTGATACAGGACAACCTTCCACACAGGAAGGCTTCTTGCACTGGAGACATCTGGCAGCCTCTTTAAGCGCCAAATCCTCTGTAAGACCGGTAGGTACTTCCTTAAAATTTCTTCTTCTTACTTCAGGCTTCTGCTCAGGCATTATCTGCCTTGGAATTTTTTCTTTCTTACCCTGTTTTTCCGCCATATTTTCCTCCCTGTAGCCCTCTCGGGTCTTTCACTCAATCTGTGTAGCATCAAAAATCATGAAAACAGAACTATCGTGCGGGGCTATCCCAGCTTGCAGTCGTTATTGTATTTTTCCACTGCCGAGGCCTCTTCCTCTTTGTAGGCTTCCAGTCGCTGTGCCAGCACGTCAAAGTCAACCTTATGCCCGTCGAATTCAGGACCGTCGACACACGCAAATTTTGTCTTTCCATCGACAGTCACACGGCAGCAGCCGCACATACCAGTACCGTCAACCATTATCGCGTTGAGACTGACAAGGGTCTTTACCTTATACTGCTCCGTGACCTTGCACACGAACCTCATCATCGGAACCGGTCCTATTCCCACAACCAGTTTTATGTCATGTTTTTCAAGGATATCCTTCAGCACATCCGTTACAAAACCGTGATGACCGTATGAGCCGTCGTCCGTGCAGACATGCAGTTCATGAGATGCGGACTTCATCTTTTCTTCAAGGATAAGCAGATCCTTTGTCCTGGCTCCTATGATAGCCTTGACATTGTTTCCCATCTCCTTGAGTGCCCTGGTAATGGGGTGCAGGACCGCGACTCCTGTCCCTCCTCCCACGCATACCACGTTTCCCACCTTTTCCAGATGCGTAGCCTTCCCCAGAGGGCCTATCACATCCTGGAAACGATCTCCCGTCTGAAGAGATTTGAACAACATCGTCGATTTTCCCACAACCTGGTACATGACGGTTACAGTACCTTTTACCGGGTCACTGTCAGCCATGGTAAGGGGGACTCGCTCGCCAGTCTCGTTTGCCTTTAGGATGACAAATTGACCGGGCTTTGCATTTTTTGCAATGAGAGGGGCACTGATCTCATTCATCACAACCGTACCATCAGCCATTTCCTCACGTCTTAATATTTCAAACATTTATTCCCTCCATAACCAAGTTTCTCTTTTTTAAAGATTTATATTTATATGTAATCCGATAACTGTAATTAAATACAAGATAGTTCAATCAACATAATCACCTATAAATAATCATCATGACGTTCATAAAAATCATTTAACACTAACATAATTCAATAAGATATTAATGAATATAAATACAGCAATGCGATTAATATAATACATAAAATTTAAAATCAATTATTAAGCACAAATTTCTTCCGGAAAAGATTATGAGCCCTTTTGACCCTTTAATCCATCCGCAGCCCTTACCTATAGGATGTCAATTTTTTTTTCAAGTCTTAAAAAAAATATTATCAGAGCCGCTTTTACCTGAATCGGCCAAAAAAAACGGCTCTTCTATCATGAAATGATTTTATCCGGACCAACCATCATGATTTGACAAAAACAGACAAGCTCATGTAACTTTTATCAAATCAAGCATAGATGAAAATTATCACAGGATGTTTTCGCCAACTATCATGAAGCCTCTTTTGACGATTAAAAGGGAGGGACGGACCCATGAAGGGAAAAATAGACATCATCGAAGGTGATATCACCAGGCAGGAGGTGGATGCCCTAGTCAATGCCGCCAACACCTCTCTTCTGGGGGGAGGAGGAGTGGATGGCGCAATCCACAGGGCCGCAGGGCCGGAACTTCTCGAAGAGACCCGCAAGATAGGAGGGTGTCCGACAGGAGAGGTCAGGGTCAGCAGGGCATACAGGCTTCCCGCCAAATGGATAATACACACGGTAGGCCCGGTATGGTCGGGCGGTAACAGAAACGAGGACAGACTCCTTTCAGACTGTTACAGGAACTGCTACAAGGCCGCGGAAAAACTCGGCATAGAGTCTGTAGCATTTCCCTCCATCAGTACAGGGGCGTACGGTTTTCCCCTTAAAAGGGCAGCGGAAATAGCCCTTGAGGAGACCAAGAGGGTCCTTGAAACGGATACCGCCCTCAAAGAGATAAGGTTCGTCTGTTTCGGAAACCGGGTATTTGACGCCTACCGGGAGCTGTTTAAAAGGCTTTTAGAATAAAGGCTGTCGATTCAATCCTAAAAACCGAGTTGCTGATTTATCAGGACCACGGTCGTGTCCGTCATCATCGGCCTTCTGTGAAGGATCGTGGTTATCCTGCATATCCTCTGGGCGGAATTGCAGTCAGAACACTCGCCCGTCTTGGCGCAGGGGGTATCCCTGTCAAGGCTCTTCGCCCTCATGGGACCGGCCACCTCCTTTACCCTGTTAAGGGCTGAGCCAAGGTCCCGGGTCACCTTGTTCATACCTGCCACGATTACGACCTTCTTGGGTCCGAAACTCATGGCCGCGGTCCTGTTTCCGATTCCGTCCACATTGACTATCTCGCCTGTTGCCGAAACAGCGTTTGCGCTGCAGAAAAAGCAGTCGCATCTTCCCTGATTGAGCCTTATCTCAGCTATCTCTTCCGCGCCGAGGCCCTTTTCCCAATGGTCATATACTGTCTTACCCATCTTCTTCAAGGATTCAACCAGGCCTATCTCCCTGGTGGTGTCTGCACCTCCAAAACCGAAAGTCTCATACCCTGAAACCATTTCCTTTATCAGCCCTAAGGCCTCTTCCGCGGTTTGTGTGAAATGGGCGTCGAATTCATGCCTTTTGAGGTTTTTTATACATTTTTTTGAAAGTTCCTCCCACAGCCATTTCCTGTATTCATGCTCCATCTTATAAGATCCCCCGATTGGATTTTGCTTACCCCCGCCTCACTTTTATCAGTTCCGCCACAATGCTTACTGCGATCTCCTCCGGTGTATCCGCGCCTATCTCGATTCCGATCGGGCAGTAAACCCTTTCAAGATCGTTCTTTGAAAAGCCCTTTTCAATGAGTTTTCCGAAAATCGCATCCCTTTTCCCGGCACTTCCGATCATTCCTATATAGCCTGCATCGGTCTTAAGCACCTGGGCAAGCACCGTTTTGTCCCCCAGATGTCCCCTGGTGACTATTACGACAAAGGCATCCTCATGGATGTTAATGCCTTCAAGAGCGCAATCATAAGAGACCACTCTCACCTCGGTTTGTTTTCCGAAGAATCTGCCGTCCGCAAACTCAGGCCTGTCATCCAGGACGAAAGCCTTGAAACCCACCTTTTCTGCAAGAGGTACAACCTGCCTTGCGACATGTCCGGCACCAAAAATAAAAAGGATCGGTTTACCTCTTACCGGCTCGGCAAAAAACTCCATCCCCATGCCGCCTCCGATCGGGGCTGAAATAATCCCGGGCTGTCCAGTCTCAAGTATGCCGGATAGATATCCCGACAGGGACTCCTCCAAAGCCTCGGAAAGCCCCAGGTTACCTCTCTTTTCCCCTGTTTTATCGATAAACAGCCTGGGACAAAAGCCTCCGGCGGACAGGTCCTGATCAAGGGCCGTCAGAAGGATGCCTGAGCCTCCCTGCCCGATCACCTCAAGGGCCTTCTTTAAGACTGAAACATGGGGACCCGCAGGATCCAAAGGCTCGAGAAGCACTTCCACCGCCCCGCCGCAAAGCATCTCTGTTGATTCCACGTCGGTACCGTCAAGATGGAAATTGAGCCGTACGGACCTTCCGCTCTTAAGGACCCCCTCTGCCTCCGAAAGGGCCTTGGCCTCTACCGCGCCACCCCCTATGGTCCCTTCAAACGAGCCATCCTCCATTATCAAAAACTTTGCACCTTCACCCCTGGGCGAAGACCCCGCCTGCCGGATGATGGTGGCAAGGACACAGGACATCTTATTTTCAGAAATTTCTATCAGCCTTTTAAATATCGCCTTCATCACGCACGAACCTTTTAGCTGTATGAACCGTTTTTCAAGGAACCCGTTATAACCCTGTCAATACCACCTGAAGGATCATCAAGTATCCTTTGCGCCAGGACGTCCGCCTTGCCGGCATCCCCTGAAAGATCCAGCTTGTTTAGAAAAACGATCCTTTTTGCCCCTTTGGGAGAACCCTTAAAGGGTCCTTTGCCTGAATTGAAAAGTCCTGAAAGCAATTCAGGGGTAACAGGCTCACCCTTATTTATGCCGGTCAGCTCCTGAAAGATCTCTGCCCTGAATACCAGCTCATGAGAAAACGGCCTGCCGAGCACCTCAAGACCCATAAGGGCTATAACCATGGTCACGGATAAGGGTATCACCGGCTCGTTAAGCGAATGAGCCTTCAGGGACATGCCTGCCGCACCGTCAGCCTCTACCAGGAGATAGTCTGACAACTCCTCCCTGAAAATCATGTCTGCGACAAAAGGTTCGATACCCTTTATCTTACGCGATGAAAGGAGCGTTTCACCCAAAAAAATATGGCCGCTCCTCTTAATCCCTGCCCCTACCTTTTCCTCAAAGCGGGTGCAATCACCCCTGAGGACCAAGACAGGGGCCTTTTCCGCTTCACTCAGCCGCACCTTTGTGGTGGTAGTGGTAATGACCTTGCTGCCCTTACTTTCCAACTCCTCTGCAAGGGCAAAGAGCAGGCTTGTCTTGCCTCCGGCCCCGACTATGGCGATATGCTCCCTTGCCCCAAGATCAAGAAAGGAAGACAGGTCCTGTTTTTTCATGTCCGAAGCTACCTCTTTCGAAGGACCCTGTTGTCGCCTACCCTTACCGTCAGCTGGCATCGGTCAAAGTATTCGATAAGAGGGATGGTGTACTTCCTTGAAATCCCGGTCATCTCCTTGAACTGAGGTGTTGTGATCTCGCCCTTTTCCCTTAGAAAATCAACAAGCTTTTTTTCCAGCTGACCAACACTTTCCTTATAAAAATACAGATCCTCCTTCACCTTGACAAGCACACCGTCCTTTACCATGAATTCGAGGACCTCAGGTCCGGTGCTCCCCGCGAACCGCTCCTTTATCTCCTTGAAATAGGGAGGCTGAAGACCGCTTTTTCTGTAGATCTCCTTGATCTCTTTTCTGGTCTTTTCCTGGTCCGCGGCCAGGGTGACCCTGTGTTCTTTAAGGCGCAGGCTCTCTTTTTCCTGCACCAGGGTACCGTCCTTGATGAGCCTGTTTACCAGAGAGACAAAGAGCCTCTGATTCTTTGCCCCGGCGGTCCTTGAACGCAGTTCCTCCTTCTGAAGTCCCGCCTTTAATGGATATTTCTTGTGATAATCAGCCAGCGTCTCCAGTATCTGATTGACCGCGGTATCGTAAAGATCCCTGTGGATCAGCAGTTCCCCCTCCTTGTTATAAAGGATCAGGCTCTTTTTTGCCAAAAGAGGTTTGACTGCCTCTTCAAGCTTTTTTCTGCTCATGTTTACGAGAAAGGAAAGCTCCCCCTTTGAAATACCCTGAAAACGGCCTTCAGCCACAAATAATTTTATAATATTGTTCGTATCGCCGCTGTTAAGGATCTCCATCTCGGAAAGCACCCTTTCGGAAAAGCGTTTCTTTTTTCTCGGAAGTGGATTCAATATCACACCTCCGCCGATGGTCCTGACAGGGGAATAACTCCTGAGCACGAATCTGTCATTTCTTAACACCGCGGTCGGTTCATTGAGCCTTATCTGCGCGAAACAGGACTCACCCTGCGCCAGTTCATCCCTGTCAAGAAGAACTACCGTGGAGATAATCTCCGATGTCCCGGTGTGGAAACGTGCCTTTGCCCTGTTCTTCAACTTGCGTGCGGCAGCTGGGAGAAGATCAAGAGTTACATCCATCATCATGGTCTTCCGTAACGAGCCCTTTGATGCAAGCACGTCTCCCCTGCGGATAGCCTCCTTCTCAAGGCCCTGAAGATTAACGGCCGTTCTCAGGCCTGCATGCGCCTTCTCGACCTCCTTGTTGTGAACCTGAAGGCCCCTTATGCGTGAGCTTATCTCCTGCGGGTATATGGTTACATCTTCGCCGTTTCCGATTTCTCCCGAGATACTGGTTCCCGTTATAACCGTGCCGAATCCCTTCATGGTAAAAACCCGGTCGATCGGAAGCCGATACAGGTGTCCCGTATCTTTTTCGGGGATCCCGCTGACCAGGGAGTCAAGGACATCGACCATTTCATCAAGCCCCCGGCCTGTCACGGAAGACACCTCCACCACTGGGGCATCGGCCAGAAAGGTATTTGAGAGATATTCCCTTACATCCTCTTTCACAAGATCAAGCCATTCCTCATCGACCATATCTATCTTGGTCAATACCACCAGGCCATACCGGATATCCAGGAGCTGGCATATCTCCAGGTGTTCCTTTGTCTGGGGCATCACCCCCTCATCAGCGGCGATAACCAGGGCCACGAGGTCTATACCGGTCGCGCCCGCCACCATGTTTTTCACGAATTTCTCGTGTCCCGGCACGTCCACTATGCCCAGGAGCATGCCACCGGGCAGCTCCAGGTGTGAAAACCCCAGTTCAATGGTTATGCCCCTTGCCTTTTCCTCTTTCAACCTGTCTGTGTCGATTCCGGTAAGCGCCTTTATAAGAGAGGTCTTTCCATGATCGATATGACCCGCCGTGCCCAGTATGATCTGCTTCATGAGATAAATCCTTTATTTCTTGAAAATGAGATTTAATTTAAATTAAATAAAGGTAACAGGTGTCCCTGTCAAGGAACTAGGGGAAGCAAAAAAATATCGAAAATATTTCTTGACCATAATATACGGTTTTGTTAAGAGGGATGTTTATTTTGCATCATATTCCCCGGTAGCTCAGTTGGTAGAGTCCCGCCGAAGGCGGGATTAACCACCCGGCTAACGGGATGAGGAAGTTATTCCCCGGTAGCTCAGTTGGTAGAGCAGGTGGCTGTTAACCACCCTGTCGGCAGTTCGAGTCTGTCCCGGGGAGCCAGAATAAATAAGGCTCGATCTTTTCAGGTTGAGCCTTTTTTAATGGTTCATCCGGCAAATGCCGGGGTGTCATTATGTAAGAAGTAGAGACGTAGTTTAAAATACTCGTTGTCTCTGAAACCATATGCTTGTCGTTTGAGCACTTTGATTTTGTTGTTAAGGCCCTCAAGTGGACCAGTGGAGATACGGTGAGCAAAATATGATAACAAACCTGGTTTGTGTCGCAGCAGTGAATCAGCCAGCTTTATGAAGCTTTTGATACCTGTTTCGTATGCTTCCTTGATCCAGTTATCCAAGAATTGCTCACCTAACCATGCATTCGGTAGATTCCAGAACCAGCGAAGTTCTTCTTTCAGTATATATGCTTTATACAGCGGCTCATTGATTTCCATAATAGCAGAAAGCTTTGAAAGTGAGGCCTCACTTAAAGCCTCTAGCGGTCTGAGCAGCAAAAACCTCGATCCTTTAATGATGCCACGCTGCTTGCCTGTCATGGTGCGGTAAATATTTTTCCTGGTTTCATCAATAGCCTTGTTGACATTAACCACCACATGGTAAGGATCGTGTACGATATCAACATTGGGGAATACTTCCTTAACAGCATTCATGTAGGCCGGGGACATGTCCATTGCCACTGCCATGAGTTTTATTCTTCTCCTGCGCAGCGTTTTGAGAAAAGGGATCAAGGCCTGTGCATCCTTGCCCTTCTCAGCATAAAGGATCTGTCCGGTTTCAAGATCCATGACCACAGTCATGTAATGATGCCCCTTTCGAAGAGCAAACTCATCAACCGCAATGTAGCGGACTCTTCTCAGCTTTCGTCTGCTCAAGCGCTTTTTAAGATCTTCCTTGAAGATGCCTTTAACCAGATCCCATCCAACCCCAAGGAACGCAGCCACTGCCTTGATGGTAGCAATAGTGCACAGATCAACGATAAATCGATCAAAACATCTCAAAGAACGCTTTTTCCCTCTGGCAAATTTAATGGGTTCCCTCAATATACGTCCACAATGCCGGCAGTATTGTTCATGCCCATGAAGCACTATCTTCTGTGGCTTTCTGCCAATGGGCAAGGCATGAAAAACCCTGGTAAATTTTCCTGCTTTTCTGAGATAACGCCACCTGGCACCGCATCTTCTGCACCTGCGTTTGGTGTTCCTCAGTTTTACATGGTAAAAGACAACACCATAACGATACTCGGTACGAATGTATCGGTAGCCTTTAAGGCCCATTGTGTGATACAAAAAGCTTGTCGTCGCCATTGTCGGTCTCCTCTCGTGTCTGTAGTGTCGTAGCTCAGAAACGAGATAACCCATTGGCGACGATTTTTCTATGGCTTTTTACAGTAAATTCACCAACCAATATTATTACCCCGGCATTTGCCGGATGAACCTTTTTAATTTAGGCTATTCAATGTCCTTCTATGTCTACATCCTCAAAAGTGAATCCACCGGAAGATTCTATTGTGGATACAGTAGTGATCCTGCCCGCCGACTTGCACAGCACAATGACCCTGAGTATCAGCTCTCAAAGACTACAAAAAGATTCAAAGGTCCATGGAAAATAGTCCATTTGGTTGAGTGCGATGATAGGGCTGAAGCTATGAAACTTGAAAAGAAGATCAAAAAACGGGGGGTTGCACTATTTCTTGATAGTGTCGCGCAGCAGATGGAATAGGTGTAAAATAATAAATTAGCCAAGTATCGACAGTCAAGGCGTAAGCCAAGATCCCGGGGAGCCATTCGATGCACTCAGGGGCACACCAATTACTTATTTGCTTCCATATAAAACCATTGTTACGATTTTGGCATGTTTTATCAGGCCAGTCCCTTGTAGCGTTTTACATTAAAGGCCTTCCATTGCAGAAGCGGCTGCCCTTGAATACGTTTCTGCAAGGCTGTATCAGAAGTCAGAATCGTAGCATTGATTTCCCCTCGGTCGAGCAGCAAGTCCAGGAATTCCCGCTCAGCGTCTGAAAAGGGCAGTACCGCCGACAGGCCATCTCGACATTCTTTTACCAGTTGCTCCCCGTATTCGGCTGCTTCCACTTGGATTTCCGCTGAATTGACGCGGAGAGTGGGAACCAACTGCTTGGCCAACTCCATGACATCGAACCACACATCGTCGGCAGAGACTTTTCTCCAATCCTTTCTGTTCATTGCGCCGTAGACGACAAAACCGGTGCGAAGGCGTTTAGAATCGATGTCGTCCAATCGGAGAATTCGATGGCCGTCAAACAGGTCCCTCGCCTGTCTGCGCGAGAGAAGTGCAGCCAGTTTCCCGGCCGCCAACTCATGGTTATCCAGTACGGGAATCTCTGTGGCCCGCCAAGACCCGACGGAATGAGAGTCTCTGATTGTCACCGGCCACAAAGGGATACGGAACATGAAATTGAGATCCACTTCGAGGTTACAGCCCAAGCCGAAGCTGTTTTCATACCGCAACGACCACTTGCCTCCAGCGTGTTCTTCAGGCATCCGCCTCACGGTGAAACCCTCACGAGCAAAGACCGCTTTAACGGCCTGCTCGATCTTGGGACGCTCAGCGAGCATGCCATCTCGATCTTGGGCTCCCACATAGTTGAGATCGATGTCGACGGAGAGTCGGGGCACATCAAAGACGAAGAGGTTCAAGGCCGTACCGCCCTTAAGTACCAGCTTGTCTTTGAGAAAAGGGTGACTCCTCAAGGCATCCAGCAGCCCTAACAGTTGAGCGGCTTTTTCGAGTTCCTCCGGTCTGAAACCCGTCGCCTCCGCTTCGGCTGTAAGCTTCTCGGGGGAAATTTTCATAACACCTCCCCCCAGGACCGTTCGAGGACTTCCCTCGGAACTACCAGGTTCCATTCCGACACGAATCGACCGGATTTCCGCTTTGAACGGTTCATGTAATGAGGCTGCCTTGGGCGCATGTCGTAAAGTAAATTGAGATGTCGGTCCTCCACCATTAATGTTTTGCGGTGCTGATCAAGAAAGAACCCCACCTTCGCCCCGGTGGTCGCATTTCCGAGCAGGCGTGCACACGCCACGACCTTGTCGAGGTCGAAGAATTCGACGGACTCAAGCGACCGCCATATTTCCTCCCAGCTTCCTGAGAGGTCTGGACGATCCAACACATCGACCAAGGTCCGTTCAAGGCTTGTAACGCTCAACTCTTGGCCTGATCGCTCCGCGATCGAAACACCGAAATGTTCTTTCCCCTGAAGTAGAAGCGCTTGACGAAACTTCGCTCCCCGGAAAACGTGCGTACGAAATGTCAAAGGTCCGATGGGGCGGGATGCCGAGTAGGTGAGGTGCGTATAAACCGAGTAAGCCTTTCCGTGGAACTCGAGCGCGGTATGGTGCGACAGCACCGCATCCGGCGTCAACTTAGCGGCAACGAGAAAAGGATCCACCGGATAGGAATCAGGGTCAGCCCCCGGAGGGATAACGGCATACAATCCTCGTCGCACCCGGACAACCCGACCGGCCTTCCGGTGATAGGCAAGAAGTGCCTCCTGCGCTCGTCCGCCTACATCACCCAGGGACGACAAATGGTCGGTCAACTCTTTTCCGTTAAAAACCGGGTGTTTTCGGAAAAACGCGTCATGTTTCATCGACTGCACCTTTGACTTTATTCCATATTACCCATAGTAATGTTATGGATTATATGCAAGAATGTCAAGTCAAAGTCTTCGTCCTAGAAAAACCGTTGCTCTACCTGCCTAATTTGACACATTCACGCATAACCCATCTTAAATTATGGGTTTCGAGTGTGCGTGTGAAAAACCAAACAATCCAGCTACCGCCGTTCTTCCTCCTTTTCATTAGAAAAACATAGAGAGCGAGCTTTCCTTGTGTAACAGGTCGGTTCTTTTAGGGATCAACACATTCAGTGGACAGTAGCCGACTAATTATTGCAGAAATTGGAGCTTTACAGCGAATGGCTGAGCACAACAGTTTCAAATCTTCATTTGCATAAAAACCCCATAATAGAGATTCATGTTCTTTTGTCCAACCGGGCATTCCAGCTGATACCACAAAGCTCTGTAGGCCAAGGCGGAGCAAATATTTCGCCAGATGCTATGGCTGAATCAGTAGGACAACCAGGGCGTACGGTTCCTTATTGACAAGGAGAAAACAGAAACAGCCTGGGAAATCGTTGAAAACGAATGGAGCCCTACGGGTAAATGCTGGGTCTCCTGCAAAGGCGGATAAAAAAGGAAACAGGTACTTTTTCTCTTTATTCGCGTTCTTGAAAGAGCGCGGAAGGGGATTGAAATTGCCGTTTGTTTTTTGTATGCTTTTTTGTGTCTCACGGCAGTCTCTTCACACTCTTATTGACAGGACCAAACTGAACGGAAACTGACTATGATCATACTGCATGCCGCATGGTTTGAAGGAAACCTGTATCTCTGGGGGGAAAAATCATCGAATTTGTCCGGAAATCTTGAAGGTCATCCCGGGCGCATCGGCCGGCCTGAGCCCCATCCGCTTGATACAGGTATCAAAGGGCTGAGGGAGGCCCTGAAGGCCTTTTCAGCAGAGCTTCCGGTCTCAAAGAAAAGGACACAAACCCTTTCAGCCTGGCTTCCCACCGCGGAAAACAGGCCTGTCCCTTCCTCTCCTTTGCTCGGGGAATTCCCCGATCCCGAGACCAGAACCGCCCTTCACCCCTGGACCGTTACCGCACGTCTGTTGACCTTTGAAGAATCCCGGGACTTTCTTTGCCTTTGTGCAGGAAAACGGCTTCTGGCCAGGGGGATACTTCCGGGTACGGATCTTCGGTGGTGGACCGCTGGTCTTAGGTTCGCAGGATCCCTTGTGACCAAACAGGCCTATCTGCCGGGCCTGCTGAAAAAAGAGCACGGATATCAGGCCCGGTGGGAACCGGTCTTCGAAATCCGGGATGAATCGTTCCGGGAGGAATGGTGCGGCGACATGCCGCCGTCAGCCCGATGCCTGACCAATCCGGATGAGGCTGATCCTCCAGAAACATCGGCACGGTTGACATGCTACGAGTTCATTGCCTCCATGCTGGACCGCCTTGTCCGGGATGCATCGAACCATGAAGCGGGACGTGGTTCGGGAAGGCGAAAAAAACCATCTTTCGGAAGCATCCATGATGCTTGGATTCATACCCTGAAGAGTTCGAATCCTTCTCTGGAATGGGAAGAACCCGAACAGCTAGATTTTCTTATACAAAATCTTCAAAGGTGGCAGGGGCCGATCCGGACGGTCTCCCAATCACCGTTCCGCCTCTGTTTTCGCCTTGAAGAGCCAACAGAAAGCCGGGAAACCACGGTTTCGGATTCCGTGGGCGGGGATGATGATCCGTGGCGGGTACGGTATCTGGTTCAGCCCCGTGAAGATCGAAGCCTGATTGTTCCTGCGGAAGAGGTATGGGATCCCGAAAACCCGTCTTTCAGGATGTTGCGGCGATACGGCAAAGGTCTTCAGGAGTTTTTGTACACATCTCTTGGGCAGGCATCCGGACTCTGCCCGGGGGTAGAAGGGAGCCTGGAATCCGAATACCCCGCAGGGTTCGACACGAACGGTTCAGGGGCTTATGCGTTTCTAAGGGACCATGCGCCGATTCTCGAATCCGCCGGTTTCGGGGTTATTCTCCCGGCCTGGTGGACGGAGAAGGGTGCAAAGACCCGTCTTTCCCTAGGAGCACGAGTCCAAAGCAAGGACATGCAGACCGAGAGCCAGCTGGGGTTGGACAATATTATCCGATTCGACTGGGAGATTGCCCTGGGCGGGCAGGCCCTGACAGCGGAAGAGTTCACTGCCATGGCAAAGATGAAGGCTTCCCTTGTCCGGGTCCGGGGCGAATGGGTGGAACTGGATGCCGAACAGCTTAGAGCCGCGGCCGCCTTCTGGGAAAAACGGCAGGACGAAGAGGCATCCGTCCGGGACATCCTGCTCATGGCACTGGGTGCTGTAGAACGGGTTGAAGGGCTTCCCTTCAAGGGTGTCAGAGCGACCGGCTGGATCGGTGATCTGCTGGAACACCTGGAAGGCAGTAAACCCATTAAAGACCTCGGCCCGCCGGAAACTCTCGAGGGAGAGCTGAGGCCCTATCAGATAAGAGGTTATACATGGCTGACGTTTCTCAGGAACTGGGGCCTCGGGGCCTGCCTAGCGGATGACATGGGCCTGGGGAAAACCATCCAGACCCTGGCCCTTATGGCCAATGCAAGGGAACATGGAGAAACGAGGCCGTTTCTGATCATCTGCCCAACCTCCGTTGTCAATAACTGGCAGCGGGAAGCACAAAAATTTACACCCCAAATGGACGTGCTCGTACATCATGGCCAGGATCGGGACAAAGGCAAAGCCTTCACGAAAGCTGTTACGAATAGCGCCGCTGTCATATCCAGCTACGGGCTCCTTCACAGGGATCTGAAAACCCTGCAACAGGTTCAATGGGCCGGAGTCATCCTGGATGAGGCCCAGAACATAAAGAATCCTGAAACAAAACAATCTCGGGCCGCACGAAACCTGGATGCACATTTCCGTGTGGCCCTGACCGGGACGCCGGTAGAAAATCACGTAGGGGACCTCTGGGCTGTCATGGATTTCCTGAATCCGGGACTCCTTGGGAACCGGAAGGCCTTCAAGGAACTCTTTTTCAACCCCATCCAGAGCAGAGGTGACCGTGAAACCGCTGCCAGACTCAAGCGGCTGACAAGCCCTTTTGTCCTGCGACGCCTTAAAACAGACACCTCCATCATCTCCGACCTCCCGAAAAAAGTGGAAACCAAGGTCTTCTGTACACTGACCCGGGAGCAGGCCACGCTCTACGCGGCCGTTATCAGGGAAATGAAGCAGGCCTTGGCCGAGGCCGAGGGCATGCAGCGAAGAGGTCTTGTCCTTTCCCTTCTGACCCGGCTCAAACAGGTATGCAATCATCCCGCACACTTTCTGAAAGACCGATCCGAAGCTTCGGGCAGGTCCGGAAAGTTGGGTCGGCTGGAGGAACTTTTGGAGGAGATACTTGAAGCAGGAGAGCGATCCCTGCTGTTCACCCAGTTTACGGAGATGGGAGAAATCCTGAAACGCCACCTTCAGGAAACCTTCGGCCTGGAGGCCCTTTTCCTGCATGGAGGGGTTTCCAGGAAGCAGAGGGACCGGATGATCGAACGGTTTCAGGAGGCCGATGATGCACCGCCGTTTTTCATTCTCTCACTCAAAGCAGGCGGAACCGGACTGAATCTAACCCGGGCCAATCATGTCTTTCATTTTGACCGGTGGTGGAATCCGGCCGTGGAAAACCAGGCCACGGACAGGGCCTTCAGAATCGGGCAGATCCGTTCGGTGCAGGTCCACAAATTCCTCTGCGCGGGAACTCTTGAGGAACGGATCGATGACCTGATCGAGCGCAAGACGGCCGTGGCGGACCAAGTGGTGGGAGCGGGAGAGGCCTGGCTCACGGAAATATCGAATGATGAACTCAATGATTTGATACAGCTCGGAAAGGATGCCGCAGGAGATTAATATGGCAAGAAACCGATACAGAGGCTATTTCTGGTACGAGCCCACAACTCCCAGGGCAGTGCGGGGCGGCATCAAGGCCCAGACCCGGCGTGGAGGGTTTGTCAGGGAGTGGTGGGGAAAACGGTGGATCGAAGTCCTGGAATCCTTTCAGATCGGTGCGAGACTGGTGAGGGGCCGGTCTTATGCCCGGCGGGGGCAGGTGGCGGATCTTGATATCCGCAAGGGGGAAATCCGTGCAAGGGTGCAGGGCTCCCGGTCAGAGGCCTATCAGGTCACTATACGGCTGAAACGTATCAACCGGCCCGGATGGAAAAAAATTGCCGAGAGCCTGAAAAAGCGCCCTATCCACCTGGCCCGCCTCCTTTCCGGCAACATGCCCCAGGCCATGGAGGAGATTTTCGAAGAAAACAGACTGACTCTTTTCCCGGAAAGGCACGGAGACCTTCGTACCGAATGTTCCTGCCCGGACTGGTCCAATCCCTGTAAGCATATCGCAGCGGTCTATTACCTCCTGGCCGAACAGTTTGACAATGACCCCTTTCTCCTTTTCCGGATCCGGGGCATGGGACGGAAGGCCTTTTTCGAACTACTCGAAGAAGGGTCATTAAAGGGGAAAGATTCCCCGTCTCCGGTCCCAGACAGCCTGGATGCACTGCCGGATCCCCTGCCTCAAAAGCCGGTGGACTTCTGGCATCCGGTAAAGGCATCATTTGCAGGGCCTTTTGATGCCGTTATTCCTTTGATTCCTGCAGTTCTACCCAAGCGACTCGGCCCTTTTCCATTCTGGCGAGGAGACACTGATCTTTCAGAAGCGCTTGAGATCATTTATGATAAAGCCTCATCGGCGGCCTATGAGATGGTGTCCAGTGAACAGGATGAATCCATGACGTAAATCGTTCCTTTTCAGTTTGTACTACCATACTGATTAAAAACAGGATAATATAGTTTTCATCGATAATCTCCAAAAGAATTCATCTAAATAAAAGGGCCAAGATTGAATGAGAAGGAGGGAACGTCATGGATCTTAAGCGGCTTAAAGACACTCCGCCCTGGGAGTGGCCGGAGGATGCGGGCCGGGTGTTTCTGGAGGTGATCCTGAACCGTGAACTGGATACACCGGAGCGGGTGCTCGCCGCGGTTATGGCAGGAGACTACACCGTCATCAATGATGATCTGGCCGGGACCCTGCTTGCAGTCGTGAAGGACGACACTGAGGATGACGAACTGCGGAGCGAAGCGACCACCTCCCTGGGGACAGCCCTTGAGAACGCCTTTATCATGGGATTTGATGACCCCGACGATATCCTGGTTTCCGAATCCCTGTACAATGAGATCCGGGCGACCCTTCAGACGCTTTACATGTCGCAGGAGCTGCCGAAAATTGTAAGGCGGAAAATTCTCGAAGGGTCTGTGCGTTCACCCGAGCAATGGCACCCGGAGGCGGTCCGGGAGGCCTATGCCCAAGATGACCGGGAGTGGAGGTTGACGGCGGTCTTCTGCATGCGCTTTGTCGACGGTTTTTCCGAACAGATTCTGGAGACCCTGGAAAACGAAGATCCGGAATTCCGCTATCATGCGGTCCGTGCGGCCGAGGCGTGGGAAGTCGAGGCGGCATGGCTAGCCGTAAGGCGAATTCTGGAGGCTGAAGATGAGGACAAAAGGCTACTCATTGCCGCCATGGACGCCTCTGTGACCGTCAATCCCAATGAAGCGGGCACGTATCTCCATGCTTTCACAAAGTCCCGGGACGACGACCTGGTAGAGGCGGCCTTCGAGGCCATGGGGATGATCGAAGCATTGACAGATAACGACCGGCCGGATGGGGATGGGAAAAGTGTTTTCATACCTTAGGCACCCCATTTTAATATCCGAACCGATGGGGTAAGACATGAAAAGCGCTCAAAGCCTCAGTCTTTTAATCTTATTTCACCCGGTTATTTCGGTTCGACCCGCGATCCAAGCTGAAAAAAATATGCGCTCACTACTGGTGAGCAAAGCAACTTGTTTAACAATCCGCATCGCTCACCCAACGAAATTCCAATCAGCATTGAATTCAAGCCGGATTGAACAAGCTGCGTAAATCCGATAATGGGGATGTGGAGATTCCGGAACCGTTCCACCCCTTACTGTTTATTCAGATTAGGCTGCCACCGCTACATCCCGAAATCACGGAAATCATATGTGACAAATACCTCCTTTCACCTGACGGGCAAGATAGATAAAAATACGGTTGAAACAAATGTTTACAGATTAAAAGACCTCTATAATTTGGAGTTAAGAACAGCCAAATGAGTTCACAAGTAAACAATTTAGGTTTAATATGTTTACCAAGGTAAACAATATGAAAGAGAGTGCCCTGCCGGGGAAGGCCGCTAACAGGTTCTCATAAAATAGAAACACCTTGATTATGTCCCAAAATTTTAACATATTACCCGATAGATCAATATAAATAGAATTATTCGGCCCGATCGCCGAACTTGAGCTATACCATTTTAAATAACTGAGAAAACGGGCCGGCAACCCCATTATGGCCAATTCCATACTGGTTTCATATGTTGCAAAGGGGCTGCTGCCTTACAGGGGGTTCGGCTCCGGCGTAAAGCGAGCACTGGAGGCCTGCCCGGAGACTGATTTTACTGATGACCGGGACGGTTGCCTTTTCACTGCAAAGGTTTACTGAAAGCCTGTAAAAAGGTCGGTGAAAAATTGTCTCAAAATCAGCAATTAATCATTAAAGAAATTATTCATAATCCACATGTTTCCGCAAAAGAATTGTCTAAAATTGTTGGAATATCCAGCAGGAAAATTGAAGAGAACATAAAGAAGTTTAAGGCTAAAGCCATGCTGAGACGCATCGGCCCGGCCAGGGGCGGCCACTGGGAGGTTTTATGACCTGCAACGAAGCTGAAACCCGTTATTACCTGATAGATCCAATTCTGCGTGAAAAGGGCTATGCCGACTGTCGGCGCCATGACGTAAAGCATGTTTTCGCTATCAATGGTTATCGCTATGGCCAGTTCCACAAATTCACCGGCTTGCAGGTCGGGCCGTTTCCCTTTCAGGATTTTCCCAGCCATCCGGATCTTACTGCCCGTTATGCCGGGGATACCGGTATCGCTATCCACAACCCGCAGGCGGCAATCCTCTTTATGGCGGACAGTCCCGCCCAACCCAAGGCCCGTTACTATCAGGATACAGCCATTCGGGCAGCCTTTGAAAAGATCATCTGCTGCACACAAAAAAATGAATCAGCTCACTTACTTTTATCCATGGCCACCGGTCCTGGAAATAGCATTTCAACATAAGCCTTATATTTCTGGAAGGTCGTCTTTTGTTGACCACCGCGGAACTGTCCCCGGCGGATCTCACAGGATATTTGTAACGCTTAAAACAGACAGGATAAATTAATGGGCATTGCGGCGGACATCATCTTTCTTATCGTTGCGGCATTTTTCTGCGGACTGCTGTTTCAAAGGCTCGGTCAACCATTAATCCTCGGCTATATCATGGCCGGGGTTATTCTGGGGCCATATACCGGCGGTCTCACGGTCTCAAACATTCAAGAGATCGAATTGCTCGCCGAAATCGGGATTGCGCTTCTTCTGTTCGCACTCGGGCTGGAGTTTTCACTCAAAGATCTAAAACCGGTCAGGAAGGTAGCCCTGATAGGGACACCCATACAAATTATCCTTACCATAGGCCTCGGTAGTGCTATCGGCCATTTGATGGGGTGGGACTGGAAATCATCGCTATGGCTCGGTGCGCTTATCTCCCTTTCGAGCACCATGGTTATCCTCAAAACGCTTATGAACCAAGGCTGGCTGGGAACCCTTTCGAGCAAGGTGATGATAGGGATGCTCATAGCACAGGATCTGGCTGTGGTCCCGATGATGATAATTCTTCCTCAGCTCAACGATCCGAGGGTCGGACTGCCTGTCCTCGGTTTAGCCGTACTGAAAGCTGCGGCCTTCATAGCTGGAATGATCTTACTGGGAACCAGAATTTTGCCGCATTTGCTGGCTCATATTGCCAAGCTCGGTTCAAGGGAGCTTTTTTTACTCGCAATAACCGCCATCGGCCTGGGGGTTGGATATGTTACGCACATTATGGGGCTTTCCTTTGCCTTTGGCGCATTTGTAGCAGGCATGGTACTAAGCGAATCGGACTACGGCTACCAGGCACTGAGTGATATTGTCCCGCTTCGGGACCTTTTTGGTTTGCTGTTTTTCACCTCGGTCGGAATGCTTCTGGACCCGATGTTTATGTTCAAAAATGTTCAGCAAATCCTTGTCCTGGTTCTGGCTGTAAGCATCGGCAAGGGATTTATCTTCGCGCTTATAGCTCGCTTTTTCAAATATGGGAATGTAATACCCCTGGCAGTCGGACTGGGTCTTTTCCAAATCGGTGAGTTTTCCTTTGTTCTGGCAAGGGTGGGCCTGTCAACAAACTCGATTGGGAGAGATCTTTACTCTCTGGTGCTGACCACCACAATCTTGACAATGGTACTTACCCCTCTCGTCTCGGGCCAGACCGCAAGGATATATGCATTTAAAAAACGATGGTTTTGCCATGAAACGCTCGAGAAATCTAATATTCCCGATGCCGGACTTTCCGGGCATGTAGTCATAGCCGGAGGCGGGCATGTAGGCTTTCAGATAGCACAATCGCTGAAGCGCCTGGGCAGGCAATTTGTGCTCATCGAACTTGACCACAGACGCTTTGAACAGGCCAAAAGAGCAGGGATGGCGGTCGTTTACGGCGATGCCGGTAACGAAATTGTTCTTGAGGCGGGATATATCAAAAATGCTTCCCTTTTGATTTTGACGGTCCCCGGGCTTGTTGCGGCAAGATCGGTTATAGTCAACTCAAAGCGCTTAAACAAACAAATCCCAATAGTGGCCAGGACATCGGGGCCGGATTATTTCAGTTTGTATATGGATTTGGGAGTCTCAGGTGTTGTCTTTCCGGAGTTCGAGGCAAGCCTCGAGATGATACGGCAGTCGCTTCTCAGTCTTCAGGTTCCCCCGCCCGAAATTCAGCGCTGCACCGATACGGCTCGACAGAAGCTTTATGCCTGTTCTTTTAAGGACGGCCAAAATTACAAAATACTGTCCCAGCTTCGAGGCGCCGAACAACAATTTGATCTGCAATGGACCCGCTTAACTCCGGAAAGCGGAATTATCCAAAAATCGATAGGAGAAAGCGAAATACGAAAAAAAACAGGCGCCTCTATCGTGGGTATTGTCCGTGAAGGTCAACTAAGGCCGAACCCTGACGCGGATTTCGTTTTAATGCCCGATGACCTTATCGCAATTATAGGGGGTGAAAAGGAAAGGGAGGCCTTTCATATAATGGCAACGTCCGCCCCTTGTAATGGGCTTTGAAAAGTCCGCATACCGTTTTTCCCGGTGTGTGCTGCCGGGATTGTCCCATATAAACCGTGAGGCCGACAAAAACCTGGTCCAGCCCGGAAAGATAACCCTTCGGTAATTCCGGTCCGGCCGACCGGCAGGATCCTGCCGTTTTTTCGCCCCGGCGGGTGAAGGCCTGAATCTCTGGACGGACCTAGTCAGGAGCCGATATTAAGCAGCTGCCTTGCCTCATCGGGCGTGGCAGGCTCTTTGCCCAGAAGCCGTATGATGGAAACCGCTTTTTCCACCAGTTCCCTGTTGCTCTTGGCCCGAACCCCCTTTTCCAGATAAAAGGTATCCTCCATGCCCACCCTGATATTTCCGCCCAGGATCGCGGACTGCGCCATCATGGGAAAGCAGCCGGCGGAGACTCCAAAGCCCGCCCAGATGGCGTCTTTGGGCAGTGCCTGGACCATGGACACCATGTTCTGAGTGTTGGCGGGAATGCCCCAGGGGATTCCCATACACAACTGAAAAAGGGGCGGGTTTTTGACCCTTCCTGTTTCAATCAAGCGTTTGGCGATTTCGATATGCCCCAGGCTGAACACCTCCAGTTCAGGAATAACTCCTGCATCTCGGATCTGCTCGGCCATAATATCGACATGCGCACTGTAGTTTACAAACACATGCGGACCGAAATCCATGGACCCCACGTCCAGGGAACAGAGCTCAGGCCTTAACTTGAGCACATGCTCCACGCGCTTTTCAGGCGGGGCAAGAGTGGAGCCTTCTGCCAGCCCGACCGGATCGTTTCCATCCGGGATTACCCTGGCACCCGCCCCCGTGGTCAGGTTGATGATAAGATCGGAGTGATCCCTGATGCGCTCCACCACCTCCCTGTAGAGATCAAATCCCATGGCCGGTGTTCCTGTTTCCGGATCCCGCACGTGTATATGGGCCACTGATGCACCTGCTTTACCTGCCTCAACGGCGCTTTCGGCTATCTGCCTGGGAGTGACCGGAAGGTAAGGGGTATCTGCCGCCCCCATGCTGCCTGTAACGCTTACCGTCACTACGAGTTTGTTATCTGCCATTAATTTCATCTCCTTTGGAGTATCAGTTTGAACTGGATGCGAACACCATATTGCAGGTCATATCTGTCAGGGGATGCCTCATACGAATAGAGCTTCAAGGTGCCTGACGGTTTTTCAAAAATTTTTCAACCAGCTGATTGTTTAACATCTCGGTTTCAACCGTCCGAACATCACGCCCCATATAGGAGCCTTTGACGTTATATATTTTGGATTTTTTTATATCAATCAGATAGGCGGATAAATCCCCCTCATTAACGCCTTCAAGATAATAGGTTATGACCAGATCCGCACCGATATCATTCCCTTTCCTTGTTATGGTTTCCAGGATAGGTTCGGGCTCGGAGAAAAAACCTTCTTTCCATATCTCTTTTCGCCCGATTGACCCCTTTATGTCTTTCACATATTTTTTATCGGTTTTGATACGGTAACAGGTAAACAGGGTTTCAATATCCATCTGTTTTTCCAGGGTTTCAAAGATATTACCAACAACCTCTGAATGAAATTGTCTGTCAAATTCTATTAAATAAAATGGGAAAATAGCTACCTTAAACCTTGTCCTGTCATTGTGCCGGGATAAAGAGGCCCCTTTTATTTCCTTTTGTGACTCAACTGGTCGGAATCCCTCCTTAAGCCTTCTATTTTCATCGATCAGGTCTTTCATCTTTTTCAGCTCTTCATTCTCTCTCCTCAATTTTTCCATTTCCAGAGCAACGAGCCTGTCTTGTTCATCTTTTACCGCCTTAGAATCGGCCACATCATCAGGGACCGGTTTCCTGGGTATAAAGATAAAATCACCTCTGTCCAACTGAGGGTTGTTTATCTTTCCGTATTGGGGATGCTGCCTCCGTTTGGTATAGTTGACCACCTTGTCTGAAAGATACATGCCAAGTTCGGTTCCCGTTATATATCCGTCACCCGTAAAATCGGCATCCCCTTCAAGACCTATAAGAAGACACCTTTTAAACATGCTTCTGTCAGGCACGACCTCGTCGCTTTTTCCTGCAGTGATGTATTGTCTTACCGGAAGGGTGCTCTTTTCTGAAATATCGTCAGGTACTGCCCGCACAAGGGAAAATATCGATCCTGAGAAACATGAATCAAAAAGCATCAGTACATGCCTGGATCTTATCTTGAGAGACACGGACTCTATCTCCCGCATACTTATTGCACGGTTGGAAAATTCAAGGGGATTTGTTCTTATAAGAGGGCAGTCTGAAGGGATGATATATCCCATCTTTGTTTTGTCGGCAAGAGACTCGGTCTCTCCGTGACCTGCATAGTACAATAGCAGTGCCCGGTCTGGTTCATCGCCCACATTGTAAGTCATATCTGTCAGGGCCGCCTTCATATCTCTGTAAGTTGGATCTAGACACAATTTTGTCTCAAAACCAAGCTGTTTCAGCTTACCCGCCACCTCTTTTGCATCATCCACTGCGTATGGAAGTTTGGGCCAGTGTCTGTAATTTGATACCCCTATCACCAGGGCATGATAATCATCATAGAAATGAATCTTCCGGCCGTCGCTTGAGCTTACGACAAGGCCCCTTGTAGAACCATATACAGGAGTGATGAAAACAGTAGCCATGGATATCAAAAGCCCTAGAACAAGGGAAATCTTCTTGCCCATATACTTCCTCTTAAGATAATCGCTACAGGAATTTGGTCATGAACCGGCCGATATTTTATTCTTTTGCCATATCAATACCATAGCCCGATAATATTTTTTAACATCAGATAGGCAAAATGTCCAGTTACGCCCTGAGTAACCCCCGCAGCATCATCCCTGATGCACAGCACATATAACTCGGTCATCCCCCTTCGGCCCCTTCCATGCCGCACCCCTGCTCAACCAAGGAAGGTTCCTTATTCAGCCCTGTTTTGAACCGACTGATCGGGAGATGGTCCACATTTGCAGATTCTTCTGCTATAGTGGAACATATTTTCCCGGCCCGATTAAAATACCGGCCGAGAGATCAATGGCACGGATAGCTTTGGTTTCAAAAAAAGAAGTCATTAAAAAATGGAGGCAGTATGAAAATCGCAATCATGGGGACCGGCGGTGTGGGAGGTTATTACGGGGGCATGCTGGCCCGCTCGGGCCATGATGTCACATTCATTGCGCGTGGTGCACATCTTAAGGCCATTTGCGAGAAAGGTCTTCAGATAAAAAGCGTGTATGGTGATTTTCTTGTTTCTCCTGCCAGGGCAACCGACAACCCAAAAGAAATAGAGCCTGTGGATCTGGTTTTATTCACCATAAAGACATATCACACAGAGGAGGCTGCAAGGCTTATCATGCCGATAGTTGAGCCTGACACCTCGGTCTTATCATTCCAGAACGGGGTTGATTCTTTGAAGCGAACAGGGGCCATACTGGGCGATGAACACCTTCTGGGGGGAGCCACATGGGTCTCGGCCGCTATTGAGTCACCCGGAGTTATCAGGCAATACAGTAAATTCAGGCGAATAAAACTGGGTGAGCCTGACGGACGCATGAGCCAGCGCCTTCAGGCTGTCGGCAAACTGTTTGAAGACACAGGCGCTACGGTTGAAACCGTGGATAATATCTCCGAGGTCATCTGGGCCAAATTCGTTTTTATAGCATCGGTCAGCACACTCGGTGCGCTTACCCGCGTGACATTCGGCGAGTACAAAGATGTGCCGGAATCGCGAGAGATCCTGAGAGAGGCGATGAGGGAAGTGGCGGCCGTGGCGGATGCGAAGGGCGTGATGCTCGACCCTGACATCGTGGATAAGACACTTGCATTCTTTGATGAAAGCGCACCGGGTATAAAACCCTCAATGCAGAGGGATGTCGAGGCAGGAGGCATAAGCGAACTGGAATCGATAATAGGAGTCGTGGTACGCCTGGGAAAAGAACTTGGAGTTCCCACGCCTGTGATGAAAATCGCCTATGCGGCACTTAAACCCGGCCTGTTGAATGCCCAACAACTAGCAACTTGAAATCCGGAGCGATCTGAGAACACCTTCTGCATAAAGGACTGTTTAATGTTTGGGGCCGAAAGGCTCACGACACGACAATACTTCTATCGGATGAAGAAGCCGGACCTGCATGAGCAGACGAATCTTAACCCGATATCGCCAGCAGGGGAAATTCGGCGCACACGAACTGACAAATTGATAAAGGAGTTCCATTTAATGACCGATAAGCCAAAAGGGATAAAACATTACGAGAAACGCTTCGGACTCATCGCTATTAAAAAGGGATTTATCACGGAGGAAGATCTCATAAAGGCAATTTCCATTCAGATTCGAGAGGATGTACAGTTCGAGGCCCACCGCCAGGTAGGAGAGATACTGCTGGATCTCGGCATTATGAATGCCAACCAGATCGAAGAAGTAGTCAGGGAGACGATATAAGAAAACATTAATCCGGCTTGTGCCTGATTTTCATCTCATCCGGATCACCGAAATAGATACAGTGGGCAAGGCAGACATTGTCCGCACATGCAGGGATCAAACCTGCATCAACCCTGTGATAACAGAGATTGCACTTCTGGGCGATGCCCTTGTCTCCGTCAAAAGAGATGGCATCATAAGTACACTCCTCGATGCACGCCCGGCAACCCGTGCATCTGTCATAGTTCATTATAACGATTCCGTCTTCTCTTTTTTCTATCGCCTCTTCAGGGCATACTGCTGCGCATGGGGGATCATCGCAGTGTCTGCAGATATTAACGCGAAATACAAACTCCGGACGGCCGTCAACCATCCTGGGGCTGTCTTCGGTAACTGAAATCAATTTGACTCCATCAGGCACATCTAATTCCTGTTTGCATGCCACTTCGCATGTCCTGCATCCCCAGCAGGCTTCATGATCGACAATCAGGACGAATTTTTTCATGCCGTGTCTCCTTTTTTTGCCTCTTCAGGATACACCCTGCAGAGAAGCGTCCTCACATGCGTTGCGCCCATTGCCGGATCACACGCCTCATAGGCATTGTCGGTCAGGATGTTCACGTTTGACTCTTGCCAGCCATGACTCGGGTCCTTTTGCTCCGGAAACCACCAGCCATGCTCGGCGGATATGACCCTTTTGTCCATCCCGGCAAAAAGTTTCGCCCTTTGCCTTATCCTGCCGCGGGGGGATTCGATTATCACCCACTGGCCCTCTTTAATACCTTCCTTTTCAGCCGCTTCAGGATGGATTTCAACCACTGGATCTCTATGGAGTTCCCGCATCCATGGCAGTTGCCTGTTCTCTGAATGAAAAAAACCCGGAAGCCTTCGCCCGGTGATCAGGATATAGGAGAATTTCTTATATAATTCAGGTGTACTGTAAGGACTTTCAGGTGGTTCCCTGAATTGAGGCAGGGGGTCATACCCCAATTTTTCTAAGCTCGTGGAGTAGAGCTCCAGCTTTCGTGAAGGGGTCGAAAATCCTCTTTCCCTGTATTTCAGGTTGACGACCTCCCCTCTCAGGTAGTCCATTTTCTTGAAATCCTGCCATGTAATGTCAAGCGGCTCCAGTATCCAGTCAAGTGCCTGTTCAAAATTATCCCACCACTGCTCACCCTGCCCTACCCTGTGCGCCAGGTCATTGAGCATCTCATGGTCCGAGCGGCACTCCCCCACCTGAACCACTTTTCTTCTCGGCAGGATGTACCCGTGCCGTTTCCAGAAATCACCTATGTAATCCATCTCAAGCCAGGTGGCGGCAGGCAGGACTATGTCCGCCATCTCGGCGGTTGGCGTGATAAAAAAATCGGACACCGCCATAAAATCAACCTTTTCAAGCGCCCGGTAGACCTCTTTTGCATTTCCCCTGGTCATAAGCGGATTTGAACTTATAAAAAAGAGCATCTTTACAGGGTAGGGCTTTTCTTCCAGAACGGCGTCCCACACGCATTTGGGATTGATTATGGCAAAGTTACCCCCAAGCCGGAACCGGTCCCCGCCGAGCCTTTTTTCGCGTTGAATGTCCGGCAGTATCCTGTGGGCTCCGAAATGGCCCACATTCCTGATCTTGGGCTGCTGAAAAAGGACCTGCCCGCCTGGGGCATCGATGTTGCCGGTTATCCCCATGATAGCTACCAGCAGCCTGTCATTGTCCGCGCAATTGACCTGCTGCTCGATGGCGACACCCCATTGAACCGCGGCAGATCCGGCAGAGGCAAAGACCCGTGCAGCTCTCTCTATCTTATCCCTCGGCACCCAGGTAATTTCTTCCACCCTCTCAAGAGGGTACTGGTTTACCCGTTCCACAAAAGGAGTCCACCCATGGACATGATTTTCGACAAATTCCTTGTCATGCAGACCTTCATTAATGATAACATTCAGGATTCCGAGGGCAAGAGCCGCATCGGTGCCGGGTCTCAGCTGAAGCCATATATCGGCCCTTGCCGCAAGGCGCGTCATTCTGGGATCCACTACAATGAGCCTTGCCCCATTATCCAGAGCAACGGATAAAGACTCTCCCTTATACTCGTCGGGGTTGCTGATGACGATGTTGCTTCCCCAGGCCATTATGCATTCGGGCTTGTTTTCATAATCCACGATCGGGTTGGTACCACAGGTAATTATGGATGTGGCAATCCGGGGGCCGTAACAGAAATGACCTGCGGTCAGAACGTTGGGGCTGCCCAGAAGGTTTGCAAAACGATAGATAACGGCCTCGTTCTCCCTTCCTGTCCCATATCCCATGACGACCGATTCAGCGCCGTATCTATCCTTATAATCAAGGATTCTGGCTGCAATCAGGTCGAGGGCCTCATCCCAGGAGATCCGTTTCCATCTGCCGCTCCCCTTGGCCCCCATCCTTTTGACCGGATAGGTGATCCGGTCAGGGTGATAGGCAAGCTGCGCGGATGCGATTCCTTTGCTGCATAGGGTGCCGTGATTGATCGGGCAGTCAGGATCACCCGCGATCTTTGCAACTTTGTCGTCCTTCACGTAGACAAGAACCCCGCACCCGCCATGACACATCCGGCAATGACTCTTCGTTACTGAATCATAACCATAGACCTTCATCTCCCTTTCAATGTTGGAATACTTGAACTCATACATTTTCCCTTGCTCCAAACGTGAAACATTGAAATACGATTGATTATACAAGCCCAACTATTACTCAGGACATTTGGAAAGCTACCTCCGGCTCACCAGTATTATGAGGGGTTTAACGTTCCTCATAGAATAATTTCAAAAAAGAAAGCACAAGACGTTATTCATTAGAGATAATAGTACAGCTGATAAGCGGAACTCCAAAAAGGTGTCCCAGGTGTTGCACCTATTTCTTATTACCAAAGTCAGGTTTTAAGAGGCGAGAATGATTTAATAAAGGTCAATATCCCTAATATTTACAGCATAATTTTCTAAAAAAATCAAATTTTTATCGATCTCAATTTATTGCAAATTATTAAGAGATTCTCCAGCCTCCTTCAAAAGCATTCCTTTAATGAGCATGCACTTTTTGCACATTTTTCAGTGCGCAATGCACACTAAAATGTGCATCGCGCCTATTTTCAGTGAAACAACTTCCATAACTTCAGACCACCCAACTAACTTAATTTATGGCTTTTTTTCTAATATCACACAATTTGGCACATTTATTGAAGGATATATTTTTGCTGAAGGCCATTAAACTCAAAAGGAGATTGTATGGACGTCGATTTCTACGCATTTTCAAAGGCCGTAAATGAGGCAAACAAGACCAGGGAAGAGGCATTGAAATGCAGCATATACGTGCTCAACAGGGCTCTAAGACTTTCTCCGGAAATGAGGCGCTCCATGATTGAACACCTGATCAAACTGCTGAAAGAGAAAAATCTTACCCAGTAAAAGGCACATCTTATGTCAAGGCATGAAAACAGGACAGATTCCGGTATCCCGGAAAAAGAGCGCTCAGATGGCAAAAGAAAAAGATTTTCAGGAATAGACATCAGTCCTTACAGGTATGATTACAAGGTCATTGAGTTAAGTTCCACAAGACTGATGTTTATTCCAAAAAATGAAAGAGATTCCGACAGATTCGACAGATTTGATCCCGAGATCAATTCCCTGCCAAAGGAAAAACGGCCTGATGGACCTTGCCGGCATCATATAAAAATGGTTTCAAGGCATTATACCGATCCCACCTAGAAACTCCGTTCTGCTTGTCTTCTTTCCATAAGCCTTGGTTTTCCCTGCGGAAGGGGCCTTTTGGCATATTGGCCACTGTCCCGGACAAAAAAGGCAGGGTTAGCCCCTGCCTTTTTTGAACGAAAAGATAAACTTCAGATCATTAATCATTTCATAGCGTTAATGCCTATTTAAATGCCAGATCCGTCAGATATGTAACAAGTCCGGGGAACATTGCAATCAGGATCAACCCCACAATCTGCAACCCGATAAAGGGGACAGAACCTTTGTAGATATCCCCCAGGGTCACCCCCGGCAATTTCAGGGATTTCATGAAAAACAGGGCATAACCGAAAGGCGGCGACAAAAAGGAAACCTGAAGATTGACCGCAACCAGCATCCCGAACCAGAAGGGATCCAGTCCGTATATTTTTTGAGCTATCGGGAAAAATATCGGAATGAGAAGCATCAGAATAGCCGTCCAGTCAATTATCATTCCAAGCAGATAAATAAGTGCCATTGTAAGGGCAAAAAACATCCATTTACTTCCCAGGGCCATATAAAGGGTTCCCAGGGTCTTGCCGCATCCCATTGCCATAAACATGGCCGAGAAGATATTAACCCCTACAATAATGAAAAGCACCATACATGAGGTCTTGACCGTTGCGGTGGTGGCATAGTAGAGATTGGCAATCGTAAGTTTTCGGTAACAGAGTGCCAGTATCATTGCGGCGAATGCCCCGATCGCCCCCGCCTCGGATGGAGTCGCAATACCGAAGAAGATGGAACCAAGGACAACGGACATGAGAAGGATCGGAGGTGTTACACTTTTCAGCCCTACCCTGAGACGATCTTTCAGGGGCCCGATCTCTTCCTTTGGCACAGGCGGCCCCATTTGAGGATTAATTCTGCATCTTACATATATATAGATGACGTAAAGCGCTGAAAGTAAAAGGCCCGGGCCTATAGCCCCTATAAAAAGCTGACCAACGGAGATCCCTGCCACCGCTCCAAGAACTATCAGAAGCAAACTGGGAGGGATCAAAATCCCCAGGGTCCCTCCCGCCATGATCGTTCCGACAGTCAATTTCTTGTCATAGCCATGTTCGAGCAGATAAGGCCCTGCCAGCACACCCATGCTGACGATCGAAGCCCCGATAATTCCCGTGCTCGCGGCAAAGACGGTGCAGACTATGGTAACGGCAATGGCGAGCCCTCCGTGAATGGGCGCAACCAGCTCCCGTATTCCGTCAAACATGATTTTTGCCACACCCGATTTTTCCAGTATATAGGCCATAAAGATGAAAAGGGGAATAGCGATAAGAGGAAAGCTCACCATTACGGAATAGGTCTTGGTTATCGCTATGGGCAAGGCTGCAGGCCCGATGAAAATAAGCCCCAGTATTATACCGAGTCCGCCGAAGGTGAGGGCGACAGGGTGGCCGAGGAAAAGGCTACCTATAGTTATTACTCCGATAACAGCCAGAAATAGATTATCATTCATAACTCGTCCCTTTGAGTGCAACTATGTGTTTTAGGATTGAGGAGATCCCCTGTATGAGCAAAAAGAAAAAAGCCACGGGGATTACGGTTCTGAAATGAGCGATAGGAGGACGCCATACACTGTGACCCTGTTCCATTGCCTGCCATGATTTGACGGCGATGGGTATCCCCCCCTTTATCATGGCTAAAGCGAACACACAGGTAAACACGAGGTAGCATGTTATTGACAGCAGGTGCCTCCCTTTTTCGGGAAGCTTTTCAGAAAACAGGTCGATGCCCACATGCCCTTTATGAAGCAGGGTATAGACGGACCCGAACATCATATAGTAACCGTAAATAAAATAGGAAGTCTCTGTAAACCATATCTGTGGCGCTGAAAAAACCTTTCTAAGTACGGATTCGATAATGAATACCGTCACAAGTACCACTATCCCCCACTGACTGATTTTTCCTATCCATTCATTTATGGAGTCAATTTTGTCTGCAATGATACGAAGTATTTCCATATTAACCCCTTCTAAAATAAACATACTCAAAACCGGTAGTTCTTAGACCTGAAAAACGGTAGAAGTACCTGAAAGATTGAAAAAGAACCTGTCTTTAAACTCCTGGGAAAGAACAGCGCCGGCATATGGACCTGTGCAGTGAGATACCCCTATTTTCTTTATATCCAGCCGCCTGAATTCCTCGACTGTCCGATCGAGTCGTTCCTTAGAGGCACCGAACAGATGAATGCCTCCTATGACCGCATAGACATCGTCACAACCTGTCAGTTTCTGGGCATGCTTGATTGTGTTGATGATACCTCTGTGGGCGCAACCCGACACTATTATAAGGCCCTTATCGGATTTGATAAACAGGGTCTGGTCATCTCTGAGTGGATCCGGGCCAAAGCCGTCTTCCGTCTTGACAAAGGCGCTGTTGTCGATCTTCTCATACTCAGTCACCATAGGAACTTCGCCGCTTGTAACGATATTGTCTGTGATCCAAACCGGTTCGGCCGTCAAATTAAAGGAAGCGCCCAGGCTCTCGGCCATTTCCCGGGGATAGGGGATACCGATATAACCGAAATCCTCCTTTTCCGATGTTTTCCAATACTTCAGATCCCATACGTCAGGATGGGCAATTATCTCGATCGGCTTTTTACGAAGTCTTAATAAGTTCAGTAGTCCGCCCGTATGGTCCTCATGACCATGGCTGAAAAGTATTTTATCAATCTTAGACAGATCGATGTCCATAAAAAGCGCGTTATGGGCCGCAACCATGCCTCCTCCGGTATCCACCAGGATTGTACTGTCATCGGCTTCCACCAGGATGCTCAAACCCCATTCTGCAAGCATTCCCAGCCAGCTTGCGGAATTTTCAGATATTGTCGTAGTCCGTACCTGCATTATATTCCTCTCTTAAATGTTTTAGGATGCAATGCTGAGCCTCCCCGGAATGTGGGCGGGGAGTCCGAGCTCCCCGCCCGCCGGGGATACTTAATGTCTTACATTGAATCTGTTTATTTAAACAATGATTTCAAAGAATCCTATTTTGCCCCTTTTTCAAAAATAGCATAGTACTTCGGATCGGTCTTGTCTGTGATCCATTCAAAGGTTGGATTTTCATCCACAAACTTGGGAAAGTATTTGTGAACCTTGCCCTGTCCGTAAGGTTTCGCCATTGCCCGCCACTCTCCGTAGCCTTTGAGAAAATTGTACATGGACTTGGCAGCTTTGAGGAAATCGGGATTCTTTGCTGCTTCCGATTCCGCCAGTTTGACTGTCAATTTTTCAAGTTCTTCTATGGTCTGGCTATCCAGTTTTGTAATCTTTGTGCCCGCCTTCTGAAACGTTTTGACCGCCTTGATATTAGAATATTCCCATTTTGAATATGCGACCATGTATGACGCCTTGGTGGCATACTCAACAAGAGGTTTTAATTCATCGGGAAGTCTGTTCCAGGTGTCCGTGTTCACGGCAAGCAGGGTGATCATATATGTCTGCCACCAGGCCGGAACGATCAGATAATCGGCGACTTCGTGCAGGGAGATGGACAGATCGCCGCAGGGGAACGTAAACTCCGCCGCGTCCACGACCTTTCTGTCAACCGCCAGATATATCTCATCAGGACTTATGGCCATTGTTGTCGCCCCCAGCATGGTAAGGATATCCTCACTGAACCCGGGGCATCTGATCTTAAGGCCTTTAAAATCGGCAGGTTTCTTTACTTCGTGGTGCGACCAAAGTCCGCCTTCAATGCTGCCTCCGCCGGCTGCAAAGGGCTTCATGTTGTATTTGCCGTAGACCTCGTTTGCCAGTTCCCTGCCGCCGCCATAGTAATACCATATTGCATAGTCTTCAGGAGTCATCGAGCATGGAAAAGAGCCGAATAAGGTTAAGGCACTGTTGAGACCCTTCAGAAAACCCGGCCAGCCGATGGCCGCATCAAGCGCGCCGGTTCTTGCCGCTTCAAAGGTCTCAGCCATGGGGAAAAGTTCCGAACCGTAATGGTAATCCACCTCAAGACGGTAATTGGGGGTTTGGACGATATCCTCCAGCGTCTTTGCCAGGATCTCACCGCTCCATGAAAGCGCGATTCCAGCGGCAAAGGTGTCCTGAACCCGCCACTTGATTACCTTCTGCTTGGCCTGACATGGTGAAGCTGAAAAACCGAGTATCGCCAAGCTAAAGACCAATAGCGCAACTACTGCCGGAAAAAAAATTCTCTTTTTCATGAAATTCCCCTCCATAAATCACGTTTAATGGTTATTGACCGGGTCCCGGAACGTTTTACCGGAACAGACATACTCCTTCCCCCTTTAGACTCTCATGACGGAGAGACGCTCCCGGCAAAGAGCTGAAAGCGATACCGGTTGCGGAACCGGTTTAACCTATCAGGAAGACTCTCTGTTTTCAGGCATAATCGATACGCCTTCAAAAGGTGGAAGAAATATCAAAAATCATATTTTTCTGGAATTGCTTAAAAAGTTATTAACCTAGAAAATCCAAACCCTGTTCTTTCAGCAACTTAATAGATCCGAGCATATGCTCCCGCATCGCTTTTCGCGAACCCTTCTCATCTCCCTTGGCCAGAAGGCCCACCAGTTCGATGTGTTCCCTGCATGCGGTGTCATTTCTCCCTTCGACCCTGAGGGCGGCCTTCCAGCCCTGAAAGGAGATCTTGGCCAGAGAATGCATCAGCATGGTTATGGTTTCATTTTTTGCCGATTCGGCAACAAGACGGTGGAATTCGATATCAGCGCGGATAATGGAAACGATTTCATTTTCGGCGTAGCCCTTCTGAAGTTTTATGTTCTCTTCGATTAGGCGGATATCTTTTTCAGATATCCTTCGTGCGGCAAGAGCGGCTATTTCAGGCTCAAGTATCAGACGGGCTTCAAAGTGTTTGTATATCGCATCCTTGTTATTCGACACCCACGAGGAAAGCGGAGTAAATATGTCACCGGTAAGGTCTCTTACGAATATGCCTCTGCCGGGCTTTACTTCAACCAACCCGGTGATCTCCAGCATGCGGAGGGCTTCCCTTATGGAACTCCTGCTTATCTCAAGTTTCTGGACAAGCACCCTTTCAGATGGGAGCTGGTCCCCTTCCTTGAGTTCGTTGCTCATGATGAAATCCTTTATCTCATCAATGGCGGATTCTGAAAGACGTTTTCTTTTGATCGGTTTTAGATCCATCGGCAGAAACTCCAGGTTAGCGACATCTTAGATTCTTAGCTACTGGTCGGACCAGTTTTATCACTTTTTAATTTTCCTTGTCAATAATTTTTTCCATTTTCCCGGATTCCTAACATTCCCTGTATTAATTCAAGCCGTTACTCCCCGACATAACAAAATAAACCTGTGGTTCCCGACAAAATCTGCCCACAGTAAACAAGGGAAATCAATCACAATATTTATCCCGGTTTCTGACTCCTTATCTGGTATGGCATCCGGATATCAGACAATTTTTTTTGCCCCATGTGCCCCTGCCCGCTCTAATTTTACAGAGAAGTAAAATGCAATCCTTTTCCAATTCCGGATTGCCCGAATATCTTAGAAAAATTCTAACGCCTGCTTAAGGGTAACCAAACAAAAAATTGCAAAACATCTATCAGACTGCTATACTTTTCCATAACTTTTGGAAAAATTGTAATATTCGATTTTTCTGCTGTAACCCGCTGTTTTCCTGAAACAACAATCAAGAAAGGAATCACCATGTTTAATCCTGAAAAACTTCTGGGAGGTCTGCTTAAACAAAGTACCGGAATGGGCCGGCTCGGCACCAGAGCGGCTGTCGGCATGGGAGTCCTTGGTGCTGCCATGGCAGCAGCCGAACACTTCATGAACAAACCGGGGCAGACCCCCACGGGTAAGGCACCTCCCGGCCCACCTGCAGGCGGTCCCCCGCCCGCACCTCCCCAGGCACAAAGAACTCCACCTCCGGTGCCTGGCACAAATTCTCCACCGCCTCCTCCCGGCAGGCAGGGAGACTCCCCGCCGCAAAGCGAAGATGAAAATGGTGCGATCCTGCTATTAAGGGCCATGATTTCTTCAGCAAACGCCGACGGGACGATCGACCAGGACGAACGGCGGAACATAATGAAAAAGCTTGATTCCCTAGACCTTAGCCGCGAAGAACGGGAATTCATAGACAATGAACTGGCCTCGCCCTGTGACCTTGAGACGGTTGTCGGCCAGGTTAAATCAAAGGATATTGCCAAACAGGTTTATGCTGTATCCCTGATGGCAATTGAGGTTGATACGGACGCTGAAAGGAACTACCTGAAAAGCCTGGCGGATAGGCTGAAGCTAAACCAGGACGAATGTCATCTGATTCACCGGGAGCTTGGCGTCATGATCTGACTTTGCCCCGACAATATACTGGTGGTGGCATATTGAAAACACACTATATGACAGGAGTATAGACATGGCACAATGGTATTTAAGCTATGATGGTCAGCAGTATGGGCCTTTTGATATTTCCCAGGCCCGGGCGGAATCGAAAAAGAATTCCAACGGTTTTTGTTGGAAAGAGGGATTCGCCGAATGGCTCCCTATCTGCCAGGTCGCTGAGCTGAATCAGACGGCTTATCCTACGGCTGCACCTCCTCCACCTGTTACCAGAGGCGCTGATGAAATCGATTTCAGGATTATGGGTGCCGAGATGCAGTTTGTGGAAGTTGAGCTCGATCCGGGGGAAAGCGCGGTGGCGGAGGCAGGCGCCATGATGTACAAGGACAGTACGGTTCAGATGGAGGCGGTCTTCGGAGACGGCTCCCACTGCGACGGGGGCGGTTTCATGAACAAGCTGATGGGTGCCGGGAAAAGGCTCCTGACCGGCGAAAGCCTCTTTATGACCGTTTTTACCCATACGGGACAGGGCAAGGCACACGTTGCCTTCGGGGCCCCATATCCCGGCAACATAATCCCGGTAAAGCTGGATAACGTGGGAGGAACGCTTATCTGTCAGAAGGATTGCTTTCTGTGCGCCGCCAAGGGGGTATCAATCGGTATCGCATTTCAAAAAAAGATACTGACCGGGCTGTTCGGAGGCGAAGGCTTCATAATGCAGAAACTGGAAGGAGACGGACAGGTTTTCATGCACGCAGGCGGCACGGTTGTCGAAAGAAAACTTGCGCCCGGCGAAGTTGTTCACGTTGATACCGGATGCGTAGTGGCCTATGAAGCCAACGTCGGGTTTGATATCCAGCAGGCAGGCAATATCAAGACAGCGCTCTTCGGTGGTGAAGGTCTCTTTTTCGCGGTCATGCAGGGCCCGGGCAGGGTGTGGCTTCAGTCCCTCCCCTTTTCACGCCTGGCCGGCCGAATGCTCCAATCCGCTCCTCAGAGGGGAGGCAGCAAGGGCGAGGGTTCTATCCTCGGTTCTCTGGGAGGGCTGCTTGACGGAGACAATGATTGATCTTTCATATAATTTTTAAACAATTAATCCTTGGCGCCCATATTTCGCCTTCCTTGCAAGGGATAATCAGCCCTTTTCAAAATTCCTTATATATCCTTGCAAGCGGGTGGCCGGGCGCCTTGAGATCAAGATCGAGAAAATAGCCGTAAGGGGTCTGCACAGTCCGATATCCCGCACCTTTGATTCTTTGCTCTACCCTGTCCAGAAGGCTTCGCGCCTCTTCCGGTTCAGCCTTGATTTCCCCCAGATGGGTAAAGGAATGCAGGATTATCAGATCTGTTTTCCACTTTCTGGCAAGCCATTTGGCATTTTTTACCAGCTTTGTCTCCGCAGAGCCGGTCTCTGAAACATCCTCCGGCTCAACATGTATGAAGGCGACCACGCACTTTTCATTACGGCCCGCTTCAGCTTCCCCCGCGTCATCCAGGGCCTTGATTGCGGGATCCCAGTTGAAATCGTCACAATACCAGTAAAGCACCCTCATAAGGCCCTCCTGATTCCTTCTCCGCATCATTCGTTAGAGGCGGGACTTGTTTTCACAATCTGACTGACAATACAACCTAACACGAGCAACGCATTCAAACAATGCAAAAAAATACCGCCCTCTAAGGGGTTAATTGGTTGCAGATAGTTTTCAGATATTTTCACAAAGTAGAATTAATGATATAATTTCATTCAAAACAGGCCTAACAAATTTAGCGGGAGGTGAAATCATGTCTATTTTCCTGATGTTTGGACGCTACAATCCTGAATCGCTGGAAGGAATAAGCGCCGAGCGCACGGAGAAGGCCGTAGAGGCGATAAAGAGACACGGCGGAGATGTAAAGAGCATGTATGCCGTCATGGGGGAGGATGACCTTGTCTTTACAGTCGATTTCCCCAACTCTGAAGCGGCCATGGCAAGCTCGGTGGAACTTCAGAAGATAACCGGAATCACCTTCAGGACGTCGCCTGTCGTTGAGGTGGAAAAATTCGACCGCCTGGTTGGAAAGGCCGAAAAGATATAACAGCCTCAACTCAAGCGGTTTAAGAAATCCTTTTGATCTGTCTTGTTAAGTTGTCTTATCATACTTCTTCAAGACAGCCCACATCGGTTCGTCCTTCTCCCTGTTCTTACCCGCTGTCCATCCGGCACTCAAGGGTCGGCAATCGGCAATCAGGGCCCTCTTTATTCCCTGAAGGGCTGCAACGTTTATAAAAAGTGCTACATAGGCCAGTAAAACTCTCAAATCATCCGGCTGAAAGGGTTTCTATTATCTCATCCATATATTTAAATATAAGAGAAAAGTGACCCGCCCCTTTGTAGAAGTGCGCCTTGCAACCTGAAACAGCCATTGAATATTTCTTGCCCATGCAGTAAGGGACAATGACATCATCCAGGCCCTGCCAGATATCCACTCTGGCCCTGATGTCTTCCAACCTGAAATCCCACTGTCTGCTGTATAGGACAAGATCGCTTGCAACACCGCAGTAACCGTTTCTGAACGCCTCCTTAAAAGACCTTGCATAGGTCTTCCTTGCCTCAGGATTACACAGACCTGTCTCGCCGTATCGGTTCACATGGGAGGCGAGATATCCCATGATTCCCTCAGGGTTGGATTTCAGAATTGCCAGACCGGTTATTAGAAGCCCCTGCGCAACGGCAGGAAGTATTTTTGCAAGTCTGAGCCCTATCCGGTTGAGCCATATCATGCCCTCCATTGATCCAGGTTGCTCCACAGGGCCCAAACCCGCGGCTATCCCAACCCGCTCCAGTCGGTCAGGTATGAAGCGGGCGCATGCAGCCGCATATGGTCCACCCCCTGAAACACCCAAAATTGAGAATTTTTTGATCTCAAGAAAATCGGCCAGTTCGACAACATCAGCGGGCCAGTCGCTTATGGTCCTTTCTTTCTTTGGACTAGAAAGTCCGTAACCGGGCCTTTCAACACCGATTATGCGAACATTATTATGCTCCGAGGCAGAGTCTGTAAATTCTATTTCAAGACGCGAACCGGGAAACCCATGGAAGTAAAAAAGGGGGAGGCCTTTCCCGGCACCCCCCTCGCAAAATCCGAGGGATCTGCCGTCTGAAAGGCGAAATACTCTGCTTCTTCTCATCATGATGTCACCCTTTATCTGAAAATCAACATTCCTTTTGCAGTTAGTCTCCCGCTATTAGGATGCGGCTTTCTGTCCAGAGATAAAAAAAAGCCGCGGGGAAAAATTTCCGCAGCCCTTTTATCAAACATTTTCCGGTCCTCAAACAGCCTTTACCGGAACTGAAAGCACCGGTGCGGGGGAGTGCCTGATTACCTTCTCGGCAACGCCTCCGAACCCGAAACGGCCCTGTCTGCCCTGAGTCGCAAGAATCACCAGATCCGGCTTTTCATCATCAATGGCCTTAAGTATTTCACTTGCCGGATCACCCGTTGCGATATGCCGTATGTAAAGGGGACAGCCCTTAAGGTGATTACTGCAAATGCTCTCGAGTTCTTGTTCAGCCTTTTTACGTTCAATCTCCTGGAGTTTTTCAATGTGGGAGTAATCAAAGTCTCCGTACCAGGCACCAAAACGACCTATATCTTCTACAACGTAAACCAGGTGAATCTCAGCCTGATATTTCTCTGACAGAGAAGTTACAAGCGGCAGGGCCTCTGCGGCCTTTTCCGAAAGATCAGTGGGCCATAAGATACTTTTTATCTCCATATTAATCCCTCCCTAATTTTAGGCTTGTCCGAACAAGTCGCATATTCCGTGCCGCCTCAGACTGACTAAGCTATTCAAGTAGATCGATATTTCCCGCATATCTGCCGACAGCAGCATCATCGACGCAGTTGTCGAGCTCGGACTCGGAAAGATTTTCACGGTCTATCAGGGAACACACGGGACATAGGAACTCAATGGCTTTAAGCACGTTCAATTTCAGTTCTATACGGTCACTTATCTCGATCTACAAAGGCAAAATCATTTCTTAAGAAACGAATCAGGAAACCATATTTACTATAGTAAAATCAGATTTTATTAGTTTATTATAAGCCAACCGGATTGGCCGGTCAAGGCAAAGCAAAAAAGGGTAGTCGCATCATGACATGATTGAGACATGTTTGGATAAAAAAACAGTGGAATTTTAGCGCAACTTTTTTTAATAAAGCATGGGCGCACATAAAAAAAGGCGACGCCGGTAAAAACGGCGACGCCCTTTCTTTATCTTAATTACATCATTCAAGCCATTTTTTGACCTTTTCCGGGTTCTCATTAATCCATCTTACGGCGTTTTTATAGGGATCCGCCCCTTCTTCGGTGTTCCATCCCTGGACTGTTCCAATGTCAGCCAAGGTCCAGTAAAAATTATCCAGGAACTTATAGACCTCGGGCATGTCCTTGTCCAGGCCCTTTCTTACGATGGTCGCGATATATTCCTCGCCGCCATATACTCCCTTGGGGTCCTTGAGATACTTTAGGTCCCATCTGGCAAACTTCCAGTGAGGCGTCCATCCGGTAACGACGACCCACTCCTTGTTCTTGATCCTGTCGCCAAGAACCGCTGTCATCATAGCACCGGTACCTTCCATGAGTTTGAATTTATCAAGACCGTAATCCTTAATCACTTTTTCGGTCTTGGACATTATTCCAGCACCAGGGTCGATACCAATGATCTTTTTATCAAACTTGTCCGCATTGGCGTTCAGCTCATCTATGGAATCTATGGTGACATATTTCGGCACCACCAAGCCGATCCCGGCCCCTTTGCAGTTGGGCCCCAGGTTTACGACCTTATCCTTTACCTTGTCCAAATAATGACCATGGGTGATAGGCAGCCATGCCGTCGTCATTCCGTCGACATCGCCGGTTGCCAGGGCCTGCCACATGGCGGCCGCGCTTACGGGAGTTACTTCTACTTTGTAACCCATCTTTTCCTGGAGCACCGCCTTTACAACATTAACGCTTGCTGTCGCGCAGGACCATTCCACATATACAAGTTCAACCTTTTCCTTCGCGGCCATAGCTGAAGGGGCGAGAGTAAAAGCAACCATAAAAACCGCTGCAAGCAAAATATTCAAAGTCTTTTTCATCCCTGTTATCCTCCTTTTTATCTGTTGTTATTAAAAGTTTCGACATAAATCACGAATCACCAGGTCTGATCTTCGATCCTGATCAGGACTCCTTTTTGGTGCCGAACTGCTGCATTATCCTGTCAAGGATAATTGCAACTATAACTATACCGATACCAGCCTCAAATCCCTTGTCAGGCTGAAGCCTCTGTATCGCCTTCCATACCTCGCCTCCTAGGCCTTTCGCCCCGATCATCGCGGCTATAACGACCATTGAAAGGGCAAGCATGATGGTCTGGTTGATTCCCGCCATAATTGTAGGAGTGGCAATGGGGAGCTGGAGCTTGAAAAGTTTCTGGGCCTTGCTGCTGCCGAACGCATCGGCGGCCTCCACCAGTTCCTTAGGTACCTGCTTGATGCCGAGGCAGGTAAGCCTTATGGCCGGAGGCATGGAAAAAATAACCGTTGAAAAGATGGCGGCCACAGGACCAAGCCCGAAAAAGGGAATCGCCGGGATCAGATACACAAACGCAGGCATTGTCTGCATGAAATCAAGAATCGGCATTATGATCCTGTAAAAGATATTGCTTATAGCCGCCAGAATGCCTAGCGGGACACCTATGGCAATTGCAAATAGCGTCGATATGAGAACCAGCGAAAGAGTGCTCACCGTAGGCGGCCACAGTCCCAGGTTCCATATGAGACAGAGCCCCAGAAAAGTGAAAAGGACAATGCCCCTTTTCTTTGTAAGGATATAGGCAAGGGCTGCAAAAAACAGGATCAGAAGCCAGGGCGGGAAAAACATCATGAGATTGACAAGCATTTCTATGCCATGTTCAGTGACCTTGGAAAAGGCCTTTGTAAGAAAGGCAAAATGATCAACGAAAAAATTAATTATACCTTCAATTACCGACCCGATGGGTATCTTGAACTGTTCCATTATTCCGTCCCCCCGTTATGTCTTCCCTCGGCAAGGGCAGCAAGGAGCGTCCCCTTTATTATTATTCCCTTCAATTTTTTATTCTCATCCACAACCGCCAAGGGATAGCTTAATTCCGCAAGATGCTGGAAAAGATCTATGGCACGAGTGTCGGGACTTACCGTTGGCAAATCCTTTATCAATGAACTTTCCAGGCTTTTCTCCCCGTTCTTGATTGCTTCTATTACCGAGTCGGCCGTAACCATTCCGATCAGGTTGCCTTCATGCCTTACGAATATGCTCGATATGCCTGCATGCTTCATCTTTCTCATGGCCGCACGGGGGCCGTCCGTTTTAAACGAGGCAATGGCCGCAGGCTTAACCATCACCGACTCCGCCGTGATGACCTTGCTCATGTCCACTTCTTCCACAAATTTTGCAACATAGTCATTGGCGGGATTAGTCAATATCTCCTCTGCGGTTCCCTCCTGAACTATAACTCCGTCCTTCATCAGAACGATTCTGTCTCCCAGTTTAAGTGCCTCATCAAGATCGTGACTTATGAAAACGATTGTCTTATGCACGCTCTCCTGAAGGGCCAGAAGTTCATCCTGCATGTCCCTGCGGATAAGAGGATCAAGTGCGCTGAATGCCTCATCCATAAGCATAATATCGGCATCCAGGGCAAGTGCCCTCGCAAGTCCCACCCGCTGCTGCATTCCACCGCTGAGCTGCGCGGGATATACGTCCTCCCACCCTTTAAGGCCTACCTGCTCAAGGGCCTGCATGGATCTTTCATACCTGATATTTGGATCCACATTCTGGACTTCCAGTCCGTACTCAACATTTTTGATAACCGTTCTGTGGGGAAAAAGCGCGAAATTCTGGAAGACCATTCCAAAATGATGCTGTCTGAACATCCTTAGCCGTTCGGGGGAAAGAGATGTAACATCCTCACCGTTCACGATAACCTTCCCGGAAGTCGGCTCAATGAGTCTGTTTATGCATCTTATCAGGGTCGATTTTCCACTACCCGAAAGCCCCATCACAACAAGGATTTCTCCCTCGTTGACCACGAAAGAGGCATCTGCAACACCCACTCCATGTTTCGTCTTCTCCATTATTTGATCTTTGGTCTGCCCTTCCTTCAAAAGCTTTATCGCCTTTTCAGGATGAGGCCCAAAGATCTTGTAAAGATTTTCTATTGCTATTTTCTCTTCCATTCGTGTCCTCTTATCTATTTGCGCATTTACCTGTTATGGGACGTTTTTGCAGACAGGCTTTTCTTGAAAATATTTTCGTCGAAAATTGGGCTAAAACTGCTTAGGCAAAAAGGAAATAGGATCAATTTGACTTGAACGATCCTATATTTGAAACTTATCTTTAATCTTATGTACCTTTTCTCCCCTCCATCATGTCAACCAACTGCTTCAATACCATGTCGATCCGGTCTCGATCTTCCTCACATAACGCTTTCAATTCAGTCGCAAACCGGTCCTGCAGCGGACCAGGCATATCACATGCAAGCTCCTTTCCCTTATCGGTGAGAGATACGATCACCCTTCTCCTGTCAAAGTCGTTACGGTCCCTTTGCACAAGTCCGCGGGATTCCAGCCTGTCAACAATGCCGGTTATAGTGGCCTGACTGAAGTAAGAACTTTTAGCCAGGTCTCCGATCGTAGACGGCCCCTTACCGAGCAATTGCCTCAGACATAAGACCTGAGGAACAGTCAGGTTAAACCTGTCGTTCAATTGCCTGCTATGCTGGGCAAGTGCGTGGGTTATACGCCTCAAAGAATGAAATATGCTTTCGGCATGCATTACCGCCCGTTCCACTTGCTAACCTCTTTTCGATTCACGATCTGTTTACTGCGGAAATTTATTTATTTGGCAATTAAATTTTCACCATAAATTATATCCAGCTGAAATCATATCATCAGATATCATGCAGGTTAGGACATGTCAATGATATATTTTTCGTACACAAAATATCTATATACGAAATATTATCAACGCGTAAAAGATCAATAAAAAAGGCAGGGTCATAAAGACCCTGCCTTAAAAAAATCATCCAAGTTGCTGTTTTATTCCCTTGCTATTACCAAATAATTTAATCCATGCAGATCAGAAATAATTTGAACCTTATTCAAAGGTCCTGCTTTATCCCTTTATTCTCATTCCATTTTTCTCGTCCGGCCCGGACGACATCAGGTCCCCCTCAGGCTACACAGGCGGCCTGATTTTCCCTGGAATTTTCGAGCTTTTCCAGAAATCTGCCCCACCACCCCTTCTTTTTTGCCGGTATCTTACAATAACTGCCATTCAGGTCATTGATTTTTTCACCCATTTCAGACCTCCCCGATTTTCATAAAGCAACTCATGTCTTTTTAATATAAACCCTGAAGCGCTTTGTTCAAGGTATTAAAAATCCGGGAAAATACCGAACAGGTAAAAATGGTTTCCGACAGGCGTTGAAAATTGACCCACCCTTGAGTAAAAAAATGGTTAAATAGTTTAAGAGTTGAGCTCTTTTTTACCTATGAAGCTGCGTGTTTCATCCTCCAGCTTTCGTTGCCTGTTTCTATAATTTCACAATTATGAGTTAGTGATCATCCATAAATCAAGATTTATGGACTCACGCTATCAGCAATAAGCTCTCAACAGTCAGTAAAACACTTGAGATATCAATTTGTTGGCTACTTGCTGATAGCTGACAGCTGAAGGAAACATCCAGAAATGAATCATTTCTGGAGGGGACGAGTTAAGTGATCACGCATGCCCGTAATATTTTTTATCACACAGGCTGCTTATCCGGACAACTTTTTGTGTCTCGGCAATTATTATGCCCCCTCCTTTTTTTTGTCTTCAGGCGTTTCGAATAACTCATCTTTCTCAGTGATAAAGGATTCATACTGCCACTTGGATATCTTGAAGGTCCAGGGAGAAAAACGTTTCCGCAACTGCTCGGACCTTGGAAGAGTATCCTCTTCAAGCTTTTCAGCCTCGGCTCCCTCCTCCTCGGACCCCTTATCGCCTGTTGCCTTATTTTCAGTCACAGGTTTCTTTTGGCATGATACCACGATCCTGAGATAGAATCCGTCTTCATCAGCAACCGATTTACCCGGCAGCAGACGATAGACCATCCCGTTAAACAGCCTGAATTCCAGGTCGGGAGTCTCATCTATCCCGGTATCTTTGAGCGGGAGCCCAGGATCAGCAACATCTTCAAGCCTCAGGGAAGAGATGGCGGTAGAAAGCCTCTTTACGGCCTGCTCCTTCACCTTCTCCCCTTTTCTCATGGGTGATAGTCTGAAATCTTCACCCTCCTTTTGTTTCCTTAGAGAAAACAGTACCTTTTTATTGTCAAGACAAACTATCTCCTTGATATCTTTCTGCTCAACTTTGACAAGTTCTTTTTCAAGCCATTCGGAAGGAGCCTTATCAAGATATTCAAAGTGCTTGTCGACCAGATATATGTCAGGGGCTCCATCCCTGATCACATAGTGTCCGTCGGAGATATTCCTGTCAGGGCCGCTTTTTCTTACCTTTCCAAGGACTATCCCAGAAAGCAGATTTCCCTTTTCGTCTTTGAGCTCAATCCGAGTGCCCTCGGCCTTATCAGGGGCTTGAGGATCATCAGGCGAGTAAAGTGAAAGTCTTTCAAGGCTCCCCTCAGAGGCCTCAAAGCGTCTTCCCACCTTGAGATCCTTGAGTTTCCTCACAAGGCCTGAGATCTTTGAAAATTGAGCGGGGTAATTGTAGCGATCCGTCACAACCCATTCGGAATCGCTCTTTTTGAGGGAAACCGCCCCGTCTTTCGACTTTATTTCAATAGAGTTTATCTTGTTTGCCGGAAGCCCCTCCAGGAAATAGGCCCCAAGCTCACGGTCAGGCTGATCCTCGTTTCTAAATTGCAAAAAGGCAAATAGGGCCGCCCCCGCGACAGCCATCACAATCGACAGTATAACGACACTCTTGAATTTCATTTTTTCTTAATCCTTCTTTGTCTGTAAACGGCAAATCCTATCCCGCAGATCGATATAATAAGTGGCATCAGAAAGATATTTACCGCCTTCAGCATGGCACCCAAGGCCTCGATATCCTCTCTCAGCTTTTTTCTGACCTCTTTCAACTCCTTGTCGATTGCCCGTTTCTGCTCACGGAACTTGGCTATCTCAGCCTCCTGTTCAGGACTTATTATCAGTTTCTGCGATTCGTCTTTTCTCTGCTGAAGTTCATTGAGAAGCCTGTTTGTCTCTTCCGCCCTTTTTACAAGCTCCTTCTCTTTGCTCATCCATCTTTCCTGAGCCCTTCTTTCAAGCTCAAGAACCACGGAAAAGGGCCTTTCGAATGAACCCCTTGACCTCAGTCCTATAAGATCCTCACTGCCTGTAAGCATCTCGCTTGCGTTGGAGAGTAGATTAAGATTGTCGTTGAAGACCTCTGATACGGGAAAGCCAAGGAAACTGCCTTTAGAGATATAGTAACCGTCCGCAAGCATGTCCACGTCGGCAATTACTATTATGGTGCTTTTCTTTGTACCCTTATCTATGTGGCTGCTATTCTGGTCCTTTTTATCCGATTCCTTCTTTGACTCAGGCAGGCCTTCAGGAAAGGCGGTCTTGAAAATATCCCGGACACGCACTGCCAGATTCAGCGGTTTCTCTGAAGGCACAACCGCTTTTTTTATGTCCCGCACCTCTGCGTTTGCGGTAAATGGATCCACCAGCCCCGCGTTTGTGCCTGATTGCAGAAGATGCTCGAATTCGCAGCTACTTCCTTCCGTCTTCTTTATAGCCCCTGCAACAGGCAGTAACACCCTCTCAAGGCCGGAAGTCACCACATCCGACTCATTGAAGGCCCCTTGTCTGACTGAAATCCAGGCAGGATTATTCTCTATAAGGTTATCACGTGTTCTGAGTCTTGTGGGCTGATCAAAATCCACCACGGCCTTTGTGGAATCCATTGAAATGCCCCAGGCCGTAAAAAGCCTGTCCATGGAAGAACTTGAAGGCCTTACCATGCCGCCGGGACCCCGAGTTGACGCGCTGACACAGGCCGGATCAACAAATATAATGGCATTACCCCCTGATACTACATACTGATCAACCGCGTAGAGCAATTTTTCACTCAGGGCCTTGGGATGAATGACTATCAATAGGTCCAGAGAGTTGTCGAGCTTTTCCGAGGAAATCGGGATATTGCTCAGTTCGTAGGTCTTTTTCAGCTCGGTAACAAAGTACCAGGCCTCGCTTCCGGGCTGCCCCGGCATCTGGTACCCCTGCTGGCCGAAAACAGGCAGGGTTGAGATAATTCCTATTTTCTTTTTTTTGAACGTCCTGAGGTCATTTATTATTCTTGTTATATCGTATTCAAGAAGAGGTTCCCTGGCAGGATCCAGCAGCCCGATCGTCTGCTCCTGCTCAAGCGAAAGAAATACAAGCCCGCAGAAGATCTTTTCCCCGCTGGCGAGCTGCATCGGCTTTACCCCATATTTGAGGGCCCATTCCTCTTCATCGGAATCGGCCTTGGGATCATATATTTCCACGTCTATCCTGCCGCCGCTTGAGTTCTCGTACTCGGAAAGGAAATCCCTGACTCTTTTGGCGTACAACTTGAGATTCGCCGGAAAATCGGGATTACTGCGGCTGAAGAAGAACTTGACGGTAATCTTATCATCCAGTGCCGAGATGATGTTTTCCGTACCCTTGGACAGGGAATAAATCTTTTCCTCTGTAGCGTCATAACGGATGTTTGCAAATGACAGCAGAACATTGCCGAGGATAAGTATGACAAACAGTATTACCAGTCCGGTTAACGAGAGGAGTATTTTTTTGGAATCATATCCTCTTTTTTTTACCATGTAAGATCCTCCTTTATCAGGTCCTGCGGTTGAGCAGGATTACGCCGTTTGCATAGAGCATGAAAAATATCACTGAGACATAATAAATGAGATCCCTGGCATCCAGGACTCCCCTTTGAATGGAGGAGAAATGGGAGATAAAACTGAAACTGGATATTGTCTCAACCAGCCAGAGTGGGGCCCAACCTGAAAGGACCTCGGTCACCGGAGTCCACCCGGCAATGACCAGGAAAAGGCAGATGACCACCGCAAGGATAAAACTGACCACCTGATTTCTGGTCAGGGATGAAGTCATGCTTCCCACGCTCAGATAAGCCCCGGCCATTAGAATATTCCCAAAATAAGCGCAAAATATGGCGCCCATGTCAGGATTTCCCAGATATGCCACTGTGATGACCAGTGGAAATGTCAAGAACAGGGCAAGCGCCAGGAACAGCCATGCTGCAATGAATTTTCCGAGAACAGCCTCCGTAAGGGTGACAGGAAGTGTAAGGAGCAGTTCTATAGTTCCGGTGCGCCGTTCCTCGGCCCAGAGTCTCATGCCTACGGCCGGGACCAGGAGAAGAAAAATCCACGGCTGCCATCCGAAAAAGGCTGCCAGGTCTGCCTGTCCGTTTTCATAGAAATGGCTTACGGAAAAAGTAAAAAAACCTGAAAGCAGTAAAAATATCACGATAAACACATATGCCACAGGCGAACAGAAATAGCCTGCAAGTTCCCTCTTTACTATAGCCCAGATATTAGTCATATAGATTAACCTCTAAAGCATCTCCGTTTATTTTTGTTTTAACCGGCACCCGCAATCCCCTGATTCCTGATACCGGTTTTCAGATATCAACTTGTCGTTACCTTCCTGAAGACCTCATCCAGACGACCTTCTTCAATGAATATTTTTTCCGTCGGCATCTCCTTTTTCATAAAAAACCGAATCAGATCCTGAGAACCGCACCCCCCGCCATCTTCAGCAAATATTCGAAGCGTGACTTCAGATTCCGTCTTTTCCACTGTTTCAACCGAACCGACTCCCGGAAGTCCCCGGATCTCTTCAATGACCGCTTCATCACAACCGCACATGAGAGTCACGCAGATCGCCCCGTGAAGTGATGACCCGGCCTTGAGTCCCGAGGGGGTATCATCTGCCACGATCCTTCCTTTAGCTATGATGATCGCCCTTGAGCAGATCGCCTCCACCTCCTCTAGATTGTGGGTGGAAAGTATTATAGCCTTGTCCAGGGCCATCTCTTTTATCATGGCCCTCACTTCGTGCTTCTGGTTGGGGTCAAGCCCGTCGGTCGGTTCGTCCATGATCAGATACTCAGGATCGTGCAGGATACTCTGGGCAAAACAGACCCGCTGTTTGAATCCCTTTGAAAGGGTATTGATGGTCTGAAAGCGTACCTCTGAAAGGAAGCATCTTTCAAGTACCTTTTCGACCCTTGCAAATTTTTCCTTACCTGAAAATCCCCTTATCTCTGAAATAAATTCGAGGAACCCGGTTACCGTCATATCCGGGTAGGTTGGAGCGTTTTCAGGAAGGTAGCCGATCATTTTTCTCGCCTCAAAGGGCTCTTTTACAATATCTCTCCCTCCGATAACGGAGGTGCCTGAACTGGGAGAGATAAAACCTGTTAACATTCTCATTGTAGTTGACTTTCCAGCCGCATTGGGTCCGAGAAAGCCGAGGACCTCTCCCTTTTCAACGGTGAAGGATATATCATCGACCGCCAACTTATGACCGAAGTACTTAACGAGGTTCTTTGCCTCAATCATTGGCAACACTCCTTTTTTTAGAGTACTGCAGTCAGAGCCAGCCATGACTGCAAGAATCTAACATATTGATATAATTACACTAATTATAATAGGTAACAACTATAAACATACCATTCAGGTTTGTCAAGCTCATCATGAGACCACGCTATTTTCCACGGACACCTAACCACATAAATGTCTTATCTCCGGTCCTTTACCTTGATTGTATTTCCAGCAACCCACCACCTGATCAACATACGGTAGAAAATCCCGTTCCAGGCAACCCGGCATCGATTTACCCCTGAAAAGTAACAAATTCCCATACCGGGTTTTTGATGGTGAATCAAGGATTTTAATATTTATTTGATTTATCAAAAAAAATAATAGCACTAATCTACTGTTTTTATACGTTTTCACCAATATGTTGACCTTTTTAGCTTTTTTCCATATTATATTATCTTAGGTCGTCATTGGTGGATAATTCTCCTTGATATGCGATCACCTAACATCTCCTAATCGGTTTTTGCCCCTACACCACCTGTAGAAAAGAGATAAGCCGTCGCATCCATCACATAAAGGTTCTCCGACCTATATTCCGGTACAAATCGACTTCCGGTTTTTAGATGGAAGAGGCCCAAAAGTTTCTTGACAGACCATGAGCGCTGGCTTATAAATACATTGTAATTATTTTATAGCTACCTTTCTTTTTTTTGCCTGAGCACTCCATCCAGGGATATGGGGGACTCATGTATGGTCTTGTCATTTTTTCTTTCGGTTATCAAGCTTTCCACTTTTGGGTTTCTTATTATTTACCCCTTAACTCTTAACTATGGAGTTCATCAAAGATTTCCGTTTAATAACTTTGAGCCGTTCAATTGCCCATGAAGAAAGGAGGTGGGACTTAAGGGTACGGTTTAGGTAAGACGTCAATTTAAATTTTAAGGGGAGGAAATTATGAAAAACAAAAAGTGGTTCTTAATCTCAATCCTGGGTCTGTGCATTATGGCACTACCCCTTATTAGCGCCCATGCGTCTGGACCTAAGACGATCATGCTCACATACAGCAACTTCTTTCCGCCCTCCCATTTCAATGCAAAGCTGGGCGACTCATGGGCAAAGGAAATAGAAAAACGAACCGATGGAAGGGTAAAGTTCACTTACTTCCCAGGTGGGGCGCTATTAAAGGGACCCGGCATGTTCGACGGTGTTGTCAAGGGGGTTTCAGATATCGGAATGTCTCTTTTCGCCTACACCGCAGGAAGATTCCCTTCAATGGAGGCGCTCGACCTTCCGATGGGTTACCCGAGCGGCAAGGTCGCTACCTATGTTGCCAATGATTTTTACAATCGCTTCAAGCCCAAGGCCATTTCAAAGGTAAAACTCTTCTACCTGCATGCACATGGCCCGGGACTTCTCCACAGCAAGAAACCCGTATATAAGATGGAGGATCTGAAAGGTTTGAAGATCCGCTGCACAGGTTTCAGCGCAAAGGCCGCAAAGGCCCTTGGTGGGGTTCCCGTTGCAATGGGACAGGGTGGTGCCTATGAGGCCCTTCAAAAAGGTGTCGTGGAAGGGACCCTTGCCCCTATCGAGGTACTTAAGGGCTGGAAACAGGCGGAAGTGATCAAATCCACTACCGAGTGTTTCAGCGTCGGTTACACAACGGCAATGTATGTAATCATGAACCTGGACAAATGGAACGCGCTTCCCGCCGATATCCAGAAGGTCTTTGACGAGGTCAGCAAGGAATGGATAGCCAAACATGCAGAGGGGTGGGACACTGCCGACGCCGCGGGCAAGAAATACACCCAAAGTCTGGGCAATAAGATTATCTCCCTTTCAAATGAGGAAAGCGCGCGTTGGGCAAAGGCCGTCTCTCCTGTAATCGACGACTATGCATCATCACTCAAGGATAAAGGCCTGCCGGGTGATGAATATGTTAAATTCATTCGTGAATCCATCGACAAATACGCAGCGAAATAGACTGTAACCAGGCAGTGAGATCACGCTCCTAAAAGGGTGATCTCACTGCTTAAAAAAAAGAAACGGGAGTTACGCCATGTCCTCCGCCCCGAAACAGGTTCGAAGACTCGCCGATTTCTTGAATATAATTGCAGGATGGTCTCTCCTCGGAATGACCGCCCTGACCTGTGCAGATGTCATACTGAGACTCTTCAGGCACCCCATTCTGGGCACCTATGAGCTGGTAGGGTTCTTGGGGGCCGCCGTTGCCTCCTTTGCCATGGCCCACACCACTATCAACAGGGGCCATGTCGCGGTTGAGGTACTTGTAGCAGCCCTGCCTTCAGGTACCCGCAAAGTTATATATCTGAGCTCTCAGCTTCTTGGCATATTTCTCTTCGCCCTTCTTGCATGGGAATCCATACAATACGGAAATGATTTTCGTGCATCGGGTGAGGTATCTCTCACTTTGCGATTCCCGTTTTTCCCTGTCCTGTATGGAATTGCCTTTTCCTCGGCAGTAGTCTGCGTGGTTCTGATAGTCGATTTCGTGAGGGTTGTGGCAGGAAAGGCCGGACCCTGGTATCGCTGGAAAGACGCTATGTGATTCGGGCACTCATAAAAAGGCGCAGATTGAAGGGAGCAGCCCCATGGACCCAACAACGGTAGGTTTCATCGGATTAATCATACTCATTATCATCCTTTTCTCGCGCATGCCTGTAGGCTTTGTAATGGCCCTTCTCGGGGTCGTGGGGTTCAGCTACGTGGTCTCCTGGGAGGCCGGGATGAGGATGCTGGCCAAGGACTTCTTCAATGTCTTCGGCTCATACAGCCTCACGGTGGTTCCCCTATTCATACTTATGGGTCAGATAACCTTTCATGCAGGTATAAGCAGGCGCCTGTTTGACACCGCCTATACCTTTGTAGGGCATATGCCGGGAGGTCTTGCCATGGCCACCATCGGCGCCTGTGCCGGTTTTGCCGCAATATGCGGCTCGACAAATGCCGCAGCAGCCACCATGGCCACGGTCGCCCTGCCTGAAATGAAACGCTATAAATACGGCATGGCACTGGGCAGCGGCACTGTAGCGGCGGGGGGGAGCCTCGGGATACTCATCCCTCCGAGCGTGATCTTCATTGTTTACGGAATTCTGACCGAGCAGTCGATCGGCAAGCTTTTTGTGGCGGGTGTATTGCCAGGGATATTGCTCTCTCTGCTTTTCGCTCTCACCATATATATCTGGGTCAGCTTGAGGCCAGACATTGCACCCAAGGGTCCAAAGACGACCTTCAGGCAGAAGATCATATCCCTTTCAGGGGTGGGTGAAACCCTGGCGCTATTTGTGCTGGTCATGGGAGGCCTGTTTGTAGGATTTTTCACACCCACTGAAGCCGGCGCTATCGGGGCCGGAGGAGCGATCCTGCTGGGTTTCCTCAGAAGACGCCTCACATGGAAAAAATGCCTGCAGGCGGTCTACGAAAGCACCAGAATTTCATGCATGGTGATGGTGATAGTGGCAGGGGCAACCCTTTTCGGCCATTTTCTGGCCATTACCAGGATTCCCTATGCGGTTGCAACCTGGGTCAGTGAAATGCCCCTGCCCAATTTCGCCATTATGGCATTTATCATATTAATCTACCTGGTGGGCGGTTGTTTCATCGACGCCCTGGCCTTGATTCTCCTCACCATACCCATATTTTACCCCGTGGTTACGGAGATGGGTTACAATCCTATCTGGTTCGGTGTAATTATTGTACTCGTAACACAGATGGGAGTGATAACACCTCCTGTGGGGGTAAATGTCTATGTGGTAAACGGAGTGGCAAAGGACGTGCCGCTTCAGACAATCTTTAAAGGTGCCTTTCCATTCCTGCTCGCCCTTATCGCATGCGCCATGATACTGATACCGTTTCCCGGTATCGCACTCTTTCTCCCCGGTCTCATGAGATAAAGGCCGAGGATTCACCTCTTTCCTGTCACAGTGCATCTGAAATGCCTGAGACGCGGATTTGTTTAATTATGACCTATCCCCCCGGATGGAAGGCCTCTGCAATAGTCCGCTTCAGGTGTTATCACCCCCTCTTTTTGTCAGATAGTAAAAAAACCTGACACAGGCCTGTCCCCATTTTTCCCTGCCCGGCTAAAAGCCAATTTTATTTTCCATTCATATCGGCATATTATCCCGTTTCGACTGGCCCTGAAAACATGGCATATTATTTGCTGGTATATTTTTTTACTGATCGTTCTCATGGCAGCCCTTGATCGATCGGAAATTCAGGAAGGTCAAAAAACTAAAACATGACAGAAATACCGCATATCTTTGAACCCCATCTTTGAATTCATATAAGAAGCTGTTGGAAACAGTGACTTCACACATTCCCCGGGATGCCTCCCCTGTCAGAGTCAAAGATATTTCAAGTTTTTGACACCGGAGATATCCCGCCTTTACTGTAAATCCGCTCAAATAATCTGTTAGAGGACCGGCATTGACCCGCGCTGCAGGACTGTCTCAACCGCGGATTCCGTTTCCTGTCCGGGGACTTTAGCCTCCATTGGGTGGATTACCTTATACAAATTAATCAGCTGTAATAACATGATAATTGAGACGGCAGAGAAGTTTGTATTCAACCATTTCTTCAATCAAGATCAATTTTAAGGAGACTTTTATGGAATTTAACGTTGTTATCATTGGTGGTGGCCCTGCAGGCGTAATAACAGGTATGACGGCAAAAAGCGTGTACCCTGAAAAATCAGTTTGCCTTATCAAGGAAATCGGAGACAGCGTCATCCCCTGCGCCATACCATATATGATGAATACCATGCCTGACCCCAAACAAAACGCAATGGGTGATCAACCGCTCAATAATGCAGGGGTGAAAATCATTGTCGGCAAGGTTGTCTCCATTGACAGAAAGGCAAAAACCGTTACCATAGAGTCAGGACAGACGATTTCCTACGAAAGGCTTGTCCTTGCCACAGGTACGGAATCCGTCAAACCGCCTATTCCGGGAATCGAAAAAGAGGGAGTCTATACCATTCGAAAAAGCCTGTCTCACATGACAAGTCTTCGTGATAAAATAGAGCACTCGAGAAAAATAGTGATCATCGGAGGCGGATTTATCGGGGCCGAATTTGCGGATGAATTAAGCAAGATAGACGGGATGGAAACTCACCTCGTTGAAATTCTGCCCAAGCTTCTGTCGGCGGCATTTGATGACGAGTTTTGTGACAAGGTGGAAGAGGTGCTGGTTGAACAAGGGGTCAACCTGCATACAGACAGCCGTGTTATGTCGATAAACGGTAACGGCCACGTGGACTCGGTTACGCTGGAAGACGGCCGGATCATCCCCGCGGACGTCGTTATTCTCAGTGCAGGGGCAAAACCTTCGGTTGAGATTGCCAGGCAGGCAGGCCTGCGTATTACGGACAAAGGCTCCATATGGGTTGATGATTATATGCAGACAGACACGGAAGGTGTATTTGCGGTTGGCGACTGCGCGCTCAAACGGGATTTTTTCACAAGACGGGAGGTCCCGGTATGGCTCGCTTCGACTGCGACCTCGGAGGCCAGGAACGCCGGGGTCAATCTATACGGAATTCGCGTGCTCAATCAGATGCCTGGAACCATTGCCGCATTTTCAACCAGGCTGGGAGGAGTCTCCTTCGCGAGTGCCGGAATGATATGCCGTACAGGCAAGAAAGAAAATTTCCATTCAATCTCCTCAAGCGCGGCAGCCTACGACAGGCACCCAATAACCCTTCCTGATGCCTGTGAATGCAAAGTCAAACTCTGTTTTTCACCCAGATCAGGGATCATACTGGGAGGCCAGGTATATGGATGTGCAGCCGTGGGTGAATTAATCAATGTGATAGCCCTTGCAATACAGAAGGGCGTTACGGTAAGGGAACTGGACATGATTCAGATAGCCACTCATCCGCTCCTTACTGCAGCGCCGACTGTACATCCCCTGATCAATGCCTCGCACCAGGCGCTTGCCATGATGCGGGCCGCAGTCAAAGAATAAATGACCATCAGGAGAGGGCCATATCGGGTCCTCTCCCGATATATTATCTTTACTTTATACAACTTCCTACCACTATTGCCCAGTTTGCCGCAAAAATTCAGGCACTCGTTACTCAGAGCCGAAGATTAAGTCTTAATATTGGATCAGACAGCCTGATTTGACAACAAATATATCTTATGGTATTTAAATTTAGTATTAGTTGAAACTACTACTCATTCAAATTTTCATGATAGAAATTTGTTTATTTAAACTTTTTAAAGTCAAAAAGATTCAAACGCGGCGGTTCCATCCATACTCCTTGATCTGCCTATGGTTTTATCGCAGAAAGAAACACAGGCTCATCAACAGGCATATACTAATACAGAAACAGATGAAACCCTTCTGCTAAAATCACCACCATTTGATAATGCTATGACCTGCAACAGGAGATACACCGAATGATCACCTATGAGTCGGTTACAAAAATATTCGGATCCGGAAGAGATGCGGTAACTGCCCTCGACAATGTAAGCCTGACCATACCCAAAGGCGAAATCGTGGTCTTTCTCGGCCCCTCAGGATGCGGCAAGACCACCACTCTTCGGCTTACCAACCGGTTGGAAACCCTCACTCGCGGAAACATAACCATAGAAAATCAAAACATAATGGACATGGACATCATACAACTCAGGCAGCGGATGGGTTATGTCATACAGGCCATCGGACTCTTTCCCAATAAGACCATAGCCGAAAACATCGCAATCGTTCCGAGGCTTCTGGGATGGGACAAAAGACGTATCCGGGAACGGGTTGATGAACTGCTTGAAATGACCAATCTGGAACCGGAGCTCTACCGGGATCGTTATCCTGTTGAGCTTTCGGGTGGACAGCAGCAGAGGGTAGGTGTGGCGCGAGGACTGGCGGCAGACCCGGAAATACTCCTCATGGACGAGCCTTTCGGAGCCATAGACCCCATAAACAGGGAAGAAATTCAAAACGAATTCCTCAAGCTTCAGGCAAAGCTGAAAAAAACCATCGCCTTTGTCTCTCACGACATACACGAGGCAATGAAGATGGGGGATCGCATCGCACTTTTCGACAAAGGTCGTCTGATACAGTACGAAGTACCCGAAGTCATACTGACACACCCCAAGAATAAGTTTGTGGCGGACTTCGTAGGTGCGGACAGGGCATTGAAAGTCCTGGGTCTTATGAGGGTCATGGATGTAATCAATCGCAAACCGAAAAATATGATCCCCGGAAGTGATCCGGCACAGGATGCCTTGAAATTCCTTGACGACAATGGATTTCGCTACGGCATCGTTATAGAGAACGGCAAACCGATAGGATCCGTCACGCAAAAAATACTTAAATATGAAGAAAGCCTGGTCAGAGACCTGGCGGAATCATATCCTCTCCTGCTTAAAGAGAGGACCTCGCTTCGGGATGTCCTCTCCTTTATGCTCATGTACGATACCGGTACCTTTTGCGTGTTGGACGAAAACGGGAACTTTGCCGGAACCGTTACCTATAATGACATACAGAAAGTAGTCAGGGAAAGCTATGCGGACGAGGCCGAGGCAAACGGAAACGAGGTGTAGCGGTGAGCACTATTCAATTTATCATAGATAACTATGCACAGGTTCTCTTTCTTTCCTGGGAGCACATATGGATCGTCGGGTTGGCACTTATGATCGCAACCGTGATCGGGGTTCCTCTGGGAATCTTCATTACAGGGCATAAGAATCTGGCCTCCCGTGTATTGAACGGAGCCAACATTCTTATGACCATCCCGTCCATTGCACTTTTCGGAATAATGCTGCCAATCCTGGCACTTGTCAATCTCGGCCTGGGCAAGGTCCCGGCGGTTATAGCCCTCGTTCTATACAGCCAGCTTCCCATAATCAGAAACACCTATACGGCCATCAAAAACGTTCCCGGTCCACTTGTGGATGCTGCCAGGGGTATGGGAATGAACAGGTGGGAACTCCTCAAAGAGGTCCAGATACCTCTTGCCACCCCTATCATAATTGCAGGTCTGCGGACGGCCGCGGTCATGAATATAGGTATCGCAGCCATAGCCGTCTACATTGGTTCAGGGGGACTGGGAGTTTACATCCAACAGGGAATCGACCGTGTGTATCCGGAGATGATCATGAGCGGAGCTATTCTGGTCTCTCTCCTGGCTATAATTGTGGATGGTTTCATGGCTATGCTGGAGAGACTAGCAACACCCGAAGGCATCAAACTTCAAAGGAATATCCTGAGATGAATAAACTTATGGGAAAGACATACCGACTCATGCTGATGCTCATAATCCTCATTGCCGGAGTCATGGCCGAGAGAACCGGCCTGGTTGAATATCTTTCCGACCCTTACGAATATCCCGTCATTATAGAACTCTTGGTGCAGCACCTCTATATCGTGGCCATAAGCATGACCTTTGCAACGATCATAGGATTAGGTGCGGGAATTATTCTCACCAGAAAGAGGTTTCGCCGGTACGCCGGTATCTGCATGTACATTGTAGGGCTGGGACAGACCATCCCTTCCCTTGCGGTTCTCGCAATCGCAATGAGCTTTCTCGGTATCGGCTTGAAGCCGGCGATTTTTGCCCTTTCCATATATTCCATTCTTCCCATAGCAAGAAACACCCTGGCCGGCATAACGGCGGTACCGACTTCTTTCATAGATGCAGCCAGAGGCATGGGAATGACTCCCTTAAAGATCCTTTTTGAAGTAGAACTTCCCAATGCCATGAAGGTAATTATCACAGGATTCAGGATCGCCCTCATTATCAATATCGGAACAGCCGCTCTGTCCTATCTAATCGGCGCCGGGGGGCTGGGGGATCTCATATTTACCGGAATCAGTCTGATGCAGACGGAAAAACTCCTGGCCGGTGCCATCCCGATCACCCTCATGGCCCTTATTGCAGACGGCCTCGCCGATTTTATGGGATACATCCTGATCTCAAAAGGGCTGCGCCTTTCCGGCTGAAAAGATTACAAACACTAACCATGCAAGGCGCTTCACATTGCGCCGAAAGTCAAAATAAGGAGAAAAAGATATGAAAAGAATCATTCAACTATTTGTGTCCGCTATTATCGTTCTAACTTTTCTTTTGCCCGGCACTCTTCTTGCCAAGGATAAAAAGATCATCGTGGGCGGCAAAAACTTTACTGAGCAGTATCTCCTTTCAGAGCTGGCAGGCATCCTTCTTCAGGATAAGGGATTTGACGTAACCCTGAAAACGGGGGTCGGTTCGGTTATCGCAAGAAAGTCTCTGGAAAGCGACCAGTTCGACATCTATTTCGAATACACCGGTACGGCCTACACTCTTTACTACAAGCAAAAGGACATGGAAATCATGACCGTACCTGAAAAGGTCTACGACTGGGTCAAAAAAGCGGACGAGAAAAAAAACCTTATATGGCTCGACCCTGTAAAATTCAACAACACCTATACGCTGATGATGAAAAAATCCCAGGCCGACTCCCTTGGTCTCAAAACCATCTCCGACCTTGCAGGGTACGTAAATGAAAATCCGGACGAACTCATCTTTGCGCTTGATTCGGAATTCTGGGAACGACCAGATGGTTTCAAGAAAGTCATGAAGACCTATAAATTCAAATTGCCCGCCAAACAGGTCAAAAAGATGTCTATCGGCCTCACCTATAAGGCCCTCAAGGAAGGCCTGGTTAATTCGGCGATGGGTTTTGCCACGGACGGCCGCATAGCGGCCTTTGGATTTGTCAACCTGATTGATGACAAACTATTTTTCCCTGTCTACAATCCCGTGCCGGTTGTTCGAAAAGAGGTTTTAGATAAATATCCTGAGATCAGGGAAATCTTGAAGCCCATTGCAGATAATATGACAACTGAAAAAATGCAGCAACTCAATGCCTCAGTCGATGTGGAACACAAGCAGGTACGCGAGGTAGCAACTGCCTGGCTCAAGGAAATAGATGCAATAAATTAACCTTTCGGTTAAAGGCCTGGAGGGATTAACAATTCCTCCAGGCAAATTTTCATTCAATCAACAAAACACCCGCCTTTCCCTTTCACTTCAGATATGTATCCTAAGTTTCCCTGGGTATGGGAACATACGGTATTGTTGAACAAAACGATACCGTATGTTAAAAGGATTGAACTCACTGAGGCATTAATACGCTTTATGACTATTAAGACCCTTGCCCTTTTCAGCACCTATGCCGCTATATCTTCAATATACATAAGAAAGGATATTACCATGACTTTCTTTAGATCTGTTATCAGCCTACAGCGAAGCCTAACCTGCAAATCCCTGAAGGCAGGCCTAATCCGACATTATATTTCCGCCCTGACATTCGCTTCCCTTTCGATCATGATCACCTTTTCAACAGGTCTGTGCATGGACCCGGATGAAATCCCGGCTCCTCTTATAAATCCTGCAGGAGATTTGTCTCTATACCAGAATCTCAACTACTCCAAAGACAGCTCGCTTGAATTGCAGATACCTGAGGGAGACGCATTGCGCACAGTCCTTGTCCAAGGTGAGACCTGGTACCTGCAGGCGGCTGAAAGCAAAAATCAGGAGGCGGTGCGCGATCAGCTCAGGGCCTACGCAGAATCGATCAACGGCAAGATCCATCACTTTGACAACTACATGGCCATTTTTTCGGTTGAAGAAAATGATACCACTCTATGGTGGTGCAAGGCGCTTATCGAATACGGCATGGACCTTACCATAGTGAAGGAATTCAGGCTTATTCCCGGCCGCCCTGCCACGTTCAAGATGGGGGATGAGGGGGTTCTTGATGTCCGTTTCCATACAGACAACCCGGGTGGGAAATTCCGTTCCATCATCGTAACAGTGCCTGATGGAGAAGTCAGCCTTCAGGCCGAACTGACCATCAGGTCAGGCGCCTATAGACGCGTGATCAATAACAAGTGGTACATGGCAAGCATCAGATCCAACCGTTTCGTCATAGACGATATCCCGCAGGAGGCGGGAAGGTGCCTGTTCAGCCTAACCAGTGACCAGGGAAATCCACTGACAGACATCACGGTAGAACTTGTCGAATATGACTTTCCTGTCCCCAAAGTCGAAATGGGCCAGAAACCGGGTGCCATCCGCATAAAAAACATACCCTACGGCCTTGCCAAGGTGCTCCCTGCCATACCCTTCGGCACCACGACCTACACCGAGCACCCTGAATTTCCGGGCGGCAGCGGATTCGAAAATGGCGATGTCACCCCTGAAGGTGACTCCTTTTTTCTCCTGCCGGCAGGGCTCTGGCAGGTGGAGGTAGGCCCCAAGGCCAGGCAGAAGGCATGCGCCCTCCGCGCGCTCCATATACCGGTCCACTCTGGAAAGGAAACCCTGCTTGACTGGCCCCTGGCCATGACAACGGTGTTCGGTGAAGAAGGGGACGCAGGTCTCAGGATAAACCGTGTCAAGAGATCCGGAGACGAGGTGGATGTCACTTTCACACTGCTGGGCCGTGATGCAGCCGCTGTCTTACCTGAGCCAGGCGGTCTCGAAATAAAGGAGGGAGGTGCGCCCGCACATGTGCTCGGCGTGGAACGCAGCCCGGTACCTCTCGAAATTGTAATGCTGATAGACTCCTCCGGATCGATGAAGGGGCAGATGAAAAAGGCGCTGAATGCCACACGCAAATTTATCGAGTCCCTGCCTGAGGACGCATCACTGCGCGTGGTAGATTTTGACACCAAACCCCGCCCCATAAAAGGCAAGAGCAGGGCCGAGGTCTTAAAGGGGCTTAAAGGCGTAAGGGCCAACGGCGCCACTGCTCTTAACGATTCCATCCTGATGGGGCTTGATATGCTTCAAGGGGCCGACCGTCCCGCCCTGCTGGTGTTTACCGACGGCTTTGACGCCAATTATAACGACACCGGGCCGGGCAGCAAGGCCACTAAAAAAGAAGTCCTTGACAGGGTCTCCCAGGCAGGCATTCCTGTCTTTACCATAGGTTTTGGAAAAGGGCATGATGTCAACACCCTCAACCGCATCTCCTCGCTTTCAGGAGGAAACTATTATCCGGCAAGTGACCCGAACGCGCTCAGTGATGCCTTTTCAGTCATTAACTCCAGTTTGACCAGCACCTTTATTGCCCGCTATAAAAGACCTGCCGGAGCGCGTCCATCTGATGTCCCGGTCGTCACATTCATGGTCGATATAAGCGGGTCCATGGACACCACTCCTGATAAATCGGGTTGTGACTACCGGATCGACAAGGTAAAAAACCTGCTCCACGATTTTATCGTCACCCTTCCGGATGATATCCTGGGCCAGGTCATGGCCTTTGAGGACGATGTCTACGTCAACCAGGTGACCACCTCTAACAAAGGCGAACTGCTAACCGGGGTCGCGCAATTCTACGCAGGAGGCGGCACCAACATCCTGGGTGCGGTCGACAGTGCCCTTCACTCCCAGGCGGCCATCCCCTCAAACAAACGATACATGATATTTATAACCGATGCGGCTCTGGGCGTGGACGAGGAAAAGCAGATTCAGTTCGAGACCCTGCTTGGCCGTCTTGCCGATGAAAACATACAATGCCTCTGGGTGGGTATCGGTAATCTGAATGATCAGCCGTTTAAGCGTGCCGCCGAACTGTCGGCCGGGCGCTATATCATTACCGAAGACCCCAAGAAGCTGAAACAGACATTCTCGCAAGTAACCTCGGATATCAAATCGCTACCCAGGAAAACCGGTGACGCAGAAACCCTTATAGAACTTACATTGAGATATCGTCAAAAATCAGGCCGTAACCTGACCTTCGCAAATGCCGCCCAGGCATTAATGCCCGCTCCCGGGGAAGGCGCCGGGATAGAAATACCCGCCAGCATCAGTTACCGGATAAGGCCCCTTAAGACCCGCTATGATTCAGGGACAGCCAGTCTGGTGACAGGGGACGCAATGCCGGTACGAGACGCCAGGATAATCAAGCGTATTCCGATAGGTGTCAGCGGTAAAAATCAGGCGGCCCTGTTCACCGCAAAAGAGGCACTGTTCTTAAACCGTCTCAAGGGGTTGGATGCACCTGAAGGCAGCCGTTTTCTCTCGCTTGTCCTTGAAATTCGGAATGTCCTGCCTGAGCAGGAGGTGACGGTCTATCCGGACGGTACCAGCCATCCCGCTTCCTGGGTTGGAAATGAGGCTGCTACCAGAGGAAAGACGGTTAAGATGGTACCGACCTATGTCATACCTGATATGAAAAGGCACCTTTTTCTTCGCTGGAACAGTGAGCATATGGTGCCTCTGTCACCTGCCACATGGCTTACGCAGGCGCCCCTGACCATGCCTGGTGAAAACAGCCTGGCAGTGAGTCCCGAAGAGACCGTTGTCGGCGCGCTCGTTTTTATGGTCCCGGAGGCGGCCATGCATCAGATGTCACTGCATTTTTACGACATGAACTACGGGCACTTCGACCTGCCGCTGGTTGGAACCCTGCCTTTAGATCCGGACCGCATAAGTGACCTTCCCGCAAAACCGCCGTCAGAGCTTTCCAAGACCTTTGCTCTCGCCATCAGGGAGGTAAGGGATGTTGAAAAAATCGGCCGTCATGAAGCCGGTTCCGATGCAATCTTCCGTATTGTCGAGGCGGACATGATCTCGAAGGTCCAGGCCCTCCTGGATATCAGGCCTGCCGAACGCTTCTCACTTCGCATGAACACCAGGGAAGGTGCGCTCCCTGTCAGGCTCCATAACTTAACAGGACTTCTGCCGCTCGGTTTCATGGCACCCACCATGCTGGCACCCGGCTCCAACAACCGGATACGTCTTGTCTTCAGAGTGCCGGGCGATATCGCTGCCGAGGCCGGAAAGGGCGAACTGGTCGTGGATGTCAAAGGGGGAGGCGTCGTCATTCCCCTTGATGAGCAGGCTGAAAAGGCACCTGTCGTTCCTTCCCCTGCGGACAGCCTGAAAGGAGACGGCATCGATCTGAAAGTTAACCGGATCGAGCGCTACAGGGACTCGGAGGATATGTTCGTGGCCGATCTCACCCTCTTTGATGCCAGAGACGGCAAGGCTACGGCCATGACAGGGGCCTTCATACTCAAGAAAAAGGGCTTCACTGAAAAGAGGACTTCCGGCACGCAGATGGCCGGCCCGGAGCTTACCCGGTCAAAGGGTCTTGCCTCTTTTGCCGCCGGTAATGCCATAATACCTGTCGGAATCATGCCGCCTGACTCCGTTACAGAACAACTCATCTTTGGTATCACGGATGAAACGGTTATTCCGGACGGACGGAGTCTCAGGGGGCTGGTGGTTTTCAAGCTTCCTTTCGGTGATACAGATCCGGCGGATTGGGAGCTGACCTCCCCCCTGTTCAAAGACCTTAAGGCGGAGCTGGGTGATGGAATATACAGTCACGAACGCCTGCTTGCCGAACGCATGGATATCGATCTTGAATTAAGCGACAGCTACATTGCCGCCCTCAACGAAGCCGTGGCGTGCGCAAAAAGACGGCATGAGTCTCAAAACATTAAGAGACCGGGTGCATACAAACCGAAACAGAAGCGGTTCGACAACGAGGCGCCTCCTGCCGAATCCGTACCAGTACCCGACTTTGTACAGGCAGGGGCTTTGAGCTTCAAAGATATCAGGGATATAGAGGCACTTAGGAAAAGACTTTGCCGCATCCGCTTTCTTCCCTCACGGCAGACGGGCTGGGCGCACATGTTCGCACCTGAAGCCGTGATGGCCCAGTCATGGGGCACGGAGGGTGACTTTGCCCGCATGGCGGAAATAGTTCTTGCCAGGCAGGGTTTTGCAGCCGAACGCAGCGAAGTCCTGCTGACAGAAAAGGGAAGAGAAGCCCTTGCGGCAAGGGCCGGGCTTGTGGATGTCGAGCTTGAAAAACTCCCAGCCCTTTCCTACAGGGATCCCAAAGGGCTCAAATATGTCCTGGTTGCACCTTTCATGGAACACATAACCCGTCTCAAAGGGCTGGTAAAGCCCGTTGAACCGTACGAAATTTCTTTGGATCCACAGGGAACGACCATAACTGTGTCACTGCTGGCAATACCGATACAGGAGGGCCAGAATCAGGCGGCAAGGGATCTTTCAAACGGCCTGGCAGGTGAAAGCGACTCGGATGAACCTGCTTCTATCTATATGTTAACCGCCAACCCCTCCCTGCCGGAACTTTCCAGGGGTGCGGTCGACATAGGCTACACAGTTGTTGGTTTCCAGAACGGGCCTGTGGTGAAGGCGATATTTGAAGGGGTGGATAAACGCGTTATCGGAAGTGAGATTATCGATACCGGTCAATACAACATCGTTGGTGAACGTATAGAGATTTCCATGGGAAGCGAAACAGTGGTACTTGAAAACAGTCTTGAGGAAAAAGAGCAAATAGTTGATCGCTTCCACACCCTGGGCATCAACCTGCCCGACCTAAATCAAAAAGGTCTTGAGGCACTTGATGAGGCCATGGAAAAAAGACATGGCACATCCGAGGCCCCCTCCAACCTTTCGGCTCTCAGGTGGTTTACCAGGAATCTGATCTACCGTTTTGTCTGCGCCCAGAGCCGATATGAAAACGAGATCGCCGAAAAACTGGACCTGTTGACCGGCCGAAACGAAAGACCCAGGTGCGTAGCCGTAAGTGTGCGAAAATCTGCCCGGGATAAATCTCTCATAACTACCATAGATCTGGCACGGACCGTTAATCAGGTGCACGAGGGAACCCGCAAGGCCATGCTTGACCGGGCCATTCCCGATTCAGGCCCGACAGAGGAGGCAAAACACGCCTTCAACATCATGAGCGGCATATACGCATCCAAACTGGAGGAAAGCGTCCTGCCCCGGGGGGGGAGCGGGTTCTTCGGGATGCTCGCTCGTTATCCGGCAGACACCAGGCTCATGTGGCTTTCGGCTAACGACCGTTATCAGTTCTACGACTCCATGAGGGAACAGGGATACCCGGAGCGGATGATCCGGCTGCTTGAAGAAAGCCCTAACGTAGCCCTCTTTCCTTCCAAGCCGGCAATAATCAGGGGTAAACCCCACTGGGCCTGGCTTGAGGTAAATCCGAACACCTTTGAGACCATCTCGATGCTCCACACGGGAGACAGGGGGGCCATGGTTGAAAGGGTTTTCAGTGATTTGTGGAAGGACGGCCTTGACTTCATCGTGGGAGGCCTGGTCGGCGTCAGTTCCTCCATCTGGTCGGTGAGCGCCTTTTCCCTTCAGATGAGCGATTACAAGGAGATTATGGCTGCAGCCAAGAAGTTCGCGCTTGGAATAGCCGACAACTTCGGCGCCACCATCAAGGTGGGTGACTTCGAGTTTAAGGCCAAGCCGGGAGACTCAAAACCTGAGGCCTCATACACGGGCACTGGATCAGGAGCAGTCGGGACCTATAAGAACCTCAAGGGGCTGTACGATATGGCCAAAGATCCTAAGATAGACCTCGGAGGGTTCGAGGGAGGATTCAAGGCGGGAGTAGAGCATTACTTCTCATCCGCCGTCAATTGATGAATAAATTCATGCAGTTGATATCCCCGTCAAGGCAGCGCCAACTCTATATTTGTGGATCTTCTCCCGATTAGTTGGTCAATTAGCATATCTTTTTTACACGGCACAACATGTCAGGATTCGAGGGTTCAAGGGTGCGAGTGAAAAGCAAAGAAAAATTTAATGGAACTCTGATTTTTAGTCGATAAAATATGTGCGCACAAACAAAATAAAATTCAATGTGTCAGCAATAACATTCTTAAATATCAACCATTTGAACCCTGGAACCCTGGAAGCTGGGAACCCGCTGCGAAGCTGTGGGACTGAGCTGAGCTAAGCGAGGGCGAAGAATCCTTGAACCCTTTTCACACAACTAAATTGGAGAAGAACCATATTTGGTTATAAGAGGTTTGATCATTGATCCGGAGCCTGATCATTAGCGGCTCGTCTGGCCTCCTTGTCTATCATTATCCCGATAGTTGTATTATCTGCAAGAGACAGACCTTCCGTGCCGATAATACTTAAATTACGGATAGTGGCTTCAGCCGTATCGCCGACAAAACCTTCAACCTGTGTAATACCATGCCCGTTCAAGGCCATGTGAGCGGAACGTATTGCGGAATTTGTCGAACTTGCAACCTTCAGGGCGCAACCCTCCTTTGCACCGTCGCAGAGCATGCCGCCCAGGTCACTGACCAGGTTGTTCACGGCCAGGGTTATCTTTTCCATATCCTTGCCTGCGCGTTGATATACGAGGGCGGCTGCGGCACCCACCCCCGCCGCTATAGCGCACCCGCAAAGAGGAGACAGATCCCCGGTAAAACTCTTTATATAACTGTTTATCAAATGGGACAGGGCGATACTTCGAACAATAGTTTCTTCGGCCAGGGCATAGTGTTTTCCGACCAAATAGGGTACCAGGATAGTGACAATTCCCTGGTTTCCGCTTCCTCCGCTTGTCATGGCGGGAAGATCCAGCCCGGCCATTCTGGCATCAGCCGCACAGGTAGTTATTACTTCACATGATGAAATGAGATCGTCCTGTCGAAGCCTCTCCGATATCAATTCGGAGATATAATAACCCACCTTTTTCAGGCCTTTTCCCTCTTCACTGATGCGGAGATTCATTTCGATTCCGCGCTTTACATATTCATAGTCATCAGGGTTGATCTGCTCCGCCATGTCAACCAGGTCTGCGACCCTTGAATTCCTCAACTCGTCCTTCAACTCATCATCACCTGTGCGATCAACGGCATTATCCGATTTTAAAATTTCCCTGTCGTTTATTTCCAGGCTCACAAGGTTATTGTGAGAGCCTTCTACGACCGCCCTGGCAGTATCCTTTCCCGAGCTGACAGACACATCAATGTAAAGCTGTTTTTTTGATCTGTCACAACCGATATCGGCTCTGCCCGTTTTTATAATCTCCTTGGCGCGGTCCAGGATCTCCTCGGTTACCGCCCCCATTATCTCCATTTTCAATTCGGGCCGCCTGATCAGTGCCCCGATAACACCTGCGATCAGGTTACCCCGTTCTCCTCCGGTATTTGGAATGGTCACGGCAAAACCGTTTTTGTAGACCCCCGGATCCACGGATATACGGACCTTAGATATTTCGCCGTCAAGCTGTCTGGCTGCGGCACTTGCTGCCTGGGCAACGGCAATCGGTTCTGTGCAGCCGAGCGAAGGAAAGACGTCATGTTTAAGAACGTTACTAAGTAAGTTCAATTTGCATTCTCCTGATATTAATAATAGCGGACCTGATCCGATAGGCGTCCCGTATCGGTTCCGTCCGGCACTCAAGGCTTCAGGTCTTGAATCAAATTCAATGAATCATTCCAAAAAATATTCCAAGCACTATCGCCTGTATGATCCAGCCGATAATACAGACACCGACCGCACGCATGGTGCTTGTGTAATCAAGCGCCTGTCTTACCGCTATGACCATGGCTATGAGCATCCATATCCCTGCGATCATGAATATGAAATTCGCAAGTCCCGGGATGATACCCAACACTCTGATCAGACCGGGAGAACTGGAAAAACCGATGGTCCTTAAAAGTTCGCCGTAATCCGCTTTTGTCTCAGGCATGGGAAGAATCTTGGTCCCTATGATGTATGTCAGGTATGCCCATATAAACCATCCGACAAGGGCCAGAATCATTCCGATAAAAAACATGCCTAATCCACCCTTTTGAAGCCCCCCGATGCCTGCCGCCAGACTGGAAAGAACTACCACGGTCATAGCCTGGCCCAGGGCTCCCTTGTCCGCTTCCACCTCCTCATAAAGATTTTTATCCAGCTTCGCGGCCCTTATGATACGATCAGTAAAATTATTCATTTAATCCCCCCGATTAATTGTCTCTACCTGTTACTCAAGGCATGGCACTTGGATATCTCTCGCATCGCTATCCCTTGTGACCTTGTGCCCGCCTTTGTTTAATCACGAGCCTGACAGCTCCTGACGCGATCTTTGTCATGAGTATGCCGGTATAGTGAATTTTATTGAAATCCTCAATGGAAATCGGAATAAACCGGCCGATAGGCTACCTGGATTTCTCATAGGTCCCGACAAGCTCGGTTACGGCGATGATACACCCTTTCATAGCAGCCTCGACCTGTTGCTTGGTCGGCTTATTGAGCCCTTTTAAAACCGTATCCAGGGCATATAACTTGTGAAAATATCTATGTCGGCCGATAGGAGGGCACGGGCCACCGTAGCCGGTCCTTCCCCAGTCATTTGCGCCTTGCTCTGTTCCGGGTGGAAGGCTCGTCGAGACAACCCCTTCAGCCAGACCGGTCGCATCCGGAGGTATGTTGTAGAGGACCCAGTGCACCCATGTCATCTTAGGTGCTTCAGGATCAGGGGCATCCGGGTCATCGACTATCAGGACAAGGCTGCGCGCACCTTCCGGCACCCCTTCCCATTCCAATTGCGGTGAAATATCCTTGCCTTCACATGTATATTTCATGGAAATTTCCCCCCCATTGACAAATGCATCAGATGTAAGAGTAAACGACATTTTTTCCTCCGCATGTAACAGGTTGACAGCAATTGCAAGTACGCAGCCTATTGTAAAAGCGGCAATACTGAGCAGGCCCACGGTATTATAGCATTTTTGCCCAATTTTTTGCGTCTTCATAAGATCATCCAGCATCTAACACCAACCCTGCACATCTAACGGTTTCCTCGCCTTCCAGCTTTCGATAACACACTGATTAATCGAATAATATCTCAAAACCACCAACTTAGAAAGGCCATATTTTCTTTTCACAATTAAAATTGTCACCACAGGCCCTATCTTCGATTTTTATCCGGATATATCGAATTCTTATGGTTACGACATAAAACCAACGACCGGGTTGCAATTTCCGGCCTGAACCTGACTGGCGGCATTAAGGCGCTTTTCTTGTGAAAAAGCTTGAAAAACCATGATACGAGAGGTAATGTCAAAAACCCTGTGAAAACTAGCGGCATGGCGTTTAATTGAAAATGCTGTGGCAGGGTAATTGTTGGAGCTTCCCCTTTGAACAAAGGACGGATTGTTTCATTCGGACAAACAGGCTCCCGTGGTAGCCTTTGAAGCTTCTGCGATATAATTCACACTGATGAATGAGCAACTTGTCAGGCTATTATTTATAGAAATTTATCAGAGAATCTCAGTGGGACATAATGTGAAGAAAAATTGGTTTGTAACAACCTTCATTGTAGGGTCCCTGATATTTTGCTCATGGGCCTTTTTTCACTATGAGAAGCGACTTAATCTTTCCAACATATCGATTTTAAAGACGATAAGGGGTGAAAAAAGCAACGAACAAGTTAAGTGCGCTACGGTCCTGAATATCGGCAAACAAGGTTTACTGTCCATGGAAATGGTCATTCCTTGTGAAGATGAAGATCAGGTATCTGATTTAACAAGCAAGCTGCATATTATAAAAAGCGATTTTTTGACCAGCCTTGATCAGATACAGATAGATAAATGGGTAAAAGAGGGGAACTTGAGGGCCATAAAGGCCGAGTTCCTTAAGATAGTAAACCGTCACATCGATAAACCGGTTGAAAATCTCTATTTTGAATCGTTTATTTCCAAATGAGGCGCCAGGAAGTCATTATTCTATTACGACTCACGATATAGTGATGACACCGCAATTCCTGAAAAGGACTTCCCCCCACCGGACCACACGACGGGGTATATGGAATTGACTCTGCGGTGATTCAGCCGACAATTGGAGAAAGCCTTTTTTGGCACCAGCCACGACGGTTATAACCATTTTATGAATGTTCCGTCGATTCAGCTATCTTAAGATCATTTGATACCCCCTGAAAGCCTTCTATAATCCTTTATCCGAGGCAAAAAGTTCAGCATAAGGCCTGTTTTTTCTCGCCCCAGTAAAAAAGGACCTGTCATGACTCTTGATTTTGATTCATCCATTATCTATACTTCGCTACTCATAATTTTGATAAATTGCTATACGCTTTTTTAACGTTAAGGCTTGGAGGAATAATGAACGATAAAACGGTCTTTGATGACTGGCCGGAAAAATATGACAAATGGTTTCAGACACCGATCGGTAAACTGATCAGGTATTATGAGGGAAGGCTCGTACTTGACATGACGGAGCCGAAACAGGGCGAAAAGATACTGGATGCGGGCTGCGGCACAGGGGTGTTTACGAAGGATCTGCTTGATCTGGGCGCTGAGGTTGTGGGACTTGAGATTTCAATTCCGATGCTCAAAAGGGCTCGGGTAAAACTTACGGGCCATCCATTCCACATGGTTCCGGGGGATATGACAAGGCTTCCCTTTTCAGACAATTACTTTGACAAGGCGGTTTCCGTCACAGCAATCGAGTTTATCGAGGATGCCTGCATCGCCATAGAAGAACTGTTCAGAGTGACCAGGCCGGGCGGTTCGGTCATAGTTGCCACTCTCAACAGCCTCAGCCCCTGGGCGGAGCGCAGGAAGGATGCGGGTAAAAAGGGACACGCAATTTTTAAAAAGGCCTTTTTCAGATCCCCTGACGATCTTATGTCATGCACACCTTTTAAGGGAGAGGCAAGATCAGCCATACATTTCGAAAAAACCGATGAGCCGGGCAGGGCAAAGGTGCTTGAAGAAAAAGGTGAAAAGGAGGGTCTCGATACCGGGGCGTTTCTTGTGTGCCGCTGGGTAAAACAATGTGAGTAATTCGGAATAATTTCGGATCTAAAAGGGTGTTGAAAAAGCTGCAGATGCAAAGTGCATGAGCACGTTGAAATGACGAAGATCGAACGCAACTCGGCAGATGCGGGCTTTACAACACCATTATGGAACAGTAATGGATTTCTGCGACCTAAACTGCAAGTACGCATCCTGGCCAAAAGAAACTGACATGGACGGCTCAGGCAGCTGCCGGACCTTTCAGGCGATCTATTGCGCCAAAAAGAAAAGGCATGTCCATAAGAACATGCCTTGTGCTGAAAAAGCGAGTCGTCTCAAAAGCGAAGAGGTGTCTTATACCTCTACCCCTTCAAGATAATCGGATATGGCGCCGTCATATTCATGAGTAAGCCTGAATACCTTTCTGGCAAGCCTGAACCTGGTTTCAAGGGTTGTTTCCCCGCCCGATTCCGCCATCTCCTTTAAGACCGTCTCATAGTCCGCTGGGTCCACGATCACGGTCACGTCCTTGAAATTCTTGGCGGAAGACCTGAGCATGGAGGGCCCTCCGATATCTATATTTTCTATCGCCTCTTCCAGGCTCACTCCCTGCTTTGCCACCGTCTTTTCAAACTGATAGAGGTTTACCACCACCATATCGATGGTGTCTATGCCATGTTCCTTCATAACCTTCATGTGCTCGTCATTGCTCCTCAGGCCCAGAAGGCCTCCATGCACCTTCGGGTGAAGGGTCTTAACGCGGCCGTCCATCATTTCAGGAAATCCGGTATATGCAGAGATATCCGTGACATCGATTCCTCCATCCCTCATTACGCGGGCCGTTCCGCCTGTGGACAGGATCTTTACGCCAAATGGGGAAAGGGCTTTTGCAAATTCCACTATTCCGGTCTTGTCGGTCACGCTGATTATCGCCCTCTCTATCTTTGCCATTAATACTCCTCCTGTTCTCATTTCGTGAAAGGGTTTATCCTTGAATTCCTAATTCTTTTTTTTGTCATCCGTTTTCGGTAAAGGCACCTTGAAAAACTCCACCCCTTCGCTGGCAAGGGTATTTTCCTCTTCCTGTGTTGCAGAACCCCTTATATTTCTTTTTTCAGAGACGCCGTAATGCATCTTAAGGGCCTCGGCGGCGAACTTGGTTCCCACATCTTCAAAATTTTTCTGCATGTAATCGCTGACTTCCATCGCCAGTTTTTTGTAGTCAATGGCCCCCTGCGGCACCGGCCTGGAAGACCCGCTGCTTACAGACACGGGTGAAAGGACTTTTCTGATCTCGATATCATCACAGAAAGGGCAGGTGATCATCTTTTTTATCTGCTGCTCCTCAAAGGCCTCAAGGCTGTCAAACCAGCCCTCGAATGTATGGCCCCTGGAGCACTCAAGATCAAACACCATCATTTGGAAATTATTCCTCCAGAATCTCTCTCATGAATTTCAGATTAACTTCATCCCAGTCATCACCGTTCGGGTCGGCCCCCTTAGGCGTTTCAAGCACAAAAGGAATGTCCCGGAAGCGGGGGTCCTTGAGGAAAAAGGACAATCCGGTCTTCCCTATTTTACCCCTGCCAAGATGTTCATGCCGATCGACACGGGAACCGGGATCCTTTTTCGAATCATTGAAGTGAAAAAGCCTGAGCCGGTCAAGGCCTATTGTTTCATCAAAACTCCCGATCAAATCCGCATATGTCCCAGGCGTCCTGAAATCATAGCCTGCAGCGAATATGTGGCATGTATCAAGGCACACACCGAAGCGCTCCTTTTTTCTGACGCGCTCGATTATTCCGGCAATATGCTCAAAACGGTATCCCAGTGACGAGCCCTGCCCTGCGGTAGTCTCAAGCAGTATGGTTACAGTAGTCTTACCGCAGCGTTCCAATATAAGGTCAAAGGCATCCGACACCCTTTTGATTCCCGCCTTCTCGCCCTGCCCAAGATGTGCCCCCGGGTGCATGACAAGATAGGGTATGTTGAGCGCCTCGGTCCTTTTTATCTCCTCGAAAAGCGCCTTAAGCGACCTGTCCCTCACCTCCTGCCTCGGGGATGCAAGGTTTATGAGATAACTGTCATGGACCGCTACAGGCTCAACCCCGGTTTCTTTTCTAGCCCTTTGAAACCTGCCTGTTTCATCTTTTTCAAGGGGTTTTACATCCCAGCGGTTGCTGTTTCGGGTAAAGATCTGGATTGCGCTGCAACCCCTCTTTCTACCCCTCAAAAGGGCGTTTTCCAGCCCCCCTGCAATAGACATATGGGCGCCTAAAAGGGGCATATCATCTTTCTGTGTAAAGTACCGCCAGGATCTTGGTTTCCTCTTGCCCGTGACATTTCACAAGGTGAGGCATGGTCGAGTCGTAGTATATGCTGTCCCTAGGTTTCAGGACATGTACCTCATCTCCCAGGCGCACCTCCATCTGCCCCCTGATGACATATATAAATTCCTGCCCGTCATGGGTGGATCTCTCCTCTTCCGTCTTGGAGGGGCTCAGGGTTACAAGGAAGGGTTCCATGTGCCTGTCCTTTTTGTGCGGTGCCAGAGACTCATATTCGTATCCGTATTGTTTGTCTTTTTCCGAATCGTAGCGGGACACCACCTTTCGATCTCCCTGCTGCACAATGGTGTAGGGCTGGTTTTCCTCACCTGAGATAAAATAGCCCATCTTCATGTCAAGCGCCTTTGCAAGCCTTATGACCGTTCCCAAAGGAGGCGCCACAGACCCATCCTCCACCTGTTCAAGAATCTGCACATCAATACCGGTCCTCCGGGAGATATCGTTGAGGCTCAATCCACGCTCTTCCCTCACCATCCGGACCCGCTCTCCCACCTTTACCGGTAACTCCTCATCAGGCGTGCCGGATCCGATGCTGTCCATAAAGGCCCGCTCTTCATCTCCACCTGAAAACCGACCTGAAACCTCACCTAGAAAATCCTGGTAGGCATCCCTTTCGACATCCTTTTCACCTTTTTTTTCCATAATGACCTTTCAGCTCAAGTCGCTCGCTTAACTGCACAAGGGTCGTCCTATACTCCTTCCCGTACAAACCTGGCTCCCCTTTCAAGGGCCTCTGTATTAATGTTTATCATCTTGTGATACCTGGGGTCAAGTGCCGGATAAAGGGCCTTTTTAACGGAATCAAGCGCCACGACACCGCTCTTTTCTATTGCCGCGCCAAGCACGACCATATTTGCAAGTCTGTCGTTTCCAAGCTCCTCCGCCAGTTCATTACTCGGCACCATGAGGCTCTCTACTCCCTTTGTATTTACCTCCTCCTTCGGCACCAGGGATGAATTCACCACGACCAGGCCCCCTTTTTTCACCCTGGGAGCAAACTTTTCCATGGATGGAAGATTCATCACCACCGCGGTCAAGGGGCTCTGTATGATAGGGGAGCCGATATCCCTGTCCGAGATAACAACCGTGCAGTTTGCGGTTCCACCCCTCATCTCAACGCCGTATACGGGCATATAGGTAACCTTTTTCTTTTCACCGATTGCGGCGTAGGCAAGGATATTTCCCATGAGCATGACCCCCTGCCCGCCGAACCCAGCGAATATACAGTCAAAATACATCAATCAACCTCCCCTTTATAGACTCCTAACGGAAAATAGGAGGACATCTCCTCCTGAACCCTCTTTGTGGCGTCCTGAGGGCTCATCTTCCAGTTGGTAGGGCAGGCTGAAAGCAATTCAACAAATCCGAAACCCTCCCTGTTTACCTGAACCTCTACCGCCCTCCTGATCATCTTTTTGGCCTTCATAAGGTTCTTTGGATCGCTCACTGACGCCCTTGCCACGAACGTGGTACCCGGCAGCTGTGCCATGACCTCGGACATTCTGATCGGGTAACCGTTTGATTCGGGATCCCTTCCGTAAGGGGTGGTTGTCGTCTCCTGGCCGGCCATGGTGGTGGGAGCCATCTGACCTCCGGTCATTCCGAAGACCATATTGTTGACGAATATCACCGTAAGATTCTCACCCCTGTTACCGGCATGTATTATCTCGGCAGTCCCGATAGCCGCCAGATCGCCGTCACCCTGATAGGTAAAAACGAAATTATCCGGCATTGCACGCTTTACGCCTGTAGCCACGGCGGCGGCCCTTCCATGGGGCGCCTCGACAACGTCAACGTTAAAATAATCATAGAGAAAAACCGAACAGCCCACAGAGGCGACTCCGATCGTCTTTTCCCTCAGAGCGAATTGATCAATCGCCTCGGCCACCAGTCTGTGGATTATGCCATGATGGCATCCCGGACAGAAATGGAAAGGCACATCTACCAGGGCCTCAGGCCTTCTGAAAACCTGTTTCATTTATCTTATCCTTTTTTTATAAATCTTCTTTATTTCATCAAAGAGTTCATCAGGTGACGGGATAGAACCGGGAGGTCTTCCGTAAAAATCCACATGGTGCCCTTTATGACGGACCGCAAGCATAACATCCTCGATCATCTGACCGGTGTTAAGCTCGATGGCCATGAAGTTTTTTATTGAAAGAGCCACCTTCGCGAGCTGCGCCGAAGGAAAGGGATAAAGGGTTATCGGCCTGAAAAGCCCCACCTTCATACCCTTCTGTCTTGCCATATAAATGGAACTTTTGAGTATCCTTGCAACCGAACCGAATGCCACGAGCACGAGCCTTGCATCTTCGAGCAGATGGGTCTCAAACATTATTTCCCGTTTCATGCTCTTATATATCCTGTTCAGGTTCCAGTTATGCTTGGTCAGTTCCCCTTCAGACAGATAAAGTGACTTTACGAGTCTCGGTTCCCTTCCGGTCGCGCCTGTCAGGGTCCAGTCCTTTGGATACTCCCTCTTTCTGTATTTACGCCTTGCAAGGGGTTCCTTTATCTGACCCATCAGAGCGTCGCCCAGTATAACGACCGGGTTTCTGTATTTATCGGCCAGATCAAAGGCCTTCATCGTAAGATCGTAATTTTCCTGAACCGAATGGGGCGCAAGCACTATCGTCCTGTAGTCTCCATGGCCTCCCCCCCTTGTTGACTGAAAATAATCCCCCTGGGAAGGAGAAATACCGCCAAGGCCGGGACCGCTCCTGCTCATATTCACTATGACCCCCGGAATGCGGCTTCCGCACATGTAGGATATTCCCTCCTGCTTGAGCGAGATCCCGGGACTTGAGGAGGACGTCATGGCCCTTACCCCCGTTACCCCGGCCCCCAGGAGCATATTTATGGATGCTATTTCACTTTCCGCCTGTATAAATGTCCCGCCCACTGAAGGAAGGTGCTTTGCCATATATTCGGGGATCTCGTTTTGCGGTGTAATGGGATACCCGAAATAAAAACGGCATCCGGCCTCAATAGCCCCCATTGCAACCGCGTCATTGCCTTTTACAAGTGACAGGTCCTTCAATTTTAGACTCCTTTTACCTATTTAAAGACGGTAATCACCATGTCGGGGCACATCTCCGCGCATAGTGCGCAACCGGTGCATCTTTCCTGATCGTCGATACAGGCGACATGGTAACCGGATCTGTTTATCTTTGAATCAACCGAGATAAGGTTCTTGGGACAGACCGTCACGCAAAGCCCGCAGCCCTTGCACCTTTCTTCTCTAAATTCTATCTTTGCCATAACAAAAATACGTTAGCCCCTCTCATTATAAAATATAGTTCCGATCTTCTTATATGCCACGTTATCTGGACATTCAGGCATTTCTTTTTAGGCACCTTAAAAAAAACCACCCTTGATAAGGGTGAATTTTTTCCTGCCCTGCAGCAGCGACCGATTATGGTTTCTTGACACCATCAAAGGCCGAACTTATTATGGGCGCTATATGCCAGAGAAAGCTAAACGAAAAATGCTGAAAGATCAATTAATTTTTCATTTATCAGGGTCGTTTGAGCCCCGGGCACGGCCGTAAGGACTGATTATACTACATCGGCGATGCCTTTTGGGGCAAAAAAGGGGTATAATATCATCAACCGTTGGGACATTGTTTCTGAAAGGAAAAAAACATGCCTGAAAAACAATACCTGGTAGACGAACTCACACTCAACGATTCATGGAGGATGTTCAATATAATGGCCGAATTCGTGGAGGGCTTCGAGTACCTTCCCGATGTATACCCGGCGGTTTCCATCTTTGGTTCCTCCAGGGTCAAGCCTGAAAGCCTTACATATAAGAATACCGAGCAGACTGCCAGGCTTCTTGCCGAGGAGGGCTACAACGTCATATCGGGAGGCGGGCCGGGCGTTATGGAGGCCGCAAATAAAGGCGCTTCAGACGGGGGAGCGAAATCCGTGGGCCTGCACATACATCTTCCGAATGAACAGAAGGCCAATCAATACTCCAATATAAGCCTCCAGTTCAGGTATTTTTTCATCAGAAAGGTCATGTTCGTAAAATACGCGGTGGCATATATTATAATGCCCGGCGGATTCGGGACCATGGACGAACTTTTCGAGGCACTTACTCTGATACAGACCAAGAGAATAAGGTACTTCCCCGTCATACTCATGGACTCGGAATACTGGAAGGGGCTGCTCGGCTGGATAAAGGAGGCCTTTATCAAAAATGACATGATAACGGAATCGGATTTCGAGATATTCAATGTAGTCGACAGCCCTGAAGAGGCGGTAAAGATCATAAAAAGGAGAGTTATAATATAGGGGTGGAAGAACGTGAACAGCGGCAAATGATTGACTGTGCCCTTGAAATGGGGATTGAGTTGACTCCCGAAAGGGCGGAGACTATGGGACTATTTCTTGATGAACTCTGTGAATGGAGCAAGAAAACGAACCTGACAGGCATCAGCTCAAGGGACAGGATCATAAAGGAACTTCTGCTCGACTCCCTGGTTCCCCTTTCCTATATTCCTGAACAGGGGAGCATACTTGATCTGGGCTCAGGCGCCGGTTTTCCCATAATTCCGATCAAGATCTGCAGAATGGGTCTTAACACCCACCTTATGGAAGCGAACAACAAGAAGGTCAATTTCCTCAAACATGTGATCCGCCTTACAGGGCTTTCAGGGATAAACGTCAAAAGGGGAAGGATAGAGACGGACGGAGATCTTCTCGATCCGGCAGGTTATGATATCATAACCGCACGGGCCGTGGCGCCTCTCGAAAAGGTCATCAGGTGGTGTGCCCCCCATCTCAAGCAGACAGGCCTTATGATAAATTTTCAGGGCGGCGACTTTGCGGAAGCCATAAAAAAAAGCTCAAAGATAATGAGAAAAACCGGCATCTTCCTGCATGAAAAAGTATCCTACGATCTTCCTCAGAAAGGGGCCAAAAGGCATACCCTGTTGTTCAAAAAGCATTAATTCCGCCCCTGACCTTTTTCCCGGGTCCTGGACCCTGACTTTAAAATATTCGCACGCCTATTTTAGAAAAGAGAGTCCTGAAGACAGATTTAAGGGACGGCCGATAGATTTTCATATGAAAGGGGCAAAAGGTCAGAGGGCATTCGCCGGTTAATCGTCCTTCTGGTACTTGAAGGAGACATTCAGCCTCGTCCTGTAAGAGGTTACCTTGCCGTTCTCGACTGTAACGTCCATCTTGGTCACCTCAGCGATCCTGAGATCCTTCAGGCTTGAAGATGCCGTCTCCAGGGCTGTCTTTGCGGCATCCTCCCAGGACTGATCGCTTGAACCCACCAGTTGTATGACCTTGTAAGTGCTTCCAGCCATTTTGATCCTCCTTTTCTTATCTATGATGTTAAGGTCAATGACTTACCGCACCTTCCGGGAACACCTCCTTTCTTTCTGGAATAGGACTTTTTCGCCGTTTATTATAATAAGGATATCAAAACCTTAAAAAACAGACAAGCCCATCCTGAAAAAAGGAAAGAAAAACCTGCGCCGGAGGGAAGGCTTGTCCATCAATAAACGGCATTGTCCTGCGCTTTCTCCGGCAAAAGCCCCCATCTCCGGACCTGGTCCAGCATACTCTGTCTGTGAGTCCCGGGCCAGAAATAGCGGCCGCATTGGGGGCAATATCTGATCTTATCAACTTTTCTGTAAAAGACATATTCAGGCACAAGGTCCTCTACCTCTTCAGGGTCCGCATTCGTCAGAAGAGAATTACACAGGATGCATCTGCTGAAAATGGCCGAAGGCGCGGGTGCGAGATCGAGTTCCCTTTTCAGCTGGGCCAGTTGCCCCTCTACATGGTCTTGAGTAATAAGCAGGGAGTTCCGGTATTTTTCGGCCGTGGCCCTGTGACGCGTCAAAAGAAGCCTTTCTTCCTCAAGCAGTCGATCCAGGGAATCTTCGTGCGGCTGACGAAGATAAATGGTGTCAAAGCCGAGTATCCTAAGCCACTTTGCCAGTCTTCCCAGCATGGAGTCTGCCAAAAATTTCAAGGTTCATCATCCTCGGAAATGCATATGTCTGAACGAACTGTTATCAAATTACCGCGGCGTAGGGGTCATAGGCCGCATATTGCTTGTTGAAGCTTTATCAGGGATTCCAGATTTATTGACGACACCTTTTAATTGTTATAGATACATAGAAATACTTCCGAAAAGACTTAACGGGAAACAGAGAGTCCCGGCCCGGAGGATAAGGTTTTTCATATTGAAACAAGACAGAAAAAATGGGTAAAGGGAACCTGTATTCTGCGCTCCTTTTTGCTTATTTACAAGGCCCACCCCCGCGGAAATAGATTTTCCTCAAGGATTCAAACTCCCGGCAGCAGGCTGCAGGGAATCGTTAGGGCATTTTCGAGATAAAATTGCCCGGAGAAAATGGAGATGTTGATATTTCAATGGACAGGATATTAATCAAACAGAGTGATCCGCTGAAAGGTGTTGTGAATATAAGCGGGGCAAAAAATGCCGCCCTTCCTGCCTTGGCCGCGTGTCTTTTGACCGGTGGCTGGCACAAACTGAGAAACATCCCCGGTCTCAAAGACGTTAAAACCATCAAACGCATAATGTCGGGGCTGGGCGTTCAGTTCAGACAGGGGAATGAACAGGACTCATTAGAGGTAAACTCCGAGGGCCTGAAGGACTATAAGGCACCTTATGAACTGGTAAAAACCATGCGCGCCTCGATCCTGCTTCTTGGACCGATGCTCGCCCGTTACGGCAGGGCCAGGATATCTCTTCCGGGAGGGTGTGCCATCGGCGCAAGGCCGGTCAACATGCACCTTTCAGGGCTCGTTTCCATGGGAGCGGACATATATCTTGAGCAGGGCTATATAAACGCCAAGGCATCGCAGCTCAAAGGCGTCGATCTATTTTTCGATATACCTACCGTAACAGGCACTGAAAATATAATGATGGCGGCTGTCACGGCAAAGGGTGAAACCATCCTCAGGAACTCGGCAAAGGAGCCTGAAATAAATGACCTGGCAGACATGCTGCGCAACATGGGTGCCGATATCGAGGGAGACGGCACCGACACTATCAAAATCAGGGGGGTCGAGGAACTGAGGCCCGCGGTTCATACCGTTATTCCCGACAGGATTGAGGCCGGCACCTTCATGATAGCCGCCGCAATGACAAAAGGAGAGATACGACTCAAGGGATGCAGAAGCGAACACCTTGGAGCCATTACCGAAAAGCTTGAATCCTCGGGCGCGGACATAAGGACATCGGGAGAAGATCTTATAGTCAAGGGATCCGAGACCATAGAAAGCGTTGATATAAAGACAATGCCCTTTCCCGGCTTTCCAACGGATCTGCAGGCGCAGTTCATGGCGCTCATGTGCGTGGCCGATGGATGGAGCATGATAAGAGAGACCGTCTTTGAAAACAGGTTCATTCACATAGGCGAGCTCAAGAGGATGGGTGCGGATATTGAAATCAACGGAAATCAGGCGCTGGTAAGGGGCAGAGAGCACCTCCTGGCAGCCCCTGTCATGGCAACCGATCTGAGGGCAAGCGCATCTCTCATCCTGGCAGGTCTTGTCGCAAAGGGCGGCGAAACAGAGGTTCAAAGGATCTATCACCTTGACCGGGGATATGAGTCCCTGGAAAAAAAATTCATAAGCCTAGGGGCAAACATGCGGCGGGAAACAGGATAAAGCCGTTAAAGGATAAAAGATGTTCCATCGCCCCCT
>Ga0272442_10000176_pt1 | contig 105754 bp, 84 predicted proteins | sample SSMForm2O_FD_200262 | JGI IMG/M metagenome (GOLD analysis project Ga0272442, IMG submission 200262) | Marine sediment archaeal communities from Little Sippewissett salt marsh, Falmouth, MA, United States - SSM-Form-2O | ecosystem: Environmental > Aquatic > Marine > Wetlands > Sediment ...
ACTGACGATGCGATGGGCAAGACGGGTCGTCCCGGCCGCGCTGCTGCCGCTGCTCGGCTGTTCGCTCTCCTTCGACTTCAACAACCCGGTGGAGGATCTGCCGCCAGACTCGGTCGGCGGCCGGGCCGTCCAGGAAGCAGCGGGCTCGGGCGAGTTCGAGCCGGTGCACCCCTGCCGGGCCGCGATCCGGCGCACGCCGATCTCGGCGGCCAACGAGGCGAACGGCCGCTTCGTGCTGAAGAACCTGCCGCCCGGCGAGCACGAACTGGTCCTGCAGTGCGACCCGGACGGCGACGGCGACTACCAGCTCAAGCTGCGGCGGCCCGGGATCAACCTCGAGTCCGGCAGCGCGGTCGAGCTCCACGATCTGGTGGTGGCGCGTACCGGCTCGGTGACCGGCGTGGTGACGCTCAACAAGGAGCCCGTGGACGCGGGCGTGATCGTGGTGCTCGAGGAGCACGAGACCGGCGAGCCCACGGACCTGACCGGCGTGACCAATGCGTCCGGCAACTACCGCATCGACTTCGTGCCGCCGGGGCAGTACACCGTGTTCGCGGCCACGGGCTCGGCCATCGGCGAGAGGCTGCCGGTTTCGATAGAGTCCGCGGACACCACCGAGGCCGACGTCGATCTCGAGGAGGACACCCGCGCCGGCTCGCTCAAGGGCCGCGCCCGGCTGTGGAAGGTGCCGGGTACCGAGGCCCACGGCGGGATCACGATCGATCTCGACGACGGCCGTGTCAGCGACGAGACCCGGCGCAAGCTCCTGCCCCCTCCGGCCACGGTGGAGTCGACCACCACCGCCTCGGACGGCAGCTACTTCTTCAGCGATATCCCGGTCGGGGTGTACACGCTGCACGCGAGGGAGGTCGGTCACATTCCGGCCCGGCTGGCTGCGGTGGTGGTGCGTCCGAACGAGGAGGCCACGGCGCCCGACATGTATCTCGTGTCCGAGGAGCTCGACGACTGCGACGACGACGGGCTGCTCGACGACGAGGACGAGGACGACGACAACGACGGCTTCAAGGATCACGAGGACGCCTTCCCCTGCGATGCCAACGAATGGCTCGACACCGATCTCGACGGCATCGGCGACAACGCCGATCCCAACGACGACAACGACGACCTGCTGGACTGGGAGGACGAGTGTCCCAAGCAGAAGGCCTTCACCGAGAACGGCTGCCCGGACGGCACCGAGGGCACGGTGGAGATCCCGACCGAGCTCGAGGCCGATGCGGACGCGGCGACCGACGCCGAGGCGGAGCCGACCGAGCTCACCGAGGGCGAGGCCTGCGTTGACGACGACCGCGAGCCCAACGACACGACCGACGAGCCCTCGTCGATCGGCGTCAACGACTTCGTCGACGCGCTGGTCTCGGCCTACGGCGATGACGACGTGTTCGTGCTCACCGCGTGCAGCGGCGCAACCCTGTCCGTGACCGCCTCATTCAGCCACGACGAGGGCGACATCGACGTGCGGCTGCTCGACAGCGACCGGCAGGAGCTGGCCAGCGGCACCTCGGACACGGACCACGAGGTGGTGCTGTGGGAGTCGAGCCTCGACGGCCCGGTGTACATCGTGGTCACCAACAACACCGCCGACGCCTGCACCAGCTACAGCCTGACCACCTCGATGACGGCCTGTCCCGCGACCTGCACCGACTTGACCCAGAACCAGGACGAGACCGACATCGACTGCGGCGGCACGATCTGCCCGGCCTGCGCCAACGGCGACGCCTGCGAGCTGGCCCGCGACTGCCTGAGCGGGATCTGCTCGAACCTGGTCTGCGTGGCCGCGGGCTGCAACAACCAGGAGCAGGACGGCACCGAGACCGACGTGGACTGCGGCGGCGACTGCCCGCGCTGTGCCGACGGCCTGAAGTGCTCGGTGGCCGAAGACTGCCAGAGCTTGGTGTGCGAGGGCGCGCCGCTGACCTGCCAGGTGCCGACCTGCGAGGACGGCGTGATGAACGGCAACGAGACCGATCAGGACTGCGGCGGCCAGGACTGCGTGGCCCTGGGCCTGCGCTGCGGCTGGAACCAGAGCTGTACGGTCAACGATGACTGCATCAGCTCGGACTGCAACGGCATGATCTGCACACCGAGCTGCAACGACGGCGAGCAGAACTCGGACGAGACCGACGTGGACTGCGGCGGCAGCTGCCCGCCCTGCGACGACGGCCTCGACTGCTCTCAGGCCAGCGACTGCATCAGCGGCGTGTGCGACACGACCTGCCAGGCGCCGAGCTGCACCGACGGTGTGCGCAACGGCAACGAGACCGACCAGGACTGCGGCGGCGCCGAGTGCGTGGGCCTCGGGCGGCTCTGCGCGAACGGCCAGGAGTGCGCAGTGCCCGGGGACTGCGTGAGCGGCGTGTGCGAGGGCAGCGGACCGCTGACCTGCCAGCCGAGCTGCACCGATGGCGAGCAGAACCAGGGCGAGACCGACCTGGACTGCGGCGGCCCCAACTGCGGGGGCTGCGAGGACGGCCTGGCCTGCAGCGGCAACACCGACTGCCTCGGCGGCATCTGCGACACCCTGGTCTGCACCACGCCGCCCAACTGCCAGTGGATCATCGACAACGGCTGGTCCGCCACCGACGGCACATTCATGATCGACCCGGACGGTTCGGGCGCCGGCGTCGACCGCTTCGAGGCGTACTGCGACATGAACACCGACAACGGCGGCTGGACCCTGGTGCTGAACTACCTGCACCAGGGCGGCACCAGCCCGGCGCTCGACGTGCGCACGACCGACCTGCCGCTGCAGGGCGCCACCGCGCTGGGCACCGACGAGAGCGGGAGCAGCACCTGGGGCCACGCCGGCAACGCGATGATGGCGCTGATCGACGCGAGCGAGATCCGCTTCCGCGGCATCTCCTCGGGCCACGCCAACGTGATGGACTTCAAGTCGCAGGACCCGGGGTGCATCGCCTACCTCGAGACCGGCACCGGCGAATGCATGGCGCTGATGGACCTGTGGGAGGCGCTGCCCGGCCACACCACGATGCTGCCGGGCATGATGAGCGGATCCGAAGCGGACCAGGGCGACTACGCGATGACGTACAACACCTTCACCGAATCGACCATCTCCGCCTGGGGCATCAACGCCGACGGCGCCTGGATGCTCGACGAGGGAATGATGGTCGGCGACACCAACCACACCCATCACCAGGTGTGGGCGCGCCACATCCCGACCTGCACCGACGGCACGCGGAACGGGGACGAGACCGACGTCGACTGTGGCGGCTCGGTCTGCGAGCCCTGTGTCGAGGGCCTGGCCTGCCAGGGCAACGCCGACTGCTACAGCGGGACCTGCGAGGGCCTGGTATGCCAGCCGATGTTCGACACGATCCTGATCGCGAGCCAGATCCTGGCCAACACCGAGGGCTTCATGTCGTACAAGGACTACTGCATCCAGGGGCCCACGGCGTACACCGCCGGCGCGCAGTCCGTCACCCTGGGCTGCGGCACGGGCAACAGCCTGAGCTTCAACTACACCGGCACCAGCGGCAACATCACCGACATCACGCTGGCGAGCACCTCGTCGCCCGACCCGGACATCGGGATCGGCCGCGGCTCGATGGGCACCATGCCGTTGATCTGGCCGTTCCGCGTGCAGTGGGCCGAATGGCAGCAGAACGTGCCGACCGATTCGATGTTCATCGACACCCCGGTGCAGGCCGAGGCCAAGATCCACCGCATCTACGAGGTGCTGGGCAACCGCCCGCCCACCACCGACCTGGCGAGCCTGGCCGGAAACTACGTCGGCCGCGTCGACGCCACGCGCTACTACGGGGGCGCGGAGCCATTCGAGCAGGCAACCGGGTACCTGATCTTCGACTTGGACAGCATGGGCGGCGTGACCGGTTTCTACCTCGAGGTGCGCTTCCCGCCGATGAGCGAGATGCTGATGCTGGAGGACGGTATCGGCACCGTGGCCGCGGACGGCACCTTCGATATGGCCTCGTACACACTGGCCGAAATGCCCGGCAGCGTCCTGGTCCTCGACTCCACGGTCACCGGCGCGGTGTTCCACGACGACTGGCTCGGCGGCGTGCTCGGAGCGGACGACACCGACGACGAGTACGCGCAATCGGTGATCGGCTCGTGGCGCGCTTGGAACGCAAGCCTGTGCACCGACACCGTGCTCAGCGGCGACGAGACCGACGTTGACTGCGGCGGTGCCTGCGCGCGGGCGAACCGGATCAGCTGGGGCTGCGACGTGTTCGAGGGCTGCATCGAGGACGAGGACTGCCAGAGCGGGCTCGGCTGTGTGACCGGTCAGTGCAGTCCGATGTAGGGACTACCGCGGCGGCGGCATCAGGCCCCGCTTGTACATGTTCTGCCAGCTGCGCACCGCCGGGTTGAGCGTGAGCTGAAACGCAGGCCGCGAGCTGCTGCCCAGCAGCAGGGCAAAGGCGAAGTTGAAGCGGATCAGCCCGTCCTCGTCCTTGATCGCGGGCGGCGGATTGGGAAAGGCCTCGGCCTCCTCGAAGGCCGACATGCCGGCGCGGTCGAAGTACTCCACGCCGCAGCCGTCGCGCATCACCAGCTTGTGCAGGCTGCCGTCGCCGTTGAGCACCACGTGCAGCTCGGTGACGTAGTCCCGCGGTGAGAGGATCACCCCGGCGCCCTGCGCGGCGCGGAAGGCGTCCCGCGGCCGCCAGAACTGGTTGACCGTCCGCTTGATGCGGTTGATGTACGCGGCGAGGTAGCTCTTGCGCGTGTTGAGCCGCGTGGCCTCGTCCTCGTCGATATCCGGCAGGTAGTCGTTGGCCGGATCGCCGCGGATGCGCTCCAGCGTCGCGAGATCCGGCATCAGCTCGGCCATCCGCGGCAGGTTGTTGTCGTGCACTCCGCCGCGCCCGTCCGGGTTCGGCGTCTCCATCAGCTCGGGGCTGACCTGCAGCTTGTCGCGGTTGTTGCCGGCCATGCGGTCCGCGGCCGAGCGGTTGACCAGGCCCCGGTCCTTGATCGCCTCGGGCAGCAGCAGGGCGGTTTGCTCCTGCTGGTGCGGGATCAGCAGCAGGCGTTCCTCGCTCGGGTCGCCCTGCTTCTTCTGCTCCTGCTCGGCGCCGGCCGAGACCCGATCCCGCTCCTCGGCCCGGGCGCGCTGGTCGTGCAGCGCCACCTCGAGCTCGGTGCGGGTGGGCTTCTCGGCGGCGTTCTCGTAGTCCTTGGTGGCGTGCTTGCTCCGGGTCTGCTTGTCGACCCTGGAGGCGTACTCGCTGACCAGATCGGTCTCCTCGGGCTCCTCCTCCTCGGCGGGCTTGGGGATGTCGACCACCTGGCCGGCGAGGTTCTCCCGCTCCTGCTTGTCCTCCTCGAGCTCCTCCTTGGTCTTCGGCCGCTCCTGCTCGCGCGCCTTTACCCTGGGGCGAATCTGCCGGTTGTGCTCCCAGTCCCGCTCTGACAGCGAGATGGCCCGCACCTCGCGGAGCTCGGTGGCGGGATCGACCTCGGGCAGCAGGTAACGCATCCAGGGGAGCATGGCCAGGTGGACCAGCAGCGCGATGCCGAGGAATGGCAGCAGCTGGCTCGGTCTGGCGCGCCGGTCACGCATGCACTGGCCTCCGGCCAGATTTCACCGCAGTTTATAGGATACGACTGATGGATGCGCGTGACAAGGTACGACGCAAGAGCTAGGATGCTGCACGATGGCACGCCACCAGCCCGCGCGACTGCTATACGCCGATGCCGAGGGAAAGATCTACGATCACCCGCGGTTGCTGGCCGCGGCCGAGGCCGGCGGCCGCACGGCGGGCCTTCCCGTGCGCGAGCTGATCGCCCTGCCCGCGGGCAGCGAGCTGTTCGCCCTGCCCGGCCGCCGTCCGATCGGGCTGGACCCGGACACGGGCCGACCCGTGGTGCTGCGGCGCATGCCCGGGGGAAGGGACGCGCCGCGCGCGGTGGCGGCCTTCGTGTCGCCGGCGTACACCCGGACCCGCAACCCGGCCTTCGAGTCCGCGGCCGAGGCACCCGAGCTGCCCCTGTTTGCGTACACCGCGGTGGCCTGGCACGCCGGGGACTTCGCGGCCGCGGCCTTTCGCGTTGACGATGACGAGCGCCAGGACTTCCGCCACTTCGAGGGGCAGGATCTCGAGGCCGCGGTGCTAGCGGCCCTGGCCGAGTTCCCGGACAACTCGCTCGTCGCCCAGCTCGCGACCTGCGTGCGCGAGTACGGTTGCGCCGCGGCCAAGAACTTCGTGCTCCATCGCTGGGAGTGTCCGTTGCCCACGGCGCCGGCCTGCAACGCGGCCTGCGTGGGCTGCGTGTCCGAGCAACCCTCCGGGTGCTGCCCCGCGCCGCAACGGCGGCTGACGAAAACACCCACGCCCGACGAGATCGCCGAGGTCGCGACGCGCCACATCGCCCGCGCCGAGCGGCCCGTGGTCAGCTTCGGCCAGGGCTGCGAGGGTGAGCCGCTGCTGGTGTGGCAGACGCTTCGGGACGCTATCCGCGAGATCCGCGAGCGCACGGAGCTGGGCACGATCAACCTCAACAGCAACGCGAGCAGGCCCGAGGCCGTGAAGGCCCTGGCCGCGGCCGGCCTGGACGCGATGCGGGCGACGATGATCTCGCCGCGAAAGGCCGCGTACGACGCCTATCACCGCCCGCGCGGGTACGGCCTCGACGACGTGCTCGCCTCGATCCGCGCGGCTCGTGAGCACGGAGTGCACGTCTCGCTCAACCTGCTGGTGTTCCCGGGCATGACCGATTGCGAGGACGAGGTCGAGGCGCTGTGGGGCCTGCTGCGGGATCCGGGCGTGGACGGGATCCAGCTGCGCAACCTGAACCTGGATCCGGAACGGTACCGCAGCGCGATGGGTGACGCCTGGCCGCAAGGGAAGCCAATCGGCGTGCGCGCGCTGGCAGGGAGATTACGGGCCGAGTTCCCGGAGGTGTGGCTGGGGTACTACAATCCCGCACTGAAGTGATGCCCTGTCGAGGCTATCTCACCGCCATCGTCGCGATCCAACGCAGCGCAACGCACCGGGTCCTCCCTCTCCCTCCGGGAGAGGGAGACAGAGGGAGAGGTCAACGCGCCCCGGGGTGCGTTTCGTTTACGATCACGTTCAGGTTCACGTTCACGAGCGCGAGTGCGAATGCGAATGCGAGGGTATCAGTCCATCAGCTGCACGTCGACGAATGACTGCAGCTCCCCGTCCACATCCTCGAACTCGAGCAGGTGCTTCTTGCAGCCGATGCGCAGGCAGACCTGGATCGCGCCGCCGCTGGCCAGCCTCATCCGCGCCATCGCCCCTTCGCACAGCTCGCAGGAGCGAGTGCTGACCATCTCCTTGCCGCAAGAATGGCAGAACAGCTTGACCACCTCGCCCTCGGGCATCTCGTGCTCGGACTCGAGCTTGTAGCTGCCGTACAGCGGCGAGAGACGGATCCAGCCGCGCCGGCCCTGGGCCTCGGCCTGCATCAGGATGCTCGGCTTCCCGTCTATTGGATGCTCCGGATCGTCGAATCCGACCCCGCAATGCGGACACTGAACGTGAAGACGAAGCATGACTCTCCTCCGGGGAGCGCCGTTGATTGCGGCGCAGCCTAGCACCGCCCCGGCCGTGGCGCAAGACCCGAACCCGGCTTGACATCGAGGGCCGCGCAGGGCGAAGCTTCTGATCCGCCCAGGACGAGAGGACGAGGAGAGGAGGCACCCCGTGAAGGCTGATGCGGCGCTCGAGAGCCTCCGCGCGGCGGCAGCGAATCCCCTGGGCCTGGCCGCGAGCTGGAAGCAGAAGCAGCCGGGCCGCAAGGTGGTGGGCACCTTCTGCAGCTACTCGCCCGAGGAGCTGATCACCGCTGCAGGCGCACTGCCCATACGCCTGCTCGGCGCCGAGATCGAGATCTCCCGCGCGGACAAGCATCTGCAGAACTACTGCTGTGATCTGCTGCGCGCGATCCTCGAGCAGAAGCTCGCCGGCGAGTACGAGGGGATCATCGACGAGGTGCTGTTCCCCCACACCTGCGACTCGGTACAGAACCTGACCGACGTCTGGGGCGAGACCGACGAGCGCACCGCGCTCTCGCTGTACGTGCCCGTGCGGGTCAACGCGCCGGGCGCCGATGTGCTGATGCTCGGCGAGCTCGAGGCCCTGCGCGGCCGGCTCGCCGAGCGCCTCGGCGCGAGCATCGACGATGCCGCGATCGAGCAGGCCATCGCGGCGCACGATCGCGGGCGCCAGGCACTGCTGGCGCTGTACGAGCGCCGGCGCGAGAATCCGGCCGCCCTGCCGGCGGCCGATCTGGAGGCGGTGCTGCGGGCCTTCGTCGCCATGCCCCGGGAGGAGTTCGCCGAGCTGGCCGAGGCGCTGATGAACGACCTGCCCGCGGCCGGCCCCGACGCCCGGCCCCGGGTGATGGTGGTCGGCGCCACCTGCGGCGAGGCCGGCCTGTTCGCGGCCGTGGAGCAAGCCGGTGCGGCCGTGGTCGACGACGACGTGTGCGTGGGCTCGCGCGAGTTCCTCGGCGACTACGGAACCGAGGGACCGCCGCTGCAGCGCATCGCCCGGCGCATGCTCGAGCGACCGACCTGCCCCTGCAAGCACGCGGGCGTGCACGACCGCAACGAGCGGCTGGTTGCGCGAGCTCGCGCCGCCGGCGTGATCGGCGTGGTGCTCACGCGCTGGAAATTCTGCGAGCCGCACGGCTTCGATATTCCTGATCTGCGCGCCGCGCTGCAGGCGGCCGGCCTGCAGACCGTGGACCTGGAGCTCTCCGGCGGCGGCACCGTGACCGCGCCGCTGAACAACCGGCTGGCCGCCTTCGTCGAGTCCCTGCCGGCGGGAGGTCGGCGATGAGCGAGAAGAAGCAGGACGACCGCCGCCTCCGCGCCGCCAAGCAGGGCAAGGAGCTGATGGCGCTGTACTACATGGAGGCCAAGAACGCCGCGCACCAGGGGAAGCAAGTGGCCTGGATCACCTCGGGCGGTCCGGTGGAGCCGCTGATCGCACTCGACGTAATCCCGGTCTATCCGGAGAACCACGGCGCCATGGTCGGTGCGGTGAAGAACGGCCCCGAGGTCTGCGAGGTGGCCGAGGCCCAGGGGTACGCGCCCGACCTCTGCAGCTACGCCCGCATCGACATCGGCCAGATCGAGAAGCCCGAGGGCAGCCCGATCTACGGCCTGCCCCGGCCCGACTTCCTCGTCTGCAGCAACAACATCTGCGGCACGGTGACCAAGTGGTACGAGGTGCTGGCGCGCAAGCTCGACGTGCCGCTGTGGCTGCACGACGCGCCGTACCTCCACGTCGATGACGCCGAGGCCGAACAGCGCGCCGTGGCGTACTCCACGGCACAGTTCAAGGAGTACTTCGGCTGGCTCGAACAGGTGACGGGCAGGAAGCTCCAGCAAGACCGGCTGTTCGAAACCCTGGAGCTGGCGGTGCGCGGCGTGGAGCTGTGGGGCCAGTGCCTCGACCGCAACCGGCACCGACCCGCGCCGATGACCTGCTTCGACGCCTTCATTCTGATCGCGCCGATCGTCACGCTCCGCGGCACGCAGGAGGTGGTCGACTTCTACGAGACGCTGGACGCCGAGCTGCTCGAGCGCTGCGAGAACAACATCAGTCCGGTGCCCGGAGAGAGGATCCGCCTGCTGTGGGACAACATCCCGGTGTGGTTCGCGATGCGGCACCTCTCCGGTTTCCTCGCCGAGCGCAACGCCAACCTGGTCTGCGACACGTACACCACGGCCTGGGCCGACGCCGATATCGTCGCCGATCGCGATCGGGACAGGCTGCTCGAGGGTCTGGCCCGGGCCTACACCACGATCTACCTCAACAAGGGACTAGCGCCCAAGGCCGAGCAGGTGATCAAGCTGATGGAGCACTACGGCTGTGACGGCGCGATCCTGCATTCCAATCGCTCGTGCAAGCCGTACAGCTTCGGTCAGCTCGACATCCTGCGCCGCGTGCGGGAAACCACGGGCAAGCCGGTGATGATGCTCGATGCGGACATGACCGATTCCCGGGTGTACGTGCCGGCCCAGGTCGAGACGCGGCTCGGCGCCTTCCTCGAGTCCTTCCCGGGCTGAGATGGGCTGCAAGGGCCGGCGCGGCAAGCAGCCCACGGCGCCCCCGCCGCCGCCAGACCTGCCGCGGGCCAAGCGTCGCAAGGGCAGGCGGAGCACCGCGGAAGCCGGGGCGCCTCGCGCCCGGCGCGGCCTGTTCCGACCGCGGCTGCTCAACGGCCTGTTCGGCGACCCGGTGGTGTACGCCCACCTCGCGCACCAGGGCAAGGCCGTGCTGTTCGACATCGGCGATCTCGGTCCGCTGTGGTCGAAAGCCCTGCACAAGCTGATCTATGTCTTCGTCAGCCACACCCATCTCGACCACTTCTTCGACTTCGACCGGCTGCTGCGCGCCGAGATGACCTTCCTCGGCCAGCGCACCACTCCGCTGGTGCTGGTGGGCTCACGCGGGCTGGCCGAGCGGGTGGCCGCGCGCATCGACTCGTACACCTGGAACCTGCTCGACGATCCGCGGCCTTCGCTGCTGGTGCTGGAGCTCGGCGCGCGCGGCGGTCGGCGGATCCTGCGCGTGCCCTTTGACAACGGCCGCATCGTGCGGCGCGCCGATGACGCCGAGCTACCGGGGCAGGATCTGTTCAGCCTGCGCACGGCCACGCTCGATCACGGCGGCATTTCCTCGCTGGCCTTCGGCCTCGAGGAACGGCAGGGCTTCACCGTGCGCGGCGAGGCCCTGCGCGAGCGAAAGCTCCTGCCCGGCCGCTGGCTCGACCGGCTGCTCGACCGCGTGCGCGCAGGCGGCGGCGGGATGCTCGAGGTGCCCGGACCCCGGGGCACGCGCCGCCGGCGGGTCGACACCCTGGCCCGGGATCTGCTGGTGCCGCGGCCCGGCCAGAAGCTGGCGTACGTCACCGACGCGGCCGACACGCCGGGTAACCGGCGGCGCGCGATCGAGCTCTGCCGCGGCGCGGACTGGCTGTTCATCGAGACGCGCTACCTCGAGCGCGAGGCCGACCTCGCGCTCGAGACCGGTCACCTGACGATCGATGCGGCCGCGGACATCGCCGACGAGGCGGGCGCGGCCCTGGTCACGCCGATGCACGCGGCCGGGCGGTACATCGACCAGGGCTCCCGGGACTTCCTCGCCGAGCTGCGCGCACGCTTTCCCAGGCTGGCGCTGTACCCCGACCCGGTGCGACCCCGAGCGGTGGGCTAGCAGCGTCACTACTGCGGATAGTTGTACACGAAGGAGCCGTGCCGGCTGCGGAGCATGTACGCGCGGTCGGTGCGCTTCATCGGCGCGGTCGAGGTCCCGCCGTTCCAGTAGATTGCGATCTGCGCGCGGTTCCAGACGACCACCTCCTCCCGGCCGTCGCCGGACACGTCGAAGATCCGCGCCATGCCCTCGCCGTTGCCGCGATGCGCGGTCTCCATCAGCAGCCGCCCGTCGAAGGCCGAGTTGACCGAGACCTTGGGGTTGCGGATGTGGCGCTCGACCAGGGCCACCTCCTGCTGGGCGTCGCCGTTCCAGTCGATGAACCTGGGGTACGAGCCGCGCGGAGAGTACCCGTTGCTGTCCACGTCGTGCATCCACGAGTTCTGCGGGATGTGGTCCTGGATCAGCTCCTCGCCCGTGGCCAGGTTCAGGAACCTCAGCTTGCGCACGTCGGGCGGATCGTTCTCGCCGTCCTTGTTGGAGCGGATCAGGGCCTCGGGCCCGGACCAACTCACGCGCAGGTCGGCGTTGCCGATCACGGCCGAGTGCACGTTGGACTCGGATGCGTAGGTCCTCTGGTGCCCTCCGAGACCAAACAAGAAGCTGTGCACGCCGTAGCGGCCGATGAAGTAGTGGCCGATGAAGGCCTCGAGTCCCGGATTGCCCGGATCCAGGTCGGCCACCTGCAGCGAGGTGTAGCTGGCCTGCGGGCTCTGGCCCCACACCGGATCGCTGTGGCGCGCGAGCACGGTCGCGCCGTCGTGATCGATGCAGATCCGGCCCGGGCAGACCTCGTCGTACCCGTCGCCGTCGAGGTCGGCCACGCGCATGTGGGCAAAGGCGATGCCCACGTGATACGGGGTCTCGTAGACCCAGCTCGAGCTCGAGGATCCGTCGCGCAGGGCAGCCACGCGGTTGGTGTTGCGATACCCGGTGGCGCCGCCGATGTACCCGTCCTTGAGCAGGATCACGTCCTCGCTGCCGCTCGTGGAGAGCACGTGGCCCAAGCCCACGTCGGTCCAGTCGCCATACCCCACGTCTCGGCGCTGCACCGACCCGGTGGCGCCGTCGATCCTGATCAGGGTGCGCTGGTTGCGGGCCATGCAATAGAAGGCATTGTTGCCGATCACGCCGGCCGTGCTGTGGTACCCGAGCAGGGTGCCCGCGTCGCGGTCGGTGCGCTGGTTGTAGGTCGACACCTCGCCCAGTGCCCACAGCTCGTTGCCCCAGTGGTCGTACGCGGTGATCCCGGTCTCGCCCACGAGCACGAAGTCGATCTCGTTGTCGTGGTCGAGGTACCCCAGGATCAGCGAGGTCAGCCCGCGCGGCGGATCGTCGTCGTACCCGCCGGTGAGCGAGCGCACGTCGAACACGTACGGGTTGTCACTGTACTGCGGTCCGCTGGCCAGGCAGGCGCCGCTGTTCTGCCACGCACCGTTCACGCAGACCTGCGGCTGCACGCGCGAGGGATCCGCGGCGCAGCCCACCGAGCGCGAGGCTCCCTCGCTGCACACCACCCGCACGTCCACGCTGTCGCTCATCTCGCCGAACCAGGGATCGGCCGTGGCCTCGACCAGCATCTGCCACTGGAAGCGGTACGGGCCCTCCTCGGCCGGTGCGATCAGCTCGGCGCTGAACGAATACTCGGAGCCGGACGGCACCGACTGCCCGGCCGCGATGGTCATCCGGTTGCGGCCCCAGGTGCTGTCCGCGCCGTGCCCGGGCCCGCCGAAGGCCAGGCGGTGCATCGCATCCCGGGTCCAGGTCTGGGTGCCCGTGTTGCGCATCCGCACCGTGGCCTCGAAGCGCTGACCGGCCGTCACCGTGCCCGGCACCTGCTGGCCAACAAAGGCTGCGTCGAGATCCTCGCCGACCGGATCGTCCGGCTGCACCTCGATCGTCACCTCTGCGGACAACTCGCCGAACCACGGGCTGCGCGTGGCCTCGCGCAGCATCTGCCAGCGGAACATGTAGCTTCCCGGCTCGGCCGGCGCTGTCAGCTCCGCGCTGAAGGTGTGCGCCGCGCCGCTGGCCACGCTCTGGCCCGACGGCAGGGTGATCCGGTTGCGGCCCCAGGTGGTGGCGGCGCCGTACCCGGACCCGCCGTACGCCAGCCGGTGCATCGAGTCCTCGGTCCAGGTTTGACTGCCCGTGTTGCGCATGCGGATCTGGACCGGGAAGCGCTCGCCCGGGACCAGGGTGGCCGGCACGATCTGCGACTCGTACTCGGCGTCGAAGTCGGCGGGCGGCGGATCGTCCGGAGGATCGTCTGGCGCGCCCGAGTACAGCACCTCGATCCGGTCCTGATCGAGCCGCGAGTACCAGATGTAGTACGTGCGGAACTCCAGCTCGTGCCCCTGGCCCGGGTTGGTGAAGCCCAGATCGAAGGGCAGGTACCGGCTCGCGGCCGACCAGTCCCGGCGCGAGAGCACCCGGCTCGCCAGCAGGCGCTGCGCCGTGGCGTCGAAGGCCTCGACGCGGCAGATCTCGGCGTTGTCCGCGCTGTTGTTGTCCACGCACAGCCAGAAACGCGCCGCCAGATCCCCGGCCGGCAGGTCGCCGGCGTACGGCCCGTACGTGGCGTAGGTCTCGTGCGGATCGCCAACGCCCACGCGCCAGCCGCCCGCGATCTCGCGGCCGGTCAGATGGCCCATGTACTGCGCCTCGGCCTGGTACGTGGCCAGCGGCTCGCCGGGCCGGGGGTCGTCGGGCGGATCGTCGGGCGGGTCGTCGCCGCCGACGCCGATCACCTCGATCTTGTCCTCGTCCAGCTGCGACCAGCCGTGATAGAGGGTGCGGAACTCGAGCTCGTGCCCGGCGCCGGGACTGCCGAAGCCGAGGTCAAAGGGCAGGTACTGATTCGCCGCGCTCCAGTCGCGGCGCGACAGCTCCTGCTGGGCCAGGATCCGCTGCGCGGTCGCGTCGTACACCTCGATGCGGGTGATGCCCCGATCATCGGCGGTGTTGTTGTCCACGGAGAGCCAGAAGCGGGCGGTCAGCTCGCCGGCGGGCAGATCGCGAGCGTACGGGCCGAACACGAGGTACGTGTCGCTCTGGCAGCCCCCGCCAGCCAGCACACGCCAGCCCGAGGATGTCTCGAAGCCGGTGAGATGGCCCATGTTGCGGGCCTCGGCCTCGTACCGGGCGATCGCTTCGGAGCTGCTGCCCCCCGCGGCCGGCTCGCTGCCGCCAGCCGTGCAGCCGCCGCCGCCGTCATCGCCGCCTCCTCCGCCGCTGCAGACCTGCGTGGCATTGCAGGCCGAGGGCGAGTACCCGCGCGGGTAATCCGGCCGGCAGTACCCGGCGCCGTCAGCGAGCCAGCCCTTCTCCTGCAGCACCTGGCGCAGGCCGGCGAGGAACTCGAAGCAGGAGTACGTTGTCGGGGCCAGGGTCGTGCCCTCGCCCCACTCATCGTACGCCTGGAGATAGAGCCAGGCGTCGGCGGGATTGTTGGTCAGCACGTCGCGCAGGCTGTCGGTCCACTCTCGCACCGAGCGCTGCGTGTTGTAGCGCGGCTGGTGCGAGCGATCGCCGCCGACGCCGCAGTTGTTGCCGGGCGTGCCGTACCCCCAGTGCTCCTCGTTGTAGCTCGGCGTGGCCGAGAGCACGGGCAGGAAGCCGTTGCTCTGCGAGGTGCGCACGAAACGATCGGCCACGCTGCGGCGGTCGGGGCGGGACTTGAGCGCCCAGCCCACCGAGACCCAGGAGTAGAAGCCGGTGACCCGCTGCTGGCCGGTGCTGGCGTCGAGATCCTTGAACCACTGGCTGACCGCGTGGTTGCCGTTGCCGATCTGGCACGGCTGTCCGATCTGGCAGGTCTCGTCGAGGATGATCATCACCGGCCCGTGCACGGCGCGCACCTGCTCGATCGCGGCGGCCACGGCGTGTCCGTCGATGCCCGGGCCGTGCAGTCGCCAGAAGAACACGGGCCGGCCGCCATCGACCCGCATCAGCCTGCTGCTCGGCCCGTACCGATGGATCAGGTCGCTGGTGGCCGCGGCCATGGCGCCCGGGTTGGCCTCGTGGGCCTCGAAGGTCGGGGTCCACATCAGCCCGGCCTGGCCCGCGGCCCTGTCGATGCGGTCGAACAGACCGTAGTCGATGCCCTGGCTGAAGGTGTGCGGGTTGACCACGGTGGCCCCGGCACTGGCCAATGCCTGGAAGTCGAAGCGCTGCACGTCCTGATCCGTGGTGTTGTTGTACAGGCCGAGCAGCGGGTATTGCCGCACCACGTCGCCGATGAACTTGTGATCCGGGCAGATCGCGGGATCGAACTCCCAGCGGGGGAAGATCGGGTAGTACGCCACGATCACCTGGTGTGAGCCGGTCAGCGCGGTCGACCGGTCCTGCACGGCGGCTGGCTCCTCACCGCAACCCACCAGGATCACCGAGCAAACCGCAAAGACCCCCCAGAGCGCACAGATCCAGCGATTCCGCGCCATGTCCACGGCCTCCCATTGTTCGCCCCTCGGTGCAGAGGGGGCTCTTGCTGCTCTGCCAGGATGGTGCCGCGAGCGCGGCGGCCGGGCTCATCTTTTTCGACCACGGCCGCGGCTTGATTCCCGACCGCCAGGCATAATATTCCTGCACGTGGGGGAATACGCCATGAGCGAGCCACGGTTCGAGTCGCGCATCCTGATCCTCTTCGCCCACCCGGCGCTGCAGAAGTCCCGCGTCAACCGCGAGCTGATCCACGCGGTGCAGGACCTGCCGGGCGTGACCTTCCACGACCTGTACGAGGACTACCCCGAGCTGGACATCGACGTGCCGCACGAGCAGAAGCTGTTGGAGGCCCACGACCTGATCGTGTTCCAGCACCCGATGTTCTGGTTCAGCGCGCCGGCGATCCTCAAGGAGTGGCAGGACCTGGTGCTGGAGCATGGCTGGGCCTTCGGTCACGAGGGCACCGCCTTGCACGGCAAGCGACTGCTCTCGGCCATCTCCACCGGCGGCCGCGAGGAGGCGTACCAGAAGGATGGCTTCAACCGCTTCACCATCGGCGAGCTGCTCGCACCGACCGGGCAGATCGCCCACCTCTGCGGCATGGAGTACCTGCCGCCCTTCGTGGTGCACGGCACGCACCTGATGACCTCGGAGCAGATCGAGGGGCACGCCGCGGACTACCGGCGGGCCATCGAGGCGCTGCGCGACGGCCGGCTCGACCTGGAGGCCGCACGCAAGTTCCCGCGGCTCAACACCGAGCTCGACGCCGTGATCCGCGACGGCGACGGAGGGCACTGATGCACGGAGATGGCTTCTTCTTCCAGGCCCTGGTGTACCTCGCCGCGGCCGTGGTCTCGGTGCCGATCGCCAAGCGCCTCGGCCTGGGCTCGGTGCTGGGCTACCTGCTCGCCGGAGTGATCATCGGCCCCTTCGCCCTGGGGCTGATCGGCGAGGAGGGCCAGGACGTGATGCACTTCGCCGAGTTCGGCGTGGTGATGATGCTGTTCCTGATCGGCCTCGAGCTGCAGCCGGCCATGCTGTGGCGCCTGCGCGGGCCGATCCTCGGCCTGGGCGGTCTGCAGGTCGGGGCCTCGGCGGCCGTGATCGCGGCGATCGCCCTCGCGCTCGGCCTGCCCTGGCAGGCCGCCCTGGCCGTGGGCCTGACCCTGGCGCTCTCGTCCACCGCGATCGTGCTGCAGACCCTCAACGAGAAGGGCCTGATACGTACCGACTCGGGACAGAGCAGCTTCGCGGTGCTGCTGTTCCAGGACATCGCCGTGATCCCGATGCTGGCGGTGTTCCCGCTGCTGGCCACGCTGCCCTCCGCCGCGAGCGCGACCGACCACGCGCAGGGCTGGGCCGAGACGCTCCCGGGCTGGGCCCAGACCCTGGTGGTGCTCGGCGCGGTGGCCGCGATCGTGCTCGCCGGTCGGTTCCTGGTGCGACCGGTGTTCCGCATCATCGCCGCCACGCGCCTGCGGGAGCTGTTCACCGCGGCCGCCCTGCTGCTGGTGATCGGCATCGCGATGCTGATGAGCCAGGTGGGCCTGAGCCCGGCGCTGGGCACCTTCCTTGCCGGCGTGGTGCTCGCCGACAGCGAGTACCGTCACGAACTGGAGAGCGACATCGAGCCCTTCAAGGGCCTGCTGCTGGGCCTGTTCTTCATCGCGGTCGGGGCCGGGATCGACTTCAACCTCGTGCTGGCCCGGCCGGGTCTGATCGGCGCTCTGCTCGGCGGGCTGGTGGCCCTCAAGTTCGTGGTGCTGCTGGTGCTCGGCCGGGTCTTCAGGATGGGCCTCGATCAGAACCTGCTGTTCTCCTTTGCGCTGGCCTCGGGCGGGGAGTTCGCCTTCGTGCTGCTCGGGTTCGCCCGGCAGGAGGGTGTGCTGGGCGCGGAGCTGGCCTCGCCGCTGGTGGTGGCGGTGGCGCTCAGCATGGCGCTCACGCCGCTGCTGCTGACCCTGCACGAGCGGTTGCTCCAGCCGCGGATCGGAACGCGCGAGCGCGAGGCGCGAGAAGCGGACGCGATCGACGAGGACAGCCCGGTGATCATCGCCGGCTTCGGCCACTTCGGCAACATCGTCGGCCGGCTGCTGCGCGCCAACAACGTCGGCGCCACGGTGCTGGAGTACGACTCGGACCAGGTGGAGATGCTGCGCAAGCTAGGCTACAAGGTGTTCTACGGCGACGCCTCGCGCCACGACCTGCTGCGGGCGGCGGGGGCGGAGCGGGCCCGGATGATCGTGATCGCGCTGGACGAGCACGAGAAGATCCTCGAGCTCGTGCACACGGTGCTGCAGCGCTTCCCGCAGCTGACCGTGCTCGCCCGGGCGACTAGTCGCAGGGCGGCGTACGAGCTGCTCGAGGCCGGGGTGAAGCATGTGTACCGCGAGACCTTCGACACCGGCCTGCGCGCGGGTGTCGACGCGCTGCGGCTGCTCGGCTTCCGCGCGTACCAGGCGAACCGCGCGGCGCGCACCTTCCGCCGCCACGACGAGGTGGCCCTGCGCGAGCTGGCGCGGATGCATCGCGACGAGAAGGCGTACATCAGCCGGGCGCGGCAGCGGATCCAGGACCTCGAGGAAATCCTCACCGCCGAGCTCGAGGCCGGCGGCGAGAACCGTGACGCGGGCTGGGACGTGGACGGACGTCGCGAGGAAATCCAGCGCAAGGCGGCCGAGGCGGGGGGAGGCTGAGCGTCCCCTGCTCACGCGCAGGCTTGACACCTCGCCGCGAACAATGCAATCCCGCCTGTCATGAAGCTGCAACGCCACGACGCCCCTGCCGCGCTGCTCGACGAGGGGCTGCACCACCTCTCGCTGTTCACGGATGCGAGCAATCCCACCAGCAACCACATCTACCGCGCGGTGGGGTATCAGCCGCTCTGCGAGTTCCTCGATATCCGCTTCAACGCGCCGGACGCTTCGTGACGCAAGCCGCAGCTCCTGTCCCTGCGGTCCGCCTGGCCGGATACTACTTCCTGTTCTTTGCCGGGCTGGGTGTGGTGCTGCCCTTCTGGGCGCCGTACCTCGAGCACCTGGGATTCTCACCGGCCGAGATCGGCCAGCTGATGGGCATCTTCCTGGTGGTACGGGTGTTCGTGCCGCCGCTGATCGGGCACCTGGCCGACCGCGGCGGCGCCACGCTGGGCCTGGTGCGGGTTGGCTGCATCTTCACGGCGGCGGTGTTTCCGGCGGTGTTCTTCGGCACCTCGTACGCCTGGATGGCCAGCATCATGGCGCTGTTCGCCATTGGCCGGGCCTCGACGATGCCGCTGTTCGAGGCGATCACCCTCGGCCACCTCGCCGGGCAGACCGAGCGCTACGGCAAGATCCGGCTGTGGGGCTCGGTGGGCTTCATCGCCTCGGTGCTGGCGCTCGGTCCGCTGATCGAGGCGCGCGGCGACCTGTGGATGCTGTGGGCCTGTCAGATCCTGTTCGCGGCCCTGGCGCTGGACAGCCTGGCCGTCCCGGCACCGCCGTCACTGGGACGCAAGGCGCGCGAGGCGCCCCGCTTCTGGCCGCTGCTGCGCAAACCCGAGGTGGCCAGCTTCATGGCCGTGGCCCTGCTGATGCAGACCAGCCACGGGCCGTACTATGCCTTCTTCTCGATCCTGCTCGAGGCTCATCACTACCCGGCAACCGCGATCGGCGCGCTGTGGGCCCTGGGCGTGGTGGCCGAGATGGTGCTGTTCCTCTTCGCCGACCGCCTGCTCACGCGCTTCTCGCTGCGCTCGCTGGTGCTCGCAGCACTCGCGCTGACCTCGCTGCGCTGGGTGCTGACCGCGCTGTTCGTGGAGCAGTGGGTGGTGCTCGCCGCGGCGCAGCTGCTCCACGCGGCGAGCTTCGGGCTGTTCCACGCGGTGATGATCGCGTACGTGCAGAAGCTCTTTCCCGGGCCGCTGCAGGCCCGCGGCCAGGCGCTCTACTCCAGCGTGGGCTTCGGCCTCGGCGGTGCGGTGGGCTCGATCGCGGCCGGGTACTGCTGGTCTGCTCTGGGGCCGGACGGGACCTACCTCGCCGCCGCCGGCGTGCCGCTGCTCGGTATCGCGGTGGTGCTGGCGGGGCTGGGCAGGGGCGATCGGCGCGCCAGGGCCGCCTGACGCTCCGAGTACAGGCATGTGGAAGGGCTCATGGCCCGTACCACTCCGTGTACGTCACCATGACCGCCGCCCCGGCCGGCGGTATCGAGGGCCCGGCGAACAGGATCGCGTTTCGGGTCTCGTCGTGGGTCCAGCCGCTCTGGCCGCTGTCGTCACGGTGCACGATCAGATCGTCCACGGTCACTGCGAGCGTTTCGGTGTTGGCGGCACGCGAGAGAAAGAACTCGTCCGGCAGGCTGAGCGACTCCAGCCCGGCCCCGGGCAGGGATTGCGCCCAGTCGGCGAGGCAGATCGAGAGCTGGATCCCGCCCAGGTACTCTGCCGCGGCCGCGTAGCGCTCGGCCGCGGCCGGCTCGCACTCGTCCCCGGGGCCGGGCACGACCGCGTGCAGCCGGACCTTGTCCTCGGCCCGGTGGTGCTCGAGGCCGAGCAGGAAGCTCGCGGTGTGCTCCACGGTCCCGGGCGAGGCGTCGTCGTGATCCGCCACGATCACGATCTCGAGATGCGCCCCCTCCCGGAAGAAGCCGGCATTGCCGCCCTCGGACGGCGGGGTGGCGAGCAGCGGCTCGGACAGGGCGAGCTCCAGCGCGGCCAGGCCCTGGCCCGGGCCGGCTCCGTGCGGACCGGCGCCGGCCGCGGTCAGCAGGGCCTCGACCGCATCCGCGGTGCCCGGATCGAGCCAGCGCACGGAGGGCGCCAGCTCGAGCAGCCGCCCGCAGCAGCTCGCCGCCGGACCGGCGCCTGCTGCGTCGGTGGTGATCACGCCGGTCTGAAAGTCCAGGTCGAGCGCCACCGCGGTGTCGAGGTAGCTCCAGAGGTTGTCGGCCAGATTGTCCTGGTTGTCGGCCATCGAGTCGGAGCGATCGATCACCAGCAGCAGGTCCGCCAGCGGGCGCTCCGCCTGGATGAAGGTGTCGGTCCGGGGGGTCACCGCGGTGCCGCTGCCGCGCAGCGGGACCACGGCCTCGGGCAGGGCGTCGCTGTCGGTGCGCAGCACCAGGGCGCCGTAGTCATCTCCGAGGTCGACCGGCTCGTACTCCAGCTCCAGCTCGAGCTGTCCGTCAGCGGGCACGGTCACTGGCCGCAAAGGCGGATCCCCGTGGAACCGGAACTCCGGGCTCGTCGCCGCGTCGAGGAAGGCCTCTCTCAGCAAGACCGCCACGTTGCCGCCGTTGTGGATCCGCAGCTTCTCGATGCGGGAGACGCAGCCGCAGTTCGCCTGCACGGCCCCGAAGTCGATCCGGTCCGGGATCAGCTCCAGGCTCGAATCGTGCACCCGGCCCTCGAGTGCAACCTCCAGCTCGGGCTCGTCCGGATCGTTGCTGCGGACCAGCAGCATGCCGCGATGCACGGTCACGGAAGATTCGACCGGGCGGTAGCGCAGATCGAAGCGCCGGCTCTCCTGCGCCCCGACGAGCGTCAGCCTATCGTCGACGGAGGCGATGGAGAAGACCCCGGCGTCCTCGCCGATCCCCATCGACGACAGCAGCAGCAGCCCGTCGCCCAGGTTCCGCACCGACCCCTGGAGCGTGACCTCGCGGCCCGCAAGGATGGTGCCGAACTGGAACGGGCTCGGCTGCACGTCGATATCCGGCTCGAGGCAGCCGTCCACGACCAGCGGCACCTTCAGCTGCTCCTCCCCCGGGCAGGGCGAGTCGGTCTCGATCCACAGCTCTGCCGTCGCGCCGCCGGCGCCACGCAACCCGAGCCGCACCTGCACCAGCAGCGCCTCGCCCGGCCCGACCGGTATCCCGGCCTCCAGGCTCTCGTACGAGGGGCTGAGGATCTCGAGCGACATTTCGCCCGCCACCGTCACCATCGACAACCAGGTGAGCTGCCAGGACTCGCTGCCCGTGTTGCGCAGCACCACATCTGCTTCCACGACCGGATCGGGCTCGCAGTGCTGCTCGAAGAACTCGTCAGGATCCACCGTCACCCAGGGGCAACCACGGGTGTCCGAGTCCGTGTCCGCGTCCGTGTCCGCGTCGCTGTCCGTGTCCGTGTCGCTGTCAGCGTCCGCATCGCTGTCAGCGTCCGTGTCGCTGTCAGTGTCAACATCGGAGTCGGCGTCGCCGCCGGATCCGCGGTGCCGGTCCACGCCACGGCAAGCCTGTACGGCAAGCACCAGGCAAAGCAGCGCGACTCCCGCGATCAGCGCCCGCATCCCGCCTCCCGGCCCACAGCCGCCAGCGTACCGCACATCTCTCCGAGAACCAACTGCTTGCTCCCGGGACGACGCGTGCCACCTGCTTTGTGGCCCGGAACCACCAGGACGATGTCACCTTCCTCCGGGCAGCACCTGAAATAGGTGGTGCTTTGACGCGGTTTATGACCGGGCACCTTCAGACGGAAGTCACAATAGAAATGATTTCAAATATTTCTTGACCGATGCGCCATGTTCGTGCAAATTGATTATTGGATATTCAATTTGCACGGGAGGCGCGCGCCGTGCTCGAACGAACACTCTCCACCAAGCTCGAGGAGGACGCCCGGCATTACCCGGTGATCACCATCACCGGCCCACGCCAGTCCGGCAAGACCACGCTCGCCAGGGCTGCCTTCCCCGACCACGATTACGCCTCGCTCGAGGACCCAGAGCTGCGCGCCTTCGCCCAGGAGGATCCGCGGGGATTTCTGGGGCAGTTCGACGCCGGCGTGATCCTCGACGAGATCCAGCACGCACCGGAGCTGTTCTCGTACATCCAGGTCCTCGTCGACGAGGACGACCGTCCGGGCCGCTTCGTGCTCACCGGCTCGCAGAACTTTCTCCTGCTGAGCAAGATCGCCCAGTCGCTGGCCGGCCGCTGTGCCGTACGGCATCTGCTGCCCTTCGACCTGCACGAGCTCCGCGAGTCCACGCCGCCGTTGCTCGAGGACCTCGGCCGCGAGCTGCCGGACGCATCCAGCAAGCCCGAGGTCGCGCTGCTGGAACAGCTGTTCACCGGCTGCTACCCGCGGATCCGCGACCGGGGTCTGCAGCCACAAGACTGGCTCGCCAGCTACTACCAGACCTATCTCGAGCGCGATGTCCGCAGTATCTTGAACGTCGGCGACCTGAACACCTTCCGCCGCTTCGTGGGCCTGTGCGCCGGACGCAACGGCCAGCTGCTCAACCTCTCCTCCCTGGGCAACGACTGCGGCGTCAACCACTCCACGGCCCGGCGCTGGCTCTCGGTGCTGGAGGCGAGCTTCCTGGTCCGGCTGCTCGAGCCGCACCACCGCAACTTCAACAAGCGGATCATCAAGTCCCCCAAGCTCTACTTCCTCGACACCGGTCTGCTGTGCTACCTGCTGCGGATCCGCTCGCCCGAGGAGCTGTGCCAGCACTCGATGCGCGGTGCGATCTTCGAGTGCCACGTGGTCGCCGAGCTGCTCAAGCGGGCGCTGCACCGGGGACGCGAGCCAGACCTGTACTTCTGGCGCGACGCCGCCGGCCACGAGGTGGACGTGCTGCTCGACCTCGGCGCGACCCAGGTCCCGGTCGAGATCAAGTCCGGCGAGACCGTCAACAGCGACTTCTTCCAGGGGCTCGACTACTGGCGGTTGCTGGCCGGCGACGACGACGTGCCCGCGGTGCTGGTGTACGGCGGTGAGCGGTCGTATCGCCGGCAAGGCGTGGGCGTGTACGGGTGGTGGGGGTTCTGAAGGCGAAGCGTCCGGGGCCGGAGGTTCAACGCGCGACCAGCGCCTCGCGCACCAGGTGTCCGCCGTCCTCGGAGGTGCGGTACACGAAGATCCGCCCGTCGTAGCGCCGGAAGGGGTTGGGCCGGGAGAAGCCGCAGGCGTCGTCCTCGGTCTGGCGAATCGGATTGCCGGGCCAACGCTCCCAGGTGTCGAGGTCGCGGCTGCGCGCCACGCCCCAGCCGAAGCGATTGAAGGGGTCGCCGCAGCGGTAGAGCTGGGTCGCGCCCTCGTAGAACAGGTAATACCAGACCCCCTCGCGCATCAAGCGCGGGCTCGAGGTATGCCGCGACCAGCCCTCGGCCGAGGCATGGAACACCGGGTTGCGCTCGAGTTTCTCGACTCCCTCGATCGTCTCGCCCGCGGCCATGCCGATGTCCGAGCGAACGCCGCCCGCGGGCAGGCCGGCGTACAGCAGCCGCAGCAGCGCGACCTCTCCGCGATCGTCGACCACCAGGCCGGGTGAGGCCGCGGCATCGGCGTCCCAGTCCGTGCTGCCGCCGCGGCCGACCAGCTCGCCCTGCTGCGTCCAGGTCAGGCCGTCGCTCGACTCGGCCCAGAACACGGAGTTGTCGTGCGACTCCTCGTACGCCATGACCCAGCGGTGGCCGGTGTGCACCACGGTCGGCGAGATGGCGAAGCTGTGGCCCGGCTGCGGCGCCACCACCTCGCCCCGCTCGTCGGGCCAGGTCTCGCCGCCGTCATCGGACACGGCGAGGCAGATCGAGTGCGTGGCCGAGCTGTGGGGGATGCCGCAGCGGTAGTACAGGTACAGCGTGCTCGCGGTGACATCGCTGCGGTTGACCGCAAACGCGCCGCCCACGCCCGGTCCCGGGCTGGACAGCGACAGCGGATCCTGATCGACCTCGAAGGCCGCCCGACCGTGCCACAGGTCCTCCAGGGTCGGCAGCCCGGCCCCGCCCTCGTCGGTCTCGCCGTCGCAGTCGTCGTCGCGGTGATTGCCCGGATCCTCCGCGGCGCCCGGGTTGACGCTGGCCGCGCCGTCGTCACAGTCGGTCGGCGCGGGGTACCCATCAGCGTCGGCGTCCACGTACTCCAGCAGGCTCACCGTCCCCCAGGACGAGGGATCGTCCAGCCGGCCGACCCAGGTCACCCGGGCCTCGGGCTCGGGATCGCTGATCTGCGCGAAGAAGCCGAAGGATGGGGGCAGGCGCCCGCCGGTCACGTGAGCCAGCACGCCGAGCGGGATCGCGGCCTCCACCACGTACCCCCCCGACCACTGCCGCACGCCGAGCTCCACTCCCTCGGGCGCGGGCCGCTCGATGGCACCGGTGGGGTGCCCCTGCCGCCACCAGCGCGCCGTGACCCGGCCCTCGGGATCGGGCACCAGCGCGAACAACGCGCGCCCGGCCGTCCAGTCGCCCGGACCGCCCGGGTCCAGATCGAAGCCCAGGGCCACGGCATCCTCCTCGGCCCAGTGCCCGGCCGCGGCGTTGCCGATATCGGCGTCGTGGTCCGTGACCCGTGCCGAGGCGTACAGGTACCCGTCGTCCCACAGCAGGGAGATCACGCCGCCGGGGATCGGCCCGAGCAGCACCGCGTCGGCCGCGAGCCACTCGCCGAGCCGGCCGTCGATCTCGATCGCCTCGGCAGGCCGCCGCACCTCGAAGCTCTCGGCGATGCGGCCCTCGGGTCCGACCACCCGCTCGCGGACCGGCTCGAGGATCGCCGGGTCACAGGACGCGCCGAGCAGGCACAGCACGCCGGCGAGCGCCGCAGCCCGCGGTCCGGCGCCTGCTCTCGACCCGCCCGTCACCACCGCAGCTCCACCGCGCCGAAGCCCTCGATCAGGGGCAGGCCGAAGCGCGCCGCCCTGCGCTCCACGAAGCGCAGCTCGACCTCGGGCAGGGAAGCGCCGACCCGCAGGCCGAGCCGGAGCCACAGGCTCTGCGAGAGCACCAGCGCGAAGCGCACCACGCCGCCCAGGTAACCGGTGGCCGCGAAGTCGCTCACGCCCGAGTAGTCCGTGGTGGTCAGCCCCCTGGCCCGCGGCACCAGCAGCCCGCCGCCGATACCGATCGCCGGGCGGAAGCCGCCCCGTCCCAGCACCTCCCACAGCAGCCAGCCGCGCAGTGCAATCACGTCCATCGTGGCGTACGCCTCGCCCTTGACGATCGAGTCTCCGCCCATGGTGATCAGGCCCTCGACCTCGAGCGCCAGGGCCGGGATCGGCGAGTAGCTGAAGCAGAGCTCCAGCGCGGCGTGGCCGCCCGCGCCGCCGGGTGAGCCCAGGCCGGACACGCCGAGACGGATGCCATAGACCGGCTCCCCGGCCTCGGGCTCGGCGGCCGCGGCTTCGGGCTCTGCGGGCGGGATGAGCCGTTCCAGGCGCTCGCGGATGCTCGGCAGGTCCAGCGCGAGCAGGCTCGCGCGCAGGATCTCCAGCGCACGCAGGGCCGCGATCGCGGCCGCCTCGGCATCGGGCTTGCCCCCGGGATCGAGAACCCGCTCGGCGTCCCCACCGGCCACGCGGTCGTGGAGCCAGAGTACCGCCCCGCCGCCGTCGGAGCTCAGGCGCCTGCGGATGTACAGACCAAAGGCCGCGTCCCGCCCGGCCGTCTCGGCGGCCAGCTCGGCGCGCCAGCCCTCGACGTCGCGGGCCAGGCCGCGCAGCCGCACCACCTCGAGGCCGAGCGCCTCGAACTCGGTGGCGAGCCTGGCCTCGGCCGCGCCCCAGGCCTGGCCCGGGCAGCAGGCACCAAGGGATAGGATCACCACCCGCGCGCCGGCCAGCGGCGGACCCTGGGTCGGCTCCCCGGCGAGCGCGGCGCTCGCCGCGAGTATCAGCGAGCAGGCAAGGAGCAGCCGGCAGCGGATCAACGGGCAGCCTCCTGGCCGCGGAGAAGAAGGGATCCGCGGCCAGGAGCAGGTTATTCCTTCAGCACCGAGCGAGCAAGCTCTCCGAACACACCCTGGGGGTAGCGTGCGAGGTACTGCTCGGCCGCGGCCCTGGCCCTGGCCCGCTGCCCGGCGCGGGCACGGGCGTCGACCAGCCGGCCCAGCGCCTCCTCGGCCAGCGGGCCGGACCGATCCTCGTCGAGATAGGTCTCAAACCAGGTCGCGGCCACGTCGGGACGGCCGGCCAGGTCCATGGCCACGCGGCCCAGCAGGAAGGCGGCCACGCGGGACCGCCGGTCACGCGGGAAGCGCTCGCGCAGCGCCAGCAGCGCCTGCTCGGCCTCTGCGCCGCGCCCGGCGAAGCGGGCGGTGTCGGCCAGCTCGCGCAGCTCGGCCGCGCCGAGGCGGGTGAGCAGCTCGGCAAAGCCCTGCTGCTGCGCCACGGCCAGGGCCTCGGCATAGCGTCCCTCGCCGTGCAGCGCGCGCCAGCCCGCGGGCACGGCCCGGCCGCGCCGGGCGCGACGAGCCCTGCGCGGCACCGTGTCCAGCGAGGCCACGTCGCGGCGCGGATCCTCCTCGACCGCCACAGCCGGCTCCTGTGCCTCGTCCGGCGGCGCAGCCCCGGCCTCGGGCTCCCCGGCGCCGACCACGGTCATTGGGCGGCCCCGCTCCGCCACCAGGCGATCGCCGGGCTCGAGTACCACCCCGTCGCGGTGCAGCCCGGCGCCGTGTACCTGCACCCGGCCCGAACGGACCGTGACCTCGAAGCTGGCCTCGACCGGCTCCCAGGCCACGCTGAACTCGGTGCCGACCACGCTCACGCGGTACGGCCCGGCCTCCACGGTCCACGTCCGCGCGCCCTTCTGCCTCACGTTCATCCGCAGACGGCCGCGATCGAGCCCCACGCGCACCCGCCGGCGCCGCGACTCGAGCACCCGGCCCGCCGCCCCCTGCTCCAGGGCCAGGTGCGCCTCGTCCGAGAAGTTGACCCCCAGCTCGCGGCCGGCCGGTGCCTCGAGCCAGGCGCCCTCCTGCCCCTCGGCGAGCTGCTCGCCCACGCGGAAATGCAGCGGCTCGTCCGGGTCGGCCCGCAGCAGCAGGTACCCGGCCGCGGCCGCGAGCAGCAGCGCGGCCGCAGCCGCGGCCGCAACGATGGCGGGCCGCCGCGCCGCCCGGGCCGGGCCGACGGCCTGCAGCGAGGCCAGCAGGGCCTGCTGCTGGGCGGCCCGGTGCTCCCGGTCCGGCCCCGTGCCCAGGGTCTCGGCGACCTCGCGGCCGAGCGCCTCAAACGTTTCCCGTGATCCGTCCATGCTCGATTTCCTCGATCCGGCCGGCGAGCACCGGATCTCTCATGGCCTTCTTGGAGAACACCTCGGTGGCGCGGCGCAGCTTGCGCTTGGCCGTGGCCAGCGAGTAGTTGCCGTACGTGGCGATCTCGGTCAGCGTGTACCCCTCCACGAAGCGCAGCCCGAGCACGATCCGCTCGTCGGCGCGCATCGTGGCCAGCACCTGGTAGAAGCGCCGGGCCACGCGTCCGGCATCGGGCCCGTCCTCGTCCGCGGTCCCGCCCGGCGGCTCCGGGGCCTCTGGCACCAGCTGCACGATGCGGCGCGTGCCGCGGCTGCGGATCTCGCGCCGCACCGTGTTGATGGTGACGCCGGTGATCCACGACTCCATCGCCTGCGAATCCCGCAGCGTGTGCACCGAGCCAAAGATGTTGACGAACACCTGCTGCACCACGTCGTCGTGCTCGCTGTCCGCGCCGAGCAGCCGCCACACCAGGCGGTTGATCCGATCGCCGAAGCGGCGGTACAGCTCGGCGGCCGCGGCCGGCTCGCGGCGCTCCAGCCCGCGGGCCAGCGCGGCCAGGCCCTCGGCGCGGGCCCGCTCCAGGCCCACCACCTCGGCGCCGCGCTGCTGACGATCGCTGGTCATCCTCGCACGCTGACTCCGGGGCTAGGCGCAGTTGCCCTCGCTCTTTCGACAGTAGGGTGCCGCCAGCAGACGCCAGGGGCTCAACTATCTCAAACCGGCTCCTTGGCCCGCGATCCATACCCCCAAAACCCCTCCGGCCGCAACGGGAGCCGCCATCCGGGCCATGGACGCAGATCATGCCTATTGCCAGACCGCTGCGCGGGGAGTACACAGGGACCGGGAGGCGAGCCATGGCTGCAACGGCAAAGGAACGGGAGTACGTGCTGGAGCTGATCACCCGGGTCGTGCGCGAGTGCCCGCGCCGGCAGCCCACCAGCGAGGACGAGCGGCGGGCCTCATTCATCCTCAGGGACGAGTTCGAGCGCCTGGGCCTCGACACCGAGGTGCAGGGCTTCGAGTTCAACGACAACCTGTACGCCAACCTGGCGCTGCACTTCGGCGTGGGCAGCGCCGGCACCATGGTCTCCCCGCTGATCCCGCCGCTGGGTCTGGCCCTGCACCTGCTGGCCGGCACCTCGTACTGGGCCGACTCCACGCGGCGGGCGTACGTGCTGCGCCGGCTGTTCAAGTTCAAGCCCTCGCAGAACGTGCTGGCCACCCTGCCGGCGAGGAGCGGCGAGCCGCGCCTGCGCATCGTGCTCAACGCGCATGTGGACGCAGCCTTCACCGGCTTCCTGTTCCAGGAGAAGGTGGTGCGCGCCTTCAGCGGCGACCTGCCCGAGTCGCTCAAGTTCCTCAACCGCAGTCTGGAGGTGGCGGCCAAGTCGCAGTTCGTGCTCGCCGGCTTCGACCTGGCGCGGATGCTCCTCGGCCCGCTCACCTGGCCGCTGGTGCCGGTGGAGCACCTGATCAACCTGCCCGCGCTGCTGGCCTTCATCCTCGGCGCCGAGGTGACGATCCGCGATGAGATCGTGCCCGGCGCCAACGACGACCTGTCCGGCACGGCCGCGCTGCCCGTGCTGGCCGCGCGGCTGGCCCGCAGCCAGCGCGGCGACGTGGAGCTGGTATTCGTGGCCACGGGCTGCGAGGAGGCCAGCCTAGGTGGCGGCGACGCGCTGGTGCGGGACAACGAGCACCGCTGGAAGCGCGAGAACACGGTGTTCCTCTCGCTGGACGGGCTGACCAACGGCGCGCTGCAGTTCCTCAACCCCGAGGGCGAGGTGGTGCCCACGCCCGTGCCCGAGTGGCTGGCCGGCGTGGTGCGACGGCTGGCCGCCTCGGAGCCGCGCTTCAACCAGGTGACCGACTTCCCCGTGCCCGTGGGTGGCTCGGACGCGGCCGCGGCCCTGGCGCGCGGGTACGACGCGGTGTGCCTGGCCTGCGTGGACCACGAGATCGGCTCGCCCAGGCATTATCACCAGGCCTCGGACACGCCCGAGAACCTGGACATGGACGGGTTGATGCTGGCGATCGACTTTGCCGAGAAGCTGGTACAGGGGATCGTGGAGCACCGGCTCGGGCCGGCGCCGGCCCCGGCCAAGAAGGCACCGAAGAAGGCGAAGAAGCCGGCAAAGAAAGCCAAGAAGGCGAAGAAGCCGAGAAAGAAGGCCAAGAAACCCGCAAAGAAGGCCAAGAAGCCGGCGGGCCAGGCCAGGGCGTCCGCGCCGGACAGCGGAGCATCGGCGTGACCCTGCGCCTGCACGCGGTCGAGGGCAACCGCCAGCGCCTCGACGGCGGCTCGATGTACGGCAACTGCCCCCGTGCGCTGTGGCAGCGCTGGAGCCCGCCCGACGAGCAGAACCGCATCGACCTGGCCTGCCGCGCGCTGCTGATCGAGGAGCCGGACCGCCGCATCCTCTGCGAGACCGGCATCGGCGCCTTTCTCGAGCCCAGGCTGCGGGAGCGCTACGGCGTGATCGAGTCGGGCCACGTGCTGCTCGACAGCCTCGAGGCGCTCGACGTTCCCCCGGAGAGCATCGACCTGGTGATCCTCTCGCACCTGCACTTCGACCACGCCGGCGGACTGCTGACGGCGTACGAGCAAGGCATCGCGCCGCGGCTGCTCTTTCCCCGGGCCCGGTTCCTGGTCAGCCGTGCGGCCTTCGAGCGCGCCAGGACGCCGACGCTGCGGGACCGGGCCAGCTTCATCCCCGAGCTGCCGGGCCTGCTCGAGGCCTCGGGCCGGCTGGAGCTGGTGCAGGGCGCGAGCAGCGAGACCCTGGGTCCGGGCTATCGCTTCCGCTTCTCGGGCGGTCACACGCCCGGGCTGATGCTGACCGAGATCGAAACCGGGCAGGGGCCGCTGCTGTTCGCCGGCGACCTGGCGCCGGGCCGGCCCTGGCTGCACCTGCCGATCACCATGGGTTACGATCGCTTTCCCGAGCAGCTGGTCGAGGAGAAACGGACCTTGTTCGAGGAGCTGCACGGCCGGGGCGGGATGCTGTTCTTCACCCATGACGCCGAGGTGAGCTTCGTCAAGCTGGTCAAGGACGAGCAGGGACGCTTCTCGGGAGAGCCGATCGAGCCGCCCCGGTCCTGACCCGGAGGCCAACGTGTCGAGGCAACCGCGGCGCGGCTGGGTCGGAGGCCTGCTGGCCCTGCTCTGCCCCGGCCTGGGCCACGTGTACGCCGGACGGCCCGGCCTGGGCCTCGCGTTGATGCTCGTGGCGTCGGTGCTCGAGGTGGCGATCCTGCTGCCCTGGCTGCAGCTCGACCTCGACATCTTCACCGGTATCGTCGTGGCCGCGGCCGCGGCCTTCGTCTTCTGGATCGCACAGACCATCTCGGCCGTGGGCATCGCGCGGCATGCGATCATCGAGTACCCCAGGCCGATGCACCTGCGCCTGCTGGCGTACGTCGGCTTCTTCATCGTTTCCAGCCTGCTGGGGCACCTGGTCAGCGACGTCCTCGTGCGCGGCCGGCTGATCGAGTCCCACGAGATGTCCTCGGCCAGCATGCTGCCCAACGTCCTGCCCGGCGACGTGGTGCTGGTGAAGAAGTTCGCCAGGGACGCCAACCCGCCGCGGCGGGGTGACATCATCGTCTTCAGCCATCCCGAAACCGACGAGCCTTACCTCAAGCGGCTGATCGCCAAGAGCGGCACCCGGGTCGAGGCCCAGGGCAACCAGCTGCAGTTCGACGGCGAGCTGATGCTCCATCAGGGCTGCGACCCGCCCGAGTACGGCTGCTTCATCGAGACCTCGCTGGACCGCGTCTCGTATCGCATCCGTATCGAGGGCGAGAGCGTGTCCTTCACCGGATCGCCGGCCGTGCCCGAGGATCACATGTACGTGCTCGGCGACAACCGCAACAACAGCCACGACAGCCGGCAGTTCGGGCCGGTGCCCTGGGAGCGCTACCAAGGCCGGGTGGTCGGCGTGCTCTACTCGGTCTCTGACGACGGGATCCGCTGGGCTCGCACGGGGTTGCGGTTCTAAGGCACGAGCTCCAGCAGCGACACCGAGTTCACCGGCAGGTTCAGGTCGGCGCTCATCGTCCCCGAGGCGCTCGCCGTGAGCAGAGCGGGCGCGCCGATTTGCGCCAGATCGTCGATCTCGCCGTACTCCGCGACCTTGGAACTCCAGAAGTCCTTGCCCCCGTCCTCCCAGGTGAGCAGGTACGGGACGTTCAGGTCCCACGGCGAGCCCTCGCCGCCGTCGGGCTGCCTGAGCTCGTACCTGCCGGCCGCGAGGTCTGCGAGCCACTGGGTGAAGAAATTGCTGTGGTCGCGGTCGACCCGCCAGTGGGTCCCGCTGTAGTCGTGCCCCGGCGTCAGCCCGGACACGCCGACCCGCAGCCGCTCGGTGCCCACCGCGTTGCGGTCCTCGTTGTGGTTGAGCAGCAGCACGCGGACCGAGCCGTCCGCGCCCTTCGCGGCGATCGCGTCGACGTATGAGGTGTGAAGCCAGGGCTCTCCGCTGATCGTGGTGCTTTGGCGTTCGTCGCCTCGCATCTTCTCCCACATCTCGATCACGTTGTAGCTCGGCGACTTGAGGCCCGAGACCTGAAAGCCCCACTGCACGTAGCGTTCCAGGTCCACGTCGTGGGCGATCTTGAAGATCGCGGCGTTCCAGGCCGCGCCGAGCTCGGTGCCGTCCCCGGTCCACAGCCGCCGCCACTGCTCGTCGTGCAGCAGCTGGCCTTCGTCCACGCTGATCAGCGCGTCCGGCTGATAGGCTGCGATCGCGGCGCGCGCGTCCGAGACGAAGGCGATCAGCTCGCGCGGATCCGCGCCCATCTGTCCGCGTCCATAGCAGGAAAAGCCGAAGCGGTTGCGCACCCGCGGCAGGGCGTCGGGATGGGCCGCGCCCAGGGTGGTCACCTCGAGGTCGTCGATCCGCACCAGCGGCGCGTCCCAGGCCCACACCCCGACCTGGCCGGTCAGCGGGCCGTCCGCGTCCGAGTACTGGATGTACCCGGCTCCGTCCACGGTGACCGAGATCGCGCCGCCGGCCGCGGTGATCTCGAAGACGTGGGGGTCGGCCGGGTCGAGCGCCGTCGCGACCACGGCCAGCAGGCCCTGCCACTGCCCGTTGACGCGGCGGCCGAGCTCGAGCACGCCGTCCGCGTGCAGGGACAGGGCGTAGTGATTGTCCGCATCCTGGAAGCGGAACAGCAGCCAGCCCACGAGCCACTCCGAGGGCCCGGGCGAGACGGTCTGCATGGTCACGGTCAGCCGGCCGTCGGTCCACAGCGGGTCGCCGACGATCGCCAGGCCCTGCCCCACCTCGAGCACGCCGCCGGCCTCGGAGAGCGTGCCGCCGAGCGAGGTCCAGCCCGTGGCCTGTCCGTCCTCGAAGTCGTCGGCGAGCACGATCTGGGCCACGCCCGACGAGGCGAGCCAGGTGGCCTGGGGCACGGTCCAGGCCGAGTCGCCGTCGGGGGTCATCAGGTTGCCCACGTCGAGGATCGGCTCCACGCCGGCCGCGCGGATCGCGGCCAGGGTGAAGTCGTAGAGCCGCTTGTACGCGGCCAGCCCGTCGTGCCACCAGCCCTGGTTGTCCTGCTCGGTGAGCAGGCGGTACTGCCAGGACTCGACGGGCTCCTCGCCGTACTGCGCGACGAGGTGCTCGAACAGGGCCTTGATGAAATCGTAGTACTCCCAGTGGTCCGTGGGAGCGCCGGTGTTGGCGTCGAAGTCGCCCTGGTCGTCCGGCCGGCTGGACAGGTCGATCGGCGTGTTGCCGATCACGATCAGCGGCCAGATGCCGGCCGCGAGCAGGTTGTCGAGGGCCGCCTCGATGGCCGAGAAGTCGTAGCTCACGTTGCCGCCCGCGTCCTCGTGGTAGATCTCGTTGGTGGCTCGCCCGCCCGTGGCGGTCATCAGGATGCCCTCCTCGAAGAAGTAGTACGGCTTGACCGCGGGCGCGTGGGTCACGTCCCAGATGTTGAGGCGGTTCCAGATCGGGCGGATGACTTGGCCCAGGGGCTGGGATGCGTCCACGTCGACCAGCATCGAGTACGCCGAGGTGTCGGTGTCCGTGTCGCTGTCAACGTCCGTGTCGCCATCGGAGTCCGTGTCGCTGTCCGCGTCCGTGTCGGCGTCGGTGTCGCTGTCGCTGTCAAGGTCCGTGTCGGCGTCGGTGTCGCTGTCGGTGTCGCTGTCGGTGTCGAGGTCCGAGTCGGCATCGGTGTCGCTGTCGCCGTCAACATCCGTGTCGCTATCGGAGTCCGTGTCGCTGTCCGCGTCCGTGTCGCTGTCCGCGTCCGTGTCGCCGTCAACATCCGTGTCGGCGTCGGTATCCGTGTCGCTGTCCGTGTCCGTGTCGGCATCGCTGTCCGTATCAGCGTCGGAGTCCGTGTCAGCATCGGTGTCGGTGTCGCTGTCGCTGTCCGTGTCAGCGTCGACATCCGCGTCGCTGCCATTGCTTTCGCCGCAGGCGGCCAGGCTCAACACCGCCACCAGGGCGCACCAGGCACACAACCGCTGTTTCATGCTATCCTCCCGGCAGCGCAGGATAGGGATCGGCTCGACCCGCTGTCAAGGCGGTCGGAGGCTGGATGAAGAACCCGCCGGAGCTGCAGCGACTGTACAACCTGACGCGCGGCGCCTTCGAGCAGAAGCAGTACGACCGCGCGATCTCCCTGGCCGAACGCTACCTGGATAAGGTGCCGGAGGACACCTGGGCCCTGGGCATGATCCACGGCGCCCTGACCAAGAAGCTCAAGCGCGCGCGCAGCGTGAAGAGCAAGGCCGAGCTGCAGGAGCAGATCGACGCGATCCAGACCCGCATCGAGGCCAAGGGCGAGGGCTCCGGGATCTGGCTCGAGCAGTGGAACCGCGCGTACGCACTCAACGGCAAGGCCTGGTCCCAGTACGAGGCGGCCAAGACCAAGAAGGCGCTGATCGCCGCGCTGAAAACGATCGACCAGGCGCTCGAGTTCACACCGTACCAGCTGGGGTACCAGGACACGCGGGTTCGCATCCTGCTCGATCTCGGCCGCGAGGACGAGGCCTTCGAGATCGTGCGCTGGGTCCTGGCGCTGATGCCCCAGCAGATGGACTTCCAGGATCACAAATCCGACCGCCGCTACCTGAGCTGGCTCAAGGAACGACGCGGCGAGCAGATCCGTCTGCCCGAGGGACCGGCCACGACCGGCGAGGTGATCCCCGAGCCGGAGGAGTCGCTGATGACCACCGGCGGCCGGCTGACGCAGAGCCAGCGCGAGCACCTGCTCGAGTCCCGGGTGGGCAAGGACGAGTGGCACCGCGCCCGCAATGTCGCGCTGCTCACCCTGCTCAACAACACCAGCCTGGATCTCGACGAGCTGCTGCAGAAGAACTGGCCGGACACCAACCTCTCGTTCGGCACCCTCGACACCGACGGCTCCGGCACGATCGAGCTCGACGAGGCGTCGGTGCTGGCGCTGCGCCACTACATGCTGATCGACACCTGCCACAAGCAGTTCATCAAGGGCCACAAGAACAAGCTGCTGATCTTCAAGAGCTGGGGCTTCACAAGGCTGACACCAGCCAGCGCCGCCAAGATCCTGGCACTGATCGGCGACGCGGTGGGCATTTCCGGGCTCACCGCGGATCGCTTCCGCCGCTCACACTTCAGGCACTTCGGCGGCAGCATCCTGGGCCGGATCGAGGATGGGGGCCGCTGGACCGCAGTCGACGGGAGCGGGAGCGACACGGACGGTCTCGCCGTGGTGATCTCCTGGCCCAGCCGGTACGACCACTGGTACGTGTTGTACACGATCGAGGTCGGCGATACCGAGTACGGCTTCGTGTTCGAGACCGACTGCGACGAGATCCACCGCGGGTACAGCGGCGGCCCGGAGATGTGGTACGACCCGCTGGTGAGCGGCGCGTGCGTCGCGGTACGCTACTGCAAGGACAGTCCGAGCCGTCACCGGGTCACGGACGAGCGGTTCGCAGAGATCAACGGCCGTGCCCGGTTCGTGGGCAAGGCCCGCGGCGATGTGAGGACCGTCGACGACCTGGAGCCGTAAAGGTTGCCCAACGGGGCCGGTTGCTGTAATCAGGGGACATGACACCGAAACACCACCCATCCTCGCCATGGCTGGCCGGTCTGGCGCTGATGGCGCTCTCCGCCTGCAGCGACGGGGGAGGCGGCAACGGCGGGCCGCCCGATCCCTGCGACGGCATCGATTGCTCGGGCCACGGCTCGTGCCGGGTCCGCGACGGCGACGCGCACTGCGACTGCAGCGATGGGTACGTGGAGGCACCCGGGCCCAACTGCATACCCGCAGGCGCCGACGCGGACGCGGACAGCGACGCGGACGCGGACAGCGACGCGGACGCGGACAGCGACGCGGACACGGACAGCGACACGGACAGCGACGCGGACACGGACAGCGACGTGGACAGCGACGCGGACGCGGACAGCGACGCGGACGCGGACACCGACTCGGACGCGGATACCGACTCGGACAGCGACGCGGACACCGACGCGGACGCGGACAGCGACGCGGACGCGGACACCGACGCGGACACCGACTCGGACGCGGATACCGACTCGGATAGCGACACCAGCGATCCCTGCGAGGGCCCGGACAGCCTGGCCGCGCGCGTGCGCGTCGCCGAGATCGACGTGTCACCACTGGAGGTCGAGATCGGCACCAACAGGCCCTTCTCGCGCAACAAGCCGATCTTCCTCTCGTCGCTCCCGGACGGCCGGGTCTGGGTGGCCTGGAACTCGAGCGACGACGACGTGCACGTCACACCGCTGGATCCTGATCTGCGGCGGACCGGCGAGGACACGGTGCTGCCCGGTCTCGAGGTACGTGGCTTCGTGGCCCGCGAACAGGGCGGCGTGCTGCTGCTGCGGCGAGACGATCCTGCCGCGCCCGAGCGCAACGACGTTATGGCGCTGGTCCGCTTCGACACGGCCGGCACCGAGACGCTGAGCACACCGATCGTGGGCGGCGGCACGCACACCGAGGTCGGCGACGAGTGGATCGGCGTCTGGCACCACGAGGGCCGGCTGGTTTGGGACGGGCAGGATCTGTACGCCGCGTACCACGGCCTGACCCGGATGGAGGACGCCGGCAGCTACCAGGGCGACAAGCTCAGCCTGTACCGGGGCGACGGCAGCGCTGCCGACGGCGGCTGGTCATGGGGCTGCAGACATAGCCTCGACGTGCGGCTGATCTACAGCGGCGCCACGCTGGTGCCGCTCTGCCACTCCGACCTCTACCCCGAGCCCGGGGGCATCGTGTTCGACAACTCGCTGGTGATCTCGGAGGAGCCCGGCGGCGGAGGGTACAGCGACGCCAGCCTGGGCGGCCTGGTCGCCACGGCCGACGGCTTCTGCGTGAGCTACGCCTCGGTCGAAGGCCGGGGCGATATCCCGGATGCGGCCTTCAGCTGCGTGACCCTGCCGAGCGAGGTCGGGGACAAGGTCTGGCTCTCGGACACGCCGCTGATCGAGGAGCGGGGCGTGCACCTCGCCGGGTACGGGGACGGCTTCCTGGCGGCCTGGATCGGCGACGGCCAGTACCGCTTCCAGCAGATCACCGCGGAAGGGACATCGCTAGCCCAGGCCGAAGACCTGCCGGTCCGGTTCAACGAGCGCGACGACTTCGTCAACCTGCCCGGCGGCGACGTGGCCTGGGCCTTCACCTGGGACGACCGCAGCAAGCTCAAGCTCGTGCGAATTGCGTACTGCCCCTAGCCGGAAGCAAGCGAGGATCCGCCCGTGACCGAGTCAGGATCGAGTCGCACGTCAGGTTTCTTCGAGCGCGCCGGGCTGATCACGGTCAGCGTGCTCGTCTTCTTCCTGCTCGCCGAGGGGATCACCCGGATCGTGGACGCCATCGTCAATGATGTGCCGGTATTCGGCGCTGACAAGGACGGCGTGCTCTACAGCGAGCATCCATTCCTCTACCTGGCGCCCAGGCCCAACGCCCGCTACGACAAGTTCGTGATCAACAGCCGCGGCTTTCGCGGCCGGGAGTTCGAGATACCCAAGCCGCCAGGCACCTTCCGCATCCTGACGCTCGGCGGCTCGGCAGCCTGGGACACCGATGTCAGCGGCACCGACGCCACCTGGGCGGCCCAGCTCGAGGACCGGCTCAACGAGCGCAGGCCCCCGGGCGTGCAACGCTTCGAGGTGGTCAACGGCGGGGTGCCGGGCTACAACTCGGCCGAGAGCTTCATGAACTTCGTCTGGCGCGGCCTGCCGATCGACCCGGACGCGGTGATCGTGTACCAGGGGTACAACGACTTCAAGCCCAACCGCTTCCCCGACTTCAAACCGGACTACTCGCATTTCCGCATTCGCGATCACAGCACGATGCGCGCGCTGTCGCGCAAGTTCCGCTTCCTGCACCACATGCGACGCTGGCTGGTGCGACTCAAGTTCAACGACCAGCAGGCGTACGACGAGGTGACCGAGCCCGGCATCCGGGCCTTCCAGGACAACCTCCGAAGAATCGTGGTGCTGGCCCGCGATCGCGGCATTCAGCCGCTGCTCTCGACATACGCCATGTCAGTCAGCGCCGAGAACCGCGAGCAGCATCCGGAGAAGTTCAGCGGCCTCGAGCGCTACCTGGTGACCCTGACCTTCGAGGGCGTGCTGGACGCCCATCGAAGGTACAACCAGGCCGTGCGCGAGCTGGCCCGCGAGCTGTCCGTGCCGCTGGCCGACATCGACGCGGCGGTTCCGCGCGACTTCGAGCATTTCAACGACCACTGCCACTTCGAGGATCCGGGCTCGCGGCGAGCGGCCGAGGCCTTTGCCGAGGTGGTGCTGACCGCGTTCGATCTCGGTGGCGAGGCCGCGGCCGGAGCGACGGCTGCCGACCCGCCGGCCGTCGGGGCTCCCGCCGTTGACGCGCCCTGACTGGATTGCTATGTGAAGGCAGCGGGGGAAGGACACGATGCACAGGAACACGAGAAGGACGCGTACACTCCAGGCTGCGGCGCTGCTCGTTGCCGCGCTGCTACTGCTCCCTGGCGCCGCGGCCCGGGCCGGCGAAGAAGAGGCAGAGGCTGGCACCGAGGACGAGGCAGAGGCAGAGGCAGAGGCGGACAAACCGTCGGCCCGGGATCGCCTGCCCCCGGCCGACCGCTCGCGGCTGATCGTCAAGATCCCACACTCGGGCGCCCGTCCGCACATCCTCGACATCCACGGCGGCGTGGGCTCCTGGGGCTTCGGCTTCGGCGCGGGCGCCCGCTTCACGCTCAACATCATCGAGAACGGCTTCGCCTCCAAGCTGAACAACAGCTTCGGCCTCGGCTTCGGCGCGGACCTGCTGGTCCACCCGGCCCACTACGGCTTCGACAAGTGGGGCTTCACCGTGTCGCTGCCGCTCGTCGGCCAGTGGGCCTTCTACCTCACGCCGAAGTGGACCGTGTTCGCCGAGTTCGGGGCGACGATCTGGATCCGGCCCTACGGCGAGTACAAGGGCTCACTGATCTCCAAGTGGTTCGACATCTGGTTCGTCCTGGGGCCGGGCGCGATGTGGAACTTCAGCGACAGCATGTCGCTGATCATCCGCGCGACCTATCCCTACTTCTCGGTGGGGCTCACCTTCTCGATATAGCCTCGGCAAACTCGATGTCCATCGTGGCCAGCTCCTCGAGCACGGGGGTGTAGATCTCGGGCTGCACCGGGATCTGCACGCCGGTCAGCGGGATCCTGCCCTCGAGGATCAGCCGCGCGCCGATCGCCGCGGGCAGCGACACGGTGCGGGCCATCGACGAGTCGCCGTGCGGGATGCCGAAATCGACCATCGTCGAGGTGATCGCCTCCTTGCGTCCGTCCGGATAGTCGGCGTCGAACTCGTGGTGCTGCACCAGCAGGTCGCGTTCGCCCTCGGCATAGGACATGCGGGCCAGCATCTCGGCGCAGAGCACGTCGAGCGCGGTGCCCGCGGCGGCCTTGACCGGCTCGTCCGAGAACAGCCCGAGCCAGTCCAGCTTGTCGAAGACGCCGTGGTCCGCACCGAGGCCCAGCTTTGCCGCGGCAGCGGCGCGCGGATCGTCGCCCGCGTCCTCGCCGAGGAAGCCGCCCAGCCAGGCGCCGAGGGTCAGCCCGGCGTACGGCTTGGTGGTCTCGTCCTCGAGCAGGCCGAGGTCGGCGATGGCCTTGAGCGTCTCGCACCAGCCCGGATAGCGCAGGGTACCGCGCAGCATGTTCTTCACGCCCTTCAGACCGTAGGTCTCGATGTACGGAATCGAGTCGCGGTTGGGGTACGCCTCGAAGGTGCCCGCGCCAGGGACCTCGAGTTCCCACTGGTTGGCGAACAGCTCCGGCCCGGGGATGTTGACCTCGGCGCCTTCCTCGAGGTAGCGCGCCGAGTTGCGGCCGGCCATCAGCACGCCGCGCGGGCTCCAGGAGAACTTGTAGCCGTAGGGATTGGTGTTGGCCTCGGGCGCGGGCAGGCCGCCGCAGTAGCTGTGGAAACGCGCGACCGTGCCGCCCGCGTTCTGCACGCGGTGGATGATCTGCATCGCCGCCATGTGATCGATTCCGGGGTCGACGCCGATCTCGTTGAGCAGGATCACGCCGGCGGCGCGGGCCTCGGCGTCCAGCTCGCGCATGGCGTCGCTGACGTAGCTCGTGGTGACCATCGGGATCCGGTGCTTCAGGCACAGCCTCGCCACGGTCACGTGATGGACGTACGGCAGCAGGCTGATCGCCAGATCGGTCTCGCCCACGAGCCGGTCGAGCTCTGCCTCGTCCTTCACGTCGAGCGGCAGGGCCGCGCCGCGCTCGTGGCCGTCGATCAGCGCCACGGCCTTGCTCACCGTGCGGCTGGCCACGGTGACCGCGAGGCCGGCCCGCTCCAGCAGGTAGCGCACCAGGGGCCTCGAGACCAGGCCCGCGCCGAGCACCAGCACCTTCTTCATCGCATCGCCTCCGTCGCTTTCACGGGGTTCACAGGAATCTCCGCATGTACTCGAACTCCGGCGTCAGCTCGCCGCGCCACAGGATCACCGCGCGCTTGACCTCCGGAGGCAGCGTGCACGCCGCGAAGGCCTGGCCGCGATCGACCTCGGCCAGGGCCACGAGGAAGGGCTCGAGCGCCTCGCCGAAGCTGGTCGAGGACTCCACCGGCAGCTCGCAGGGCAGGTTGTCCACGGCCAGCACCACCGGGCCGTGGCCCTGCACGCCCGGGACGGCCTCGCCCGTGGCCGCCTCGTACACGAACACCGGGCTGTCCGGATCGGTGGCCTTGAGCGTGACCTCCACCGCGCCCTCGATGTCGCAGGAGATGTCGCCGATCACGCGCAGCGTGGGCCGCTCCTCGCGCGCCCAGGTCTCCCGCACCCAGCGCTTCGTCACCAGCCGGGGGTACTTCTGGGTCCAGTAGATGCAGTTGACCAGGATCGTCAGGCAGGGCAGATAGCTCTCGAACACGCCTTCGTACTTCTCGGGGTTGTCGTAGTAGTCCTGCAGCTCGAAGCCCTGGCCCGGGTCTCTCGGCCGCGCCAGGTGCTCCTCGTGGAACACGACCTTGAATACCCTGTCCGCCGCGGCCGGCACCTGGCCCAGCTCGCCGACGGAGATCTCCTCCCCGGGCAGCAGATCGTAGATCTCCTGGGCGCCGGACGAAACGTTGCCGTAGCCCGTGAAGCCGCAGACCAGCGGGCGCAGCCGCTCGGGCACGCCCTCGGCGGAGAGACGCTTGCCGACCTCGGCGATACGGGCCTTGGCGTCAGCGAGATCCCGGTAGCAATGCGCCGGCACGATCTCGGTCAAGGGCGTGACGATCCCGCCGGCGGCCATGCGCTGGCCAAAGGCCCACAGGGTGTCGATCATGCCGGCCAGGCCCGCGTGGCGACCGAAGAACACCAGCCGGCGACCCGCCTCGTCCGCGATCTTCTCGTAGTCGATCAGGGTGCAGCCGAGCTCGATCAGCCGGGCGAGCATGGGCATGTTGTCCTGCTGTCCCTTGATCGTGTGAGAGAAGAACACGTACAGCCCGCCCTCGCGGAACAGGGCCTCGGGGATCTCCTTGACCGCGAGCACGGCGTTGCAGGCCGACAGATCCTCGGCCACTTCGGCGCCGGCCGCAACATAGTCCGAGTCCGGAAAGACGCGGATCCCGGAGGGCTGCACCACAACGTCCACGCCCCGGCCCTTCAGCGCCCGCACCTGGTCCGGGATCAGCGGCACGCGCCGCTCCCACTGGTTCTTGTCCTCGCGACGGATGCCGATGCAATGCGCCAAGGATCCCGCTCCTCTCCCCCTCGATGGTCGGGCGATACTACTCGGAAAAATGCAGCGGTGGCAAGCACTGCCACATCCGGCCTGCCCCTTGTTTGCGGGGCCTGACCGCTGTAAGCTGCATCTGCGAAAGGAGCCCCCATGCCAAGCACCGACGACGCGTACCGCGAACTGCTCGACCGCGCCCGTGAGATCCACGCGCTGACCATGACCAAGGAGCTGCTGGAGTGGGACCAGGAGACCTGCATGCCCAAGAAGGGCGTAGAGCTGCGCTCGCGCGAGGTCGCGGCCCTGGCCGGAGTGATCCACGAGCGCGAGACCGACGGCCGGCTGGGCGAGCTGCTGGAGCAGCTCACCGGCGCCGAGCTCGAGCCGGGCCCGGCCGCCAACCTGCGCGACATCCGTCGCAGCGTGGACCGCGCGCGCAAGGTGCCGGCCGCGCTGGTCAAGCAGATCGCCGAGGTCGGCTCCAAGGCGATGGAGGCCTGGGCCCGTGCGCGCCAGCAGTCCGATTTCGAGGCCTTCGCTCCCCTGCTCACGCGAATGGTGGAGCTCAAGCGCGAGCAAGCCGGCTGCCTGACCACGGCCGGCGCGCCGCTGTACGACGCCCTGCTCGACGAGTTCGAGGAGGGCGCCACCGTTACCGAAACCGGGAGCCTGCTCGCAGCGCTGCGCGATCGGCTGGTGCCGCTGGCGCAGAAGATCCGCGAGTCGAGCGTGACCCCGGACGAGGGCGTGGTGCAGGGCCATTTCCCGCTCGCGCTCCAGCAGCGCCTGTGCCGCGAGGTGGCGGCAGCCCTGGGCTTCGACTTCGAGGGCGGCCGGCTGGATGTGTCTGCGCATCCCTTCACCTGCGGCACGCTGGGCGACACGCGCATCACCACGCGCTACGACGAGGGCGATCTGCGGCCCGCGCTGTTCGCCCTGGTCCACGAGGCGGGCCACGGGATGTACGAGCAGGGGCTGCATCCCGAGCACCTGGGCACGCCGCTGGGCATGTACTGCTCGATGGGCCTGCACGAGTCCCAGTCGCGGCTGTGGGAGAACGCGGTCGGCCGCAGTCGCGCCTTCTGCCAGCACCTCTTCGCCAAGGCGAACGAGATCTTCCCGGACGGGCTAAAGGGCGACGCCGAGGCGCTGTACCGCGCGGTCAACGTGTCCCGCTCCTCGCTGATCCGCGTGGAGGCCGACGAGGTGACGTACAACCTGCATATCGTGATCCGCTTCGAAATCGAGCGGGATCTGATCTCGGGCGCGCTCGAGGTGGCCGACCTGCCCGCGACCTGGAACGGAAAGTACGAGGCCCTGCTCGGCATCACGCCCCCGGACGACGCCCAGGGTTGCCTGCAGGACGTGCACTGGGCCTGGGGCCTGTTCGGGTACTTCCCGACCTACACCCTGGGCAACCTGTACGCAGCGCAGTTCTACGCCAGGGCGAGCCAGGACATCGACGATCTTGACGGCAAGCTCGCCGCTGGCGAAACCGCGGCCCTGCTCCAGTGGCTGCGCGAGAAGATCCACCGCCAGGGCCGGCTGCTGCAGCCGGCCGCGCTGGTGGAGCAGGTCTGCGGGACGCTGCCCTCGGCCGAGCCCTTCATGGAGTATCTCGAGACCAAGTACGGGGAGCTGTACGGGCTCTAGTCGGATCCGCCCCCCCGAATCACAGGCCAGCAGATGCTCCAGCAGGGTCCGCTCCCCACCGGCCTGCTCGGCCACGGTCAGCAGATCGCAAGCGGGACGATGCGGCACGAAACAACAATCTCGGGTAGATTGCAGTGCCTTGCGGCCTCGGCTCTCGGCCTGGGCTAGCCCTCTTCCTCGGCCTCGAGCGCCACCAGCAGCTCGAGCGGCGAGCACGCCGGCAGGGAGCCGCGCTTGAACCCGGCCACGTCGCGGGTCGCGATGATCTCTGCGCCGGCGAGCCGCCCGGCCTCGTGCAGCACCGCGTCCTCGAAGTCCGCGAGCTTCAGCGTTGTGGCGCTGGCCAGCACCTTGCTGTCCACGGCGGCCACGTCGAACAGCCCCAGCAGCTTGTTGACGAGCCTCCGCGCCCACGCAGCGCCCAGCTCCCGCGAGACCAGGTAATGAATCGTCGTCACTGTTGTCGCGCCGAGCAGTCCTTCCAGCGCTCCGGTCTCCACGCACCCGACCAGCCGCGCCGAGGCCGCCACGAAGGGCTCGCGCGCGAGCAGCACGTCGAGGATCACGTTGGTGTCGAACAGCACCTTCATCGGTGCTTCTTCTCGAGGTGGCGACGGTAGTCCTTCTCCGAGACCTTGGATCCCTTGAGCACGCCGACCAGGCTGTGCGTGATCGGCGGATGAGCCACCTCCTCCCGCTCCAGCCTGCGCATCAGCGTGAGGTAGTCGTTGACGGCCTGAGAGAGGGATTTGCCGGTCCTGCGGGACCATCGCTTGCCGAAGCGGATCAGGCTCTCGTCGATCCGCAGTGTGAGCTTCTTCGGCATGGCACCTCCCTGCCGTATAGTTTCAGCCAAATTATACGGCATCTGCAGGAGGCGTCAAGGCGGTGCCTACTCCACCAGTGCCGGGATTTCCTCGTCCAGTGCTCGCGGAACTTCTTCTTCCTCCACCTGATCACGGTCGCCGGCTTGACGATGATGTCGGGGGCAGGTATGAAGCTCCCGTCGTTCAACGTACAGCACCTCCGCATCATCGCTTCGTCTCGGAAAAAGACCGACCGACGCGACGCGTTCTGGATCGCCAAGTCGTTACAGACGGGGCTGTACCCGCACCCGGTGTACATCCCGCTGCCTCCGATCCGGCGTCTGCGCAGTCTGCTGTCGCAACGGGAGTCGATGCCGTGCGCCGGGATCCCGCACTTGAGGTACTCGCGGAAGGTCCGCTCCACGTGCCCGGACACGGCCTCGCCCTGCGGGTCCTCCCGCCGCAGCGCGAGGTACGTCTCGAGATGCCCGCGCATCACGCGATGCAGCACGCTGTCCTGGGGCCGCCGCGGCCGGTACACGGCCAGCTCGCGCAGCGGCCCCGTGTCCTCGCAGGCCAGGTACACGCCCCACCTCCGAGGGTATACTTGCAGGCGGACCGGTCTTGTTGCGTACCCGGGGCGAGAAAATCCGTCGCGGCAGCGAATTCCCGACGCGGGCGAGACCGCGCCCCTGCTCCAGTGGCTGCGCGAGAAGATCCACTGCCAGGGCCAGCTGCTCCACTGCCAGGGCCGGCTGCTGCAGCCGGACGGTCGCTCAACCGTGCCCGAGCGTGAAAACCCTTCGCGGCCGTGGAGCCTCGGTCCGGGCGCGGCGGGCATCGCGCGGCAGGAGTGATCAGGGCCGAGCGGCCCCGGCGCCGACCAGGATCTCCTGACTGGCCAAGCTCACGGCCGAGTCGCCCGCCGCCTCCCGGTAGTACGCAACGAAGCGCTGCGGCTCGGCCGCGTCATAGGGCGCGAGGTTGTGGGCCCAGCGGTACCCGATCGACTGGTAGAGCAGCTCCGCCCGCACCCGGTACGGCCCCTCGGAATCGCCCACCGCAACGGAGTACCGGATCCGGTCTCCTTCGGCGGTGAAGTCCGCGTCGGTCGTGGCCGCGCCTTGCACGGCGATGTTCGCCGAGGCGCTCTTGGCGTCAAACCCTCGCGGCAGCAACCGGTTGTCCTTGAGATACCGGGTGGCGGTGAGCAGGCCGGTGGTCACGGTGCCGTCCGGGGATCCGAGGATCGCCTCGTAGATCTGCACCTTGTCTGGCTGGTCGATCAGCGGATGATGCGGCTCGTAGCGCGCCGGATCCGCGTCGTTGTCATTACCGGCGATGGCCCCGTCCGGCTGCAGCATGCCCGACTCGAACAGCAGCCGGTCCGCAGCGTCGGTCACGGTCAGGTGCAGCCAGGCGCGGCGCGAGGGATAGGCGGTGGGGAGCTTGTGCCCGGCGAGATTGGTCACGGTCACCTCGACCTCGAGGCGGCCACCACTCACGCCGGCACAGCTCAGACTCACGTCGGCCGAGCTCGACTGCAGGTGCTCCACGGTCCGCTCCGCCGCCGCGCCGAGCTCCCGCGGACTCGCCTGGACCTGCTGCGGTACGCGGTGACCCGCCAGCATCCGCAGCATCAGAAAGTTTCCGCCCCGGAACACGTGGGGACGGATCGTATCGCGGGGCTGCCCCCAGACGCTGGACATCGCGACGTTCTCCGTCGAGAGCATGTGGCAGTCCTGGCAGTCCTGCTTGCCGTCGTACGCGCTGTGTTGCCACTCGAGGTACGGGACCTGCTCTGGAAGCTCACCGATGACCTTGCCGTCCGGGCCGTAGGCGTGGGTGAACAGCGTGTGGCAGGTGGCGCAGAGCTCGGAACCCTGGACATGGGTGGACTCGCCCTGCTCGAAACGGCTCGCCGAGCGCATCAGCCGCTGCCGGCCGGCGTCCACATCGTAGGGGCCGAAGACCTTACGCTGCCCGGGGGGAGTGGCGGTGTCGATGACGAAGCCGCCCACGAAGCTCTCCCGTTCGCCCAGCTTGTCCGGCTGGATCTGGTGGCACAGCGTACAGGAAGCACCGTCGAGGGCGTGGGTCGCGGAAACCGCTGCCGCCGGCGCCGGACCGAGATGATCGAACACCGGGCCCTGGCCGCCTGCCGTGTGGATCGCGAAGCGCGCCATGGGCATGTGGCACTTCGAGCACTCGTCCTCGATGGCGGCGCCAAGGGTTGGGTGATCGGTGACCTCGCGCCGCACCGCCGCGTGCCAGTACGGATCGCGAGCCGAGTTGGCCATCATCGAGGCGCTCCAGTCCGAGCCGATGGAGAGATCGCGCCCGGCCCCGTCGGTCAGCCCGTTGTGGCAGGCTTGGCAACGATCCGCCGTCGTGAACAGCTCAAGGCGCGCAGCGCCCGTGGTCCCTGAACCGTCGGCTCCGCCCTCAGCCGCCGCCGTGAATGACAGCAACAGGCCGAAGAGGAGGAGCGCCGTGAGTCGCATTCTGAATCTACACATCGTCGACCTCCCGCCTACCAGCCCTCGAAGAAGCCACCGTCGAACCAGTCCCACAACAGGTAGACCGCCACGATCTTGTCGCGATCCTCGAAGTCGTTGACTGGCAGCCGTGCGGCGATGTTGAGCATTACGTGCTGGCGGGTGTTGAGTGTGACCTGCAGCTGCGGCACCAGATCCCAGTCGGCGATGCTCTCGGGATCCATCTCCTGCTTGCCGAGCACCTCGATCATCGGCGACCAGGCCCGGCCGGCGAATCCCTCGGTGAAGGTCCGGCCGAAGGCGCCACGCCAGAAGACCTCGTACTCGCCTTTCTCGTCGTCGAAGGGGATCTCCACGCCGGCCTGCAGGTGGAAGAAGAAGTCCAGCGGCAGCGCCTGTCCGTATGCGAGGAAGGGCTCGAAGATCGCCGTGCCCTTGCCGTAGCCCTTGTCCTCATCGCCGGTGGGCACGATCAGCTCGCCGGCGATGGCAAACACCGAGCCGCTTTTCTTGCTGTGCAGCGGCGTGGTCTTGATCGCCACGGCCATGTCACCCAGGCCAATGGACCAGTCACCATCGCCCTCGGCCTCGCCCCAGCCGAAGGGCACCTTGAGCTCGACCTGGGTGAAGGCTCCCAGGCGAGTCTCGTAGACCAGCTCGTGCTCGACCACGGTGGCGTCATCCGCGGTGACCATGGTGGTCAGCACCGCCTCGTCCTCGGGGAAGGCCTTCTCGGTGAACATCGCCCGCGGCAGGTTCAGATCTCCGCTCGGCCAGGTCGGGTCGTCACAGAAGGTGCGGATGTACTCCAGGATCAGCTCCAGCTCGGCCACGGACGCCACGCCGCCGTGGGCCGGCATCATCTCGTCGAAGACCCGCACGGGCCCGCCCTCGTGGGCGACGATGACCCAGTCGGCGTCCGGCTCACGACTGGCGAAGCTACAGTCGGTGAAGTCGGGCAGCTCCAGGTCGAAGGCCACCTGCTCGGCCGGCGCGCCGGTGCCGTCCACACCGTGGCAGGCCGCGCAGGCGGTGGCGTACAGGGCGCGCCCCGATCGACGAGGAGCATTCCCCGCACCCACGGCCCAGGCGTTGGGCAACAGCCCGGCCACCAGCAGCAGCGCAAGCAGCATCCCTGCCGGCCGCACCGCACCTTCGGCGTTTCTTGGATCGAGTTGCATCGCTCCCTCCAACAACGAACCTGCTATCTCAATTGGTCGTAGATTTCCCCGCTGACCCGTTCCGCTGTAGGAAAGCGTCGTCAGGCGCGCCACCGCGCGGCCTGGGACGAATTTCAGGAATACTAGAAAGAGAGGAACTCTGTCAACTTGACTTTGAGATCTTGACCGGACGCCCCGTGCGACGCAGCGGCCTTCATCGAGACCTTCGTGAACCTGACCACGACGCAGACCAAGAAGGCCGGGGCCTTCACCATCCCGGGGATCGGCAAGCTCGTGCTCAGCCACCGCAAGGCGCGTATGGGCCGCAACCCTCAGACCGGTGAGGCAATCAAGATCAAGGCCAAGAAGGTCGTTAAGATGCGCTTGGCCAAGGCCTGCAGGGACGCGATCCTGCCGCCGAAGAAGTAGCTCGGGCGAGGCCGCATTTTTCGCTGCTTTTCGTCTCCCTCTCCTACCGGAGCTTTCTTGTTCCTCAAAGGCGATCCACGCAGTTGGTTTTCGCGAGCCACTGTTTTACAATATTTGTGATGAGGGAAGGAACATGACAGGGTTTGCCGACTGGGCATGTTCGGTGCTGAGGACTGGGAGCCCAGTTCCGCCGAGCCGGCTGACGGGCGGCCCGATTCAACCGACCCAGCGACCAACCCGGGTACCCGCCCACGTCGCGTTCCTTGCACTTCTGTTGCTTGTGCTGCCGCTCGGCTGCAAGGGCCTGGACTGGCCCTTTGGCCGCGCACCAGATGCCGACACGGACACGGACGTCGACACCGATACCGACACTGACGTTGATTCCGATTCGGATGCCGACACGGACACCGACTCGGACGTCGACACCGATACCGACACTGACGTTGATTCCGATTCGGATGCCGACACCGACACGGACGTCGACACCGATACCGACACTGACGTTGATTCCGATTCGGATGCCGACACCGACACGGACGTCGACACCGATACCGACACTGACGTTGATTCCGATTCGGATGCCGACACCGACACGGGCTCGGACATCGATGATCCGGAGTTGTTGCTGGATGGATTCTGCAGCCCTGACGGCTGGTGCTGGCAGAACCCGCTGCCCTTCGGCCACAGCCTGCACGACGTCTGGACACACTCCGCTGAACATGCCTGGATCGTGGGCGACCAGGGCACGATCCTGCAGCTCCGGGATGGTCGCTGGGAGCGGATGTCCTCGGCCACAGAGGAGGACCTTTTCGGGGTCTGGGCATTCGATCCGCAGCACGTCTGGGCCGTTGGCGGCGGCGGCACGGTTCTTTTCTGGGACGGACACGGCTGGACACCCCAGGAGCAGACCCTCGACGGGTCGTCGCTGGCGGACGTCTGGGGTGTCGATCCCGAGCACATCTGGGTCGTGAGTGGCTACCGCGGCGGTGCGGTCTTGTTCTTCGATGGCGAGGAATGGACGTCTCCTTCCGTACACTGCTCGGCACCGCTATGGCGGGTTCACGGCACCGACGCGCAACATGTCTGGGTGGTGGGCGACGGGGGGGATGTCGGTGCTCCGGCGTCGATGATCCGCTTCTTCGACGGTGATGAGTGGACCGAGCAGCTCTCTTTCCGCGTCGCAGACCTCTCCGGCGTGTGGGCCGCAGCAACTGACAGCGTATGGAGCGTGGGTAGAGCAGTCGGCGCAGGCTACGCCAGCTACTTCGACGGTGTGAACTGGTCGGCCTTCACGGTCGGCAATGAAGATGGTATCGAACTATACGGCGTGTGGACAGCGGAGCGAGGCCGGGCCTGGGCCGTGGGAGAAAGTGGCTACCCGTATTCACGGCTTGGAAGTGGCCGGCTGTACCGCCTCGACGCCGCGCAGCAGGAGTGGCAGCTCGATCGCCAGATGGACCGCCCGCTCAATGCTGTGTCTGGCAGCGACCCGGACCATGCCTGGACCGTAGGCGAGCAGGGCACGATCGGCGCGTATGACGGTGAGCGCTGGTCGAGCATCTCGCGCAACCGGGCCAGCCGTACGATGCACGACGTCTGGGGCACTGGCCCGGACCGGATCTGGGCGGTCGGCAGTGACGGTCTCCTGCAATTCGATGGCGTCCGTTGGACCGCGGTCGCGGCCGCCGCCGGTCTCTGGATGCAGGACATCTTCGGTCTCGGAGACTCCGCAGCCTGGGCCACGCAAGGCCTGGTCTGGGACGGCAGCGGCTGGCGCGTCGCCGAGGACGGCTTCGGCGACTGCACCGCGATCTGGGTCTCCCCGACTGGTCGGCGCTGGTGCATGGGCGACGGCGTCCATTCCTGGAACGGCAGCGAATGGATCGCGCACGATGTCAGCACTTGGTACCAGCTGCTCGGCATGTGGGGCGCGGACGACGAGCACCTCTGGATCACCACCGACGGCGGCACCATTGTCCGCTGGGACGGCGAGCGCTGGATCGGCGGCGGATTGGTGGACAACCATCTGGCTGTGCACGGCATCTGGGGCCTGGACGCACGCCATGTCTGGGTCGTGGGTCAGGGCGGCATCGCCAAACTCTGGAACGGCGAGGAGTGGGAGAGCCACAACGCGGACACTCCCCGGACCCTGTACGCCGTCCACGTCCGGGAAGACCATCAGGCCTGGGCCGTGGGTGAGCAAGGCACGATCATGCACTGGGATGGCGAGAACTGGATCCAGCAGGAGAGCGGCACCCGGAACGACCTGTTCGGAGTTTGGGCCGCGCCGGGCGGCGGCGTGTGGGCGGTGGGAGAAGACGGAACGATCCTAGCGCTCCAGTGAGCAGAATGTGCCGGCGAGCCGGTCGAGCAGCCAGTAGCGAGTTACAGTCCAGCACATTTTCAATGCGATGGGTGCCAAGGGCTTTACCCTGGTCGTGCTCCCCAGAAACTCCGTCCGACCCGATTTCATTGACTTTCCGGTTTCAGCGGATCGATGCTCCCGATCATGGAAATCCTCATCTGCATCCTCGCTGTCCAGGTCTTGAACCTGCTGGCCTTTGCCTGGCTCGATCGCACAGCGCTCGTGCGAGTGCTTGCGCTCCGGCAACAGCTCGCTGTGTACAAGCGCAAGGCCAAGAAGCCGAGGTTGAGAAACCGGGATCGGCTCTTCTGGTTGTTGCTCTCCAGGATCTGGAATGACTGGGCATCGGAGCTGATCATCGTGAAACCGGAGACCGTTATCCGGTGGAGGAAGAAGAAGTTCCGCGAGTACTGGTCGAGGAAATCCCGACGCCGATCAGGCAGGCCCGCCATCCCACGAGAACACATTGCCTTCATCCGACGGATCTCCTCCGACCATCCGGAGTACGGTGAGGACCGCATCGCCCTGGAGCTTGAGATCAAGTTCGGCATCAAGCACTCGCCAACGACGATCCGGAAGTACATGGTCAAGAGGCGTCATGGTCCCAGGGACTCGCAGGCCTGGCGGACATTCCTGAGAAACCAGGCAACGGGCATCTGGGGCTGTGATTTCTTCGTGCAGCACACGATCCGGTTCCACGTCTTCTATGTGCTCGTCATCATGGAACTCGCCAGCCGAAAGACCGTCTGCTTCAACGTGACTGTGTACCTGACGCTCGAGTGGACCAAGCAGCAGATCAGGAACGCCAACTTCGAGGAGCAACCCAAGTTCTTGCTCCATGACAACGACGGGAAGTTCGGTCAGTTCGGACGACCGGTACAGGTCGAGCGGGCAGGGCACAAGGTGTCTTGTCGGTCGGCGCTCGGTTCCCGATCCCGCTCTGGCCAAGCCGAAGCCCGTGAACGGCAGGCTGGAGGCGATCCCAGTGCTGAACGGGTTGCACCACGATTTCCGGCTCGTAGCGTAGGTACTGGTCAGCATTCTTTGTGAACGACGATTCGCCGTTGATGTGCGTCCGGTTTTGGGACCGGGGTCTGTCATCGTGCACTAGTCGTCTAATTGAAAGTAGACCCGGGACAGAGAAAGGCGATACGAGCCGCCGGTCGGGGTCAATCGGGTTTGGATGGAATAAGTGCGGAGCACGACTAGCCGCAGCTGAAGGCTCCACCTTGACCTGATCCTCCCGGGATGCGAGAAAGAGCGCATGATACCGCTGCGTGCCAGGTTGCTGCGGGCATTCGCCGCGCTGCTGCTGCTGGGCTGGGCGTCGGTTGCCGCGGCCGAGAACTTCAAGATCATCAAGCAGGATCTCGACGCCGAGCGCCACGGGTACACCGTGATGCGGGTCTGGGGCAGCCACCGTGAGATGGGCCGGGCCATGGGCGCGGCCCTGGCCGACGACATCCTGAAGGGCTGGCAGGAGGTGAAGACCCTGCTCGGCCCCGGGCTCGGCCGCGTCCGGGCCGCGATCGCGGGCAGCGAGTGGCCGACCGAGGGCATACTCGAAGAGCTGCTGGGCATGGTCGAGGGTGTCAAGAGCGTGCGGCCCGACGCCGAGCTCGATGTGATGGACATCAAGCTGTACAACACGTACTCGGACTGGGCGTACACCCGGGGCTGCCGCTCGCACTCGGCCTGGGGACGCTACGTCACGCCGCCGGTCAAGACCTTGAGCACGCGGCGGCTGGACTACCGCACGCCCTTCCGGGGAGCGCTGCACCACGTGCTCTGCGCCTGGGAGCCGGACGGCGGGTCGCCGCGCTGGGTCAACCTGGCCTGGCCCGGGTACGTCACCGTGATCACCGCGGTCAACGAGCGCGGCACCCTGGTCGCGCTGCACGACTGGGGACGCGGCGCGCGCTTCACAAAGGGCGCGGTGCCGCGCAGCGTGATGGCGCGCCACCTGCTCAGCGGGTTCAAGCGCAGCCTGCCCGCCTCGGAGCAGCCGGGCTGGGTCGAGGGCCAGGCCGCGCTGCACCCGGTGGCCACGAGCGGCTTCATCGCGCACCTCGCCCCGAACCAGGGCGTGGTGTTCACCTGCGCCGGGGGCCAACCCTGCACCGAGGTGCGCCGGCCCGCCAAGCGCTTCTTCGACGGCGAGGCGATGCTGGTCACCAACGCCCAGACCGATGGCCGCTCGGCGCCGCGCGACGACGATTTCATGGCGCCGTACTACGCCAAGGGTCACCCCAAGACCCTCGCCGATCACTTCGGCCTGATGGGCCGGACCGGTCTGCACCTGCTGAGCGTGGCGTACCGCGGCCGCAACGACATGACGCTCTGGTTCCACGGCCGCGGGCGCAGGGACCGCGTGGAGCTGGAGTGGTCCGAGCTGTTCACGCCGGTCGAGCCCAGGCCCGGGCTGCCACGATGAGGCGGCTCAGCGGTGACGAGCTGCGCCGCGAGCTCGGCCGGATCGACGGCCGCGGGTACAAGGCGTACAAGGAGATCAAGGGCCAATACGATCTCGGCGACGCACTGACCCTGATCATCGACCACGTGCAGGGCGATCCCTTTGCCGCCCCGAGCCGGGTGCGGGTGCGCGTGAGCATGGAGCGGGCCACCTTCCCGCCCGAGACCTGGCAGCACCCGAGCCGGGCCGTGGCGCTGCGCAGCTTCCTGGCCGAGCGCTTCGCCGCGGAGGCGCGGCGCAAGGAGAGCCGACGCGGGTCCGGGAAGAGCGGAGCGATCGCGATCCGCGCGCCCGGCCAGCAGGTGCTGGAGCGCAACGCCGTGCTGGTCGACGCTGAGCGGGTCGAGGCGCGCTTCACCGTGGGCCTGCCGGCCGCGGGACGGCGGGTGCTCGGCCGCCAGGCCGCGGAGCTGCTGCTCTCCGACGTACCCGCGATCGCCGCGGCCGCCCTGCTCTACCCGAGCCTGGAGCCCGACGAGGTACAACGCCGCGTGGAGGTCAACCAGGACGCGGACGTGCTGCGCGCGCTGCTTCCCGGAATGGGTCTGGTGGCCTTCGTGGCGGACGGCGCGGTGCTGCCGCGACGCAGCGGCGTTGACGACCGACCCCTGACCGGCGAGGGCGTGGTGCCCTTCCGGGCGCCGGAGCCGCTGCGCGTCTCGATCGAGCTGCCCAACACCGGAAGGGTCACGGGCATGGGGCTGCGGCGCGGGATCACGCTGATCGTGGGCGGCGGCTTCCACGGCAAGTCCTCGCTGCTCAATGCGCTCGAGCGCGGCGTGTACAACCACAAGCCCGGCGACGGCCGCGAGCTCGTTATCACCGACCCGACCGCGGTCAAGATCCGCGCCGAGGACGGGCGCAGCGTTGCCGGGGTCGACATCTCGCCCTTCATCGCCGGCCTGCCGTACGGCCGCGACACGAGCTGCTTCTGCACGCCGAACGCGTCCGGCTCGACCTCGCAGGCCGCCAACATCCTCGAGGCGCTCGAGGCTGGCTGCCGGCTGGTGCTGATCGACGAGGACACCGCGGCCACCAACTTCATGATCCGCGACCGGCGGATGCAGGCGCTGGTCGCCAAGGACCAGGAGCCGATCACGCCCTTCCTCGACCGGGCGCGGCAGCTGTTCGAGGGGCAGGGGGTATCCACGGTGCTGGTGATCGGCGGCTCGGGCGACTACTTCGACGTGGCCGATACCGTGATCGCGATGGACAGCTACGTACCCCGCGAGGTCACGGCCGAGGCCCGGGCCATCGCGGAGCAGCATGCCACCGGCCGCCTCAGCGAGGGCGGTGACGCCTCGTTCGAGGCGGTGTCGCCGCGGGCGCCGGAGCCGGCGAGCCTGAATCCGCGCAAGGGCAAGCGCGAGGTGAGCGTCAAGACCCGGGACCTGAAGACGGTGCAGTTCGGCACAGAGGAGATCGATCTCTCGGCCGTGGAGCAGCTCGTGGACGCGGGCCAGACCCGGGCCCTGGCCGACGCGCTGGTCTTCGCTCGCGAGCGGTACATCGACCGTGAGCGCAGCGTGGCCGAGATCCTGGACCAGGTGATGCAGGATGTGCGAGATTCAGGGCTCGACGTGCTGTCGCGGAGAGTGGCCGGCGAGTACGCCGCCTTCCGCCGCTTCGAGCTCGCCGCCGCGCTGAACCGCCTTCGCACCCTGGAGGTGAGGCAGAGGTGAAGAGGAACCGCGAACGCGAACGCAAACGCAAACGCAAACGCAAATGGACGCACCACGAGGACGTTCGCGTGACAACATGAACGACGACACCAGCAAGAAAGCCTCCCGCTTCCGCGATGTGATCCTGCTGCCCCTGCTGCTCCTGGCCGGCGCCGCGCTGGGCTTCCTCTTCGGCGGCCTGGCCGGACCGTACTGGTCGGAGCCGACCTGGGCCTTCCCGGCCGGCCTGACCGCGCTGCTCGGCGAGATCTTCCTCAACATCCTCAAGCTGGTGGTGGTCCCGCTGATCTTCTGCTCGATGGTCGCCGGTGTCGCCGCCCTGGGCGGGGCGCGGCGTATCGGCGGAATCGCGGGCTACACCTTTGCCTACTACATGCTGACCACCTTCGCCGCCGTGGTCGTGGGCCTGATCCTGGTCAACCTGATCCAGCCCGGCGTGGACGTCGAGGCCGGGGCGTTCGGCGCGGACCTGACCCGGGCCGATCAGCCCTGGTTCGCGGCCCTGTTCGACGTGTTCCGCGGGATGTTCCCGCCCAACCTGTTTCAGGCCGCGGCCGACGGCAACATCCTCGGGCTGCTGATCTTCGCCCTGGCCTTCGGCGGCCTGCTCACCTCGCTCGGCGAGCGCGGCAGGCAGGTCGTGGCGATCTTCGAGACGATCAACGACGCGCTGCTCAAGCTGGTGCGGCTGATCATCTGGGCCGCGCCCGTGGGCGTGCTGTGCCTGGTTGCCGACCGCATCGGCGAGGCCGGCGGCGGCGCCGCGGTGGGCGAGGAGATCTCGCGGCTGGGCCAGTACTTCGCCACCGTGCTCGCCGGCCTGTTCGTGCACGGCGTGATCATCCTGCCGCTGCTGCTGTTCCTCCTCGCCCGCCGCAATCCGCTGCGTTTCTTCGGCTTCTTCGCGGAAGCCGTGCTCACGGCCTTCTCCACGGCCTCCAGCGCCGCCACCCTGCCGGTGACGATGCGCAGTGCGCGGAGCCTGGCCGGGATCTCGCACCGCGCGAGCGGCTTCGTGCTGCCGCTCGGCGCCACGATCAACATGGACGGCACCGCGCTGTACGAGGCGGTGGCTGCGATCTTCATCGCCCAGGTCTATGGCATCGACCTGAGCTTCGGGCAGCAGGTGGTGGTCTGCCTGACCGCGACCCTGGCCGCGGTGGGCGCGGCCGCGATCCCGCAGGCCGGGCTGGTGACGATGGTGCTGGTGCTGACCGCGGCCAAGATCCCTACCGAGGGCATCGCCCTGCTGCTGTCGATCGACTGGCTGCTCGATCGCTTCCGCACCGCGGTCAACGTGTGGGGCGACTCGGTCGGCGCCGCGGTCGTGGACCGGCGCTGGGTCTCCGGCGACGACGCGGCGCCCGCGCCCGATCCCGGGGAGAGCTGACGAGGATGGCGGACCACGTGCCCGAGGCCAACCCCAAGTGCATCGCCTGCGACGCCGAGCTCAAGAACTCGGACCGCTTCTGCCCGGCCTGCGGAACGGTGCAGCCGAACCGGGCGGCGCAGGCGCGCGGCGCGCAGGACGCGATGGTCGGCCGCACCGTGGCCGGCAAGTTCCAGGTCTTAAGCCTGCTCGGCGTGGGCGGGATGGGCCGCGTGTACAAGGCGCGACACCTGATCCTCGACAAGCTGATCGTGCTCAAGGTGCTGCACGAGCACTTCAAGGACCACCCCAAGCTGGTCAAGCGCTTCCAGCGCGAGGCCAAGGCGGCCAGCCGTCTGAGCCACCCGAACAGCATCCAGGTGCTCGACTTCGGCCAGGATCGCGAAGGCAACCTGTACATGGCGATGGAGTACGTCGAGGGCAAGGACGTGGCCATGCTGCTGCACGGTCGCAAGCCCTTGTCCGAGGACCGGATCATCCGCATCGCCACGCAGATCTGCGCGGCCCTCGGCGACGCCCACGGGCAGAGCATCGTCCACCGCGATCTGAAGCCCGAGAACATCATGGTCGCCGACAGCCCAGGGCAGAAGGACTTCGTCAAGGTGCTCGACTTCGGCATCGCCAAGCTGCTCGATCTGGAGGAGACCGCGACCCAGGCCTTGACCCAGGCCGGCTCGGTCTGCGGCACGCCCGAGTACATGAGCCCGGAACAGGCCCGCGGCCACGAGCTCGACGGCCGCAGCGACATCTTCTCACTGGGCGTGATGCTGTACCAGATGGCCACCGGCGATCTGCCCTTCGCCGCGGACACGCCGATGGCCGTGGTGGCCAAGAACCTGTTCGCCGAGCCCGAGCCGCCGTCCCGCCGGGCGCCGCCGGGCGCGATCTCGCCCGCGCTCGAGGCGGTGATCCTCAAGTCGATGGAAAAGGACCGGGACAACCGATTCCAGAGTGCGGCCGAGCTGGCCGAGGCGCTCGAGGCGGCGAGGCGCGGCGAGGCGCCGGCAACGACTCCACGGCCGGTCGAGGCGTCGAATTCGGCACCGGCCGTGACCGTGCCCGAGATGCCGGCCGCGCGGGTGGAGCCCCGGGGCGATGTCCGCTCGAGCAACCTGGCGATCGTGCTCGTGGACATCGTCGGTTTCACCGAGCGCATCCGCGCCCAGAGTCGGGAGGAGAGCGCGGCCTGGCTGGGCCGCTTCGAGAGCCTGGTGCTGCCGCTGGTCAGAGCGCTGGGCGGACGCAAGGTCAAGGGCATGGGTGACGCGTATCTCTGTACCTTCGCCTCCCCCACGGACGCGATCCTCTTCGGCATGGCGACCCAGGACCGGCTGTTCATGTACAATCCCACGGTGCCGGTGGCCGAGCGCTTCGAGATCCGCGTGGCGATCAACACCGGCGAGGTGCGCGAGCACAAGGGCGACGTGTTCGGCGAGGCGGTGAACGTGGCCGCGCGTCTGGAGGGACTCACGCCGGCCAGCCAGATCTGGTTCACCGAGGCGGTGTACCTGGCGATGACCCGCAGCGAGGTGGCCTCGGTCGAGGTCGGGCCCAAAACACTCAAGGGCATCCCCGAGCCGGTGAAGGTGTACCGCGTGCCGCGAGCCGGCGAGAGCCTGTCCGAAGAGACCGGTGCGCCCGTGGTGCCCGGTACCCTCGGCGCCGGCCGTGAGTCGAGCTACCCCTTCCGCGGTATCGGCCTGGCGCAGGCCCGCGCCCGTGGCTGGTCCGAGGACACCGCGGGCCTGGCCACGATGCTGCACGTCAAGCGCTGGACCGGCGTGCTCGACGACCTGAGCGCGCGCTATCGGGACAGGCTGCACAGCGCCCTCGTCGTCGCGGTGGTCGTCGCGCTGCTAGCCGTGGCCGCGGTCGTGTTCTGGCCTTCGGGCCTGCTCGGACCGGTCGAGGACGCGATCGACGACGGGCGCTACCGGGATGCGCTGACCCTGCTCGAGACCAACCCGGAGCGCGACACGCCGGCCGGTCAGGTCCTGCACGCGCGAGCGCAGCTCCGCGGCGAGCGGCCCCGGCCCGGCGAGGCCGCCCGGGCGCTGGAGCAGGCGATCGCGGCCGACGCGTCCCTGGCCTCCGACGACGAGGTGGTCGAAGACCTGGTGGCCACGCTCGACCGCAAGAACGCCCAGTCGACCATGACCCTGATCCAGCAGCACGCGGCCGACGAGGCCGAGGCGCTGCTGATCGAGAACGCCAAGAGCAAGAAATACTGGCTGCGCTGGAACAGCATCCACCTGCTCGAGGCCATCGGCGAGGCGGACGAGGTGGACTTCGTCGCGGCGTACATCCTCGACCTGACCACGTCCCGCTCCTGTCCGACGCGCAAGCGCGCGGCGCAGAAGCTGGCCCAGTACAAAGACGCACGTGCGCTGGGGCCGCTGCGCGACGCCCGGCACGGCAACATCTTCAAGAACATCTGCATGGGCCGGACCCTGGACCGGGCGATCAAGGCCATCGAGGATGGGGATTAATCCCCCGCGATCAGCGCCGCCCCGATCGCCCCGGCGAGCTGGGACTGCTCGTGCACCACGATCGGCTTGTCCAGTCGCCGCTGCAGCGCCTCGACCACGCCCGCGTTGCGCGAGACCCCGCCGGTGAACAGCACCGGCTCGGCCTGGGGCAGGCGGCTGGCCATGCCCGCCACCCGCGCCGCGACCGAGGCGCAGATGCCCGCCGCGATGCTGTCGCGCGGGGTGCCGGCGTTTACCTGACCCACCACCTCGGACTCGGCGAACACGGTACAGATCGAGCTGATCGCGGCCGGCTCGTCCGCGGCCAGCGCCTGCCGGGCGAACTCGGTCAGCTCCACCTCGAGGGCGTTGGCCATCACCTCGAGGAAGCGGCCGGTGCCGGCCGCGCACTTGTCGTTCATCGCAAAATCGAGCACCCGGCCGTCCTCGGCCAGGGCGATGGCCTTGGAGTCCTGCCCGCCGATGTCGATCACCAGCCGGCAATCGGGCAGCAGGTGGCGTGCGCCACGGGCGTGACAGGTGATCTCGGTCACCCGACGGTCGGCCAGGCCGACCCGGGCCCGGCCGTACCCGGTGGCCACGATGCGCTCGACCGCCTCCCGCGAGATCTCGGCCTGGACCAGGCAGCCCGACAGCAGCTCGGCGGCCACCTCGTCGCCGCGGAAGCCGGCCGCGGCCAGATCCGCGGCGAGCAGCTCGCCGTCGCGCATCAGCGCCACCTTGACGGTCACCGAGCCGAGATCGATCCCTGCCGTGATCACGGTCGCCTCCGTTCTCCCCGTCACGTCGAGCATCCTAGAGGGCCGCCCTTGACAGCGCAAGCCCTCGTGCCGAGATTGAGGTCCAGGGTATCGAAATAGTTTTACCTCGCGGCTGAATCCGGGGTATCGAATGACCGTGATCGAGTATCTCCCCGTCACCGAGCCCACGCCCGAGCTGCTGAATCGGATCACGGCACTGTACCGCGCCGCAGGCTGGTGGGGAGAAGGGCCGGACGATCCCGAGGGCCTGGCGCGAATGATCGCGGGCAGCCACATCTTCCTGGTGGCCCGCGAGGGCGACGCGCTGGTCGGGATGGGCCGGGCTCTGTCCGACCGCACCAGCGACGCGTACATCCAGGACGTGACCGTGCGTGACGACCGCCGCGGAAGAGGTATCGCCACCGCGATCATCGAGCGCCTGGTCGACCGCCTGCGCGCCGACGGCCTGGGCTGGATCTCCGTCATCGCCGAGGCCGGCAGTCGGCCGCTGTACGAACCCCTCGGCTTCGAGCCAATGGACGACGCCACGCCCATGCTCAAGCTGGACAGCTGAGATGCAATTCAAGCTGCTGGAGCCTTCAGACTATGAAACACTGAAGCCCTTCTTCGCGGTGCAGCCGTATCGGCTTAGTGTGTACTCGCTGCCCTCGATCATTGCCTGGCGCGACGTGGACGACTTCGAGGTCCGCTTCGCGATCGACAACGGCACGCTGCTGATGACCGCGGAGAACAAGGCCGAGCAGCAGTACAACCACATGGCCCTGCCCTTGCCCACCGGGGAGTACGGCCCGGAGCGGCTCCGCAAGCGGGTCACGTCGCTCGGCTTCAGCCAGCTGTGGACCGTACCGGAGCAGTACCTCGAGGAATTCGGCTTCGACGAGGTGGAGCAGCACTTCGAGGTCGTGGAGCAACGCGAGTTTGCAGACTACGTGTACCGCACCGAGGATCTGGCCGAGATCAAGGGCCGGAAATACTCTAAAAAACGCAATCTCATCAAACAGTTCGAGGCCGAGTACCTCCGGACGGACCGGGTGCGCATCGAGGCGATCGCGCCGGCCAGCGTGCGCGAGTGCCTCGACTTCATCGACGCCTGGTGCCTGGAGCGGGACTGCGACGGCAAGGGCAAGCCGTTGATGACCTGCGAGAAGCAGGCCACGATCAACGCGCTGGAGGAATTCGAGCGGCTGGAGCTGTCCGGTGTCCTGATCCGCATCGACGGCGAGGTCAGCGGCCTGGGAGTGCGCGCGCCGCTGACCGACGGCATGGGCGTGCTGCACTTCGAGAAGGCCTTCATGGCCCACAAGGGGCTATACCAGTTCCTCGACCGCGAGTGCGCGCGGCGACTGTTCCTGGGCCGCGACGAGCTGATCAACAAGGAGAGCGACATGGGCCTGGACGGCCTGCGCCAGGCCAAGCGCTCGTACCATCCGTCACTCCGGGTGCGCGGCTACAAGCTGACCGCGATCTGAATCAGTACTTCCCCTCGCGCAGGCGCCGCTCCGGCACCTCGCCGTCGTACGGATAGCCCGCGTCGACCCAGTACCCGTTGACCGGGTGGTCGGTGAACTCGAGGCCATCGATGTACTTGGCGTTCTTGTACGCCAGCAGCCGCGGGATCACCACGCGCAGCGGAAAGCCGTGGGACAGCGGCAGGGTGCTGCCACCGACGCCGTAGCCGAGCAGGGTCTTCGGCTCGAGCGCCACGTCGATCGGTAGCGACTCGTTGTACTTGCGACCGACGGTCCAGAACACGACGTGGGTGGCCGACGCGGCTGGCCGCACCAACTCGACGATACGGTCGAGGTGCACGCCGTTCCACGGCACGTCGTAGATCGACCAGCCCTCGACGCAGTGGAAGTCGGTGACCTGATCCTGGCGCGGCAGGGCCACGAGATCCGCGAAGCTCAGCTCGATCGACGACTCCACCAGGCCGCCCACCGTCAGCTTCCAGCTCGCCAGGATCTGGGCCAGGTCCTGGCGGTCCACGGTACGCTCGCCCCAGCCGCCGTACACCTCGTGCGCGCGCTGGCCCTCCTCGAAGGGGAAGTCCGAGGGGCCGAGCTCGCGCTCGGCCGCGCGCTCCACGTCGCGCTCGGCCAGGGCGTCGGCGTCGCCGAGCGCGTCGGCGTCCGGCCCTGGCTCGCCCTCGCCCGCTCCGAACTCTAGACCGGGCCCGCTGTCCAGGCACGCGGCAAGGTACGAGCCCGAGAGCGATAGCACCGTGGCCTTGCCCATCCACTCCAGCAGCGAGCGCCTGCTCAGGGTCTCCTGGTGGAGCACGAATTCCTTGCGTTTCGGATCCACGGCGGCCTCCGTCCCCACCCGGGATCGCACGGAGATAGGATAGGTCGTCGGCCTCGATTTACAATCGCGGGTAGCCCTGCTCGGACTTCAGCGGGTCGAGGCGCCCCGCAGCCGCCGGATACGGAAGATCGCGGTCTGCGCGAAGAGGTTGGCCAGCGGGCCGGGCACGCGGCCGAGCGGGCCGCCGAGGTAGATCCGCGCGAGGATCTCGATCCCCTGCTGGCCGCAGAAGTCCGCGAAGTCGAGCACGGTCATCAGGTGGATGTTGGGTGTGTCGTACCACTCGAAGGGCAGCACCCGGCTCTTGGGCATCCGCCCGGCGAGGACGTAGTCGATCCGGATGCTCAGGTGACCGAAGTTGGGGAAGCTGACGATCGCGTCGCGCCCAACCCGCAGCATCTCGTCGATCACGCGCGACGGCTCGGCCAGCTCCTGCAGCGTGTGCGAGAGGATCACCGTGTCGAAGCTCTTGTCCGGGTAATCGGCGACGCTGTCGGCGAGGTCACCCTGGATCACGGCCTGCCCGCGCTGCAGCGCGGCCTGCGCGCCGGCCGCCGAGATCTCGATGCCCACGCCGCGCGCGGCGCGCTCGCGCTCGAGCAGCGTGAGCAGGGAGCCGTCGCCGCAGCCCAGATCGAGCACCCGCGCGTTGCGCTGCACCAGCGCTGCGATGTGCCGGTGATCCGGCCGCGCCGGATTCTCGAGCACTGCTTTCACCGCCGCGCCTCCTCGCCCGTCCACCGGCGGTGCACGCGCTCGAGGAATCCGCGCACCACGGGCGCGACCTGCTCCCGTTCCAGCAGGAATCCGTCGTGGCCCGCCGCGGACTCGATCTCGCAGAAGCCGACATCCTGTCCGTTGAGGGTCAGGGCCCGCACGATCTCCCGCGACTGGTGAGTGGGATAGAGCCAGTCCGAGCTGAAGGAGATCACGAGGAACGACGCACGCGCCGGCGCCAGCGCCGCGGCCAGCGAGCGGTGCCCGATCGTCAGGTCGAAGTAGTCGATGGCCTTGGTGATGTAGAGGTAGCTGTTCGCGTCGAAGCGACGCGTGAACACGTCGCCCTGGTAGCGCAGATAGCTCTCGACCTCGAAGTCGGTGGAGAAGTCGAAGCCGTAGCGCTCCTTCCCCCGCAGGCGGCGGCCGAACTTACCGTGCATCGCCTCCTCGGAGAGGTAGGTGATGTGACCCACCATCCGCGCCACGGCCAGGCCCGCGTCTGGCGGCTCGCCCGCGTCGTAGTAGTCGCCGTTGCGCCAGCGCGGATCGGCGTAGATCGCCTGCCGCCCGATCTCGTGGAAGGCGATGGCCTGCGGCGACTGCCGCGCGGCCGCGGCCACAGGGATACAGCTGGCCACCACGTCCGGGTAGTCCACGGCCCAGCGCAGGGCCTGCATCCCGCCCATCGAGCCGCCCGTGACCGCGAGCAGGCGGTCGATGCCGAGATGAGCCAGCAGCTTCCGCTGCACCGCCACCATGTCGCGGACGGTGACCACCGGGAAGCCCAGGCCGTACGGCTTGCCGGTCTCGGTGTTGATCGAGGCGGGGCCGGTGCTGCCCTTGCAGCCGCCAAGCACGTTGGCGCAGATCACGAAATAGCGCTCGGTGTCGAAGGCCTTACCCGGGCCGACGAACAGGTCGTACCAGCCGGTCTTCCCGTCCCCTGACGAGTGCTTGCCCGCGGCGTGCGCGTCACCGGACAGCGCGTGGCAGATCAGCACCGCGTTGCGCCGATCCGCGGCGAGCCGGCCGTAGGTCTCGTACGCGACGGTGACCGGCGCGACCGTGGCGCCGTTCTCGAGCTCGAGGCCCTCGGGGATCTCGAGCGTCCGGGGCCGCACGATGCCCACGCTCGCAGCATCACCCAGGTCGTCCTTGACTCCCTCGGGATCGAACTTCTCGTCAGCGGTGCTCACGGTGCGTTCCGTTCACGATCAGGTTCACGTGCACGTGCACGAGCGCGCGCACGAGCACGGGTCAGAACAGGCCGAGGAAGTACCCTGCAGCGACGGCGGAGCCGATCACGCCGGCGGCGTTGGGGCCCATCGCGTGCATCAGCAGGTAGTTCTTCTTGTTCTCCTCCTGCCCCATGTGGTGCACCACCCGCGCGGCCATCGGCACCGCGGACACACCGGCAGCGCCGAGCATCGCGTTGAACGGCTCCTTGCTGAGCTTGCTCATCAGCTTGCCCAGCAGCACGCCCGATGCAGTGCCGAAGCCGAAGGCCGAGAGTCCGAGCGCGAGCACGACCAGCGTGCTCGGCTCCATCACCTTCTCCGCCGGCATCGAGGCGCCCACGCCGAGCATCAGCAGGATGGTGATGATGTTGACGAACTCGTTCTGCGCGGTCTTGGTCAGGCGCTCCACCACGCCGCTCTCGCGGAACAGGTTGCCCAGGAACAGCAGGCCGACCAGCGGCGCGCTCTTGGGCACGATGAGGATGATCAGGATCGGGGTGAAGATCGAGAAGAAGATCCGCTCCTTGCGGGATACCGAACGCAGCATGGGCTTCATCTGCTCGACGCGCTCGCTCTTGCTCGTCAGCAGCTTGATGATCGGCGGCTGGATCACGGCCACCATGGCCATGTACGAGTACGCCGCGGTGGCGGTGATGCCCATGATGTCCGGCGCCAGCCGTCCGGTGGTGTAGATCGTGGTCGGTCCGTCCGCGCCACCGATGATGCCGATCGAGCAGGCCTCGGGAATCGAGAAGCCATAGGCCACCGCGCCGAGGAAGGCCACGTAGATCCCGAACTGCGCCGCCGCGCCGAGCAGGAAGGCCTTGGGATTTGCGATCAGCGGGCCGAAGTCGGTCAACGCGCCGATGCAGAAGAAGATCAGCTGCGGCAGCACCATGTACTGGTACAGGCCGAACTTGAGCAGGATACCGAGGAATCCCGCGGTGCCCATCGGCTGGTCCGCCTCGGGCCAGACGCCGAGACCGGTCAGCGGCAGGTTGGCCAGGATCATGCCCGCGCCGATGGGCAGCAGCTCCAGCGGCTCCCACTCCTTGACGATGGCCAGGGTGATGAAGAACAGGCCGACCAAGATCATGATCCCCTGGCCCAGGGTCATCTCGAGGAAGCCGACCTGCAGGCCCAGGTTCATGTCGAAGCCCCCTCGTCGGCCTCGCGGGCGGCGGCCGCCGCCTGCTTCTCGGCCTTCTCACGGGCCTTCTGCTTCTCCTCGAAGTGAACGAAGACGCGCCCGGAGAGCCAGGTGACCGCTGCTATCAGCACCATCACGGCAAAGACCACGCCGAGGCCAACGCCCATCACACGCAGCGCTTCTCCCCAGTCCGGCATCCGCCCTCTCCGTTCGCGTTAACTCGCGGGAGTGTTGGTTTCTATCATCCCAGGAAGTCCCATGTCCACCGCGCCAGGCCCACGGCGACGAGCAGCAGCCCCTCCAGGCGACCGAGACGCCAGCTCGTTCGCAGCAGCACCACGGCGAGCAGGCACATCCCGACCAGCATGTACAGGCTGGACAGCGAGTCCGCGGTGATGCCGAGGGGCCGGATCAGGCCGGCCACGCCCAGCACGCCCAGCAGGTTGAACAGGTCGCTGCCAATCAGGTTGCCCAGCGATATGCCCATGCGGCCCTTGGTCGCCGCGACCAGCGAGGTGGCCAGCTCCGGCGCCGAGGTCCCGGCGGCGACGATTGTGACCGCGATGGTCCACTCGGAGATGCCGTACTGCCGGGCGATGTTCGACGCGGACTGCACCAGCAGGTGCCCGCCGCCGACCACTGCGGCTAGGCCGAGCAGCACCCACAGCACGTCCCTGCCGCGGATCGGCTCGTCGTCCTCCTCCTCGGCGGCCCGCGCCCGTGCGCCGCGCCACGAACGGAAGTAGTCGATGAAGCCGGTCCGGTCCTCGCGGACGAAACGGGTCTTCCACAGCAGCACGATGTACCCGCACAGCCCGAGGAACAGGATGCCGCCGTCGAGCCGTGAGAGGTGCTGATCCTGCAGGATCACCACCAGCAGCACGGAGGTGAGGACGAGCAGCGCGCCGTCCCGCCAGATCACTCCGGCCGTGGTCTGCAGCGCCCGCACCGCAGCGCAGCCTCCGAGGATGAAGCCGATGTTGAATATGTTCGAGCCGACGATGTTGCCCACCGAGATGTCGGAGTGCTCGGTGAGCGCCGCCGAGACCGTGACCGCGAACTCCGGGGCCGAGGTGCCGAAGGCGACGATGGTCAGTCCGACGGTCAGGTCGGACATCCCCAGCGCCCGGCCGATGCCCGACGCTCCCTCGATCAGCCAGTCCGAACCCTTCCACAGCAGGAGCACGGAGCAGGCCAGCAGGCCCAGGTTGACGAGTGTGTTTTGCTCCAGCGCGGAGAGCAGCTCCATCGGCGAGGTCCTACCTACCCGTTCCGCTAGAAGCCGCCCAGCGCCACGCCGATCAGGTGCAGCGTGTCGTCGCCGTCGGTCACCATGCGATACTGCACCCCGCCGGTGATCGGGAGCTGCACGTTGCCGTAGTTGAAGAACAGCGTCACGTCGGTCACCATGTAGAACCGCTCGATGTTGAGCAGGCCCTCGACCTCGATCTCACCACCGAACCAGTTGAAGGGCATGTAGTGCACTCGCAGGGCCACCGGGATGCCCGGGATCGCGTTCGTGTCGTCGGCTCCCGGCTCCGAGACGTAGCCCGCGCCGGCCAGCAGGGTCAGCCCGGCGGTGCCCTCGAAGGGGATCTGCTGCTCCTCGCCGCTCGGCGAGAGCCTGGGAAAATCGAAGTTGCGCCACAGCGAGAAGGCCATCAGCCCCTCTAGGCGGTAGTCGAGATCCACGGTGTCGACGTTCTTCTCGATGGCCCAGGTGAAGAACTCGGTGTTCACCTCGGCACCGTACGTGTTGCTCTCGCCGTAGAACGAGCCGGTGCGCAGGCCGAGGTACATCGCCGGCTTCTTGAGGTTTCCCGCCTGCCGGCGGTCGGTCGCGCCGATGGCGCCGCGAAACATGCCGCGCGCCGATGTGGGGATGTCGTCGACATCGGAGAGCCAGGTACCGAGGCTCAGGGCCACCGGCGGCACAAAGCCGGCGGTCAGCGCCCAGCCGACATTGTTCCAGAACTTGGGCAGACCGGCCGGTGTGCCGCCGGCCCTCGCGGTCTGCGCCGCCAGCATCATCGCCGCGACCGCTCCGAGGCTCACTAGGAATCGCGTCTGGTTCAGCAACGTTGCTCCCCTTCCCTCTTCGGGTACAGATCCGGCGCGACGCTAGCAGAAAAGCCGAGCCGTGGCAAATACCTGCAGTCACTATTGCCTTCTCGGTCCGCAGGGCGTAGCCTCCCACTGCGATGGGGGAAAACGAACCGCTGGTACCACTCGACGCCGAACCGTACGCCGTTGAATGGTTGAAGGCCTTTCATCGGCGACGCGAGCTGGGCGTGAGCCTGATCCGACTACTCGGCGACGCCACGGCCCGCGCCCGCAATCAGCGCGAGCTGCACCCGGCGCGGACCCGCTCGTACTGGCGCTGGATCGTGGGCACCGCCCTGCTCGAGCTGGCCGCGGCGGCGGCCGGCTGGACGCTGATACCCAGATCCGCGGTGCTGGCCCTGGCCGGGATCACGATCGGCTGGATGGTGCTCGTTGCCATCGGCGGCGCGCTGCACATCGGGCTGGTCCGCACGCCCGACGACCGGCCGCGCGAGAAGTTCGGCCTGGCCAACGGCATCACCCTGGCACGCATCGCCTCGGTGCCGCTGATGGCGTTCTGGATCGCCTTCCTCGCACCGGGCCGGCCGGTCGCGCTGTTCTGCTTCCTGCTGCTGCTGGCGGTGACCCTCAGCGACATCCTCGACGGCAACATCGCCCGCCACCTGGACGCGCCGACCCGCTTCGGCCGCCGGGCCGACCAGGCCGCCGACCTGGTGGTCGGTTCGGTGGTCGCCACGGCCCTGTTCACCAAGGGTCTGCTGCCCTGGTGGTTCGCCGGCGCGGTGCTGTTCCGCTACTTCGGCGCCGGGCTTGGCGCGGCCCTGCTCAGCCTGCGCAAGGGCCAGCCCACGCCGGCCGCGCCGACCGTGCTGGGCAAGGCCAGCACCCTGACCCTGGCCCTCGGCGTGCTGGCGGTGGTGGCCGAGCAGGCCTGGCCCGACCTCCTGCCGCGCGGGCTGCTCAAGCCGCTGCTGGGCGCGGGCACGGCCCTGGCCCTGGTCAGCGCGGCCGATCTGATGAAGCGGGCGTACGAATGGTTCACCGCGTCCGCGGCGGATGGAGGGCGCTAGCTCGAGGACCTGGCGGGCAGCTCGCGGAAGGTCATCACGTACGGATACAGCGAGCCCACCGAGAGCGCCGTTACCAGCGCCAGCAGCCAGAAGCAGATCTGGAGCCAGATCGGCCAGACCTGCTCGGGCAGGTACTGGCCGAACAGCGCGTACAGCCCGTGGGTGAACAGCACGAGCTGGGCCACGATGCTCTGCACCACGGTCTTGGCCTTGCCGATGCGCTTGGCCCCGACCACGACACCCCTGCTGTTGAAGAAGGGCCTGAGAAAGGCGTTCTGGAAGGCCTCGCGGCAGGCGATCAGCAGCAGCATCCACCACGGCATCAGCCCGGACCAGGCGAAGCAGAAGAACACGGTGACGAAGAAGCTCGAGTCCGCGATCGGGTCGAGGAACTTGCCCTGGTCCGACACCTCGCCGCGGGAGCGGGCCAGGCGGCCGTCCATGATGTCGGAGAAGGCCGCCCACCACACCAGCACCAGGCAGACCCACTGACCGATCCAGCCGAGCAGCAGGTACGCCGGCAGGTATACCGGCACCGAGATCAGGCGTGAGATCGTCAACTTGGTCGACAGCGTCACCGCGGGTGCTCCGGGGGCAACCTAGACCCGGGGCGGTGGGTTGTCAAGGAAGCGACGACGGCAGGCTGCCCGAATGGAATCGGCTCCACTAGTGCATCGCCAGGTGGCTCTCGATGAAGCCCCGCACCCCGTCGAGGCCGCGAAAGATCCCGTAGTGCCCCTCGCAGAGGATGTCGGCCTCGAGGGCCAGCAGCTTGTCCATGCTGCGCTTCCACGCCGCGATGTCCGAGCCGAAGTCCTCGTTGAAGGGCCCATGAATGTCCTGGCCGAAGAGCACGCGGTGCCCGGCCACGTCGAGCAGCGCGGCCATCGAGCCCGGCGTGTGCCCGGGCGTGTGGATCAGCTTCAGCTCGCCCCCGGAAAAGGCGAGCGTCTCCTCCTCGCCCTCCACGCGGTGCGTGACCTTCACGCCGGGCAGCTCGACCCCGTACCAGCGCGAGGCGGTGCGCCGCCCGTCGCCGCTCTCGATCGCCTCGGCGTCGAGCGCGTGGGCCACCACCCGCACGTCGGGCGAGTCCGCGAGCACCTGCTCGGCCGCGCCGATGTGGTCGACGTGGCAATGGGTCAGCACCAGGGTGTGGATCTGATTCGGGTCGAGCTCGGCGTCTTTGAGGTTCTCACGGATGCGGCGCCAGCCCGGCCCGGTGCCGCAGTCGATCAGCACCAGCTCGCTGCGGTCGACGGCGTAGACCAGGCAGTCACTGGGGTCGGACAGCTCGCTCCCGCCCACCAGGTGGACGGAGGTGCAGACCTTCAAAGGCTGTGCACCGAGCGCAGCAGCTCCCGCTCGAAGCTAGTGCGGATCTTGATCAGCGAGTCCTTCTCCAGCGGGCTGCGGCCGGTGATCGGCTCCAGCTCCGGTTTGTCCGGCGTGCCGTCGATGTCCATCGGATCGTCGATATCGATGCGCGTCTCCTTCTTGTAGATCACTCCACCGGACGCCTCGTCATCGACCTGCCCGGGCAGGCTGCCGTACACCGAGACCGTGAATGTCAGACAGAACACCGCTGCGAGAAAACGACGCATGACCCACCTCCGGCTCCGAGCGAGCGAATCTGCTGCCCGAATCTTGAAACCCTCGACTTCAGATTGTAGCGTATTCGCGCAGGATCCTCAACGCAGCCGACGACGCGCCAGGGGCAGCAGCAGCAGCAGGCCGAGCAGCTCGCCGGGCAGTGCCGTGGCCGCGCAGCCGCTGCCGCCGCCCGAATCGGCGTCGCTGTCCGCGTCCGTATCCGCGTCCCCATCCGTGTCCGCGTCCACGTCCGAGTCCGCATCGCCCAGCGGCGTGAGCTCGATCGTCGCGGTCGTGCTGATCGCCACGCCGTCGATCGTGGCCGAGATGGTATCCGGGCCCGGAGCGTCGCCGGCCCGATACCACTGGAAGTAGATCCCGCCCTCGACCTCCATCGGCATGCTGGTCATCGTGCCCAGCTCGGCCTCGATCACGACCTCGCGACCGGGCCCGAAGAGTAGGCCCTGATCGTCTCGCGGGGTGATCAGGATCCGGGCCGTGCTCTTGCCGTCCGCGGGCAGGGTCGCGGGATCGGCCTGCACCCGGGTCTGCACCGGATCCACGGTGCGCCCGCCTTCCACCGCCACCTCGTAGCTGAAGGGTGCGCCCGTGAGCAGGTTCACGTCACCGGTGAGATCGGTCAGGTTGGCCACGCCCAGGCCGATGCGCTGATACCGGTTCCAGTCCTCGAGCCTGATCTCCAGCGTGCCGTCGGGCCCGGCCGTGAAGTCCTGCTCGAAGTAGTCGGCCTCCTCCCGCGGGATGCCCACCGCGGCCACACCCCAGGGCACGGCGGCCTCCCCAGACAGGCTGAACACGCCGGTCTTGAATGCCGGATCCGGGATCAGCTCCACGTAGGTCGAACCGTACGGCTGGGGCCGCCGCTCCATCGACGGCTCACCGCTCGCCGGGAAGCTCTCGTGGCTGGCTATCGTGTACACGCTGCCGTACCCGGTGTGCCAGGCGGAGCCCAGGCGGTAGTGCCGGCCGTCGTCGTACTCGCAGGAGGCGTAGTTCCAGCGCGTGAAGCGCAGGTACTGCTCGGCCAGCGTGGTGCCGCGCGTGCCGAGCACGGCCTCGTGCGCGGCAAAGGCGTCCCAGTCCGCGAGCAGCTCCATCTGCTCCCACACCTCGCGCACCACATCGGGTTCGTCCTCGCCCTGGCTCTCGAAGAGGCACATGTTCCAGATGCAGTTGGCGTACTCGTTGCGCCCCTCGCGGTCGAGCAGCGACTGCTCCGGGCTCTCGAAGCGGAAGGCCAGCAGGTAGCTGACGAGCACCGGCGCCACGCCGAACACGTCGGTGATGTAGTCCTGGTAGAAGGTGGCCGTGGCCTCGCCGTACCAGCCGACGGTGCCGTACCCGAACTGGAAGATGTGCTGCAGCTCGTGCGTGCAGACCGAACGCAGGAACAGGCTCTCTCCGCGGGTCTCGTCGATCTCGGGGAGGTTCTGGTCGATGAACATGTACCCCGCGCCCCCGTCGGTGAGCCAGTACGCCAGGCCGAAGGTGTTGGCGTACGGCGACTCGCCCACGAACACGTCGGTGCGCGCGTCGCCGCCCCAGCCCTCGTCCGAGGGATAGTCGCGCCAGCCCATGTCGAGGTACGCGGCCCTGGCGATCTCCATCTGCTCGGCCACCACGTCCACGTAGTCGGGCACGCCGTTCTGCGGGTCCGCGTCGGTGAGATCCGGCGCATCGCCGCCCTCCTCGGTGTAGTGCACGAGGAAGCTGTCGGTGGCCACGGTCTTCTCGGTGCCCGAGAGCACCGGCGGATCCCGGAAGTAGTCGAGCAGCGCGCGCTGCTCCGCAGTCAGCGCGGCCGGGTCGGCGAGGCGCAGCTGCTCGAGGTCCAGCGTGAGGCAGCGGCCCGGGAAATCGACCTCTCCGGCGGTCGCCGGCATCACGGCGAGCAGAAGCACGGCCAGAATCGTGTTTCTCATCGCGTACCCCTGCATCCTCGGAAGCGTACGCCGGTGCTAGCACACGCCGCCCCAGGATGTCACGGGATGTCGCAGGCGTCTCAGGGCATCGGAGCGCAAAGCTTCAGGTGCTCGATACACAGGTTCGAGCAGCACTCGTCGTCGGTCTCGCAGGGCTCGCCGAGCTCCTTGCACTCGGTGTCGTCCGGCCCGCACAGGTTCGAGCTGTTGCAGTTGCCCGAGCAGCAGTCCTGATCCGACAGACAGTAATCACCATCATCAATACAGACCTCGCCCTCGGGGCAGCAGACCAGGGCGCCGGTATCATCCGGCGAGCACAGCCCGCAGCAGCACTCGTCCGAGAAGGCACAGGGATCGAGGTCAGCAATGCAGCCGGTTTCTGCGAACCAGCAGCGCTGAACTCCGGCCAGCGTGGTCTTGCAGGCCGACTTGCCGGCACAGCAGTTCATCGAAGCGCCCAGCCCACACATCTCGCCATCGTGCAGGCAGCCCGGCGGATCGTTGCAGCGCTTGACGATACCGTCGGCCACGCACTCGTCCGAGCAGCAGTTCTTGTTCTCAGTGCAGATCTCACCGGCCGGTCGGCAGCCCGAGATGAACTGACACACCTCCACGCCCGAACCGGCGTCGGCGCAGGCATTCGAGCAGCATTCGCGCACGCCCGTGCAGGGCTCGCCGGCCACGGTGCAGGCGCCAAGGAAGGTGCAGGTCCCGTCGGCCTCGCAGCCGTTGTTGCAGCAGTCCGCATTCTCGGCGCAGGCCTCGCCTTCGGCGCGGCAAGAGCCAAGGCTGGCGCAGCGCCACACCCCGCCCGTGTCCACGCACTTCTTGGAGCAGCAGTTGCCGTCGCTACCGCAGACCTCGCCGGCCGGGCTGCACGAGGTCGGAGACTTGAGACACAGATCGGTCAGACCCACATCGCAGATATTGGAGCAGCAGTCCTGATCCACGCTGCAGAACTCGCCGATCACCGAGCACGTCGTGGCCTGGTCGCAGAACCCGTTCACACAGCCCAGCGAGCAGCAATCCGACGCCACATCGCAGGCCTCGCCGTGGCCCAAGCAGCCGTCGCCGGACTGGCATACCAGATTGCCGCCAAGATCGGCCTCGCAACGCGAGGAGCAGCACTCGGCGCTGCTGGAGCAGGCCTCGCCCGGATCGCTGCAGTCGCCAACCTGGGTCGTGCAGAAGCCGCGCGGGCAGTAGTCGGAGCAACACTGGCTGGCGTCGGTGCAAGGTTCGCCAATGCCCAGGCAGTTCGTATCCGTGTCCGTGTCCGTGTCCGTGTCCGTGTCCGCGTCAGTGTCCGCGTCCGTGTCCGCGTCCGTGTCCGTGTCCGTGTCCGTGTCCGTGTCCGTGTCCGCGTCAGTATCCGCGTCCGTGTCCGTGTCCGCGTCCGTGTCCGTGTCCGTGTCCGCGTCCGTGTCCGTGTCCGTGTCCGTGTCCGTGTCCGTGTCCGTGTCCGCGTCCGTGTCCGAGTCCGCGTCCGTGTCCGTGTCCGTGTCCGTGTCCGTGTCCGCGTCCGTGTCCGTGTCCGTGTCCGTGTCCGTGTCCGCGTCCGTGTCCGTGTCCGCGTCCGCGTCCGTGTCCGTGTCCGTGTCCGTGTCCGCGTCCGCGTCCGTGTCCGCGTCCGTGTCCGTGTCCGTGTCCGTGTCCGTGTCCGCGTCCACGTCAGTATCTAGATCCGTATCCCCGTCCGCGTCTGCGTCTGCGTCCGTATTGTAGTAGATCGGCGCAACATCGCCCTCACAGCCAGCCAACACCAGCAACACAACCACACCGCAGGTCAAAGCTTTCCTGGTCATCAGCCGAGCCCTCCCGTCTCCAACAGCACCAATATATCACTCTCCAGCGTGAACCTCGAACAGCCCTCGTAGATTCTCGGATGACGAGATGTAGCGAAAGCCGTACGGCGCGTCCTTGTCATTGGCCAGCGCCCACAGCATCCAGCGGTAGCTCAGCCCGGGCTTCAGCGCGTCGCCGGCATAGTCCACCTGCAAAATCTCCTTGGCAAACCGCTGCCTGGGCAATCCGTCCGCCTCGAAGCCGCCCCACACCACGTTGCCCATCACGTCGATGACCTCGATTGCGTAACCTTCGGTGCTGCCCGGGTACGCCGCCCAGGTGAAGGTCACGGTCTCGCCCTCCACGAACTCGGCCGTGGTTATCGTGCCGTCATCCCGATCGCACTCATCACCGCCCCACACGCCGGTGAGATCGATCGCATCGGTGATGTTGAACGGATCGTCCAGTGCCACCTCACCGCCGGCGACCGTGATCCGCTGGACTGCGGTGTGCGCCAGGTGCGTGTCTGGATCGAGCACGTTGCAGTCATTGTCGAAGGTTGCCAGCACATCGTACGTGCCGTCCGGCACGCCCTCGATGGCAAAGGCGCCGCTGGTCTCCACACCGAGCCCGGGCACCGCCTCGGTGGTTCCGGGATAGAACAGCACCACGCTGGCCGGAGGTGAGCCGCCAGCCACGAAGTTGCAGGTCCCGGTCACCCAACCCGGCGGATCCGCGGCCACGAGCAGGTCCACACCGGTTACTTCCGCACCGCCGCTGACCTGTACGCCGCTGGCCTCGCCCCGGGTCAGATCCGCCTTGAGTGCGGCCACATCCCAGGTGCCGTCCGCCACGTTGCGCAGAGCATAGAAGCCGTCAGTGTCGGTCACCGTAGAGCAGGAATCACTCGCGCTCGCGGCCACGACCAGCATCCCGCTCTCGCCGATGCCGCTGCGCAGGACCTTGCCTGATATGCTGCCCAGACCTTGCAGGCTGGCGTCCGCGATAAGAGCCACCGGCACCACGGCGCTGGTATGCCCGCGATCCACGCTGTCCGGGATGGCCGGCCGCAGTGGCGGCTCTGGGAAGGGCCGGTACCCCGCAGCCGAGACGCGCACCGTGAAGCCCAGGTTGCTCTGCCCCTCGGCCAGCACGATCTCCTGGCTGAACTCACCCGCCGCGTTTGTGATCGCCACGGGTGCAGCCGCAGCCATGGTGCCCGAGTCGATGATCACCGCGCTCGCGCCCGCGATCGCGGCCTCGGTCTCAGCGTCGAACACCAGGCCCCGGACCACGGTGGGGCTGGGCTCGCTCTTGTTCTCCTCCTCGCAGCCCGCGCCCACAACTAGCAGCAACGCGACGAAGGCATTGGCTATCGAGTGAATGTCCAGGTCCATTGCAGCTCCGTGCGCACCTAGTACGGCACGTAGCAGGTACCCGTGTTCTCGTTGCAGTACCCGGAGCAGCAGTCCTCGGGCTTGGTGCAGGGCCCGCCGAGCTCCACGCAGGCCGTGTCGTCCGGCCCGCAGATGCCCTGGGCGTTGCAGTTACCCGAGCAGCAGTCGAGGTCCGTGGTGCAGGGATCGCCGTCCACGATGCAGGTCTCGCCCTCGGGACAGCATACGAAATTGCCCTGGTCGTCACGGGCGCACAGCCCGCAGCAGCACTCGTCCGAGAATGAGCAGGGATCGCCGTCGAGGATGCAGCCGTCCTCGGGTGCGTCCTCGCCGTAGCATCGCTTCACGCCGGCATAGGTCGCCCGGCAGAAGTCCTTGCCCGAGCAGCAGTTCATCGAGGCGCCCACCTCGCACATCTCGCCGTCGTCGAGGCAGCCCGGCGGATCCACGCAGCGCTTGACGATGCCTTCGGGCTCACAGATCTCGGAGCAGCACTCGGTATTGTCCTGGCACACCTCGCCAAAGGGCCGACAACCGGACATGTACTGGCACACCGGCACGCCAGTGCCCGGATCGGCGCAAGCATTCGAGCAGCACTCGCGCGTACCCGTGCAGGGCTCTCCGGCCGTGGTGCAGGCGGTGAGGAAGGTGCAGGTGCCGTCGGCCTCGCAGCCGCCGTTGCAGCAGTCCGCGTCCTGGGTGCAGGGCTCGCCCGACGGCCGGCAGCCTCCGAGCGCGGCGCAGCGGTACACACCGCCGCCCACATCGACGCATTTCTCGGAGCAGCAGTTGCCGTCGCCGCCGCAGGTCTCGCCCGCGGGCTGGCACGAGGTGGAGGCGCTGGCGCACTTGCCCGTGCCCGCGTCGCAGCGGTTGGAGCAGCAGTCCGCATCCACGGCGCAGGCCTCGCCGGTCATCCCGCAGGTCGCGGCTGCGCTGCACTTGCCGTTGACGCAGCCCAGCGAGCAGCAGTCCGCAGCCACGCTGCAGTCCTCGCCGTCGCCCAGACAGCCGTCGCCAGACTGACAGACCAGGGTGCCGCTCAGATCGGCCTCGCAGCGGCCCGAGCAACACTCGGCGCTCGACGCGCAGGCCTCGCCCGGGTTGGAGCAGGTGCCGGTCTTGGTGGTGCAGAAGCCGCTGGGGCAGTAGTTGGAGCAGCACTCGCCGTCGCTGGTGCAGGCCTCGCCGATGTTCTTGCAGTCGGTATCGGTGTCAGTGTCGCTGTCCGTGTCGCTGTCGCTGTCCGCGTCCGAGTCGACATCCGTGTCCGCGTCGGTGTCGACATCCGTGTCCGAGTCCGTGTCCACGTCGGTGTCGCCCGAGGGCGTGGTCGAGCCGCTGTCGCAGCCGAGCCAGCCCGCGGACAGGAGCACCATGAAAAGCGCAAGTATTCTAGCCATGTTTACCTCCGGTCCCGATCAACATTGTCGCTGATTTCCACGGATTCGTCAAACCGGGCCTGTGCGACCTTTCCACGCCGCTCTCGACTCAGCCGAGGAGATGAGGGATCGGCCTCGCCGCGGCCGGAACGGAGCGCAGCAGGCAACGGAACGCCCCTCGATGTGCGTCGGCGTCCGGCTCGGGAGCGAGGTACAGCCGCGCCACGAGGTCGCACCAACGCAGCAGCTCCTTCCGCAGCCCGCGTCGGGCGTGAACTCCTGCCTTTTTTTTACTTTTTCTTAACGAGATCATAACCTGGGCGCGGCAGAACAGGCCGCAGAAAGAGATCAGCGACTGCCATTCACGCCTGCTCTGGAGGATTGAATTGGGCCACAGCCTGCCGCTCATGAGAAAAATCCTCGCCCTTGCGGTTCTCTGCCTGCCCGCAAGCGCTCTCGCCGGCGACTCCGGCGGTTGGGACGGCGACGGGCCCGTGCTCGAGTTCCACGGCCTCGAGCTCGAGCCGGACATCAAGTTCTACGTCAACTACACGATCAACCTCTCCGAGGACGACGGCGACGCGATCGGCACGGACAACAAGTTCTCCATCGGACGTGCGTACCTCGGCCTGAAGCTCAAGATCGCCGACTGGATCAGCGCGCGCGTGACGTACGACGCCTCACAGGCCAGTGACATCGGCAAGAGCGGCGAACTCGATGAGGACGGCGAGGTCGAGTCGAGCAAGTTCCAGGGCTCGATGCTGGCGCGGATGAAGTACGCCTACGTCAGCCTCAAGATCAAGGCCATCGACGCGCAGGTGCGCTTCGGCATGGCACACACGCCGTACATCGACTGGGTCGAGCACATCGAGGACACGCGCTACATGGGCAAGATCATGATCGAGACCGAGTACGGCTACCCCTCGGCCGACTTCGGCCTGATGCTGATCGGCCAGATCACGGACTACTTCAACTACCACATCGGCGTGTACAACGGCGAGGGGTACCACGGCATCGAGGACGACCCCTTCAAGGACATCATCACCCGCCTCACGCTGCGCCCGGCGCCCGCGGTCAAGGGCCTGCAGGCGCTGCAGTTCTCGCTGTACGGCCGGATCCAGCTCTCGGCTCCGGACCACGCCAACACCAACCGCCAGTACGGCGGCGCCATCACCTACCGGCTGGTGGACGCGGTCAAGACGCGAGACTGCGCCAAGGTCGAGGGCGAGAAGCTGGCGCTGTGGTTCCAGATCTTCACCGGCGAGCAGAGCAAGCAGGACGGCGCCGGCAACTGGCACATCCCGCGCTCGCTGGGCTGGAGCGCGGGCGGCCGCTTCGAGCTGCCCGCCGACCTGTTCCTCATCGCCCGGCTCGACGGCTTCGACCCCGACCTGGATACCGACGACGACAACACCTTCCGTCCGCTGGGCGCCTTCGGCATCCGGCTGTGGAAGGGCCTGCACGTCTCGCTGACGTACAAGGGCAAGATCCACCAGGACATCGACAACCACGACGACGAGCACCTCCTCGGCGTGTTCTCGGAGTTCCGGCTCTAGATCCGACCTTCCTAACCGATTCCTAACGGAACGTTCACGAGCCTTGAACAGCGCTGGCGCACGATCGCGCCAGGGTACGCGGGGCAACACCGCCGCAACAGGAGGACCCAGATGACGATGCATCGAGCTCACACCGGAAGCGGAATCTTCGGCGCCCTGGCGCTGGCGGCCGCAGCCGCGCTGGCGCTGGCGCCAGGCTGCAAGAAACCGGACGCTGGCGGCGAGCCGGCCCAGGACAAGCTGGTGATCCAGAACAGCGGCTCGGACACGATGGTCAACCTGGCCCAGATGTGGGCCGAGGAGTACCAGCAGGTCGCCCCGGGCGTGACCGTCGAGGTCGGCGGCGGCGGCTCGGGCGTGGGCATCCGCGACCTGATGCAGGGCATCGTGCACATCGCCAACGCCAGCCGCAAGATGAAGGACTCGGAGAAGGCCCAGGCCAGGAACAACACCGGCAAGGAGCCCATCGAGTGGATCGCCGGGTACGACGCGATGGCGATCTACGCCCACAAGGACAACCCGGTCGAGCAGCTGACCATCGCGCAGCTCGCCGACGTGTACGGCGAGGGCGGCGAGACCGAGAAGTGGAGCCAGCTCGGGGTGAACCTCGGCGACGCCAGCGACGAGATCGTGCGCGTCAGCCGCCAGAACAGCTCGGGCACGTACTTCTTCTTCCGCGAGCACGTTCTGAACAAGAGGGACTTCGAGCTCGGATCGCGGGACATGTCCGGCTCCAAGGACGTGGTCGAGCTCGTGGGCAAGACCAGGGGCGCCATCGGGTACTCGGGCATGGGCTACAAGATCGACGCGGTCAAATTCGTCAAGATCGCCAAGGCCGAGGGCGAGCAGGCCTGGGAGCCCAGCCTGGCCAACGTCAACTCGGGCAACTACTCGCTGGCCCGGCCACTGCAGATGTATACCCTGGGCCAGCCCACCGGCCACGTGAAGGCTTACCTCGACTGGATCATGTCCCCCTCGGGCCAGAAGATCGTCGAGCAGTCGGGGTACATTCCCATCGGTGCAGCCGAAACCGGCAAGCAGATTGTCGAGGCCAAGTAACGCGTGCGCAGCCTCGCCGATCAGCCCCGTCTCTCGGAGCTGACCCGCATGGGTCCGCTGCGCCGTCTGTGGCGCCGGTTCTCCGAGCGCACGATGATCAGCCTGATCTTCCTCTGCGGGATCAGCTCGATCATCTTCGTCTTCGGCATCTTCTACTTCATCTTCCGCGAGGGCGCGCCCTTCCTCGCCGGCGCCTTCGACTTCTCAGACTTCTTCCTCAGCGAGGAGTGGTTCCCCACCTCTGAGACCAACAAGCGCCACGGAATCGGTGCGCTGATCGTCGGCACGGGCAGCGTGACCGTGCTGGCGATGCTGATCGCCGTGCCCTTCGGCTTCGGCGCGGCGGTGTTCATCTCCGAGTTCAGCGGGCCGCGCCTGAAGGAGGTGCTCAAGGTCCTCGTCGAGCTGCTCGCCGCGATCCCCTCGGTGGTGTGGGGCTTCATCGGTCTGATGGTGATGAACCCGCTGATCGTCGAGCTGACCGGCGCGCCGATCGGGCTCAACACGCTCAACGCCGGCATTGTGGTCGGCCTGATGAGCGTGCCGATCATCGTCTCCATCGCCGAGGACTCGATCCGGGCCGTGCCCGAGAGCTATCGCGAGGCCGGCGAGGCGCTCGGCGCCACGCGCTGGCAGCTGACCTTCAAGGTGCTGCTGCCCGCGGCCAAGAGCGGCCTGCTGGCCTCGGCGCTGCTCGGCGTGGGCCGCGCCGTGGGCGAGACGATGGCCGTGCTGATGGCCACCGGCCACTCGGTCAACATCCCGATCGACGGCGAGTTCCCCTTCTTCCACGCGCTGGAGTCGGTGCGCACGCTCACCGCGACCATCGCCGCCGAGCTGGGTGAGGCGCCGCGGCTCGACCCGCTGGCCGACGGCAGCTACCCCGTCGAGGCCCAGCACTACCAGGTGCTGTTCGTGATCGGCATCGTGCTGTTCGCGATCACCTTTGCGATCAACCTTACCGCCGACCTGATCGTACGCGGCGTGAGGAAGAAGCGATGAGCGGCGTCACCACCACCCCGGAGGGCACCGTGAGCACGACCGCGCCCGCGGCCGCGCCGGCCCTGTTCGGCGCCACCGACCTGACGCGCAGGAAGCTGCGCAGCGAGAAGATCTTCCGCGTCTTCTTCGGCGCGATGACCGTACTGATCATCACCCCGCTGGTGGTGGTGATGTTCTACCTGGTGTACAAGGCCTGGCCCGCGCTGAACTGGGAGTTCTTGAGCGAGGTACCCAAGAGCGGAATGCGCGCCGGCGGCATCTGGTCGGCGCTGATCGGCACGGTGTACCTGGTGGCCTTCTCGCTGGTGGTGGCAGCACCCGTCGGCGTGCTGGCCGGGATCTACCTCAACGAGTTCGCCCGGGACAACTGGTTCACCCGCGTGGTCAATCTCGCCGTGGTCAATCTGGCCGGCGTGCCCAGCATCGTGCACGCACTGTTTGGCGTGGGCGCCTTCGTGATCTTCGCCGGGCTGGGCAAGAGCATCCTCGCCGCCTCGATGACCCTGGCGATCATGACCCTGCCGGTGATCATCGTGGCCACCAAGGAGGCGCTGGCCGCGGTGCCGCGGGCCTTCCGCGAGGCGTGCTGGAACGTGGGCGCCACACGCTGGCAGACGATCCGCACCGTGGTGCTCCCGAACTCCATATCGGGCATCCTCACCGGGCTGATCCTCGAGGTCTGCCGCGCGGCCGGAGAGACCGCCCCGATCATGTTCACCGGAGCGGTGTTCTACAAGGCGATCGAGGCCGGCGAACTGCTGCCCTACGCCCCGACCGAGCAGTGCATGGCGCTCTCGTACCACCTGCACACGGTGTCGACCCAGGTGGCGGGCGTGCCCGAGCCGATGCTCTACGGCACGGCCGTGGTGCTGGTGGGCTTCGTGCTCGTCTTCAACAGCTCGGCCATCGCGCTGCGGGTGTGGATCCGCTCGAGGAAGAAGTGGTGAGGCGCATGGCACGCGCGGACACGCCCAAGATCGCGGTCAAGGGCCTCAAGGTAGCGTACGGCCGCAAGCAGGTGCTGCAGATCGACGAGCTGCAGATCCCACGCCACGAGATCTTCGCCATCATCGGGCCGGCCAACTCGGGCAAGACGACATTCCTCAAGACGCTCAACCGGATGATCGAGCTTGTGCCCAAGGCCTCGGTGAGGGGCGTGCTGCGCATCGACGGAGAGGACATCCACAAGATGCGCGATGTGTTCGGCCTGCGCCGGCGCATCGGCATGGTGTTCCCGCTGCCAGTGGGCCTGCCGATGTCGGTCTACGACAACGTGGCGTACGCGCCGCGGATGGCCGGCCTGCGCAACCGCGCCGCGCTGGACCGGATCGTGGAGCGCTGCCTGCGCAACGCCGCGCTGTGGGACGAGGTCAAGGATCGCCTCGACTCGCTGGGCACGATGCTCTCGGGCGGGCAGCAGCAGCGGCTGACCATCGCCCGGGCGCTGTCCCACGACCCGGAGATCCTCTGCCTCGACGAGTTCTCGATCGCGATCGATCCGGTGACCACGATGCGCATCGAGGACGTACTGCTCGAGCTCAAGCAGCAGATGACGATCATCCTGGTGACCAACCTGGTCCAGCAGGCCCGCCGGCTCGGGGACGAGACCTGCTTCATCAACAAGGGCGTGGTGGTGCAGGTCGACGACACCGAGGTGATGTTCTCGGACGACCCGGGCAACCGGCTGACCCACGACTACGTGCACGGGGTGTTCGGGTGAACCGATGAGCGAGGCGCCCGCAACGATGGCGCACAGCGTCGAGACCGACGCGCTCGACCTGTACTACGGCGACTTCCAGGCGCTGATCCAGGTCGGCGTGCGCATCCGCCCGCGGCTGATCACCGCGCTGATCGGCCCCTCGGGCTGCGGCAAGACCACCCTGCTGCGCTGCTTCAACCGCATGAACGAGCGCTACCCGAACGTGCGCACCGAGGGCCAGATCCGCATCCACGGCCAGAACATCTTCGACCCGGCGGTCTCGCTGATCGAGCTGCGCAAGGCCGTGGGCATGGTGTTCCAGCGGCCCAATCCGCTGCCGCTGTCGATCCACGACAATGTGCTGTTCGGCCTGCGCCTGCACACGCCGCGCCCGCAGCTGACGAGGAAGCAGGAGGCCGAGGCCGTGGAGCAGGCGCTGCGCGAGGTGTTCCTCTTCGAGGACGTCAAGGACCGCCTGCGCCTGCCCGGCACCGAGCTGCAGCTCGAGCAGCAGCAGAAGCTTTGCATCGCGCGGCTGCTGCCGCTCAAGCCCGAGATCCTGCTGATGGACGAGCCCTGCTCCGCCCTCGACGCCGAGGGCACCGAGGCCGTGGAGGACCTGCTCGCCAGCCTGCGCGAGCGCTACACGATCATCATCGTCACGCACAACATGGCCCAGGCCCGGCGCATCAGCGACGAGTGCATCTACATGCTCAACGGCGAGATGATCGAGCACCGCAGCACCGTGGACCTGTTCATCAATCCGAAGGACAGGCGGACCGAGGAGTACATCCAGGGACGCTACGGATAGGAGCCGACCATGCCACAGAAGTTCGACAAGGACCTCGAAGCGCTCAAGACCAAGCTGCTCGCGATGGGCGCGCTCGCCGAGTCGATGATCCAGCAGGCGATCGTGCTGCTCGAGGACCAGAAGCTGGCGCTGATTCCCGAGATCCGCGATGCCGAGCGGGAGGTCAACCGCTTCGAGCGCGAGATCGACAACGAGGTGGTGCGGCTGATCGGGGTGTACACGCCCGTGGCCGCGGACCTGCGCTTCCTGCTGATGGCCACCCGGATCAACGGCGCGCTGGAGCGCGTGGGCGACCTGGTGGAGAACATCTGCGATCACTTCGAGGGCCTGCTGCAGCGCGACCTGCTCAAGCCCAAGACCGAGCTGTCGACGATGGCCCGGCTGGCCCAGCAGATGCTCGAGCGCAGCCTCAACGCCTTCGTCGAGCAGTCCGACGAGCTGGCTATCGAGGTGATGAAGGCCGACGACGAGCTCGACGAGCTGAACGACCGGATCTTCCGCGACCTGCTCTCGCAGATGCACGAGCAGCCGCAGAGCATCAGCCGCGCGATGGGCCAGATCCTGATGGCGCGGGCCTTCGAGCGCATCGGCGACATGGCGGTCAACATCGCCGAGGACGTGTCGTACCTCGTCCACGGCGAGGATGTGCGCCACGTCAAGGTCAGCTGGTAGGCCCGCCATGCTGCACCGGCACCAGGCTGGACTTGCCCTCGGCGCCCTCGGTAGAATCGCCCCGCGTGCCGGTATCGCAACACGGGGCTTACGGGGAGGAGGCGTGGCGGACGAGCGGATCCTGGTGATCGAGGACGAGCCAGACATCGCCGAGGTGGTGCGTTACAACCTCGACCGGGAGGGCTTCCGGGTCAGCCTCTGCGCCTCGGGCGAGGAGGCGCTCGCCGCCGCGCGCCGCGAGGTCCCCGACCTGATCCTGCTCGACCTGATGTTACCCGGTCTGGACGGCCTCGGCGTGTTCCGCAAGCTCAAGGACGACGCCAGCCTCCGCGGCACTCCGGTGATCATGCTCACCGCCAAGGACACCGAGGCCGACATCGTGACCGGCCTCGAGCTGGGCGCCGACGACTACGTGACCAAGCCGTTCAGCATGCGCGTGCTGCTGGCGCGCGTCCGCACCGCCCTGCGGCGCCAGGACGACGCGCCCGCCGACGATTGCTCGCCGGTCCGCCATCACGGCATCGAGATCGACCCGGTGCGCCACGTCGTCCGCGTGCACGACTCCGAGGTGACGCTCACGCCCACCGAGTTTCGCCTGCTGGAACTGCTGGCGCGGCGGCCGGGCTGGGTCTTCTCGCGCAGCCAGATCGTGGAGTGGATCCACGGGCCGGGTCACGCGGTGACCGACCGCGCGGTCGATGTTCACGTGGCCGGCCTGCGCAAGAAGCTCGGCGAGACCGGCGCGCTGGTCGAGACGGTGCGCGGCGTGGGCTACCGGATGAAGGAGTAGCCCGTGCGCTCATCCCGGCTACTGTGGCGGCTGTACGCGCAGTACCTGCTGATCACGCTGGCAGTGCTGACCGCGGTGGGCTGGGTTTCGGCCCGCGCGATCCGTGACTTCCACCTCGCGCAGACCACGCGCGATCTCGAGGTCCGCGCGCAGCTGATCGAGGCGCGGCTCACCGGGCTGATCGCCAGGGACACCGCCGAGCCGCTGACGCGCCTCTGCCGCTCGCTGGGCCAGCGTACGGGTACCCGCATCACCGTAATCCTGCCCTCGGGCGATGTGATCGCCGACTCGGACGAGGACCCGACGCGAATGAGCAACCACGCCGAACGGCCCGAGGTCCGCGAGGCGATCGCGGGCCGCGCCGGAAGCAGCACCCGCTTCAGCCACACCCTGGGCCACGCGCACCGCTACGTGGCCGTTCCGGTGCAGGCCACGGACGGCACGCGAGCCGTGCTGCGCGCCTCGGTGCCGATGACCGCCCAGAAGGAGGCGCTCGACACGATCTATACCGAGATCGCACTCGGGGGCCTCATGATCGCCGTGCTCGCCGCGGGCCTGGCCCTGCTGTTCGTGCGCCGCATCACGCGGCCGCTGGAGCAGATGAAGCGCGGTGCGGAACGCTTCGCCGGCGGGGACTTCTCGCAACGGCTCTCGATCAGCGACAATACCGAGATCGGCGCTCTGGCGCACACGCTCAACCAGATGGCCGAGCAGCTCGAGGAGCGCATCCGCACCATCATGCGCCAGCAACAGCAGGAGAAAGCCGTGCTGACGAGCATGGCCGGCGCCGCGCTGGCCGTGGACTCCGAGGAGAAGCTGATCGTGTTCAACATGGCGGCCGAGCGGTTGCTCGGCGCCGAACGGGACAAGGTTCTCGGCCGGCACCTGCTGGAGGCGGTCCGCAACCTCGACATCCGGAAGTTCCTCACCGACACCCTGGAGCGCCAGGAGCCGCACCAGGGCGAGATCGTGCTGATGATGGAGGACGAGCCACGCTACCTGCAGGCCAGCGGCAGCGTGCTGCGCGACGCCGACGAGCGGGCCATCGGCGCGCTGGTGGTGCTCAACGACGTCACGCGCATCCGCAAGCTCGAGCTGCTGCGCAAGGAGTTCGTGGCCAACGTCTCGCACGAGCTGAAGACGCCGATCACCTCGATCCAGGGGGCGGCCGAGACGCTCACCGGGGGCGCGGTCGAGGACCCCGAAGCGGCGCAGAGGTTCCTCGCCATCATCGCCAGGCACACCAAGCGGCTCAACGCGATCATCGACGACCTGCTGCAGCTCGCACGGATCGAACAGGACGACGAGCGCGGCGAGATCGTGACCGGCCCGCGGCCGCTGGCGGAGGTGCTGCGCTCCGCTGTCGAGACCTGCGCCGAGCGCGCGGCGAAGAGACGGATCGCGATTGCGCTGGAGTGCGACGAGGGCCTGCGCGTGATTGTCGAGCCGCGCCTGCTGGAGCAGGCCGTGGTGAACCTGCTCGACAACGCCGTGAGCTACAGCGACGAGGGCGGTCCGGTGCGCGTCGAGGCGAGCGCCGGTAGCGGCGAGGCGCGCATCGCCGTGGTCGACCAGGGCTGCGGCATCCCGGCCAAGCACCACGCGCGGCTGTTCGAGCGCTTCTACCGGGTGGACAAGGCGCGCAGCCGCGAGCTCGGCGGGACCGGTCTGGGCCTGGCCATCGTCAAGCACATCGCCGAGGCCCACGGCGGCCGGATCTCGGTGCAGAGCGCGCCCGGCCAGGGCAGCAGCTTCACGATCCACCTGCCATTGGCTTGATCACCGGGATCCTGGCATTATATTGATCCTGATCAGCCCCTGGAGGGTGCGATGAAAAATCATGACCTGGGACAGCGGCCGGCCTTGCTGCTGATCGCCGCGGCGCTGCTGCTCGTCCCGTCCGCCTGCGGCGTCAAATCGGGCGGCGGCGACGCGGATACGGACGTGGACAGCGACTCGGACACCGACACCGACACCGATTCCGACACCCGTCCCTTGCCGAAGATCACCGCCGGACCGTACCTGCTGCGGCCGACCGCCGATTCGGTGGAGATCTGGTGGGAGACCGACGGAGAGTACACGCCGGCGGTTGCCTGGAGCGAAGACGAGTCGCTCGACCGCCGTGCCACCGGCGAGACCATGACCGACGACTACAGCGAAGCGATGTGGATCGCACCGCCGCCGGGATACCGCCAGCGAGTGATCCTCGACGGCCTGCAGCCGGGCCAGCGCTACAGCTACCGTATCACCTCGGTCGAGGACCCTCCCGCCGCTGCGTCGCTGCTGCCAGCCCCGAGCGCCAGCGAGCCGACCCGATTGATCGTGTTCGGCGACACCCGCACCCACGACGATCTTCACACCTCGGTCATCACCGCGATGGTGGCCGAGTCACCGGATGCGGTGGTCAACACCGGCGACCTGATGAACAGCGGCGAGAACTTCGACAACTGGACCGGGTTCTTCGCCATCGAGGCCGAGCTGCTGCACTCGGTGCCGCTGTTCCCGGTGATGGGCAACCACGAGGTGATGCTCGACGGCTGGCTGGTATTCACGACCTACTTCGGCGTGAATCCGGACAGCGGCTCCTCGCTGCATTACAGCTTCGATCACGGTCCGGTGCACGGGATCGTGCTCAACAGCAATGGAGATTTCGAGTCGAACACCGAGCAGATGACCTGGCTCGAGACCGATCTGCAGGCGGTGGGGCAGCGCGCCGCAGCACCGGCGATACTGGTCTTCTTTCATCATCCGCTGTACACCTTCAGCAACCACGATCCAGAGCTGGAGGCACGCGAGGTGCTGGTCCCGCTGTTCGAGGTTCACGGCGTGGACGCCGTGTTCTGGGGCCACAACCACTGCTACGAGCGCTTCGACGTGAACGGCGTGCCGTACATCACCGCCGGCGGCGGGGGCGCGCCGCTGAACGGCGTCGGCGACCCCGAGGGCGACGACGCCGCGCTGTACGTCACCGGCGAGAGCACGCTGCACTACATCCGGCTCGACGTGGAGCCCTCCCGCCTGGACGCCACCGTGATCCGCGTGCCCGACGGGGCCACCATCGACAGCTTCAGCATCGAGAGCTTCGACTAGTCGGAAGACTCCGCGGCCCCGGGCAGCGGCACGGGTGCGTCCGCGCCCAGCGGCACGGTCTCGCGCGCCTTGCGGAAGCGGCTGCGGTTCTCGTCCCGCCCCTGGAGCAGCACCCGGCGCTGGCCGGCTGCGGGCTGCAGCGCCTGGCGGTACAGCGCGGGCATGGCCCCGCCCTTGTTGCGGTTGATCACCAGGCTGATCTCGGTCTCGGGCAGGGCGGTGAGCAGCTCATAGTCGGTCATCGCGTCTCCCGCGACGAGCAGCGCGGGCCGCTGCAGCACGCGGGTGACCAGCTCCGCCTTGCCCCGGCGGTACGTCACGGGATAACGCTCGTACGGCGGCACCTCGGAGGTCAGCCGGCCCTCGGCGCCCTGCACCACGCGCATGCCGAACACGTGGTCGGGGTCCAGCGGATATCCCATCACCTCGGCCGCGGCCTCCACGACCCACTCGGCGCCGGCCGAGATCACGAACACCTCTACTCCGGCTGCATTCAGCGCCCGCATCAGGTCCTGCATCTCGGGATGGGCGCAGAGGCCGCGCCCGACCTCCCGGCGGTACGGTCCGCAGCGACCGTCGGTCTCGGTACGCCACTGCTCGATCCGGGTCTCGCAGGTCAGCCGCTCAGCCAGCGCGGCACGGGTCAGCACCCGCACCTCCTCGGGCGTGTACCCGGCGAACAGGCGCACCAGCCAGGGGAAGGCCCGGTCCGCGCCGATGCCCTCGGTATTCAGCGTCTCCTCGTAGAACTGCACCATGCGGGCGCGGAAATCGCGGTGCTCGGGCCGTGCCCGCGCCTGCTCGACCGCGCCGCGCTCGATATCGGGCCAGAGGGTGCTGTACGCCGCGAGCGCGTCCTCGCGCAGGTCGGCCAGGGACAGCCCCGAGGCGGTCCGGGTCAGGCCGTTGATCTCGGCCGGCAGCAGCTCGGCCAGCTGCTCGGGCGCCAGCTTCAGGGCCAGGCGGTCGAGCTGGTAGTGGAACAGCTGCTCGCTGGCGTCGTTGAACACCGAGGTGTTGTCCCAGTCAAAGGCCGCGATCGGCCGGCTCTCGATCTCGCGCCGGCTGACCTCGCGCAGCCAGCGCTCGAGGAACGCCCGGTTCTCGGGAAACCAGTTCCCCTCGGCCAGCAGCGAGGACGCCGTATCCTCGACAATCGCGTCCCGCGGGGCCTCGGAGGAAGCGGCGCAGGCAACGAGCCACGTTGTGAGGAGCGCAGTCGCGATTCCGGATGCGGCGGCGAAGGGTCTGGAGCGTCTCGGCTCGAGCAACGTGTTCCCCAATCGACCAGCGTGTATCAATACCGAGCGTACGCCCCCCGATCAGCCAAGCCAGACCATACTACCCGCACGCAGACGATTCGTCGAGTCCCTGTTCCCAGAGGCGCGTTGCGGAGCTCGTGGTCGTTGGAGTACAGTCGCGGCTCGGACCATGATGACTATCGCCAGATCACTCGCTCGCCTGCTGATCGTTTTCGGGACGATTATTGCGGCAACGGGGTGCTCGGAGAGTGGCGCTCCTCCCGGCGCAGACGCCGACATCGATATCGACGCCGACGGAGACTCGGACAGCGACTCGGACTCGGACTCGGACACCGACACGGCCGGCTGCAATTTGCTGGCCAGCGAGTGGGACTGCCTGCTGCCCTATCCCTCGGATTTCTTCCTCGTCGAGGACGCGGCCTTGCCCTCGGGGCGGCGGCTGCGGATCACCGGCGCGGCGCGGCTGGTGCGGCCCGATCGCAAGGTCGTGGAGCCGTACGAGGTGCACCCGGCCGACGGCTTCTCGCATCACCCGCCGATCCTGGCCCTGTTCCCTGGCGGCGTGAACCCGACCAACCTGGTGTTCCACACCGGGGACGTGACCGCGTCGCTGGGCCCGGACAGCCCGACCGTGCTGCTCGATGCGGACAGCGGCGCACGGGTGCTGCACTTCGCCGAACTGGACCCGCGCGCCGAGGACGACGCGCGGCGGGCGCTGCTGATCCGGCCGCTGGAACGCCTGCGCAACGACACGCACTACATCGTGGCCATCCGCGACCTGCGCGATCCGGGCGGGGCGGTCATCGCACCGCCCGAGGGTTTTCGCAAGATCCGCGACGACGAGGTGGCCGGCGATCCGGGCCTGGCGTCACTGGCGGCGCGCTATGAACAGGACCTGTTCCCCGCGCTCGGCGCGGCCGGGGTAGAGCGCGCCAACCTGCAGCTGGCCTGGGACTTCACCACCCAGAGCGAAACACACGTGACCGGAGACATGCTGGCCCTGCGTTCCGACCTGATCGAGCGTCTCGAGCAATCACCGCCGGCCGTTACGATCCTGGAGGTTACCGAGGACGTGAGCGAGCAGGTGCTGCGCCACGTGGAGGGCACGATCCGCGTCCCGCTGTACGTGGACTCGACCGAGCACAGCGCGCGGCTCAACCGCAACGCTGCGGGCGCGGTGATTGCGGTCGGCGAGGCCGAGGTGCCGTTCAGCCTCCGTATTCCGCGTAGCCTCGAAGGCTTTACACCGGGCCAGGATCCGGCCCGGGTGCTGCAGTACGGCCACAGCTTCTTCGGCGGCCGGGACGAGATCGAGCGCGGCTGGCTGATGGAGCTGGCCGACCGCTTCGGCTTCGTGGTGGTCACCGTGGACTGGTGGGGCATGAGCCGCAGCGACGTGGCCCCGATGGTCGGCGCGATCGCCAGCAAGCCGTCCGAGATGCTCGTGCTCACCGACCGGCTGCACCAGGGCCTGGCCAACCAGATCGCGCTGAGCTACGCCGTGGCCGGCCCGCTGGCCACGCAGGACGCGGCGAAGATCAACGGCGCCGCCGTGATCGACCCGACGCAGATCTACTACTACGGCTGCAGCCAGGGCGGGATCCTCGGCGGCACGTACGCACCGCTGGCGCCGAAGATCGAACGGGCGGTGCTCGGCGTGGGCGGGGCGAGCATCACGCTGATGATGTTCCGCTCACGCAACTTCTCCGACTTCCTGGCGCTCATGGACGGATTCACTCCCGACCCGCTCGACGAGCAAAAATGGGTCGCCCTGCTGCCCACGACCTTTGACCGCGTGGACCCGGTGACGTACGCGTCCCACGCGATCCGAGACCTGTACCCCGGCGGCCCGGACGAACGCCGCGTGCTGATGCACAACGGCATCGGCGATACCGACGTGACCGACCTGGCCGCGCATCTGCTGGCGCGCACGATCGGGGTGTCGCTGCTTCAGCCCGCGCCGCAGGACGTGCCCGGGCTTCCACCGGTGGCCGCACCCCACGGCGGCTCGGCGCTGGTGATCTTCGACTTCGGTGTGCCCGAGCCCCTGCCCGGCACCGTGGCCGAGCCGCCGCTCGAGGGCAACGAGGTGCACAACGGCATCCGCAAGCTCGACGCGAGCATGAAGCAGATCGACGCCTTTCTGCGGCCCGGCGGGCGGATCGAGCAGTTCTGCGACGGGATCTGCGATCCGGAGTAAATCCAGAGGCTCAGGAGCGGCGCCGTAACACCCCCAGCGCGATGCCGACAAGCAGCGCACAGGCGCAGGCCGCAGCGAACCAGTCACCGGCCGCAGCGTACAGGCTCCCGCCCTCGCCCACCGCGACGTCGGCCACGATCACGCCCGCGCCCTGCTCGATGTGATCGCGCCGCGCCAGCACCTCGCCGCGCGGCGAGACGATCGCGCTGATCCCGTCCGAGGCGGCGCGCACGACGGCGTAGCGGTTCTCGATCGGCCGGAACAGGCTGTTCTCGAAGTGGTGGTCCTTGATCTGCTCCCAGTCATTGGTCGGCAGGGCCAGGATCTGCGCCCGCTGGCGTCCGTACCCTCGCGCCAGATCGGTGAAGTTGTCGTCCTGGCAGATCATCCCGCCGAGCCGCAGCTCGTCGAGCGGCACGCCGACCAGGGCACCGTCCCCGGGTTCATAGCTCTCGATGCCGGGGATCAGGTGGGTCTTGCGGTACTCGCCGCGGATCCGCCCCTGGTGATCGATGAAGACGATGCGGTTGTCGTTGCGCCCGCTGTCGAAGTAGCCCACGGCGAGATGAACACCGTGGCGCCGCGCCAGGGCAGCGAAGCGTTGCAGGGCGTCCTGCCGCTGGTCGTCGGAGAGACGAAACCCGGTCTCCGGCGAGACCAACAGCCGGGCGCCCTTGCCCGCGGCCTCGGCCAGCGCGGGCTCGAAGAACTCGGAGATCCGCTGCTCGGTTGTGGCAGCGCCGCGCCGCTCGAGCTCGTCCCAGGTCCAGCCGATCGCGGCCACGCGGATCGTGGCCACCGGGTCTTGCGTCCAGAGCCAGAGGTCGGCGGCAGCGACCACGGCGAGCAAGCAGGCCAGAGCTGCCGCGGCGACCACGCGCTCCCGGCCGCGGGACAGCGCGGCCCGCACGCCGAGCGCCTGCGCGGCCACGATCACGAACACCAGGCCGGTGATGCCGGTGAAGGCGACGAACTGGATCGCGAAGGGCAGAGCACTCCACACGCGAACAAAGCTCTGGGCCGTGCCCCAGATCGACAGCGCCGACACGTTGACCCAGGCCAGCCCCGCGGCGAGCGCGCCGACCGCCAGGCCGGACCAGGGCGCGGGCCAGCGCAGCAGCAGCCGCGCGGCCGCGGCGAAGACCATCCACAGCAGCGTGAGGTACACCGCCAGCGCGGCCGCCATCAGCGGCGGGAGCTGCAGCACGACGGTCAGCGGGATGGTGTACCCGGCGCCGAGCGCCAGCCCGCAGGCCGCCGCCACGGTGCTCGAGGCGCTCCATCGCAGCAGCGCGAGCAGCAGAGGCACCAGAGCCACGACCTGCAGCGGCCACAGGTGGACCGGGTGGTCGGAGAGAAACAGCAGCCCGCCGCTGGCCAGGGCCAGCAAAAGCGGTAGCCAGGCGCGATCCGTCCTCATCGAGGCCATTGTAGCCCAGCTCGACTGCACGGGTCACGACTCTCGAGGAATCCGGACCGGGTGATCCACCTCCCGGTACACGATTGCAAGGGTCTGCGTTGACCCGCCCCCCGGCGCGGGCCTAGAATGTCCGGGTGCCCCGCCCGGTGCGGGGCGGCCCGGCAGGCCGTCGAGGAGAGCTCCGTGGGCGAGTGGCTAAGCCTCAACATCGAGCTGACCGATCACTGCAACTTGAAGTGCCGGATGTGCGACCAGGCGATCCACGGCGAGGCGCCGCACGGCACGCCCCGCGGCCACATCAGCCGCGAGGTCTGGGAGCGGATGTTCGACTCGCTCGAGGGCTTCGACGAGGAGGTGCACATCTCGGCCTTCTGGCTCGGCGAGCCGCTGGTGCACCCCGACTTCGCCGAGCTGATCCGGCTGGCCTTCGACAAGAACACGGGCAACCGCCTATTCCGCGATCTCAAGGTGCACACCAACGGCGTGCTGCTGGAGCACGAGCGGCTCGCCGCGATCCTCGACTGCGCCGCACGAGCGGATCAGATCGAGGATACCTTCAGCTTCGTGCACTGCTCGATCGAGGCCGTGCGGCCCGAGACGTACGAGGCGATCAAGGGCTCGGATCAGCTCGAGCGGGTGGAGCGCAACCTGCTCGGCTTCCTCGACGCGCGGCAGGCCCGCGGCCTCGTCTTCCCCAAGCTGACCGTGGCCTTCATCGTGATGCCGGACAACGAGTCCGAGGCCGAGAGCTTCCTGCAGACCTGGAAGGGCCACCTCGAAGCGCGCAACCTGGAATACCAGCTCACCGCCGACTGGCCGCCCGAGAAGCTCGACACGATCTACTTCCGCCGGCTGTCCACCTCGGACCAGCAGGCGGCCGACGCGCTGCACCGCCGGGTGGTCGAGCGTCTGGGCATCCCGGCCGAGCGCGCCGCGGAGACCTTCTGATGGCCAGGAGGAAACCCTGCGCCGGCCTGTGGGAGACCCCGGCGGTGAACCACAACGGCGACGTGACCACCTGCTGCCTCGACGTGCGGATGGAGAATCGCCTGGGCAACCTGACCCAGCACTCGCTGCTCGAGATCTGGCGCGGCGCCACGATCCACGCCTGGCGCCTGGCCCAGATCCGCGGCGACTTCGCGGCCAGCGGGCCGGCCTGTCTGTCCTGCAACTTCGCCAGCGCCGGCACGTACCCCGAGGAGAAGATCCGGTCCTATCTCGAGCGCACCGGCGAGGCCGGAGCCCTGGCCGCATACCTCGCGAGCCGCGAGGAGGAAGAGTGAAGAACCCGGACCAGGTGTGCCTGGTGCTCACCACCAAGTGCAACCTGCGGTGCATCAACTGCCGCTCCTGGGAGTTCCCGCAGCGCGATGAGATGACCCCGGAGCAGGTCGCGCAGCTGCTCGACAGCTTGCGCGGCTGGCTCGGCGCCTCCACGGTCGAGGGCCGGGAGCGACGGGCCTGGGAGCTGTACTTCGCCGGCGGCGAGCCCTTCGTGCGCCAGGACATGGTGCCGCTGCTCGAGCGATGCCGGGACCAGGATATCTGGGCCCAGATCACGACCAACGGCACCCTGATCGACGAGGCGCTGGCGCGCCGCATCCTCGCCGCCGCCCCCGGAGCGATCGGCCTGTCGCTCGACGGATCGCGCGCGGAGACCCACGACCATCTCAAGGGCCGCGACGGCGCCTTCGCCAAGACCTGGCGCGCCCTGGAGACTCTGGCCACGCTCAAGCTCGAGACGAAGGCCCGCACCGCGGTGCAGGTGCACGTGCTGCTCTCGGGATACCACACCGAGGAGGTGCTCGAGCTGCTCGACCGCATCGAGCCCAACCCGGGCGTGCTGAACCTGGTGCTCCAGGCGCTCACCGCGCCCTTCTTCCAGGAGGTGCCGGAGCGCTGGTGGGAGAGCAGCCCCTTCTGGCCCCGCGACCTCGACGCCTTCGACCGGGTGCTCGACGAGCTGCTCGAGCGCAAGCGCGCCTCGGACGCGGCCGGCCGCTGTGCGATCGGCAACTCCGAGGCCCAGCTCGAGCTGATCCGCCGTTACTTCCACGACCCCGAGCACCGCGTGCCCGGGCGCTGCACCGTGGACGAGCACAGCTTCAACATCGATTCCAACGGCGACGTGCGGATCTGCCACTTCATGGAGCCGGTGGGCAACGTGCTGCAGTCCGCGCCCGAGGCGATCTGGACCGGGGAGCGAGCCGCGGCCGTGCGCCGCAAGATCGCCGGCTGCCGCCACAACTGCAGCCTGATGAACTGCAACTGGTTCGATGACGGCCTCGAGGGCGCCGAGGCCCTGCTCGCCGGCTGGGACCGCCAATGAGCCGGCCCTTCCCGGTGCCGCGGGTCCTGCTGGCCCACATCACGGACCGCTGCAACCTGGCCTGCGCCTTCTGCGACCTGCCCCATCGGCCGCGGGATCTGACCCTGGCGCAGCTCGCACCCCTGCTCGACGAGGCGGCCGGGATCGGCATCCGCAACCTGGTGCTCACCGGCGGCGAACCCTTCCTGCATCCCGAGTTCTTCGACATCGTAGCGCATGCCAAGCGCCGCAGCTTCGGCATCAACGTCACCACCAACGGCTGGACCCTGGCGCGCGATGCCGCACGCATCGGCGCGGCGCGGATCGACTCGATCTCTGCCAGCATCGACGGCGAGGAGCCAACCCATGACAGCCTGCGCGGCATGGCCGGCTCGTATGCCCGCGCGGTCGAGGGTCTGCGGGCGCTACGCGACGAGGCGCCGGATGTGGCGCTCTCGGTGTACAGCGTGGCCACGAACCGCAACGTGCACGAGCTACAGGCCGTGCTCGAGCTGGCGGGCTCGCTGGACGCGGATTTCAACTTCTGGCCGGTGAACAACGTGCCCGAGCTGTACATCACCGAGGAGACGGACCGCGCGGCGTACCTCGCCCTGGTCGACCGGCTCGCCGGCGAGAGCGAGGAGTTCGCCAGAAGGCGCGAGTACTACGAGACCGGCCTGCGCTACCACGCCGAGGGCGGGGATCTGCGCGTGCGCTGCCTCGGATTCTCCGACCAGGTGGGCCTGGGCGTGGACGGCCGGGTGCTGCCCTGCTGCGTGTGGTCCGAGAACAGCCTGATCCTGGGCAACGCCCTGGAGCAGGGTTTCAAGACGCTGCTCTCCTCACCGCGGGCCGCGGCGCTGCGCGAGCGGCTGCACGCCGAAGGCTGCCGCGGGCTGTGCTTCAACCACTCGCTCTACGAGTTCAGCCAGAAGACGGGCGAACCCTTCCTGCTCGAGGAGCGGCGATGATCGAGCGGGTGACGAGCCTGATCAACGAGCTGTGGCCCGCTCGCCCGACCACGGTGCACATCAGCCCGACCAATCGCTGCACCCTGCGCTGCCGCCAGTGCGATCTGTGGCGGCTGCCCACGGCCAACGAGCTGAAGGTCGAGCAGTGGAAGTCGGTGGTCAGCGCGCTACGCGAGGATCTCGGTGAGTTCGCGCTCAAGATCTCGGGCGGCGAGCCCTTCTGCGTCTCGAACATCCTCGACCTGGTCGATCACGCCAAGGGCCTGGGCCTGTACGTGGGGCTCTCGAGCAACGGCACCAAGATCGACGCGCCCACGGCCCGACGCATCGCCGACAGCGGAGTGGAGGAGGTGCACCTCTCGCTGGACTCGCTCGATCCGGCGGTGCACGACGATCTGCGTGGGATGGAGGGCGCCCACAGCCGGGTGCTCGCGGCGCTCGATCGGATGAACGAGGCCGGCGGCAAGACCCAGCGCTGCCTGGCCACGGTGGTCACGGCCACCACGCTCGAGGGCCTGCCCGCGCTGGTGCGCTGGGCCGCGGAGCGCGAGGATCTGTACACGATCACCCTGCAGGCCCTGTTCCAGAACTTCGGCGCACCGTACGATCCGGACTGGTGGCGCGACAGCCCGCTGTGGCCCTCGGATCGCGAGATGGTGAGGCGCGTGTTCGACGAGCTGCTCGAGTACAAGGCCACGCACTGGGAGCTGGCCAATCCGGCAGAGCAGCTCGTCGCGATGCGTGATTACTTCCTCGACCCGACGCGCACGCCCACGGCGCGCTGCCAGGCCGGCCGCACCGACATCGCCGTGGATCCGCGGGGCAACCTGCGCCTGTGCTTCAACATGGCGCCGGTGGGCAACCTGCTCGATTCGCGGCCCAGGGCGTTGCTGGCCTCGCTCGAGTCGGTGCGCCGCCGCCGGGAGATCGCGGCCTGTCAGCGCAGCTGCAACCTGCTCAACTGCAACTACGGGGAAAGCGAGTGACCGATCGGCTCACCAGCGGGCTGGTCGACCTGGGCTTCCATGTGGGTCGGCGGATCGGCCGGCCCCTGGTCCGGCCCGACTGGGTCTCGATCAACGTGACCCTGCGCTGCAACCTCGAGTGCGAGATGTGCGTTACCTGCTACGACGCGCCGGACGAGATGAGCGCGGACGAGCTCTGCGGCATCGTCGACCAAGTGGCGGACTGGGGCGTGCCGATATTGAATCTGCTCGGCGGCGAGCCCTTCGTGCGCCGCGACCTGGGACCGGTGCTCGAGCGGGCCCAGCAGCGCGGCCTGATCGTGACGCTGACCACCAACGGCACGCTGCTCACGCCGGAGACGATCGAGCTGCTGGCCCGGCTCAACCGCGTGCACGTCAACTTCTCACTCGACGGGCTTCAGCAGAGCAACGACGCGATTCGCGGCCAGGGCGTGTTCCGCAAGGCCACGCGGGCGCTGAAGGCGCTGCGCGAAGCCGAGCGGGCCCATCGCGACGAGCCCGGGTGGTACGACAAGGCGATCAACGTCAACACCCTGATCACCCGGGACAACCTGGACCAGCTGGTCGAGATGGCCGAGCTGGCGCGCGAGCTCGGCGCGAGCAAGATCCAGTTCCTCAACCTGTTCGATCACGGCGAGGCGGCGCGAAAGAGCAGGCTGTGGATCCGCCGGCAGGACCTGCCGGCGCTCGACGCGGCGATCGATCGCCTGGTCGCCCACTTCCGCGAAGGCTCGACCGACGGCGGCGATGGCGGGTTCGGGCCGGTGAACAGCCTCGAGGACCTGGCGCTGGTCAAGAAGTACTATCGCGGCCAGATCAAGCCGGTCGACGCGCCCTGCTACGTCGGGCACAAGGAGCTGTACCTCAACGTCAACGGCGACGGACTGATGTGCGACGGCAGGCTCGACTTCACCAACGGGTCGTTCGGCAACGCGCGGCGGCAGCCGCTCCGCGAGATGTGGACCTCGCCGGCGGCGCGCGCGATGCGCCGACGGGTGGCGGCCTGCCGCAAGGCCTGCCTGCAGGACTGCTACTTGCGGCGGGAATCCGACGACCTGGGGCGAATCTTGAACGACGTGGCCCGCGGCGCCTGGAGCCGGCTGGGCATCGCCCTGGCCGCGCGGGGGCTGGGATGAGCCCTCTACCCCTGCCGATCCTGCAGATCGAGCCGACCGATCGCTGCAACTTGAAGTGCGCGATGTGCTCGCCCCAGGTGAGCGGCGGCCTGCCGCACGGCAGCATACCCCGGGGCGACCTCGACTTCGCGCTGTACCGGAAGATCCTCGCCGGCATCGCCGCCGACGGTCCAGACTTCGATCACCTGATCTTGCAATGGCTCGGCGAGCCGACCCTGCACGCGCAATGGATCGACATGCTGGAGCAGGCGGTCAGCACGGCCGGGCACCGCTTCGGCTACTTCCGCATCGACACCAACGCGCTGCGCCTCGACGAGCCGGCCGCGAGCCGCGTCTGCGCGCTCGCCGCCGAGCACCCGGGCCGGGCGATCCTGTTCGTGTTCTCGCTCGACGCGGCCTCGCCCGAGACCTACCATGCGGTCAAGGGGGTTCGCGCCTTCGAACGGGTGACGACGAATATCGAACACTTCCTGCGCCTGCGCCACGAGCGGGTCGACGCGACGGCCTCGCCGCTCAACGTGCAGTTCCAGCTCGTGCTGCAGCCGGGCAACGCCCACGAGGTCGGCGCTTTCGTCGAGCACTGGGACGGATTTCTGGCGGAGCTCGGCACCGCGGGCACGTACGACGAGATCATGATCAAGCGTCTGGCGGTGGGCACGGGCGGTCCGGAGCAGGAGGCGGCGGACCGGCTGTACGACGAGACGATTCGGCGCCTGGGGCTGGAGCCGGGGCGCCTGCGCGCCACCGAGCTCAAGCTGTGGCTAGACCGACCGTGGGAGGGCCAGTGAAGCGCCGCAACCCCTGCCCCGGCCTGTGGCTCACGCCGGTGGTCCGTCACGACGGCCAGTTGCTGGTCTGCTGCGCCGACGTGCGAGGCGAGATCGCTGTCGGCAACCTGGCCGATGCCGGCTTCCGCGAGCTGTGGGACGGTGAGCGGATGAACGAGTACCGCCGCTGGCACGTGCGCGGCGAGTTCGAGCGCATGCCCCTGTGCGCGGCCTGCGGCGGGATCAACTTCTACCATCTCACCCCCGAGCAGATCCGCGAGTGGTGCGAGCAGGTGGGCGATCTCGAGGCGTGGGAGATCTACCGCCGCCGCATGGGAATCGAATGAACGGAACTCGCTGTCGTGTCCGCGCTCGCGCTCGAAATTTCGCGCCATGAGAGCCCCCCGTCTCCAGGATTCCTACCTCGTGGTTGAGCTGACCAACCGCTGCGTGGCGGCCTGCCGCCACTGCATCCAGCGCACCTGGGAACATCACGCCCACTTCTCCGAGCACCGTCACTTCGATGCCGACGCGCTGCGCGCCCTGGCCGCGGACTGCACCTCTGCGGGCCTGTTCTTCGATACGCTGATCCTGTTCTGGCTCGGCGAGCCGCTGATGCACCCCGAGTTCGCCGAGCTGTACGTCGAGCTGCTCGATGGAAACGCGAACCGCCCGTGGTTCGGCAAGGCCGAGGTGCACACCAACGCGATCCTGCTCACACCCGAGCTGCGCGAGGCCGCGCTGGCCCGCCCCGACGCACCCGCCCGCTGGCACTTCTCCCTCGACGCGTCCACCCCCGAAACCCATCAATGGGTAAAGGGCGTGGACCGCTTCGCCGAGGCGGACGGCAACGCGCAGGCCATGCTCGAGGAACGCGGTGTGGCGAGCAACCCGAGGCTCGTGTTCCAGTTCGTGGTGCAGCCGGCCAACGCGGCCGAGGCGCCGGACTTCGTCGCGCGCTGGGTCTCACGCGCCGAGGCCTGCGGCCGCAGCTGCCGGCCGGTCGCTTACGGCGTGCCCGGCGACGGAGCGGATCACGTGTTCCTGCGCCAGCTCGACGCGCTCGATCCGACCGAGCAGCCGTCCGCGGACCGGCTCTATGCCGAGACCTGCAACGGGATGGGCTTGCCCGCGCCCGAGCGCATGAGGCCGCCCCGGGGCCGGGTGATCTGCTCCGGCCCCTGGAAGAGCCCGACCATCGGCGCGGACGGACGGGTCACGGTCTGCACCCGCGACTCGGGCTTCCTGCTCCAGATCGGCGAGATGGCCGATGCGTCATTCCCGGAGCTGTGGTGGGAGGGCGAGGCGATCGCACGGCTGCGCGAGGCGCACCGCCGTGGCGGCGAGGCCCTGCCAATGCTGTGCCAGGACTGCCCGATCCCGCGCTCATCGAACTACACCACGATCCGCGGCGCCGAGCTGGCCGCGTACGAGGCCTGGCGCCGGGGACGCGGCGGGTGAGCGCGCCGCGGGCCCTGCTGCTCGATCTCGACGGCCTGCTGATCGACAGCGAGCCGCTGTGGTCCCGGGCTGACGAGATCTTCCTCGCCCGGCGCGGCAGGCCGTACAGCGACGAGGTCAAGGCGTGGGTCATGGGCCGCAAGCCGCAGGACGTGATCGCGATGTACAAGCAGCGCTTCGGCTTCGGCGAGGCGGTGGCGGCGCTCAACGCCGAGCGCCAACAGATCATCGCCGAGCTGTTCCGCGCCGAGCTGGTGCCGATGCCCGGCGCGGAGTCCCTGCTGCGGGCCGGGCAGATGGCCGGAGTGCGCCTGGGCCTGGTCACGGGCTCTCCCGAGCCGCTGCCCGCGATCGCGCTTCACCGTTGCGCCTGGGACGGACTGTTCCAGGCCATCGTCACCTCGGCCGAGGTCGAGCAGGGCAAGCCGGCGCCGGACATCTACCTCGCGGGCCTCGCGCGGCTCGGCGCGGCCGCCGCCGAGGCCGTGGCCCTGGAGGACGCACCCAACGGGGTGCGTTCCGCAATCGCCGCGGGCCTCGCCTGCATCGGCGTGCCGGACGCCCGCTACACACCGGCCGAGGCGCTCCGAGAGGCCGGTGCCACGCGGGTGGTCGACTCGCTGGAGGCGCTGGAGCTGACCGAGCTGGAGGATCTGCTCCGGGTGTAGGGGCGGGCCTGATGCCCGCCCGCCGGCCTAGCCCAGCGGCCCACCGGGCAGGATCTCGCGGTAGATCCTCAGATACCCCCGACCTATCTCCGACCAGTCGTAGCGCTGCACCCAAGCGCGTCCCGCCCCGGTGAGGGCCCGGGCGCGCTCTGGCTCGGCGAGCAGTCCGGCCAGCGTGTCAACGATCTGCTCGTCCGAGTCGGCGAGGGCCAGCTCGCCGCCCCGCAGGGGCAGGCCCTCGGCACCCTTGCGCGTGGAGACCACGGGCAGGCCCGCGGCAAAGTACTCCAGGATCTTCATCCGAGTTCCACCGCCGCCCACCAGCGGCACCACCGCGATATCGGCGCAAGCTACGGTCTCGGCCAGCTGCTCGGGCGGCACGCAGCCGGCCCAGATCACTCCGCCGGCGCCGCGATCGCGCGGCGGATCGTCGCCCACGATCAGCACCCGCGCCTCGACTCCGCGAGCTCGCAGCAGCGGCAGGATCCGCTCGCCGAGACGGATCGCGGCCTCACGGTTGGGCGGGTAGTTGAGCACGCCGTGGAACAGCAGCACGGTCTCCCCGGAGCCGAGGCCGAGCCGCTTACGGGCGCGCCGGCGATCGGTCGAGCGATAGCGATGCAGGTCCACGCCGTGGGGCAGCACCCGGATCCGCGCGGCCGGCACGCCGGCCTCGACGAGCAGGCGGCGGTCGTTCTCGCTCACCATCACAACGCGATCGACCGCCCGGCAGAGCGCCACCTCCCAGGCCTGCAGGCGCGCGACCACGTCCGGCCCGATGCCGGCCGAGTCGGCAATGCGCAGGTGCTCCACGTTGTGCTCCACGACCACGGTGCGCAGGCCGGTCATCGCGGCCCGCGCGGCCAGGGCCGGCGCCGCGTACGCCGGGAACTCGGCCTGGGCCACCTCCACCGCATGCCGGCGCGCGACCCACGCGGCGCGGCGCCAGAAGTCGGCGTCGATCATCGGCGAGAACAGGAAGCGATCCTCGGCGGGCACGCCCTGCGCCGCGAGCAGACCATCGAGCACCGGTCTCACGCCGCGATCGCCCGGGACGCCGTCCGCAAAGCTCAGCTCGCGGCGACCCCGGTCGTCGAAGCGGTGATAGATCCCACGATCGTCGGAGACGAAGAACACGGTCTGGCCCAGACCGGCCAGGGCCTCGGCCGTGCGGATGATCTTGACCGCCGCGCCGTGGGTCGGGGGAAACACGTCGCCGCGGGAGAGGAGCAGGATGCGCATGGGGGAGTTGTACTCCATACCACCGCCTGCCGCCAAGCTCCTAACCAACCGTAGTCGTTTCCGGCGACGGCTACGGCGACGGCGACGGCGACGGCGACGGAAATGACGGCGGGCTTGCCACGCCGGAGCCTCTGGCGGAGGCGGCCGTCACCCAGCCCAGCCGCTGCAGCTCCGCCAGCACGCGAACCGCGATCAGCCGGTGACCTTCGGCGTTGAGGTGCCACACGTCGTCGGGATTGGCCCGCAGCCCGGTGAGCGCCCGGCCCGGCGGCGCCAGCCGCTCGCGCAGGTCGAGCAGCGGGCAGCCCGCCGAGATCAGGCCGAGGGCGATGCGTTCCATCCGCGGGGTCCAGATCGGATCCGGCCCGTCGAGCAGCGCCGGCACGAGCACGTACAGCACCGGCACGCCCTCGGCCCGGCAGCGACGGTGAATCGAGATCAGCGCGGCCAGGTTGCGGTCGGCCGAGGCCTCTACCCCGACACCGTACTCGGTCCCGAGCCGTCGCTGCACCATCGCCCGGATCAGCAGGCGGTACAGATGGGAACGCCGCCAGAGCGCCAGGCCCCGGTCGTCCGACAGCCCGCCGGGCGGGGCGATCATCTCCGGCCCGTAGCGGTCCTCGTAGAACTCCCAGCGCACCTCGTCGCCGTCCCGGACGATCACCGGCAGCGAGTCGAGATCGTTGCCCGTGACCGAGACGATCACCCGGGTCGGCCGGAGACCGACCACGCGCTGGAGGAAGAACAGGCCGATCTGCTGCCCGGTGTACGCCGGCACCCCGGCGTTGACCACCTCCAGCCCCGCGCAGCCCTGCTCGCGCAGCCGCCGCTCGAGGATCCGGGGATAGGCCTCCTCGCGCTTCACGCCGATGCCGTAGGGCACCGAGTCACCGACCACGGCGATCCGCTCGGCGCCCGGAGCCGGGGCCGGATCGATCTCCTCGCCCCGCAGTCCCAGCGAGCTGTGCTCGGGGTGCCCGGGATTGAGCACCCAGCGCAGCCTCGAGTTCGGCTCGTACACGATCACCTGTTCCTCGCCCGGCCCACGAACGTTGACCAGGTACGGCCTCACGTCGTCGTAGATCCAGGCGACGAGCTCGGCGACGGCCAGGCCAGCGACCAGACCGCCGAGAACCAGGGCTACCCGCAGGCCGATCGCGCGCAATCGTGAACGGATATCATCCCCCCGGCTCGACGAGCCTACAGCAGGTCGCTGGCAAGCTCCGCGAGCTGGCTGCGCTCGCCCTTGACCAGGTTGACGTGGGCGAACACGTTCTGCCCCTTCATCCGATCGACGAGATAGGTCAGGCCGTTGGACTGGCTGTCCAGGTACGGCGTGTCGATCTGGTAGATATCGCCGCAGAACACGACCTTGGTCCCCTCGCCGGCGCGGGTGATGATCGTCTTCACCTCGTGCGGCGTCAGGTTCTGCGCCTCGTCGACGATGAAGAAGATCCGGTCCAGGCTGCGGCCGCGGATGAAGGCCAGCGGCGCGATGAACAGCTTCTCCTGCTCGACCATCTCGCCGATTCGCCGCTGGTCGAGGCTCTCCACCGGAAAACGGTGGCGAATCACGGCGAGGTTGTCCCACAGCGGCTGCATGTACGGATCGAGCTTGGACTGAATGTCTCCGGGCAAATACCCGATGTCGCGGTTGCCCAGCGGAACGATCGGCCGCGCGAGATAGACCTGGCGATACTGCTTGCGCTGCTCCAGGGCCGCGGCCAGGGCCAGCAGCGTCTTTCCGGTACCCGCCTTGCCGGTCAGCGTGGCCAGCTGGACGTCCGGATGCAGCAGCGCGTGCAGGGCGAAGGTCTGCTCCGCGTTGCGCGGCTCGATGCCGTAAGCGTTGCGCTTGTACACCCGCTCCAGCATGTGCTCCACCGAGCTATAGTGAGCCAGCGCGCTCTGGCTGCCGTTCTTGATGATGTAGTACTGGTGCGGCAGCGGAGGCTCGCCGAGCTCGATCTCGGCCTCGGGCACGTTGTACGGATCCTCGTAGAAGCGCGAGATGATCGGCTTGGGCACGCCGTCGCGTATGGCGCAGCCGGTGTACAGCTCGTCCAGATTGCGGATCTTGCCGGTTTCATAATCCTCGGCCGGGATGCCCAGCGACTTGGCCTTCATCCGCAGGTTGATGTCCTTGCTGACCAGCTTCACCCGACGGTCGGCGCGGATGCGGCGCAGCTGATCGGCCAGAGCGAGGATGCGGTGATCGACCTTGTTGCCGGCAAAGGCCAGCTCCACCAGCTCGGAGCGCGGATCGCCGATCTCGACGAACAGCCGGCCGCGGCCCTCGCCGAGGGGCAGGCCCTTGCCGAGGAGCTTCTCACCGGAGAGTCGATCCAGCTCGCGGGTGAACTCGCGGGCCTGGAAGTTGATCGAGTCGTTGCCCTTCTTGAACTTGTCGAGCTCTTCGAGGACCACGATCGGCACGACCACGTCGTGCTCCTGGAAGTTGTAGATGCAGCGGTGGTCGTACAGCAGGACGTTGGTGTCGAGGATGAAGAGCTTCTTCCCCGATCTGGCCTCGGCGCCGTCCATCGAGCCTCACCGCTCTCGTCCCACCAGCCGATAGAATAACGCGAGAGGAGTCCAAGCTCAAGCTCGCGAGGCTAGATACCGCAATCCGGCGAATTGACACGGTTCCGAGGCGCCCCCTATGATACTCCGGTCGACGAAGGGAGCCCGATCGTGCGAAACATGACAGCACTGCTCGTTCTCGTCCTGGCCCTGCTGCTCTCCGCCTGCAGCGACGACAGCGGCTCCGGCGACGCTGACACGGACGCGGACACCGACTCGGACTCGGACACCGACTCGGACTCGGACACCGACTCGGACTCGGACACCGACTCGGACTCGGATACGGACACCGACTCCATCGAGCATCCCGAAGAGATCTGCCTCGACCCGTCCGCGCTCGGTGACGGGCCGTACTTCACCGACGTGAGCACGGAGTGGTATCTCGATGCCGGCCACCTCGCCGTGCACGGCCACCGCCTGGCCGCGGCCGATATCGACGGCAACGGCTTTCCCGACCTGGTCGCTCACGAGGTCCACGGCAACGTTCGCGACGACCTGGTGGCCGATCCACCCAGACGGTACAAGCGCCTGCTGCGCAACGTCTCCGATGGCGCAGGCGGCCGGCGCTTCGAGGACGCCACCGAGGCTTCGGCCTTGTGGCAGCTCCGCGAGGGCGGTGACGGTCGAATGGCCCACTTCGCGATCTTCGCCGACGTGGACAACGACGGCGATCTCGACGCCTTCTCGGGAACCCAGGTCGATCCGAGGAGCGAGGAGCCCGGCGACCGCTCCGAGATCATGCTCAACGACGGCACCGGGAGCTTCACCCTCGCCGCAGCAAGCGACACCACACCCGCCGCCGAGGACCAGTGGAACACCACCTCGGCGACCTTCCTCGACTACGACCTCGACGGCAATATCGATCTGTTCGTGGGCTTCTGGTACCGCTGGTACGGGTACCTCGACGGCCTGCAGGACCGGCTGTACAAGGGAAACGGGGACGGCAGCTTCACCGACGTGACCGACGCCGTCGGACTGACCACCACACAAGACGGATTCGACGAAGGCACCAATCACCGCCCGACCTACGGCGTGACCTCATGCGACCTCGACGGCAACGGCCACCCGGATCTGCTGATCTCGGCGTACGGCCGCCAGTTCAACATGCAGTACATGAACGACGGCACCGGTCAGTTTACCAACACGGCCTTCGACTCCAGCTTCGCCGGCGACGACAAGCTGGACTACGAGGACAACCAGTTCTATCGCTGCTATTGCCAGAGCACGGGCAACTGCGACGCGCCCAGCCCGGTGATCGGCTGCGACCAGCTGTACTGGAACGACGGCATGGACGACCAGCCCTTCAGGCTCAACGGCAACACCTTCACCACGATCTGCGGCGACGTGGACAGCGACGGCGATTTCGACCTGCTCAACGCCGAGATCCGTCACTGGCACATCGGCGAGTCTTCGGATCCAAGCGAGATCCTGCTCAACGACGGCAGCGGGGGGTTCTCGCGTCCCGGCCGGGACTCCGTCGGCATGTACCGCGTGCACGAGCAGAGCTGGAACGAGGGTGACATGGCCGCCGCGTTCCTGGATTTCGACAACGACGGCGGCCTGGACGTGTACATCTGCTCGGCCGCCTATCCCGAGCAGAAAGGCCGGCTGTGGCACCGGCAGATCACGTCACCCCGGCTGTGGTACAACAACGCAAGCGATCGGGCCGGGCTGGTCCACGAGCAGGCCAACGAGGTCACGGTGGCCGATTTCGACGGCGACGGCGACGATGACATCGTGGTCGGCTCGGGCACGGGTCACGGCGGACCGTGGAGCGAACCCGAGGTGCACCTGTACCGCAACGACGTGGGCCAGCTGTCCAACCGCACCGTGATCCACCTCGAGGGCATCGGCGCGGGCGGCGCCAACCGCGCGGCCATCGGCGCGCGGGTGACGATCGAGATCGGCGACCAGACGCTGGTGCGCG